>SKDY01000172.1_pt1 | contig 58137 bp, 69 predicted proteins | sample 4826591 | NCBI WGS metagenome assembly SKDY01 (sample SAMN11008823, study PRJNA524170) | human gut metagenome | biome: Human fecal sample; material: Feces; isolation source: fecal sample from pouch patient p10, p22 | host: Homo sapiens | place: Israel: Tel-Aviv | collected 2016-06-15 | reverse complement strand
GAATTCAAATAAGAGGGAGGTAGCATATGGCAGGCTCTCTTAGTGAAATCAAAGGGAAAATTATTTCAACTCAGAAAACAAGTCATATCACTGGTGCCATGCAAATGGTATCAGCTGCAAAATTGACCAAATCTGAGCAAGCAGCAAAAGATTTTCAAGTTTACGCTTCAAAAATTCGTCAAATCACTACTGACTTATTGAAATCAGAACTAGTTAATGGTTCAAAAAATCCAATGCTAGCCGCTCGTCCGGTTAAAAAGACTGGTTACATTGTTATCACGTCTGATAAAGGACTTGTTGGCGGATATAACTCAAAAATCTTGAAAGCAATGATGGATCTTATTGAGGAATATCACCAAGATGGTAACTATGCTATTATTGCCATCGGTGGTATTGGTGCTGATTTCTTTAAAGCTCGTGGAATGAACGTTGTCTTTGAATTGCGTGGTTTGGAAGATCAGACATCATTTGAACAAGTTGGAAATATCATCGCAAAATCTGTTGAGATGTATAAAAACGAATTGTTCGATGAATTATATGTATGTTACAATCACCATGTGAACAGCTTGACTAGTCAAGTTCGTGTGCAACAAATGCTTCCAATTGCTGAATTGGATGCTGATGAAGCAGCAGAAGAAGGTGTCAGTGGTTTTGAATTAGAACCAAATCGTGAAATGATTTTGGAACAACTCTTACCACAATATACTGAAAGCCTTATTTATGGTGCCATTGTTGATGCTAAAACTGCTGAACATGCCGCTGGTATGACAGCTATGCAAACAGCAACTGATAATGCCAAAAACGTTATTAATGATTTGACAATTCAGTACAACCGTGCTCGTCAAGCTGCTATTACACAAGAAATCACAGAAATTGTAGCAGGTGCTAATGCACTAGAATAAAATGTGAGTGCATTTTAGCCTCATAAAAAAGGGAACGACTCCCTAAAAAATCTAAAAGGAGAAAAACATGAGCTCAGGCAAAATTGCTCAGGTTGTAGGTCCAGTTGTCGACGTTGCGTTTGCTGCTGGTGACAAACTACCTGAGATTAATAATGCATTGATTGTTTATAAAGATGGCGATAAGTCTCAAAAAATTGTGCTCGAAGTTGCTCTTGAACTTGGAGACGGTCTTGTACGTACTATCGCTATGGAATCAACTGATGGGCTTACACGTGGATTAGAAGTTTTTGATACTGGTCGTCCAATCAGTGTACCAGTTGGTAAAGAAACTTTGGGTCGTGTGTTTAACGTTCTTGGGGATACGATTGACCTTGATGAACCATTTACAGAAGACGCACCACGCGAACCAATTCACAAAAAAGCACCAGCATTTGATGAATTATCAACATCATCAGAAATCCTTGAAACAGGTATCAAAGTTATTGACCTTCTTGCCCCTTACCTAAAAGGTGGTAAAGTTGGACTTTTCGGTGGTGCCGGTGTTGGTAAAACCGTTCTTATCCAAGAATTGATTCACAACATTGCCCAAGAACACGGTGGTATCTCAGTATTTACCGGTGTTGGGGAACGTACACGTGAAGGTAATGACCTTTACTGGGAAATGAAAGAATCTGGTGTTATCGAAAAAACAGCCATGGTCTTCGGTCAAATGAATGAACCACCTGGAGCACGTATGCGTGTTGCCCTTACTGGTTTAACTATCGCGGAATACTTTCGTGATGTTGAAGGACAAGACGTGCTTCTCTTCATCGATAACATCTTCCGTTTCACTCAAGCAGGTTCTGAAGTATCAGCCCTTCTTGGTCGTATGCCATCAGCCGTTGGTTACCAACCAACATTGGCTACTGAAATGGGGCAATTGCAAGAACGTATCACATCAACTAAAAAAGGTTCTGTTACATCAATTCAAGCCATCTACGTGCCAGCCGATGACTACACCGACCCAGCGCCAGCAACAGCATTCGCTCACTTGGATTCAACAACTAACCTTGAACGTAAGTTGACTCAAATGGGTATCTACCCAGCCGTTGACCCACTTGCTTCAAGTTCACGTGCCCTTGCACCAGAAATTGTTGGTCAAGAACACTATGAAGTGGCAACAGAAGTTCAACGTGTTCTTCAACGCTACCGTGAATTGCAAGATATCATCGCAATCCTTGGTATGGATGAATTGTCAGATGAAGAAAAAACATTGGTTGGACGTGCTCGTCGTATCCAATTCTTCTTGTCACAAAACTTCAACGTTGCTGAACAATTTACAGGTATGCCTGGTTCATACGTACCAGTTGCTGAAACTGTTCGTGGCTTCAAAGAAATTTTGGAAGGTAAATACGATGATCTTCCAGAAGATGCTTTCCGTAACGTAGGTCCAATCGAGGATGTAGTTGAAAAAGCTAAGAAAATGAATTACTAATGAGGTGATACCATGACATTTATGACTGTTCAGGTAGTAACACCAGATGGTATTCGCTATGATCACCATGCTAATTTTATTTCAGTAAAAACACCGGATGGTGAGATGGGGATTTTGCCAGAACACATTAACCTCATTGCTCCGCTAACAGTTCACGAGATGAAAATTCATCGTACAGATGATCCTAATCACGTGGATTGGGTAGCTATCAACGGTGGTATTATCGAGATTAAAGATAATCTTGTGACAATTGTTGCAGATTCTGCAGAACGTGAACGCGACATCGATGTTAGCCGTGCTGAACGCGCTAAGATTCGTGCTGAACGTAAATTGGAACAAGCTCAAAGTACTCACGATAACGACGAAGTACGTCGTGCACAAGTTGCTCTTCGCCGTGCTTTGAACCGTATCAGTGTTGGTAATAAATAAAAGAAAAGGTCTGAGAATTTATCTCAGACTTTTTTGTTTTTTATTATTTTTTGATGTTTTTTTCATGAAGAAAGCTCACACTTGTGAAGTTTTTTGTTGTCAAAAATGAAATCTGATATAATAGTCCTATGGAAATTTTAAATAGTTCAGTGACTTTGATTAGTCACCTTGTTTTTATTGCAATGACCCATCAAATTCTTCGAAATTTATTTGATTGGTCAAAATTGATTAAGAATACGCCTGAGAATATTGGTCGTCTTAAAGTGTTTATTCTTTTGGTTAGTATTGCACTTGGTTATATGGTAAGTCACTTTATTTTGGAAATCATTACAGTCAGCCAGACTTTCTTCTTTGGCTTTCAATAAAAGCAATAATCGCTAAACTATGATATAATTTTGATATTATAATATAAGAATGGAGTTCATTTTGGATAAAATTATTATTGAAGGCGGTAATACACGCCTAGAAGGAGAAGTAATCATTGAAGGAGCAAAGAATGCGGTTCTTCCTCTTCTTGCAGCGACAATTTTACCGAAGGAAGGAAAGACAGTTTTAACAAATGTCCCAATCCTTTCAGATGTCTTTACGATGAATAATGTTGTCCGTGGTTTAGATATTCAAGTTAATTTTGATGAAGTAAAGAACACCATTGAAGTGGATGCTTCAGGAGATATTTTGGATATCGCCCCATATGAATATGTTAGCAAAATGCGTGCTTCAATCGTTGTTTTAGGACCAATTTTAGCGCGTAAAGGTCATGCAAAAGTATCAATGCCTGGTGGCTGCACGATTGGTAGTCGTCCAATTGACCTTCACCTTAAAGGTTTGGAAGCTATGGGGGCAAAAATCACACAAGCTGGTGGTGATATCACAGCGACTGTTGATGGGAAACTTAAAGGGACAACAATTTACATGGATTTCCCATCAGTTGGTGCAACACAAAACTTGATGATGGCAGCAACTTTGGCAGAAGGTGTGACTGTTATTGAAAATGTTGCACGTGAGCCGGAAATCGTTGATTTAGCGATGCTACTTAATAAAATGGGTGCTATCGTTAAAGGTGCTGGTACAGAGACTTTGACGATTACTGGTGTCGATAGTCTTCATGGTGCTGAACATGATGTGGTTCAAGATCGTATTGAAGCTGGAACTTTCATGGTAGCGACAGCTATGACATCGGGTAATGTTCTTGTTAAGGATGCTATCTGGGAACACAATCGTCCTTTGATTTCAAAATTGATTGAGATGGGTGTGACCGTTATTGATGAACCTGAAGGGATTCGTGTTATTGCTGATACAGCAAAATTGAAACCTGTAACGGTTAAAACTCTTCCTCACCCAGGTTTCCCAACTGATATGCAAGCGCAATTTACAGCTTTGATGGCAGTTGTCAATGGCGAATCAACAATGATTGAAACGGTCTTTGAGAATCGTTTCCAACATTTGGAAGAAATGCGCCGTATGGGCTTGCAGTCAGAAATCATGCGCGATACAGCTATGATTCATGGTGGGCTAGAGCTTCAAGGTGCTCCAGTTATGTCAACTGACCTTCGTGCTAGTGCAGCCCTTATTTTGACTGGGATGGTGGCAAAAGGAACAACAACAGTTGGTCGCTTGAATCATCTTGACCGTGGATATTACAAATTCCATGAAAAATTGGCTAAACTCGGTGCAAATATTAAACGTATAAGTGAGGCTTAAAAAATGACAAGTGGCTGGAAGTACGTAGCAAAACAGTTAGGACTAGTTCTAGTGGTTGCTCTTTTGGCTTGCTTATTTTTAGCAGTTGGATTGATGATTGGATATGCCGTCATTGGTGATGGTAAAAATCCATTCTCAATTTTATCGATTGATAAATGGCAAGCAATTATTGGTAAATTTACAGGTCAATAAGCTATTTGTATTTTAGAGCAGCTTGACGAAAATGTAGAAGTGGGATAATCGACTTTATGGTTTTGATAAAGCACGATGTTCCACTTTTTTAGTGAAAGGATTTTATGGTAAAGAAATCAAAACTGTCTAAACAGGCAAAATCATTTATTTTTTTATTAGTTTTATTGCTTAGTATTGGTGCGGGTTGGCTGACAACTTCAGATTCAAGTAATCCTGTTAATCAAGTTATTTCCTTGATTACGGGAGAATCATCTGTAAAGATTGTGTCAAATCAGTCATCTGCTAATCAAGCAACGCCAAGTCAAGAATTGGCAGATTCAGTCTTAACAGACAGCGTTAAAGCTCAGCTTGGTTCAAACTTAGAATGGAACGGCGCGGGAGCTTATTTGGTTAACGGAAATAAAACCGATTTGAATGCAAGAGTAGCCAGCAAACCTTATGCCAATAACAAAACAAAAATTGTGCAAGGTCAGACTGTTCCAACGGTCGCAAATGCTTTGTTGAGTAAGTTGACACGTCAATACAGAAGCCGTGAGGAAACTGGAAATGGGTCAACCTCTTGGACGCCAGCTGGCTGGCATCAAGCCCAAAATATCTCTGGAAGATATAGTCATGCTGTTGACCGTGGGCATTTGCTTGGCTATGCTTTAGTCGGCGGCTTAAAAGGCTTTGATGCTTCAACAAGCAATCCTGAAAATGTAGCCACTCAGACAGCTTGGGCAAATGAAGCTAGTTCAGAAGACTCAACGGGTCAGAATTACTACGAAGGTCAGGTCAGAAGAGCACTTGATCAGAATAAACGTGTTCGTTACCGAGTGACTTTGATTTATGATGGCGATAATATTCTTGCTAGCGGGACACATTTGGAAGCAAAATCATCTGACGGTAGTTTAGAGTTTAATGTTTTCATTCCAAATGTCCAAAGTGGTTTAAGCTTTGATTATTATTCAGGTAAGGTTAGTGTGAATTAAGCCGCTATATTCAACCTTGTCAAATGGCAAAAAATTTGCTAGAATGGGGTGTAAATTGAATAGTGTCTTATGAGAATAGTAACCTTATGGCAGTTTAACAGGGAATGGAAGTCGTGACTGGAAGCTTCCTAGATGAAAGTTTGGCGAATTCACTCATGTTAAAGACGATGAATTAAGGTCTGTTAGTCAGATAAAAAACGGATGGTACCGCGTGTCAACGCTCCGCTATTGGAGTGTGGCACGCTTTTTTCGTTTAAAAACATTAGGGGTTGTCCCAAGGAAGGAATTTTAATGGATTTACAAGCGCAGTTAGAAGAATTAAAATCATCTACGCAAGCTAAATTGGCTGAAATGCGTGGAAACAATGCAAAAGAACTTCAAGAATTACGTGTGCAAGTTCTTGGTAAAAAAGGATCATTGACAGAATTACTGAAAGGTTTGAAAGATCTTTCTAAAGAAATGCGTCCAGTTGTCGGAAAACAAGTTAATGAAGTACGTGACGTTTTGACAAAAGCTTTTGAAGAACAAGCTAAAATCGTTGAAGCTGCTAAAATCAAAGCGCAATTGGAATCAGAAAGTTTGGATGTGACACTTCCAGGACGTCAAGTTAACCTTGGTAACCGTCATGTCTTGACGCAAACAAGTGAAGAAATCGAAGATATTTTCCTTGGTATGGGATTCCAAGTTGTTGATGGATATGAAGTTGAATCAGATTACTACAACTTTGAACGTATGAACTTGCCAAAAGATCACCCAGCTCGTGACATGCAAGATACTTTCTACATCACTGAAGAAATCTTGCTTCGTACTCACACAAGTCCTGTGCAAGCTCGTACACTTGATAAACACGACTTTTCTAAAGGTCCATTGAAAATGATCTCACCAGGACGTGTGTTCCGTCGTGATACAGATGATGCGACACACAGCCACCAATTCCACCAAATCGAAGGTCTTGTTGTTGGTGAAAACATTTCTATGGGTGACCTTAAAGGAACTCTTGAAATGATTATCAAGAAAATGTTTGGTGAAGATCGTAAAATCCGTCTTCGTCCTTCATACTTCCCATTCACTGAACCATCAGTAGAAGTTGACGTCTCATGCTTCAAATGTGGTGGTAAAGGTTGTAACGTATGTAAGAAAACTGGTTGGATTGAAATCCTTGGTGCTGGTATGGTACACCCTCGTGTTCTTGAAATGTCTGGTGTAGACTCAGAAAAATATTCTGGATTTGCTTTTGGTCTTGGTCAAGAACGTATTGCGATGCTTCGTTACGGTATCAATGATATTCGTGGTTTCTATCAAGGCGATGTCCGTTTCTCAGATCAATTTAAATAATTGATTAGCAAGAAAAAGAATCGGAGGTCATCATGGCAGAAATCAAAGTTGAAAAAGTGACCTTGGATAAGTTAGAGGCGCTGCAAAAGCTTAGCATCGATACTTTCCGTGAAACCTTTGGTTTTGATAATACCGAAGAAGAACTTCAACAATTTTTCGATGAGAATTATACTTTAGCGCAACTTGAAAAAGATGTGACAGATAAAGAATCTGATGTTCGATTTGTCAAAGTTGATGGGCGCGAGGTTGGTTTTATGAAAGTAAACTGGGGCGCAGCACAGACTGAGCATGAGTTGGAAAATGCTTTTGAAATTCAACGTATCTACATTCTTAGTGAATGTCAGGGATTTGGCTTAGGTAAGAAATTATTTGAGCTGGCGCTTGATATGGCTAAGGCAGGTGAATTTGATTGGGCTTGGTTAGGTGTCTGGGAAGGCAATATCAAAGCTCAAGGTTTCTACCATAAATACGGATTTGAAAAATTTTCAGAGCACTTATTTAAAGTTGGCGATAAAGTAGACACAGATTGGCTTATGCGAAAAGCCTTAAAAGAATAAGAGTAGAAAGGGATAAAGAAGCTTACCTGTCAAACGTATTTTGACTGCGAAAAGCTTTTAACACATATTATGTTAGTAAGTTATAAATGGTTAAAAGAGCTTGTTGATGTTGATGTTACAACACATGAGCTTTCTGAAAAAATGTCAACAACAGGGATTGAGGTTGAAGGAGTTTCATCACCATCTGAAGGATTGACAAAATTGGTTGTTGGTCACGTTGTATCTTGTGAAGATGTTCCTGAAACACACTTGCACCTTTGCCAAGTAGATACTGGTGATGATGAATTGCGCCAAATCGTTTGTGGTGCTCCAAACGTTACTGCAGGTATCAAAGTTATCGTAGCTGTACCAGGCGCACGTATTGCTGACAACTACAAAATCAAAAAAGGTAAAATCCGTGGTATGGAATCACTTGGTATGATTTGCTCACTCCAAGAGCTTGGTTTGCCAGAATCAATCATTCCAAAAGAATTTTCAGACGGTATTCAAATCTTGCCAGAAGATGCTAAACCAGGTGACAGCATTTTCCCATATCTTGATTTGGATGATGAAATCGTTGAATTGTCAATCACACCAAACCGTGCAGATGCCCTTTCAATGCGTGGGGTTGCACATGAAGTAGCTGCTATCTACGGAAAAGAAGTTCACTTCCCAGAAAAAGAACTCAAAGAAGTTTCTAAAGCTGCAAAAGACGTTATCGATGTTGCTATCGAGTCTGACAAAGTCTTGACTTACAAAGCACGTGTCGTTGAAAACGTGACTGTTAAACCAAGTCCACAATGGTTGCAAAACCTTTTGATGAACGCTGGTATTCGTCCAATCAACAATGTTGTCGACGTGACAAACTACGTGCTATTGTACTTCGGTCAACCAATGCATGCTTTTGATTTGAATAAATTTGAAGACAATAAAATCGTCGCTCGCAATGCGCGTGCTGGTGAAAAATTGGTCACTCTTGATGGCGAAGAACGTGAATTGATAGAAGAAGACCTTGTTATCACAGTTGCTGACAAACCAGTTGCTCTTGCTGGTGTGATGGGTGGTCAAGCTACTGAAATCGACAACGATTCTAAAAACGTTGTTCTTGAAGCTGCTGTCTTTGATGGTACAGCCATCCGCCGTACTGGATCTCGTTTGAATCTTCGTTCTGAAAGCTCAGCTCGTTTTGAAAAAGGTATCAACTACGCTACTGTCGACGAAGCTCTTGATTTTGCAGCAGCAATGCTTACAGAATTAGCTGAAGGTGAAGTTCTTTCTGGTCGTGTGGAAGCTGGTTCTGTACCAACTGAAGATGTTGAAGTATCAACAACCCTTGACTACGTAAACGTTCGTTTGGGAACTGAATTGACATATGCTGATATTGAAGATGTCTTTGCAAAACTTGGTTTTGGTTTGTCAGGAAATGCTGATAAATTCACAGTTTCAGTACCACGTCGTCGTTGGGATATTGCTATCCAAGCTGACTTGGTTGAAGAAATTGCTCGTATTTACGGTTACGAAAACCTTCCAACAACACTTCCAGAAGCTGCTGGTACTGCAGGTGAATTGACAGCAACACAAAAATTGCGTCGTAAAATGCGTTCAATCGCTGAAGGTGCTGGATTGACTGAAATCGCCTCATACGCTTTAACAACACCTGAAAAAGCTACTGAATTCACGTTGCAACCAAGCAATTTAACTGAATTGATGTGGCCAATGTCAGTAGAACGTTCAGTTCTTCGTCAAAATGTTGTTTCTGGTATGCTTGATACTATTGCCTACAACGTTGCTCGTAAAAACAGTAACTTAGCAATTTACGAAATCGGTAAAGTCTTCGAACAAAAAGGTAATCCAAAAGAAGAATTACCAAACGAAATCAGCACATTTGCCTTTGCTATCTCTGGTTTAGTTGCTGAAAAAGATTTCCAAACAAAAGCAATTCCAGTTGATTTCTTCTATGCTAAAGGTATCGTTGAAGCTATCTTTAACAAACTTGATTTGACAGTTGAATATGTTGCTGAAAAAGGTCTTGAAAGCATGCATCCAGGTCGTACAGCAAGCATCTACTTGGATGGTCAGTTAGTTGGTTTTGTTGGTCAAATCCACCCACAAACAGCTAAAAACTACAACGTTCCAGAAACTTACGTAGCTGAATTAAACTTGGATATTATTGAAGCTGCTCTTCAAGCTGATAAAGCGTTTGTTGAAATCACTAAATTCCCAGCGGTTTCTCGTGATATTGCTTTGCTATTGCCAGCAACTACTACTCACAAAGAAATCGTTGCTGCTATTGAATCAGCTAAAGTGAAACGTTTAACTGATATCAAGCTCTTTGACGTCTATGCTGGTGCAAATATTGCTGAAGGTATGAAATCAATGGCTTACAGCCTTACTTTCCAAAATCCAAACGACAACTTGACTGATGAAGAAGTTACTAAATACATGGATAAAATCACTAAAGTCCTTGTTGAACAACTCGGAGCAGAAGTTCGTTAGTCATTTGAGACAATATTAGGCTATTTGGGTTAATATATAGATAAACCACCGCTACGAAAGTAGTGGTGGTTTCTTGTTTATCAAAAAGCCAAACTGATAGCAGAATTTGGTATAATAGGATTATCTAGTGATATGACGAAGGATTATTATGAAATTATTATATACAGATATTCAGTTTGATATGACTGAAATTTTGGCAAGAAAAGCGATGGAAGAGGCTAAAGCTGGTAAGCGTGTTTTCTACATCGCTCCAAACTCTTTGTCTTTTGAAAAGGAAAGGGCGGTTCTGGAACTTTTACCTGACCACGCGTCTTTTGCCATTACCATTACGCGTTTTGCTCAAATGGCACGCTATTTTGTCTTAAATGAGCCTCAGACCAAAGAAACGATTGATGATAATGGATTAGCTATGATTTTTTATCGTGCGCTGTCTCATTTTTCGGATACGGATTTGAAAGTTTTTGGGCGTTTAAAGCAAGATACGAATTTCATCAAGCAATTGGTTGATTTGTATAAGGAATTAAAAACGGCTAACATGACCGTGCTCGACTTGACAGAATTGCATACGGCTGAGAAGCAAGAAGATTTGGTGAAAATATTTTTGGCGGTTAATGATATTTTGTTAGCCAATCAGTATGACAATCAGTCAAAAATTGCATTTTTTACTAAGCAGGTAGCATCGGGTCATTTGGATGATGCGCTTGAAAATGTTGTTTTGGTTATCGATGGTTTTACACGTTTTTCAGCAGAAGAGGAAGATTTGGTCAGCCTTTTAGAAGAGAAATGTGCTCAAGTGATTATCGGAACTTACAGTAGTCAAAAGGCTTATAAGGCGACATTTTCAACTGGGAATGTCTATCAGGCAAGTTTGAATTTTTTACGTTCTTTGGCAGCTAAATTTCAAACACAGCCAGAATATGTTGAGAGCTCTCAAAAATCTCAAGAAGCATTTGCTAAGTTGTCAAAACTCTTTGAAGCTAAGCACGACTTTACAACATCAGATATCACCTTAACGCCAGATGATAAGAAACATTATGCTATCTGGGATGTTATTAATCAAAAAGAAGAAGTTGAGCATGTAGCAAAGGCTATTCGTCATAAACTTCACCAAGGCTATCGCTATAAAGATATTTTGGTGCTTTTGGGTGATGTGGATAGCTATCGTCTGCAAATCGGCAAAATTTTTGATAAATATGAAATTCCCTATTATTTTGGAAAAGCAGAGTCGATGAGCGATCATCCTTTGGTGCATTTTATTGATTCCTTGGAGCGCGTGAAACGTTATCGTTTTCGTATGGAAGATGTGGTTAATCTTTTGAAAACAGGACTTTATGGTTCCTTCACTCAAGATGATTTAGACCTTTTTGAGCAATATCTGATTTACGCTGATATTAAAGGACAAAGTAAATTTGGTAAGGAGTTCACGATTGCTTACAAGGGTGAAGAACACTTAGCTTATATTAATTGCATGCGCGAGCAAATCATGGCGCCTTTGCTAGCTTTATTTAAGGCACAAAAGCAGTTTGGCTCAAGCCTGCTTGAAAAATTGATGACTTTCTTAAGTGCTATTTCTTTGCCTGAGAATTTAGAGCGTATGGTAGCTACCTTCTCAGAAAATGACCAGGAAAAGCACGAGCAAGTTTGGCGAACATTTACTGGCATTCTCGAGCAATTTCAAACGATTTTTGGACAAGAAAAATTGTCTTTGGATGAATTTTTAGCTCTTTTAAGAAGCGGTATGTTGGCTGCCCAGTACCGCGTAGTGCCAGCAAGTGTTGATGTGGTTTCTGTAAAATCTTATGATTTGGTTGAGCCACATACCAATAAATTTGTCTTTGCACTTGGTATGACGCAGTCGCATTTCCCAAAGATTGCGCAAAATCGTAGCTTGATTTCAGATGAAGAACGTGCCAAGGTTAATGAGACAACAGCTGACAATCAACGTTTTGATGTGATTAGTCGTGAAAATATTAAGAAAAATCATTTTGCTGCTTTGTCATTGTTTAATTCAGCGACGGAAGAATTGGTGCTCAGTTTGCCACAAATTGCTAACGAGTCAGAAGATAAGGAATCTTCTTATCTTGCGGAATTAGCTAGCTTTGGTGTGCCTGTTTTGGTTAAGGGACGAAATCGTTTGTCGACAGATGCTGAAGACATTGGGAATTATAAAGCGCTCTTATCTCGTGTGATTGAGGTTAATCGCTTAGCTATTGAAGAAGAACACGAGCTTAGCAAAGAAGAGCAGACCTTCTGGTCAGTAGCTGTACGTTATCTTCGTAAAAAACTGGTAAATGACGGTATTGAATTGCCACTTATTAAGGACAATATGCAGACCAAGCCAGTTTCTGATGAAGTGATTGAGACGCGTTTTCCAAGTGATGAGCCGATTAATTTATCTTCATCAGCGGTGACAACTTTCTATAACAATCAGTACAAATATTTCTTACAGTATGTGCTTGGTTTACAAGAGGTTGAAACCATTCACCCTGACGCTAGAAATCACGGAACATACCTTCATCGTGTCTTTGAATTGGTCATGAAAGATGCTTCTAACCAGCCGTTTGACAATAAATTAGATCGAGCTATTCAAACAACCAACGCCGAAGATGCTTTCAAATTTATCTACGAAGAAGACGAGGAAAGCCGCTACTCATTGACAGTCTTAGAAGATATTGCTAGAAGCACGGCAACCATTTTACGTCAGGATACTCAGATCCAGGTGGAAAATGAAGAAGAACCTTTTGAATTAATGCTTGCCAATGCAGTTCGTATTCGAGGCATTATTGACCGTGTGGATCGTTTGTCAGATGGAAGTCTTGGGGTGGTTGATTACAAATCAAGTAACAATACCTTTGATATTCAAAAATTCTACAATGGTCTTAATCCGCAATTGGTGACTTATATGCAAGCACTTCGCGATAAAAAAATTAAAAGTGAATCAGATAAGATTTTTGGAGCCATGTACCTTCACATGCAAGAGCCAAAAGTAGATTTGTCATCGGTAGCTACTACAGAGAAAATTTTGGAGAATTTGTCTAAAGAACTTCGCTATCGTGGCTTGTTCTTAGAAGATGAAAAAGGCTATTTATCAAATGGAAATTATCATCTTAATGATTCTGTTTACACGCAAGAAGAGTTAGATATTTTACTAGCTTATAATCAAAAATTATTCCTTCAAGCAGCTGAGCAAATTAAACAAGGATACTTTTTGATTAATCCTTACAGTGAGGATGGTAAGACGGTTAAGGGTGACCAATTAAAAGCTATCACACGCTTTGAAGCGGATCGCCACATGCCATACGCACGCAAGTGGTTTAAATTACCAAGAAAAGATAGACGTCAAGGCTTTTTGAGCCTGATGCAAGAAGAGGAGGAAAAAGATGACCTTTAAACCATTTTTAACGGCTGAAGCGATTTCTTCTCTACAGCAAAAAGAGGCTCAGTCATCAAAAGCGCAAAAACGAACACCTGAACAAATTGAAGCCATTTATAGCTATGGCAACAATATTTTGGTATCAGCGTCGGCTGGTTCTGGGAAAACTTTCGTCATGGTTGAGCGCATTATTGATAAAATTTTGCGTGGGATTACTGTTGACCAGCTCTTTATTTCGACCTTTACAGTTAAAGCAGCGGGAGAATTAAAAGAACGTCTTGAGAAAAAAATCAGCCAAGCTTTGCAACAAGCGACGCATAATGATTTAAAAACCTATCTTAATGAGCAGCTGCTAGCTCTGCAGACTGCTGATATTGGAACCATGGATGCCTTTACGCAAAAGTTGGTTAACCAATACGGCTACACATTAGGAATTTCACCGACTTTTCGCATTATGACGGACAAGAGCGAACAAGATCTTGTCAAGAATGACGTTTTTGCAGATCTTTTTGCAGATTACATGACGGGGCAAAAGCAAGACATTTTCCGCAAATTAGTTCGTAATTTTTCTGGCAATCGTAAAGATACCACAGCTTTTAGAGGAATTGTTTACAAAATCTATGATTTCAGTCAAGCAACGGATAATCCTAAGAAATGGCTGGCTGAGGTTTTCTTGAAAGGTGCTAGAATCTATACTGATTTTTCCGCCATTCCCGACCAAGAAGTTGTGGATTTTCTAGCTTGCATGCATGAGACAGCTAATCAATTACAAGATGTGACGGATTTAGAAGATTACAAGCAAAAAACAGCTAAGGGGACGCCTACAGCGGCTTATAAAAAGCATTTGAACATGATTGAGCATTTGCATGAGTGGGCTTTGCATTTTGAGACGCTTTACGGTCGTGATGGACTTGGTCGTTTGGCGACAGATGTGGCTGACTTGATTCCATCTAGTCCAGCTGTGACAGTTGCAGGGGTAAAATATCCAATTTTCAAGACTCTCCAAGGTCGTTTGGCTGGTCTGAAACACTTAGAAACTATCTTCAAATACCAATCGGAAAGTCTGCCTTTGTTAGAACTTTTACAAGCGTTTATGCAGGATTTCTCTGAACAATATTTGCAAGCTAAAATCCAAGAAAATGCTTTTGAGTTTTCGGATATCGCTCATTTTGCTATCCAGATTTTGGAAGAAAATCCAGATATTCGTGAGCTCTACCAAGATAAATACCACGAAGTCATGGTCGATGAGTACCAAGATAACAATCACACGCAAGAACGCATGCTTGAATTATTGTCAAATGGTCATAATCGATTCATGGTGGGAGATATCAAGCAATCTATCTATCGTTTTCGTCAGGCTGATCCGCAGATTTTTAACCAAAAATTCAAGGATTTTCAAGAGCATCCAGAACATGGAAAATTAATTCTGCTAAAAGAAAACTTCCGTAGTCAGTCAGAAGTCTTGGATACGACAAATAGTGTCTTTACGCATTTGATGGACGAGTCTGTTGGGGAAATTTTGTATGATGGCATGCACCAGTTAGTAGCAGGCAGTCCCGCACAAAAAGAAGCTCATCCAGAAAATAAAACACAAGTCCTTATTTACGATACTGATGATGGTGGTGAACTTGCAAGTAGTCCAGAAGAGGAGCAAATCAATCCAAACGAGGTTAAGCTGGTAGCTAAAGAAATTATTCGCCTGCATAACGAAGAAGGTGTTGCCTTTGAAGACATCACGTTGCTAGTTTCATCACGTACGCGTAATGATGGTATTTTGCAGACTTTTGAACATTATGGTATTCCTTTGGTGACGGATGGCGGTGAGCAAAATTACCTAAAATCTGTTGAAGTTATGGTGATGCTAGATACCCTTCGAGCTCTGGATAATCCGCTTAATGATTATGCTTTGGTAGCTCTGATGCGTTCACCAATGTTTTCTTTTAACGAAGATGATCTTGCTCGTCTTGCTCTTCAAACAAGCAAGGATGAGACCAGAGCCAATCTTTACCAAAAACTAGGACATGCTTTGTCTAATCAAGGTCAGCATGCAGAATTGGTCACACCAGTTTTACGTGAAAAATTAAAAGATTTTATGACTTGCTTTAGCAAGTGGCGTGATTTTGCCAAATGGCATTCGCTTTATGATTTGATTTGGAAGATTTACAATGAGCGCTTTTATTATGATTACGTGGGCAATCTCCCCCGTGCCGAGCAGCGCCAAGCCAATCTTTACGCCCTTGCACTTCGTGCTAATAATTTTGAAAAGACTGGCTTTAAAGGCTTATCACGCTTTATTCGCATGATTGATCGCGTCTTAGAAAGTGAAAATGATTTGGCTGACGTTGAAGTGGCCCTTCCAAAACATGCTGTGAATTTGATGACTATCCATAAGAGTAAAGGACTTGAATTCAAGTATGTCTTTATTTTGAACATTGATAAGAAATTCAGTATTCAAGACATGATGTCACCCTTGATTTTGTCACGTCAAAATGGAGCTGGTATCAAATATTTGGCTGACATGCGAGAAGAGTTAGATACGGATGTTTTTCCAACCGTTAAAGTCAGCATGGATACTTTGCCTTATCAGCTTAATAAACGTGAACTGCGCCTAGCAACCTTGTCTGAACAAATGCGTTTGTTCTATGTTGCCATGACCCGTGCTGAGAAGAAATTGTATTTAGTCGGAAAAGCAAGTTCTGAAAAATTGGTTGATAAATACAGCGGTAAGTCAGAAAATAATCATCTTCCAGTTGCAGAACGTGAAGCTTTCATGACTTTCCAAGATTGGATGTTGGCCATTCATGAAGCTTATAAGGACTTACCATTTAAGGTTGAATTTGTCACAGATGAAGATCTGACAGAAGAGAAAATCGGTCAGATTGAAGTCAAATCAGCTATTAAACCTGATGATTTGTCAAATAACCGCCAGTCAGAAAATATTGCAGAAGCTTTGGAGAGACTTGAGGCAGTTGCAGAGTTGAATACCAAATATCAATCAGCCATTAACCTGCCAAGCTTAAGAACACCTAGTCAGGTTAAGAAACTTTATGAGCTTGTTATGGATACTGATGGTGTTGATGTGATGGCTAAGAAGGACCAAGTAAAACCAAGCTTTGCCTTACCTGATTTTTCGAAAAAAGCCAAGGTTGAAGCAACAGCGATTGGTTCTGCCATGCACGAGCTCATGCAGCGCATTTCCTTGTCTCAAAAAGTGACACTAGAGGATATTTCAAAAGCTCTAACACAAGTGTCTGCTAAAGATGAAGTTAAAGCGCGCATTCATCTAGAAAATGTTTTGGATTTCTTTGAAAATTCAGCTCTTGGACAATTGATTCAGCAAAATACTGACAAAATCTACCGCGAAGCTCCATTTGCTATGCTAAAAGAAGACCCTGAGAGCAAAGAAAAATTTGTTGTTCGTGGGATTGTCGATGCTTATCTTATTTTAGAGGATCGTTTGGTTCTTTTAGATTACAAGACTGATAAATACACAAACAGCGAGGAAATCAAAGACCGATACCAAGGTCAAATGGCACTTTATGCCGAAGCACTCAGCAAGTCATATCATATTGATCAAGTTGATAAATACCTTGTTTTACTTGGTGGAGAGTGTCTGGAAGTAGTTAAACTTTAAAAGTAATTAAAAAAACGACCGTTTAGCATAAAGCTTGCGGCCGTTTTTGGTATAGTATATTGTATATTGAAAAAATAAAGGCGAGTTGATTGGATTAACTCCAGAATTTAGCGGCGATGTCTTGACCTTGCTTAATTTTAACCCATTGTTGTGGGATAGCAAGTTCATTTCCTGAATCACATGAAGCAAAACCACATTGGTGAGAAAGGAAAAGACGGTCTTTAGGGATGATTTGGCTAGCTTCTTCAAGCATTTTAAGCGCACGTTCTTCATCGTCAAGATCAGTTGTTTTACTTGAAAGAAGTCCAAGAACGACTTCAGCATCTGAGTCTTTCAAGCTTTCAAGAGCTTTAAGGTCACCAGCCACTTCGCTATCCCATTCAAGGAAGAAACGGTCATAGTGTTGATCTTTCAAGAATTTTGTTGCGATAGCTTCGTAAGTACCACCAGCAGCAGAACGACTTTCGTAGTTACCACGGCAGTTGTGAGTCCAAACTTGCAAACCAAGCTCATGACCGTAGTCCGCAACATCGTTATTTACTGCGATGAATTCATCAGCAAGATTGGCAAGAGCGCTGTTCCCTTGAGCAAAGAAACCAGTTGGGTTTGTTTCATCGAAAAGTTCCCAGAGGCAGTCGTCAAATTGAATGATTTCTCCGCCAGCTTCTTTGTATTCTTTCAAGAATTCTTTATAGGCATTTGTAAGACCAGCTTTTAGTTCTTCTTTAGTTTTGTAAACTTGGTCTTCGCCAACTAATTGATTAAAGACTGTGAATTCTGTGTAGGCGTGGGCAGGTCCCCAGATTGTTAGTTTTGTGTCAGTTTCACCAGCTTCTTCTTTAAGAAGTTTGTAAATATCTAGAAAGTGGTGATTTTTGCCAGAAAGTGGTTCTGTGATACGGATACCAATATCCTTACGTGTTTCAAAATGACCGCCATCATGGTCTTGGAAAGTGTATCCGTGGTCAGCGATGTAACGTTCAATACCTTTTAAGCCCCAAACGAAATCAAGGTGCCACATAGATTTTGAGTATTCACCGTCAGTTAGGACATCGATACCTGCCGCTTTTTCTTCAGCGATAACTTTTCTTATATCAGCTGTTTCTGTTTCTTTGTAGCCTTCGAATGCATCGTAGAAAGGATATTTGATATCATCACGATGCTCGATTGCGATTTTGTATTCGCGTAAATCTGCTGGTCGTAAAAGTGAACCAACTAGTTGAAATCTTGATTTAGCCATTTTCTATACCTCGTTTATTTTTTTGTGATTCCTATTTTAGCTGAGCTTTTCAGTTTTGAAAAATAGTTATTTATATGGGATAATGTATAGTTATAAACTATAACTGAAAAAATATGTTTTTCTATAAAAATGACAGAAAATTTGGTAAAATAAGAAAAGACTGACAATTTTTATAGGAGATTTATGATGGATATTTGGGAGAAACTGTACGAAGCGGCAAAAAATGACTATAATCCACATTATGTGACGCCTTTTATTTATTCAAATCATGTTGTTGCAGCAATTGAAGCAGAAGATGGACAGATTTTCACAGGCTACTGTTTTGAAGCTACGTCTGGTGTATTTCATCTTTGTGCGGAACGAGCTGCATCATTTAATATGTTCCAGCAATCTGGTCAAACGACTATAAAGCGTATCATTGCCTTTCGTGATAAAGCGCCAAATGGTGGTGGTTCAGGTATGCCTTGTGGTGCCTGCCGTGAATTTTTGATGCAATTGTCACCTAAAAATAAAGATTTGGAATTTATGATTGACTATGACAAGCGTGAAACCATTACACTTGGTGAGTTGATGCCAAATTGGTGGGGAGAAGAGCGCATGGCAGCTGGTATTGAGGATTTAGATTAGTCACAAGTAAAGATAAACGAGGTAGAGGATGCGAGATAATCATTTACACACACATTTTTCATATGATTCAGAGACTCAGTTTGAAGATTATTTAACTCATTATGATGGTGATATTGTGACAACAGAGCACTATGATTTGTCAAATCCTTATACTAAGCAAGATAATGTGCCGGATTATGACGCTTATTCGCGTGAAATAGCTGAGCTTAATCGAAAATATGGCAATCGTATCAAAAAAGGAATTGAAATTGGCTATTATGAGCCACGTGAAGATGATATTATTGCTTATTTAGCAGATAAGAACTATGACTTAAAATTGTTATCAGTTCACCATAATGGGACAAATGATTACCTTGATGATGAAGTGGTAGATATGGAAAAAGCGGAGATTATTCAAGAATATCTGGATAAGTTAGAGTATGCTATTGGGCGCGTGGATGCGGATGTTTTAGCACATTTTGATTATGGCTTTCGAATTTTTGATATGACAGTAGAGGATTTAAAAGTTTATGAACCTCAATTAAAGCGTATCTTCCAAAAAATGATTGACCATGATTTAGCTTTTGAGTTAAATAGTAAATCCATGTATTTGTATGGCAAAGAAGAGCTTTATCGATATGCACTAAGTCTAGTAAAAGAACTTGGTTGCCATAAATATTCCATTGGTTCAGATGGACACAAATTAGAACATTTTCGTTTGGCATTTGATAAGATTCAAGCATTATTGGATGAATTTAGTATTGAAGATTGGGAGATTTTGTAAAAAGACACATAAAAAAGCTATGAGCAACAGGCTCAGAGCTTTTAGTTTGTTCAGCAATTAGTGAGAAATACGTTTACGTGCTGCTTTTTTACGATTTTCTTGAATGAAAGCAGCTTTTTCCTCTTCAGGTTCAATAATTTTTTTCTTAACTGCAAAGATAGCACCAGCAACTGTAGCTGCAGTGGCTACCACACCAGTAGCAATACCTTTAGCAAATGCGAATTTTTTAGCCATAATAATTCTCCTCCTTACTGATAAGAACAGGGAGTATAAAGAGTTCTTTATACTCTTTTGTAGCAGTAGGATTGGTTTTCTTGTCCTACCATCTTATGTTATAATAAGGGTAACAAAAATTGCCTAAAAGTTCAAGTGAAAACGTTATATTTACTAAAAAATCAGGCTTAGGACGGATAAGAAAAAAATGTCAAAAAAAATAAAACTGCTAGCGGTAGTTGGGCCGACTGCTGTTGGAAAAACAGCACTGGGAATTGAGCTAGCAAAACAGTTCAATGGAGAAATTATCAGTGGTGATAGTCAGCAAGTCTATCGTCAATTAGATATTGGAACGGCAAAAGCAACTCCTGAAGAACAAGCTGAAGCAGTGCATCATTTGATTGATGTGCGCAATATTGATGAGACTTACTCGGTTTATGATTTTGTTCAGGAAGCTAGCGCAGCCATTTCAGATATTGTTAGTCGAGGCAAACTTCCGATTATCGTCGGAGGAACAGGACTTTATCTTCAAAGCTTACTAGAAGGTTACCATCTGGGTGGCCAAGTAGATCAGGAAAAGGTCCTTGCTTATCGAAAAGAGCTTGACCTTTTATCAGACGACGAGCTTTTTGGAAAAATAGCAGAGCAAAAAATTGAAATTCCTCAGATTAATCGACGTCGAGCTATTCGAGCACTTGAGTTAGCTAAATTTGGAAAAGGTTTAGAAAACAAAGAAACAGATTATGATGCTTACTTAATTGGCCTAAATGACGATCGTCAAGTTCTATATGACCGCATTAATTATCGCGTTGATCTCATGGTTGAAAATGGGGTTTTGAATGAGGCAAAATGGCTCTATGACAATTATCGTGAGGTCCAAGCAGCACGAGCTATTGGCTACAAAGAACTTTTCCCCTACTTTTCAGGAGAAGATTCTCTTGAAAACTGTGTTGAAAAATTAAAACAAAACACACGACGCTTTGCCAAACGCCAGTTAACTTGGTTTAGAAATCGAATGACAGTTCAGTTTTATAATGTTTCTGAAACAGATTTTAAAACAAAAGTTGCAGAAGATGTTGACCGTTTCTTAAATGATAATAAAGTGTAAGGTAGAGCAAAAACTCCTTTACCCTCTTCGAATAAAATTTATGTTATAAAATTTATCGTTTTTTCATAACGGATTTAACCGCATTTTAACTACTGTTTTATAGCATTTTAAATTATAACTTTCAAAAAATAATCGGTATTTTTAGGCATGATTAGGTATAGTGGCGGGGAATAAGACGGGGATTTTTTACTTGATTGCTCGCAAGAATGAATCAGTAACTTCACTTGCGACTTCGTCTTGAATGTGTGTGTATTTTTGAGTCATATAAGATGTTGAATGGCCTAACGCAGCTGCCATATGTTCAACTGGTACACCAGCGATTTGACCTTGTGTAGCGAAGAAGTGGCGCATCATGTGAGGTGAAACGTGAATACCGATTGCTTTACTGACCTTTTGAAAAACGACGCTAATGCGCGTGTACACGACTGGTTTTCCAAATAGCCTTTTGCACTTTGAACCATCATCGATGAAAAGAAAGCTTTCCTTGTTTAGTATAATGCCAGCCTTTTTAGCGATGTGCTTGGTTTCCTTGATGGCTAAATCTAACAAAGCCGTGGTTTCTTTATCAACAAACACATATCGTTCAGATTGTTTAGTTTTCATTTTTCCGCCACTTGGACGTCCTTTTGTACGGCTTTCGTTCAAAAAGATACGATAGCGACCATCTACTAGCTTCAATGAGCTAAATTTGATCCCCAAAACTTCGCTGACACGTAGTCCAAAATAAGTAAGTCTAACCATCGTGTAATCATAAGTACTTAGCACCTTTTTTGCACATCTATCCCAATTTTGAAATTTTTCGACAGATAATCGTTTATCTCTCTGATTAATACTGCTGTCACCTACATAAATTTTTAGAATAGGGTTTTTATCGATGTAACCATTGACCTCCGCATCTGTAAGCATTGCTTCAAGAATGGCACTTGTTTGAACGACAGTTGTTCGTGAGTATTTTTTAAGCATTTTTGCTATAAAAACTTCATACTCTTGTCTATTAATGTCAACTAATCTAGTTTGACCATATCTTTTCTCAAAGTGTACTTTAAAGAGGTTGTTTTTGTTTCTAATCGTATCTGGCGCCCATCGACCCGTTTTAATACGGTTCTCGCTGTATATTTCCCAATAATCGTTGACCGTCATGTTTTTCTTCGGGTCATACTCGTTATTTGCTATTTTGTTTTCGATTTCTGCAAGCGCGTGTCTAGCCTCGGCAAGTGTCTTTAAGTTGCTAGCAGTAGCTTCTTTCTTTTTGCCGTTTAATTTAAAGTTTCGGCGAACGTAGTAGCGTTTGCCTTTTTTAGTTTCATATGTATAGATATTTAAATATTTTGTTTTGTTGTATTTCATTATTTTCTCCTTTGTTAAAAAATAGCTTCTGGACAAGGCTCTTTAACTTAGAGAAATTCTTGACATCATCTCCTTTTGTGATAAAATAAAAACACAAGAGACGACTGTAACATCTCATTTGTTTTGATAGTATTCACTTGTTGTCTTGTTGTATTGATAATCCCTGCACTCAAATTTTGGCGAAGGAGAGTGTGAGGGATTTTTTTATTGCCAGAATTGCCCGCCGTATTGGACCTTCAATTCTTTCTTATCGTATTTTTTGGCTTTCTCGCCGCCGTAAAAATTAACAAAAGTTTTTGTTTCACCAGCTGGGATAAGTACAGTCCCGTCATCGTAAGTTTCGCCAGTGAAGAACGTTGAATCAAATTGTAAATAATCGTCACCAGATTTCAAGAAGAATTCTTTCGGATTAACCGTAGCAGGCTCATCGCTTACATTTTTTAAATCGATACCTACTAAAAAGACATCGTTTTTGGCTTTATTGATTCCAGTCGCTAAAAGATCGCTATTATTCTTTTTGGCGTACAGAGCAGCAATATTGACACTTGCATCAGCACTGGAATAGTTAACATACTTTTTGAAGTCGTTGCCAGCTTTGTCAGGAGCAGTGGTAAAATCGATTAACGAATCGTAAAAATCTGTCCCCGAATTCATTTGTCTAACATAAGCATATGATTTACTGTTCAATCTTCTATCGGATTTAATCGTTTCTTTCAGCTTGTCGTTCTTTTTTGTGAGCGATACTGATGTCGCTATTAAAAACAAAATAACGACAATAGACACCAACTGCGTCCAAAAAAGAGGTTGTTTAAAAATAGTTTTCTTTTTCATTGTATAGTCTCCATTCTCCAGCAAAAACGTGGTTCAGTTTTTGCACGTATTAGTAATTATTTTTCAGAGTATTTACCAACGACTTTCCCGATGACACGGAAGTCGCTGTCAGCGTCAATTGCAATATCCGGATACTTTGATGTGTTAAAACTATGCAAAAATGCATGATCATCTTTTATAGTAATTTCTTTTATATAAGCATCGCCATATAATTCAAATACACCAACATCACCGCTGGATAAGTCAACAGAAAGTTTTACAAATACATAGTCACCAGAATGATACTCTGGTTCCATTGAATCACCGTAGACAGGTACAACAAAATCTGCGTCATACTCAACAGGTAATGTAATTGTTTCTTTTTGGACTTCGCTTAAAAATTGACCAGTACCAGCAGATACTGCGTTGTCATAGTAATCATACTCTTGTTCTATGCGTGAAACAAATTCCACAACAGTGTCAGAAACTTCATTGTTATTTTGCTCACTGAGTAGGTTATTCCCAAAGCCAATCCATTTTTTGTGATTATCTGGATGCAATTCCTTGTCAAGTTTTAAAACTTCATCAGAAACAGTCGAAGCGATTTCTGTCTGCTCTTCTTTGAAATATGAAATATCTACATTAAAGAAATCAGCTAATCTGCGAAGATATTCATCTTTAGGTGTAGACTTAGCATTCATATATCTACTTAATGTGTTTTGAGGGACATTTGAACCCTTAGCTACCGCAAGTTGAGTTAGTCCTTTTTTATTTATTAATTCCTTAATTTTAGAAGCTATATATTGTCGTGCTCGTATTTCTTCGGCACTAGCTTCTCTGCGTCCTCTAGTAATTGTCATAATTTATATCCTTTTATTTGTATTATATCATAAAAAATAAAATAAACTAAAAAAATAGAAAAAGTTTTAAAAAAACTATTGACTTTATCCAATTAAATGGATATAATGAATATGTAAGGTTGAGAGAGACCTTAACAAAAACAGGAGGTGAGGATATGAACGAACTAGAAAAAACAGCCCTCAATGAAATACTGAGGACTGTGACCTATATTGCAGAGAAAATCGATGAAGTTGATTCTAAGATTTCTTTGGACGATTCACAAGTTCTTGAGCATCAAGAAAATTAAGTTGCATTTCAATGTAGTGTAGGAATCCATGAAGATATCTTTTTAAATCTTGTAAGTCTTTATCGCTATGTTTTCTAACATAATGCGTTTCATCGTTTCCGATGAATGTTGAAGCAGTTGCGAAAGTTTGAAGAGTATCATCTTTTATGTATTTATCAATAACCTGTTTAAGTAGCATTTTTTCAACTTTTGATTTGTCTTTAGGATTTGTTGCAATGACAAAATCTTTTACAAAAAATTCTAACGCTTTTCGAAAGCCGATTCCTGCAATGTGGTCAAGTTTTTCTTGTTCTGCTTTTAGAGATTGCAAGTAGATTTCTTTGCCGATAGGCGATATAGCTGCAAGATTATCACTGATAGGAATATCGCTAGGAAGCTCAGGCTTAACATCTTGTAACGTTATACTTTCAATGGATTCACGCCCTAAATCGCTCATGGTTTCCACGTTGAATTCGTCAATAAAATAATGCTTACATTGCGAACAAAAACGCATTAAAGCAAGGTGATAGTGATTGTTGTCAGTTTTCTTAGTTGTGTTATGTATCACAATCGGACTGGTAATGTTGTTGCAAATTTTACAAGTATCTTTAACTTCAACTGATTGCTTAAAATGCTCGGTTGGTTGTACTTCTACATACATAATATTTCTCCAATCGTTTTTATTTCCATTATACCATTTTAGAAAGGGGTGAGAATATGCAAAAAATGACAGTAGAGTTAGCAGCACCTTTGACTTTGAGGGCTTGGCTTGCCATCAGAGAAATGAAAGATAAGGACTTTGCTAAAAAAGTAGGTGTTTCTCCTCAAGCTGTTTCCGGCTGGAAAAGTGGACGTCATAAGCCAAGTGGTGAATACGTCCCTAGAATTGAATCGGCCCTAAATGTTAGATTTTCAGAAATTAAGTTTGAGTCTAACATTTAATTTTTAAAATAAATATCCAATTAAAAGGATACAATCTCGGTTAGTAGCTACGGCTCTAACAAGGTGATAACCTCCTTTAAAAATAGATAAATAAAACTGCAGTTATGATTCCTCTAAACGATAAATATTTTTGACAAGACAACAACGATTACTAACCCTTGTTAGGGCTATAACTGCTAATCGAGAGTGCAGAAATTAGAAAGGAGCAAACATGAATGATTTAATCAATGTAACTTTAAATGAAAACCAAGAGCCAGTAGTTAGTGCAAGACAACTACATAAGAGCTTAGAGGTAAAAACTCGCTTCAGTCAATGGGTAGAACAAAATTTTAAAATTCTGGAAGAAGGTTATGATTTTACAAGTGTAGTTGGAACTACGGTTGTAAATAATGGCGCAAATAGAAAATTGCAAGATTATGTACTATCTTTAGATGCTGCTAAAAATTTAGCAATGGTATCTAAAACCGACAAAGGAAAAGAGGTTCGCCAATACTTCATTCAAGTTGAAAAGGACTTCAACAGTCCTGAAAAAATCATGGCTCGAGCTCTTAAAATTGCTGACCGGAAAATTATCAGTCTTGAACATAAAAACGAGGTCTTACAGTTAGAGCTTGAAGAAGCTAGAAAACAGACTGATTATCTTGATTTGATTTTGCAAACAAAAGATATGCTGACAACAACGCAGATAGCACAAGATTATGGTTTGAGTGCTAATAAATTCAACCAAATTTTGAAACAAGTCGGTATTCAACGTAAAGTTAACGGTCAATGGATTCTTTACACGAAATATCAAGGTAAAGGCTATATTGCTAGTCGAACATTTGATTATGTTGGCAAAGACAATAAAGTTCACAGTAAAATTACAACTGTTTGGACACAGCTTGGACGACGATTTATTTATGAAAAGTTAAAAGATAATGACATTTACCCATTGATTGAACAAGTGGAATTGTTCTAACCACACTTCTCAGCTAGGTTGCTACAGTTCTAGCAGACGCCTCCGAATTATAGATAATTGACATGATGAAACGAACTCCATTAGATTGTCTGCTAGGGCTATACCAGCCTAGCTGGAAGACAAAAAATACAGAAAGGATAATACATGAACGAAATTTTAGAACGCATAGCAAAAAGCCTTGAGTCTATTGATGCAGAACTCAAGGCAAGAAATGCAGATCGAAAGAAACTACTTGAAGAAGCTGAACGAATTGAAAAAAAGGTTATAGAAATTCAAGCAGACCCTTTTGGTCTCGAAAACTTAAAAGCTGCAGCATTAGCTGATAAATCTAAGAAAAAGGAATAGCTGCTTTGACTTTGGCTGCAAAATCAAGAACACTTTCGATTCTTTCTTTGAGAGTTGGTTCTTTAAATTTGAGTTCAAGCGCAGCGATGGCTTCGGTTGTTAAATTGATAAAAAAGAGTGTGTTATTGCCAGGTGTAGCACTAATGCATTTGTGGCGTTGAAGCTCAAAACATGTATCAAGAATATCTTCTTTAGACCATTCAGGCATGATATTTTCTTTGATGAAATCAATATTTTGAAAGTTTCTAGCTTCTCTTTTAGAAATGTTATCTTTTCTTCTATCAAGATACTGTGCATACATTGAACTCAAAAGATATTTTGCATCATTAGTTAACTCATTCATATAATCACCTCCTTTCGAGATGATTATACCAAAAAAAGCCACTGAAAAATCAGTGACTTTCACAAAAACTTACTTACATTATACCAGAAAGGAAACAACATGGATAGTGTAATGCAACAATTCTCTGATTGGCTCAAGGGCATAATCAAGGAAACATTAAACAAGCTTTTGGAAATCGAACGGGACGACGGTTTTCCAGAATTGATGGACGTAACAACGACGTGTGACTTTTTGGGAATTAAATACGACACGTTTCAACTTTACCGCTATTCAGACGGTTTCCCAAAAGAATTGCCAGCCAAACGCTGGTCAAAACGAGCTATTAAGAAATGGCTTGAAAATCAAATTTAAAAGCTTCTGGACAAGGCTTAGAAAGAGGAAAACATGGACTTATTTATTATCTGCTTTAGTTTAGCAGCACTGCTATACGTGCTAACATTGCCATTTGTCGGCAAGCGAGCGAGAAAGAAAGAAGAACCAGTCAAACCTAATTATTCAGGTTGGGAAGCGAGTGCAATTGCATATAACCGTGCTCACAGTTTGCCAGACGATACGATTTAAGAGGTACTAAATGGAAAATGAATATTTTGACATAGACGAAATCATGGTGATTGATTTTGATAAAAACGGCTGGCACGGATGCTGGGGCGCAAAAGAAGAAGAGGGTGATTAAGTGGCACAAAGAAGAATGTTCAGTAAAGACATTACGTCTAGCGACCTATTCGTTGATATGCCAGCAAGCAGCCAACTTCTTTATTTTCAACTTGGCATGGAAGCGGATGATGAAGGTTTTATCGGTAACGCGAAAATGCTTAGTCGAGCATACGGAGCTAATAACGATGATTTAAAGCTGTTACAGGCCAAAGGGTTTATTATCATTTTTGAAAGTGGTGTGACCGTTGTTCGTGATTGGAAAATCAATAATCAAATTCGTAAAGACCGCTTTAAACCAACCATTTACCAAAACGAAAAAAGCTTGCTATCAGTATCACCGACCGGCTCTTACCAACTTGGCAACCAAATGGCAACCAGTTGGCAACCAGATGACAACCAACTTGGCAACCAAATGGCAACCCAGTATAGGATAGGTAAGGATAGTAAAGGTAAGGTTAGGTTAGGTAAGGAGAGTGCAGTAGAGAAAGCCAGCGACCAACCAGCAACCAACATCAAAAATATTTCAGATTACTTTCAACAAGAAATCGGGATTTTAACCCCAAATCAGCTTGAGCAATTATTAGATTATCTAGAAATTGATGGTTTTGAAGTTGATGTCATTAAAAGAGCTATTGATAAAGCTGCTAATTCTGCCAAGCGCTCTTTTGGATATGTAAATGGTATTTTGAGAGGGTGGAAACAAAACGGTATCAAAACTCTCACACAAGTTGACGAAGAACAGCGTAAGTTTCAGGAATCGAAGGGATTTCCTAAAGGTAGTACAGAAGACTTGCATAATATTGTTGATCCAGCCTTTGGATTTTAGAGGTAATATATGGAATTAATGTCTATTGAATACATGATAGCAAATAAGATTTTGCTAGATACTGGAGATGTCTGTACGATTCACAATAAGCCATATTATAGACGTATGACACGAGATGGCGAATACAATAGCGTTGCTATGTGTCTTGATTGCCAGAAAGACGAATTAGAACGATTGAAACAGTCTAGTGCTGAGCAGCAGACAGTTAACGGAATGTTGGCAAAAACATGGAATATGTTTGAGTCCGTGAGCATCATCCCAAATGATTTAAAAAATGCGACAATGAAAAATTTTGAAGAGCATAACTTTGAAGACCAAAAAGCGCATGCATTCGCTCAAAGAGCAGTGCGATATTACAGTAAAGGTGGAGAAGGCAATACTTTTTTACAAGGTCGCCCAGGTGTTGGAAAGAGTCATCTGTCAATAGCTATTGCTGAACAGCTAAATGACACATTTAAAATTTACAACGAACCAAAAAGCGTTATCTTTATGCCAGTCGCAAGGCTTATCCAACGCGTCCAAGCTAGTTTTAATGGTGGCGGACGATTTACAGAAGAATTCGCTACAAAACTGTTAACAAGCTGTGATTATCTTATTTTAGATGATTTAGGCAAAGAAACATGTACAGGTAATTACATTAAACCAGTCAATGAATGGACGTACAGATTCTTGTTTAATATTTTAGACAGCCGCACAAAAACAATTATTAATACGAATTTCTCACGAGCTGAACTTTTGAAAATTTACGATGCTGCATTCGTTGACCGTCTAACAAAAGGTATGCGAGGAGACAAAGACCGTATTTTTAAATTTTCGGAAGGAGCTGAAAGCAAACGATGAATGAATTGGAAATCAACATCTTGAATTACATTAAGAACCACGGCAGTTTTGAGCGACCCGTGCCACTGAAATGGCTGAAATCAGAATTTAACATTAGCGAGCGAGGCGTTAAAGAGGTTGTAGAGCGCTTGAGATGCGAATTCAAACAACCAATCATTGCAAGCCGTAGAACGAGGCGAGGTGGCTATTATTTGCCGAAAAATGACATTGAACGCAACGCAGGTCTATTACCATACAAAGAACAAATTTTAACATCGCAGAAAACAGTGACAGCTATTACATCGGTTGACCTTTCGGAATACTGGAAAGGTTGGCAAGTATGAACGAACTACTTATCAAACAATTCGAGCAGAATTATTACAACTACTCAAAAGAAATCAGAAACATGCTTTTAAAGCTCGATACAGAGTCTCTAATAGCGAAGTTGGCAAGAGACAGTAAAATGTATCAGCTCAAGAAAATAGTTTATTAGAGAGGAAAATATGGACGTACAGAGCTTATTGAATAGAATTAGTTTTCTCGAAGACGAAGTGCATCGCTGCTACGCAGAGATTGAAGAGAAAGAAGTCAAAATTGAAGCATACGAGGACGCGCTGAATGAATTTGAAAGCTGTTTGAAGAAATTAAAGGTGCAAGCATGATTGAGATTAGATTGGACAATGAACTTGTCGGCTACTATGACGAATTAAGAGAAGCATTGCTGCAAACAATCGACATTTTAACGGTTGATGAAACGGCAACACTAGCCAAAATTTACAAAAAATATAGAAATTGGTCAGATGAAGACCTTATCGAAGAAATTCAAGATTTAACAGACAAGCGTTTAGCGATTATCTTTAACTTTCCGCTCGATTATCGAGTAGATGTTAAACAGCACATTTTAGATTGAGGTCAGCATGATAACTTTGAATGAAGATTTTGAGCAAGCATACTACAGCAGGACGAGCGACTATCTCAATCTTGCTACTGAATACGGTGAGATTATCAATCAATATCAAGACAAGATAGTGAGCTTGCAGCAAGAAAATAAGCGTTTAAAACGCGAAATCTGGAATTTAAAGAAAACGAAAGGAAAAAGAAAATAATGGCAAATCAATTGCAAATGTCACACAAAGACTTTTTTAACAGACCAGCAGTAAAAAATAAATTTAGCGAGGTAGTGAGTGGTAAAAGTGACCAGTTCATCACGAGTCTGCTATCTGTCGTAAATAACAACAAATTGTTAAGTAAGGCAGATAACAACTCAATTTTAAATGCAGCAATGAAAGCAGCGACTTTGAATTTACCAATCGAACCGAGTCTGGGAAGTGCATACATCGTTCCTTTTAAAGGGCAAGCACAGTTTCAACTAGGTTATAAAGGATTAATCGAGTTGGCTCAACGAAGCGGACAATATAAGAGCATCAACGCAGGTGTTGTTTACAAAGCTCAATTCAAATCGTATGATCCGTTATTTGAGACGCTGGATCTTGATTTTAATCAACCGCAAGACGAAGTTATTGGATACTTTGCATGCTTTGAATTACTTAACGGTTTCCGAAAGATTACATACTGGACAAGAGAGGAAGTTTATAATCACGGCAAACGATTTTCAAAAAGTTTTAATAATGGGCCATGGAAAACAGATTTTGACGCAATGGCTAAGAAGACCTTGCTAAAAAGTATTATTGGAACGTATGGGCCAAAATCAGTTGACATGCAAGAAGCAATCACAGATGATAACAAAACCGAATACGAGAAAGCGGAACTAATCGACGTAACACCACAAGAAGAAAACTTGACAGATTTAATCGGTGAAACACCGCAAGAAGAATTGCCGATTGCTAACCCAGAAACTGGCGAAATTCAAGAGGAGCAAACAGCGTTGTTCAACCAGCTCGGAGATTTGACAGATGACTAAAGATTTACTTGGCAAAGATTATTACAGTCTTGACTCAGCAAAAGCTTATTGGTCTGTCTCGCAAGTTAAACGATTTAAGGAATGCGAAGCTAGAGCACTAGCAGAGCTTAATGACGATTGGAAAGATAATCGAGATAAGACAGCTTTACTAGTAGGAAATTACGTTCACAGCGCATTTGAAAGTAAAGAATCTCACGAAGCGTTCATTGAGAAAAATAAAGAATCAATCTTTAAAAAGAATGGCAGCTTATATGCACCATTCGAAACAGCAGAGAATATGATTAGTGCACTTGCAACAGATAAAAACTTCATGGCGCTTTATCAAGGCAAGAAAGAAGCTGCTATAACAGGTGAGATTGCAGGCGTTGAATTCAAAGGTAAGATTGACTGTTTGAACGTTGAACACGGCTACTTTGTCGACATTAAAACCACAAAAGGCCCAATTGATGATGAGGCCTGGGTAAAAGATAAAGATGGCAATAATTACAAAGTCCGCTGGTTTGAAGCGTATGGCTATATTTTGCAAATGGCGGTCTACAAGACAATGCTTGAAGCGAAGTACGGCAAGCCGTTTGAACCAATCATATACGCAGTTACGAAAGAAAGTCCAAGCGACACACGAGCTATTCGAATTCAAAATATTGACGCTATTCAAGATGAATTGAACGAGCTAGCTAAGATTATTAAGCACTTGGACGATGTTAAGCGCGGCAGAGCGCAAGCAAAACCGTGCGGGCATTGCGAGTACTGCAGAGAGAAAAAACTCACAAAACGAGTTGAAATTTATTAAGAAGTCCCGTGAACGACTAAAAAAGCGAACTAGAAAGTACGTGTCGGTTAACAGGACGACATGTAAAGAATTTCAGCGGGCGCAAGCCTTATACTCACACTTTTAAATGTGCCCGCTTTTGTTTTTTGAAGAAAAGAGAATAGATGTTTTTAATACCATTTGAACCAAAGCCACAATCAAGGCCACGAGCCACAGTCAGAGGACGACATGCTGCGGTGTATGAGGACCCTAAAATGATGAGGTGGCGAAAGCAGGTTACTGATTACATTAAAGAAAATTATGGCGGTCGCTACTTTGACGGTGCTATCTGTGTAAAAGTAACGTTTTACATGAGGGCGCCCCAGAACGTCTCTAAGAAGCCGTCAGAGCGTGCGAAAGATAAAGCTAAACAATTATATTCAAAATACATTTCACGGCTGTTGTGGCACGTTAAAAAGCCAGATTTGGACAACCTGATCAAATCATTGTTTGACAGTATTTCAAAATCCGAAATTGTCTGGTCTGATGACAATATTGTGTGTGATTTAAGAGCAAGAAAGCTATATAGTCCAAATCCACGAATTGAAATTGAAATCGAGGAAATTGAATGAAAGAGTATGCGCTATACGATGATGATGAATTCATCACAATCGGAACGACTAAAGAAATCGCTGATGAATTAGGAGTCAAAGAGAAGACGATCAAACGCTTACGCTATCCGTCAATACAGAAACGAACAAAGAGAGTTTTAGTTGAGGTGTAAATATGGGGAAAACAGTAAATAGACGTCGTGTGATGTACGCAGTGACATTCTCAGAACACGAGGTTGAAACACCTTTAGAGGTTTTAGAGGCATTCATTGACTGGACGCATAAGAAACATTTAAAGAGCTATATTGAAATTGGTAAGATGCTGCACATTTCAGCAAATGACGCTAACAGATTATTATCTAGAGCAGTTCTACCTGATAAGGCAGTCTGTCATCGTATGAAGGAGCTTATGTATGAGGGTGAAAATCACATCTAAAAGCAACCCAGATAAACTATCAATTATTGGAATGGATAAGAAAACGTATGATTTCTTGATGGAAAGTCGGAAAATTCCGGACGCTTTTAAAAAATTTTATGAAACTAGGATAATTTTGGAAACTGATGACATTTTAGAAATTGAGGTATTGGAAGATGACAACTGAAACAAGGATTTGTGAACCAATTGATCAAAGCAAATTTAAAGAAATATCAGACCTTGCTGATAAATATTGGCGTATACAGTACATCATCCAGCAATGCCATGTTTGCCCAGCTTTTGTAAAATTAGAAATTTTGGGCGATAGAATTTTGTTAAACGACAAAATTGTAAACGTGGTGGTGGCAATGTTAGAGAAAGAATTAGGGGAAACAGAAAAACGTCTAAATGCTCTTGGTTACACCATGCAAGATGAGCCAAAAGAATTTAAGTATCATGTGAATGCTTTGAAAGGTAGAGATGATGAATAAACAAGAATTAATTGACAAACTGAAAAAACAACTAACAGCACCATCAGAAATTGATGACACTTACTTTAATAAATTCTATGATCTTGCCATTAATTACGCTATTTATTTTGCCGAACAATTAGACGAGCCAGAAAAACCTGTAGTGCCTCAATTTGTGGCTGATTGGTATGAGTCAATTAAAGATGACTTCGAATATAACTTATACAAGCTTTGTACAGACTTCCGTGAACAAAAGCTGCGTGCAGACTTGAACGGATGGTTTAGCAATGACAATAACAAACCTATAGAAACATTAGTGTTGATGCATAAATTCGGATATGAGGTTGAGAAAGAAAAATTGTATACAGTAGAAATTCCAAATCCAAATAGAGCAGATGTAAGCTTAGTGCTTGGGTTATACAATGATGGTAAGGTTGCTATATTTGCTGCTTTTACAGACAGTTGGAAATATGAAAAGCAATATAAACTAACAGAAGCAGAAATCAAGGAAGATTTTGAATGGGCTTGGCAGTTTGCGAAAGAGGTAGAAGAATGAAAATTGAAGAAGTCAGAAAAACATTGATTGAAGTCATCAAGCATTTAGAAGATTACAGCGATAGAAAATTGGTGGAAATCAAAGGCATTGCCGATAAGATGAAAGAGATGGCGATGTATGAAGAATTTTGTAGAGAAAAAGAGATAACGGATGAGATGTATCAAATATCAGAAGAGGATTTTCAATTTTTAAAAGACGGCTGTCATCACATTATGAGCATAGCAATGAATTATGCTAACCCGTTTGTTTCTGACATGGAAGATTGGGGTTCGGTGCATAGTGATGCTGATTTGATGCTGAGGGTTTTGGAAAGGGCGGAAGAATGAACGTTAAAGAAGTTTTTTGTGACGAGTGTTTCAAATGGTGGGGAATAGAACAGCTAGGGAAAGGGCTTGATGGTGAGCTGTACTGCGACGAATGCAAAAGTATCTTAGCTCGCACAGATAAGTACAATCCAGAAAAGCCGAGAAAATACACAGTCAGAGTCAAAGGTATTGACGGACGTTTCAACTGGTTAATGTATGATACCCAGTTAAAAAAATACGTTTTTGGCGCTTTCGGAAGGCAAGATTGCCAAAACATTTTCACTGAAAAACAGTTATCAAGAGATGGTTTAGGGTATGTGCTGTATAATGACGCTTTTGAAGTTAGAGAGGTGGAAGATGAATAATGACTAGCTTTGAAACTACAACATTTGAAACTACAATTCTTAATTTATTAGCACACTTTCTTTTATGGCTTTGCATGCTCATACTCTTCTGTGGAGCTTTATTTCTATTAGCTCTTGTGATTGTTGCAGCATGGAATTTAATTGAAACTGGCTACAAAGATTTTAAGGAATGGAGAGCTGGACGGAATGATTAAAAAGTATATTAAAACAACGCCTGTTGAGGCTATTCAAGTAACACAATACAACTTCGTTGATGTTATGAAATTTGCTAGTAATCAAAATATTAAATTTAATCAATTGGAAGTTTTTCATACAATTGAGACTCTTGAGGGATGTATGAAATTTAAGACTTCTGATTATATAATTAAAAACCCGACTGGCGAATGCTACGTGTGCCGAAAAGACATTTTCGAGGAAACGTACAGAGAGGTGGATGAATGATATTTGTGACTTGGATCCTGCTGGGATTCCCAATGTTTGTAGTGTACGATGAAAAAGAGCGAGCGAGATTAGTGGCGTGCGGGTTGCTTTATCACATTATCGATGTATTTCTTAAGAATAGAGGAGACAATTAAATGGAAGAAACACATGTTGAATTTTTAGAAGCACAGCTAGACATTGGCAAAGCAGTCATTGAGAGCATGCTAGAACTTATTCCTAAGAAAGGCACGGAGATGGCAGTTATTCCTGTGACTATTGAGGGTTATGAATTTGAAGTTGAGGTAAGAATGAAATGAGTAAAGTTACAGTTTACAAAATAACTAAAGGAGACCATAACTATCTGATTGCTGATCCTAATGTTATGAGAGATATAATAGTACATTTTCTTGAAGATGAAAATGTTGATGAAGTTGTGATTAGGAAAGGGGAGTAAATGAAGTATGCAATCATAATAATCTGTATAGTTAGTGTGGCATTTGGAGCATTACTAGGATATTTTACAAACAATCGATAACCCACAAAGGTATCTAGCAAGGTTCGAATCCTTGCGTGGGTATTAAGGCTAGGAAGAAAAAATAAAAAAAGAAAGCAGGCCTAAGACGAGCGCTCCCTAGTCGGTGCTCTGAGGACTTTAAATTTTTTCTAGATCCATGGGAAATGGCTCATTAAGACTTCGAGTTTCTCTCTAAATTCTCTCGAAGTATTTTCCAGAAGATTTTGCGGATAGACTATTGGGAACAGTCGTTTTCGCAAAAGGGCTGCAGGTGGTTCGAATCCATTTGCAGTCGTTAAACCAGAAAATAAATATAAAGGAAAACCTTCTTACAAAATTAGTACAGCTGGCAAGGTTCATCTGGTTTACTTGCTGGCAAACATAGCGAAATTTAAAAATAGAAAAGAGGTACCTTAATACTATTTTCTTTAAACGTGTGACGGGTTTATCGCTAGGCTTGAAACACAAAAAAGCCACTGCTGGATGCAGTGGTCTTTCTGAAAGTGAATTTAGTTATATTATAGTAGAAAGGTTGAAAATATGCAAGAGATTTGGAAATCAATCAAAGGCTTTGAGGGGCGATATGAAGTGTCGGATAAAGGCAGAGTAAAGAGTCTTGAGAGAGTGGTTATGCGCAATGATGGGCGCAAGCAAATTATAAACGAACGGATTTTGAAAGGTAGACCAAACACAAACGGTTATCTTATGGTCGCTTTATATGATGGCAAAAGCAAGCAGAAATCGCGTTGTATTCATCGTCTTGTTTGTGAAACATTCATTGAACCTGTTGAAGGGAAGAACGAGGTTAATCACAAAGATGAAGATAAAACAAATAATGCAGTTCGCAATCTTGAGTGGTGCACACGCAAAGAGAATATCAATTATGGGACACGCAATCAAAGAACCAGTAAGCCTGTTGCACAGTTCACAAAAAATGGCGAATTTGTGAAACTACACCAGTCAGTTCACAGTGCTGGTAGAAGTTTAGGAATCTATTATCAAAACATTTGCGCGTGTGCGCATGGAAGGGCTAAAACGGCTTATGGTTTTATTTGGAAGTATGTGTAAAGGAAAATCAAAATGAAAACATGTGTTAGATTACAAAAGATCAAAGCGTTGGACAAGTATATTAATTCACAAATGAATCAACTTGAGAAGTTAAGAAGCCAAGCACTTAAAGTAAATGCTAGTCTGCCACAAGCCGACAGAGTTCAGAACGGGAGTCGAAAAAGCAGAGATGACTTGTTGGTCGAATTGATTTCTGCCCAAGACGAGATTGAGGAGTATCTGGCTAGAGCCATCAAAGAGAAACGGGAATTCCAACGAAAGATAGCTGAGATTCCAGACGGGACATCAAGGGCGCTTCTTCAAATGGTGTATATTGAGCAGTTAGATATTGATACGATTTGTAGAAAGTTTGATGACATTAGCGTTCCAACATATTATGTTTGGCTTAGGAAAGCTGAGAAGTTTTTAAATGAGGAATGAGCAAGTGCTCGTCCTCATTTTTTTATATTGTTAGCTAGCAATTAATACAACTAACTAGTAATAACTATTGATTAATAGCGTGCTATATATTTAGAATGCTATAATGATAGAGTAGAGAATTAAGGGAGATGAACTGAGCGATATGAAACCACAGAAACTTACTGTTGTTGGTGGGAAGCGAAAGCAAGTAGACTTTGATAGTCGAAGCGAAGAGTACAAAAGTTATAACAAAACTAGATGGAACTATGATAAGAAGCTGACAAGGTTTTACAATAGTTCTGCGTGGAGAAGTACAAGTAAGTTAGTATTACTTCGTGATGATTATGTCTGTCAAATGTGCGGAGGAGAAGCGACGATGGTCGACCACATAATTCCAATTAAAAAAGATTGGAATCGAAGATTGGATCTTGACAATCTTCAAGCGAGTTGTAAAGCATGCAACGATACTAAAGCTAATCTTGAGAATTATGGTAAAAAATAGCTTGAAAAAAGCGAACTATCCTACCTATAACGGGTGTGAGGGGATATAAACATTCGGAAATACCCCTTGTTTTTTTATCGGGGATATATATTGTTCGGATATAACAACGCCGCCCTCTTCCGTGCACAATTTTCCCTTTTTAAAATTTTTGCAACCTGAAAATTTCAATGTAAAGGAGGTGTAAAGCTTGGGACGAAAGTTAAAGGTAGTTGAGAATAATAAAAAACATTTGACTAAAGCTGAAAAAGCTGTACGTGTTGAAATCCAAAAATCGGCTGGCGACGGTTTAATTGAGCTACAATTAACACCTCCTAAACATTTAGGAGAAACAGCGAAAGCTGAATACGCTCGTATTGTTGAAGATTTAAAAAGTTTGCCGGTTCGTGATTTGGATAGAGCAATTTTAGAAAATTATTGCACATGGTACGGTATATATGTCGAAGCAAGTCAAAAAGTAAATGAAGTAGGTATTTCTGTTTTTAGCGAAGATAAAGGAATGTGGGTTCAGAATCCATTAGTTGTTACGCTTGAAAAAGCGACAAACAATATTAAATCGTGCGCAGCCCAATTAGGTTTAACTGTCGACAGTCGCATGAAGATGTATGTGCCTAAGACAGAAGAAAAGAAAGACACAATGTTTGATAAATTTGGGAATTAGCGAAAGGAGGTAATCAAAATAGCTTACGATTATTTAGAGATCCCAGAGCAGTATAAAGATACTGCTTTTTATTATGCGCTCGATGTGGTCGACGGCAATATCAAAGCTTGTCAGAAAGTTATCAAAGCTTGCCAAAGACATTTGGATGATTTGAAAAATATTAGTAATTCTAATTTTGAATTTGATTATTTCCCAGAGAAAGCCCAAAACACTATCGACTTTCTAGAAATCTTGCCAGATGTTAAAACAGGCAAAACTTATCCACTTGCAAGGTTTCAAAAATTCATCATCTCCAGCTTGTATGGTTGGCGGAAGAAGAAAGACTATTCTGTCAGACGCTTTCGCAAAGCTATGGTTTCGGTTGCTCGTAAGAATGGGAAAACCATTTTAATCGCTGGTATTTTGCTATATGAGTTTTTATTTGGCAAGAACCCCGCATTAAGCCGTCAGTTGTTCTGTACGGCTAACGACCGCACGCAGGCAAGAATTGCTTGGACAATGGCTAAGAAGCAGTTAGAAGCGCTTAGAGCTAAGGATAAGGACATCTTCAAAGCGACTAAGATTGTTCGAGACGAGTTAACCAACAAGCGTGATGAATCGTACATCAGAGCATTAAGTCGTGATACTGGGGCTGTCGATGGTTTTGAACCATATGTTGGCGTACTGGATGAATATGCGGCTAGTAAAACCAATGAAATGATTGAACTTTTGGAATCCGGTCAAGGTCAGCTTGATAATCCATTGATTTTAATTATTTCGACAGCTGGTCTAGATTTGAATGTACCAATGTACACCATTGAATATAAGTACGCTACTAAGATTTTAGATAAGAAAACAGTCGATGATTCGTATTTTGCGTTCATTTCCGAACAAGATGACGAGAAAGAAATTGCTGACGAAAGCAATTGGATTAAGTCAAATCCTATTTTGGAAGTGCCAGCGTTGTATGAAAAAATCATGGATTATTTGCGAAAAAGGCGTAAAACTTCGCTTGAAACGGGTGAAATTAACAAAGTTTTAGTCAAAAACTTTAATATGTGGCGTCAATCTAGCGAAGCCTCTTACATGGATAAACAAACGTGGGAAGATGCACTTATTGATAAGCCAGATACGACTGGCAGACGCGTCTGGATAGGCGTAGACGTTGGACATTCAAGCGACTTGTTTTCAATCAGCACAATGACAATGATGGATGATTATTGGTTTGCTGATAGTTTTTCTTTTATCGCTACTAAGTATGGACTGATAGCGAAAGAAAAGCGAGACGGCGTTTCTTATACGAATTTGGAACGCATGGGTGAATGTGAAATTACTACTCTTGAATCTGGTGTCATTGATAACGAGCGAGTCATGGAAAAACTTGAAGAAATGGTTATTGAAAACGATTGGGAAGTTCAAGGAATCTATTTTGACCCTTATCAATACGGCGCTTTGCTAACGATGATTGAGAAACGACATCCAGAATGGACGCAAGTCCAAATTCCACAAACAACGATGGTTTTGAATATGCCGACGAAGCAGTTCAGAGATGACGTTAAAACTGGGAAAATTAAACATTCTGGGAATAAATTGTTGACAATGGCTGTTAATAATGCTTATACACGAGTCGACAACAACGGCATGCGCATCGACAAAAATAAAAACAGCAATAAAATTGACCCGCTCGATGCTTTACTAGATGCTTATGCGGCTTGTTATCTCGAAGCATTTGACGGTGCGGGATATTGGACTGACGAGAAAATCTTTGAAAGTGGAGGTCTGTTTTGAAATTTTTTAAAAATAACATTCATACATTACTACTACTAACGGGCTTTGGCTTGATTGATTATTCATTTTTTAGATTGGATTTAACAGCTGGCTTTATGTGTTTGGGTTTGATGTGTACATTTTTAGGTTTATATATTGACAAAACCATGCGCTAGAAAGGAGGTGAGACAATGAGCTTTTTTCAGTCGTTAGGAGATTCCAAACTCTCTTATGACGATTATGTCGCTTCGGTAGTGTCTGGCAACGATAGCGCAAAGTATGTTGGTATTTCAGCTCTTAGAAACAGCGATGTGCTGACAGCGACTTCAATTATTGCTGGTGATATTGCTAGGTTCCCTTTGATTAAGAAAAATGTTAACGGTGACATCATCCAAGATGAAGATATCAATTATTTGTTGAATGTAAAATCGACTGGCAATGCTTCGGCTCGAACGTGGAAATTTGCAATGGCAGTCAATACTATTTTGACAGGTAATGCTTATTCTCGTATTTTGAGAGACCCACGAACTGGCAAAGCGTTGCAATTTCAGTTTTATAAACCGTCTGAAACTCGTGTAGAGGAATTAGATAGCCACGAGCTTATTTACACTTTCGTTGACAGTTTGACAGGTAAAGAGGTTGCTTGCGGAGCTGATGATGTTATTCATTGGAAATTCTTTAGCCATGACACAATTTTAGGGCGTTCTCCGTTGCTGTCTTTAGGTGATGAAATTAGTTTGCAAAACAGCGGGACAAGTACGCTTTTAAAATTCTTTAAAGACGGTTTCTCGAGCGGTATTTTAAAAATGGAAGGTGCTATGTTGAGCGGTGAAGCTCGCAAAAAGGCTCGTGAAGAATTCGAGAAAATGCGAGAAGGAGCGAAAGGTGGCAGTCCTCTAGTATTTGATAACACAATGTCCTACGAACCTCTAGAAATCGATACGAATGTCTTACAGTTGATTACAAGTAACAATTTTTCAACGGCTCAAATTGCTAAGGCTTTGCGCATACCAAGCTATAAGCTGGGGGTAAATAGCCCTAATCAGTCCGTAGCGCAGCTTACTGAAGATTACGTTACAAACGACTTGCCGTTCTATTTTGACGCGATAACGAGCGAATTAGGCCTTAAAATCTTTAGCCCAAGAGATAGACGGAAATGCCGACTTGAATTTGATACACGTAGCGTTACAGGTCGAAATGTTGATGAGATTGTTAAACTTGTCAATAATACGCTATTAACACCAAACCAAGGGCTTATTGAGCTTGGTAAGCAACCGTCTGACAATCCAGATATGGATAGATATCAAACAAGTCTTAACTATGTCTTTTTAGACAAGAAAGAAGAATATCAATCATTGAAAGGAGGTGAGGAAAATGCCGAAACGAATTCAGATGAGGGGTCCGCTGATTCCGAATAATAGTCAAGAAGCTTATGATTATTTTGGAATGGAAGCAACAAGTGCTAAATCAATCGCTGAAGCACTTCCAAAAGATGGTTCAGACGTTGTAGTCGAAGTTAATTCAAACGGTGGTTTGGTGACAGTAGGCAGTGATATTTACACAACGCTTAAAAATTATTCTGGGCACGTCACGGTCGAAGTGACTGGAATGGCTGCAAGTGCTTGTAGCGTCGCAATCATGGGCGCTGACAAAGTCGTTATCAGTCCAACAGCTCAAATTATGATTCACAAAGCGTTGTTGAATTGGGTATCTGGCAATAGTGACGACCTTGAATCAGCAGCAAACGCTTTGAAAGCTAGCGACCGAGGAATTATCAACGCTTATAAAGCTAAAACTGGTTTAAGTGAAGATGAATTACTTGAACTGATGAAAAACGAAACGTATATGAGCGCTGATGAAGCTGTTGAAAAAGGTTTTGCTGACGAAATAATGACATTTGACGAACAGCAGGCAGTTGCAAGCATTGGCAATGGACTGTTACCACAAGCGGTTATTGACGACTATTTTGCAAATCATGGCAACAAGCGAAAACAGGAAATTGAAGCTATGAAACGTGAAATCGAAAAAGAAGAAATTTTACAAGGACTTTAAGTCCTTTTTATTTTGCACAAAAAAGGAGAAAAAAACTATATGTTTGATGAAAAAATCAAAGAATTAAAAGCATCTATCGACTCGCTTTCAACTACTATCGCTGATAAAACAGCGCAGGTTAAAAACGCTCTTGAAGCTGATGAGCTTGAAAAAGCTCGTACTATCAAAAACGAAATTGACACTGCTAAAGAAGAATTAAAAACAGCTAAAGCTGACCTTGAACTTTTTGAAGCTACTAAAAATTCAGGTGGGGCAGAAAACAAAAAAGGTCACGAAGTAAAAGGAGAAGATATGAACTATCGCGACAAAGTTAACGTATTTTTGCATTCAAAAGGCACTGTTGTCAATGAAGGACTTCGCTTCGACGGTAAAGATGAAGTGCTTATCGCAATGAACGAAGTTACACCAGTAGCACCAACAACTGACGGTGTTAAGAAAGCAGATACGACTAAAATTACTAGCGAAGAGCTTGTTACGACTCCAATCCGTGAAATTAAGACTACTGTTGATTTGAAACCATTCACAACAATTTATCCAGCTAAAAAAGCTTCTGGTAAATATCCAATTTTGAAAAAAGCGACATCAAAAATGGTTAGCGTTGCTGAATTGGAGAAAAACCCAAAACTCGCTAAACCAGAATTCGAACAAGTTGATTGGTCTGTTGAAACATATCGTGGAGCTATTCCAGTTTCACAAGAATCTGTTGACGATGCAGATGTTGATTTGATTAGCATTGTTGCTGAAACAGTCGGTCAAATTAAAGTCAACACAACTAATGCAGCTATTGCCAACGTACTTAAATCATTTACAGCAAAAACAGTAGCAAACGTTGATGACATTAAGAAAATTCTCAATATCGACCTTGACCCTGCTTATGACGTGGCATTCGTGGTTTCACAAAGCTTCTACCAAATTCTTGACACTCTTAAAGACGGGAACGGACGTTATCTATTACAAGACTCAATCACAGCAGTAACTGGCAAAGTTTTGCTTGGTAAACCAGTATTCGTTCTTTCTGATGAAATTCTTGGTGCATCTGGAGAAGCGAAAGCGTTTATTGGTGACTTCAAACGTGGTGTCTTGTTCGCAGACCGTAAAGACCTTGGACTTCGTTGGGCAGATAATGAAATCTACGGTCAATACTTGCAAGCTGTTCTTCGTTTTGGCGTTAAGAAAGTTGATGCAAAAGCTGGCTACTTCGTAACATTTACACCCAGCGAAAGCTGATGCGGAAATCGTAAGCGTTCCGACTGAGGCGAACACAATTATAGAGATTAAAGCTTACTTAGATACTAAAGGCATTAGCTATACAAGTAGTATGACTAAAGCTGAATTATTGAACTTAGTAAATTCTTAAGGAGGTAGCTAAATGGCAGTCTCACAAGAATTACTGGAAGCAGTTAAACTCTATTGTAAGATTGACTTTGACTTTGAAGATAGCATTTTGGAAGAAATGACTGAAGCAGCGCAAGAACAAATTTGCTTTGCAATCGAAGCTGGTTCAACACCAGAAGATTTTGCGGACTACAAAAAATTCAATCTTGCTGTTAAGAAACAAGTCAAAGAAGATTATGAACATAGAGGCGTAACTGCCGATAGCGATCGTTATCCGCTGGCGAATGGTGTGTTAAACATCGTTCACCAATTGCGTTTGAGAGGTGATGGCAATGCTGACACGTAGGATGAATGTGCGTATCACCATTTTTAAAAGAGAAGGTGGGCAAAACGAAGACGGTGAAGTTTTAGACAATGTCAGAACAGACATCATGAGTTGTTGGGCTGAAGTGTCTAAGACGACTGTTAAAGATTTTCGTGAGAATACGACGGGCAAACAAGCAGATAATGCAACGTTGACTAAAACGAGCGACACGAAAGTCTTCTTAATTCGCTATATGCCTAAACCACCTTTTGACAATTCAATGTTCGTTGATTTTAACGGGCTTGAATATAAGATTGAAAAAATGGAAGTTGATTACGCTAACAAGGAAATGATTATGATAAGCGGGGTGCGTGTCGAATGACATCTGGACTCGATGAAATCTTATCTAATCTTACGAAATTGCAGGTTAAAGCACCTAAAACAGCAAGAGCAGCGGTAACTGAAGTTGCTGAAGAATTTGAAAAACAATTGAAAACAAACACACCTAGAGAAGGCAGATCTATCGAACATTTGCAAGAGGACACAGCGATTAGTGGCTTTAAAGGCGCTAGTGAAGGAATTGTCTCGAAAGAAATCGGTTATGGTAGTGCTACTGGGTGGCGTGCGAAGTATCCTGATTCAGGTACGATTTATCAACGAGGCCAAGAATTTGGAGAGAAAACAATCAATCAAATGACGCCCGTTGCTAAGAAAATTTTTGCAGAAAAAGTGAAGGAGGGCTTAGATTTATGATTGCCGAAACGACGACGTACAAGCTTTTAAGTAACGATGTTCAATTGAATGAGCTGTTTGACAGCTATCGTGGAGGGAAGTTTGGGTGCGGTTTTAAACAAGGAATTTTCACTTATGACATTCCAGAGAAACCAACGAACATGAAAAAGAAAGAGCTCGCTCCATTTCTGCGAATTAACACGATTTACGATGCGCCAAATGCATATGCTGACGATGGCTATATTGGCACGGAACAGCGTATTGTCATCAATTTTTGGTGTCAGACGGCTGCTCAATCGGAAGCGATTGTAAAACGCATCGATGCCATTCTAACCGAAGCAGGTTTTGAATGGTATACAGCTAACGAAACGCCTCGATATAAAGATAACGATATTGGCTTACTGATGAACGTAAGAAAATATCGTTTTTTTGATTGGGGTAATTAAAAGAAAGAAGGAATTAATACATGGGTAAAGTAAAATTTGGACTTAGTGGTTGCGAATATGGCGTTTTGAATAATGCTGAAAAAGTTACAGCAAGCAAACGTCTTCCAGGGCTTACAAGTGCAAAACTTGAGCTAACAAACGAACTAAAAACACTTTCAGCCGATGACGGACCTTACGTTGTCATTTCTGGTGGTATTACAGACGCTAAATTGACAATTGAAACATATGACTTGACATCTGAAGCACGCAAAGACTTCTTTGGCATTACGGTTGAAAAAGGTGTTGAAAAATATACCAAAGACCTTACGCCAAATGACATTGCAATTTTGTTCCGCACTAAAATGGACGATGGCAAATATGTATGGGTTGGTCTCCTGAAAGGTAAATTCAATTTGCCTGGTCTCGAAGCATCTACTGTTGATGGTGCACCAGACCCCAAAGCTGACTCAATTGAAGGTAGCTTCGTAGCTCGTGGTGGCGAAGAAGGCACAGTTCTTTTGATTGGTCGTGAAGACGCAACAGACTTTAATTTAGTAGAATTCAAAAAAATGGTATTTCCAACTGCGGAATAATTAACCGGTCGCATTTTGCGGCCCTTTATTTTTATGCGAGGAGCAATTATGTACGAAATTAAATTGAAAAAAGGCGGCGTTACCAAAGAATACGCAAAAGAATACATCAATGTTGAAGACAACCTTTTAGCCGTTGACCACCACGCACGTCAAAGCGCTTTTATTTCAAATGATAAAGCTGCTTTTGATTCGAAACAAACACGAAAACTTAACGAAGCGTATTTGCAAATGTTCGTTGATATGTATGGCAAACAATTTACTGTTGCTGATTTAAAAACTGCAGATGTTGAGACATTGAACGTACTTGACAAGCTTTATGTTGATGCTTTGGGTCGCGGCGAAAACAACGAAGAGGAAGATGCCGAAAAAAAGGAATAACACCAGAGCAAGCCAAGTCTAACTTGTTAAAAATGATTCAATCGCTTTTGAATAGCGGCTACACAATTCTTGATATTAAGAAAATGCAACTATCAGATTTTGAGCTGATGGTGGAAGCATTAGAACAAGAAACAGTAGCAGAAGAAACTGAGACAACGTTAGATAAGGCTTTTCCTTTTCTATTTGGTTAGAAAGGAGGATAAATGACAAATATAGGTAAATTGGTAGCCACTGCTACGCTCGACATAGCGCCGTTTCAAACCAACACAAAACAATTGAAAACTTACATGCGCGGCATCGACAGCTCTTTGAAAGCCGTTGAAAAATCTATTAGCGGCCAAGGGAGTAAAATCAAAGGTTTACGTGCCGTCTATAATGAAACAGGACAAGCTCTCAAAGGCTATCAGTCATTACTAGTACAGCAATCTCAAAAATATAATGCTTTGAAGTCTGAAATAGGGGACTTCTCGACAGCGACAGCAGCTCAAAAAGACGCTCTGATTGGCGCACATACAGCGATGATGGATACCGCAGCTAAAGTAAGCGAGTTACAAGGACGTTTACAAGGCTTAGCTACTGAAATGAGTGTGTTTACTCGAATGGGCTCGGCAATGACCAATTTTGGTAACACGCTTCAAAACGTCGGTGGTAAAATGACTGGCTTAGGTAATACGATGACAGTTGGTGTGACAGCGCCAATTGTAGCAGGAGTTGGAGCCGTTGTTAAATCTGCCATGTCTTGGGAAAGCGCCTTTGCTGGTGTTAAAAAGACCAACGATGAAGTGGTTGATAGTAACGGTAATGTGGTTTACTCTTATGCGGATTTGGAAAGCGGCTTGCGTGGTTTAACAGCGCAATTGCCAGCGAGTCACCAAGAAATTGCAGGAGTTGCCGAAGCGGCTGGTCAGTTAGGTATCAAGTCACAAGACGTTGTTAGCTTTACCAAAACCATGATTGATATGGGCGAGTCAACTAACTTGTCAGCCGAAGACGCAGCATCGGCAATTGCTAAAATTGCAAACATCACTGGTTTAACATCAGATGAATATCAGCGGTTTGGTAGTTCGGTAGTAGCTCTCGGAAATAATTTCGCAACCACTGAATCAGACATTGTCAGCATGGCTAACCGTTTAGCGGCTTCTGGAACATTGGCAGGTTTGACTAACCAAGAAATTCTAGGCCTTGCAACCGCGATGTCTTCTGTCGGTATTGAAGCAGAAGCTGGGGGAACTGCAATGACCCAAACCCTATCAGCTATCGAATCTGCGGTAGCTGCGGGTGGGGAAGACCTACAAAAATTTGCTACAGTCGCTGGCGAATCTGCACAAGAATTCGCTGATAAATGGAAAAATCATCCAATCGAAGCTATCCAAGATTTCATTCGAGGTCTTGGGAAACTTGATGAAAAAGGCGAGAGTGCCACTATGGTGTTGGACGACATGCAACTTTCTGGTGTTCGTCAGTCTAACATGCTTAAATCATTAGCACTTGCCGCAGACACGATGACTGGCGCAGTTGACTTATCGAACAAAGCGTGGAGTGAAAACACGGCACTTACTAACGAAGCAAACACACGTTATGAAACGACTGAATCAAAGCTTAAAATGTTAAAAAACCAAGTGGTCGATATGGCTATCGACTTCGGTGGTCCGTTCGTTGATGCATTGAAAAATGGTCTCGAGGCATCTAAACCACTAATTCAGACGTTGTCTGACATGGCCAAGAAATTCAACGAACTCAGCCCAGCTCAACAACAACACATCATGAAGTTGCTAGCTATTTCAGCAGCTGCAGGTCCAGCACTTTCGGTTTTAGGAAAACTAACAACTGGCCTCGGCAGCATGTTTAAAGTTTTCGGTTCAGTCAATAGTTTAATCGGAAAACTAATAACTGGTCTTGGCGGCATATTTAAAGGCTTCGGTTCAGTCAATAGTGGAGTTGGGGAACTAACAACTGGTCTCGGTGGCATGTCTAAAGGTTTCAGCCTAGCCAATAGTGGAATCGGAAAACTTTCCGGCAAGCTTGCGCCAATTGCTGCTGACTTAGCCGGCGTTGGAGCTGCAGCAGGTGGTTTGGTAGGATGGACGGCGGCACTCGCTGGCGGTTTGGTCGTATTAGCTAATGCTAAACAGTACGCTACTGAACAGGCTCAAAAATACGGAACAACGCTTTCTGGCGAAACAAAAGGTGCGCTTGACCAGTTCGGAACTGCAGTAACGAACACTAAGATAGCTATGACTAACTTTGAAACCGGCGCAGTGCAGTCTGCTGATAATGTCAAGACGGCAGTGGCAGATATGATGAAACAAATCACTGACGGCGCCGAAAAATCGAAGACTAGAATAGACGAGCTTGCTCAAAAATTCGGTTTCACTCCAGAGCAAGTCGCAGCAGCGAAAGCTAAGCAAGACCAAATCGTTTCGAATTCGCAAACGATGGCTGATCAAATCACGTCAATTTACGAAAAACACAATGGCGACGTTAGCAAATTAACAACTACTGAAAAGACAATTGTCGAAAACAATATGAGAGAACTTTGCAAAGCTCGTGTTCAGGAATTGGGTCTTGGTAAAGATAAAGAAAAAGCTATCCTCAGAGTCTTTAACGGTGACGTTAAAAACATGACGATGGTACAGCTCAAAGACCAATCTTCGGCTTTGAAAGCTGCGATGAAAGAAGAACAAAAATCGTATAAACAACAGCGGAGCGATTTGAAAGAATCACTAAAACTCGGTCTTATGGATCAAGAGGAATACAACACGAAAATGGCTACGCTTAAGGCACAACACAATGCGACGATGTCTGAATTCGGTAAAGCACTAATTAAAGTAGCACAAGAACAAGATGCTCAAAGTGGCCAGTTTGGTGTGTACGCTGAAAAGGTTCGAAAAGTCTTGGCAGATTATGGCATGAGCTTTGAAGATTTGTCGAAGCAAGCTTTGGAGTCTGCCAATAAAATAGGTCAAAATACATCGATGATTGGTACATATGCTGCCGATATGTCATCAGACGCAAGAACCGCTACCGACGAATGGAATTCTTTGACGCTCGATTTGTTAACTGGTGAACTTAAAACGAATGCAGTGCAAGAAGTAGCAAAAGCTTTGACTGCTGAAAACGGTTGGAACAACATGGAATTCATTCTCAAGAATGCCAATATAAATTCCAACGCTCGCGTAGAAGTTGCAGACGCTTTGCAAAAATTAGGCGAATGGGACAATACGACACCTGAGCAAAAAGAATTGTTGTTCCAAAACGACAAAGGTTTGTTAGCTATTTACCAATCTAAAGACCAGCTCGATATTTGGAATGGTATGCCGACAAACGTTAAAGAACTTTTGTGTGAAAATGAAAAATTCACTTCGAACGCAGGAATAGCTAAAGAAATGCTTGACAAGTGGAATAATGCAACACCAGATCAAAAAGATTTGATAGCGCATAACCAAACGTCTGACGCCGTCAGCGCAGCAATCAATATGCTTTTGACTGTGCCTGATGCCAAAGACACTAATTTGACAGCTACTGATAGCACAGGTGGCAGCACATCGTCTGCCCAAGGCAAAATTAACAACGTTAATCAGAAATCGGTACCCGGTATCTTAGCATCCGATTTAACAGGTGGGGCTACGGGTTCTGCGCAAGGTAAAATCAACAACGTTAATCAGAAATCAGTACCTGGCATCTTAGCGTCCGACTTAACAGGCAGTCCAACGTCTAGAGCCAAAACAAACATTGCTAGCGTCCATGGGAAATCGGTAACGATCACTGGGGTAGATAGAGCTTCTGGCGTGATTTCTAACATCAAAGGCTGGTTAAATTCTCTGCACGACAAAGTCGTTAATATCAGAACGAACCACACTAAAAATGAAAAAGGTACCAACTTCCACCCAGGTGGATTAGCACTGGTCAACGACCAAAAAGGTGGGACTTATCGAGAGTTAATTACTTTGCCTGACGGAACTAGCTTCATTCCGAAAGACCGTAACGTTATGTTGCCGTTGCCTCGAGGTTCAAAAGTCCTACCTGCCAACAAAACAAAACAACTGTTCCCTCGCTATGCGAACGGCATCGGCTTTGAAAATACTCGTGTTGCAGATGTCGCACGAAGAATCGGTAATTTGCAAGGCAACAGTGATGTAGCTGTCATCCAAAACGGCGATAGTGACACACATCGCATGATTGGCAAAATTATTGATTTGATTATCGAAAATACACACAGTATTGAGCGTTTAGCAGACAGACAAGTGATTATTGAAAACTACATGGATGCTGAACGTGTTGGACGCTCTGTAGCAAAGTCAGTAACTGGTGAACAAGAGCGTCAGGAATCCATTAAAAATGCAATCTATGGGAAGGGGTGGTAAAAATCGAAAGAGTATATTTTAACGGACAAGAGTTAACACAATACATTACAGTCACGTCTGATTTTCATTTGTGGCAAGGTGCGGATTTTAGCCCACAGTTTAGCGATGGTGACATATTAAGCGGTTCGGAATTTTACTATACCAGATTTGGTAAGAAGGTAATTTCCGTTCCGTTTTTTAATTGCACAGGTTCGTTTGAGGACTATAATCAATTATTACGCATTTTAAATGTCAAAGAGCCTAAAGAATTACGATTTAGCAGTCGCCCAAACATTGTTTTTTATGCGATTCCAAGCGGCAAAATGGAATATGACAAAATCACAAGAAACGCTGGCAAGGGTGCTATCGAATTTATCATCTCAGATGGTTTAGGGCATTCAACTGCCACTCGCTCATTCAACTTCGTTAAAAACGACTTTGGCGTTTACGAAGCCGAAATTGTTAACGACGGTACTGAAGACGCATACGTCAACTACAAAATCAAGCTTAAAAAAGAATCTGGCTACGTCGGTATTGTTAGCGAGTATGGTGCTATGCAATTTGGGAACGTTGACGAAGCAGATGGTTACACCGCACGAAAAAACGTGACCGTTTTAAGTAACCAAAAAGGCGATTTTGCCAATTGGGCAGACGGTACTGTTTGTTACGAAAACCAAAGAAAAATCGTAACAACTCAAATGACGTCAGATGCAGCGTTCAACGGTCGTCTTGGTTTATTGCCGAGTTCCTTCAGAACGAGCGGAACATCTGGTGCCCTGCAGTATGGAGCGGTTAAAGAATACACACTAACCAATCCTATTTCTCAATGGTATATATGGGCTAGAGCTTGGTTTGAAACTGGATTGATGGGGCAAACTGGCGCTTGGTGTTTAACGGTGCTAGATGAAAGTAATCATTTAATCGCTGGCATGGCAATTGAGAAAGACGACACAGTTGGTAATACTGCAAATGTTCGATTCTTAATGGGTGACGGTTCGGGTGGTAGCCGTACGGTTAAGACGATTCCGTTTACACCTTCGTACTGGATTCCACCTAACCCGTACGGTTCAGAGGGACGTGCTACGAACTCGAATATGTTTGATTTAGTCAAAGAGAAAGACCGCGTCCAGTTCTTTTGGTACGGTGGCTATTATCCGTTCTATGATTCTCGTTTAGCAAATGTCAAAGCGAAGAAAATTCAATTCTTTGTCGGACAGTACGCAGGACGGAATACGACGGACAGAAAGGTCACACACCACTATCTAAATGATTTTAGTTTCTATCAATTGCATGTTGATTATTGGAAAGACGTGCCAAATCGCTATCCAAGCGGTTCAACGATTGCTATTGATGGTGAAAAAGGACAAATCAAAGTCAATAATCAAATTCGTTTAGATGACGAAATTCTTGGCACGACTTATTTCAAAGTTCCACCTGGGAAGACAAAAGTGCGGTTATTAGTTTCTAGTTTTGCCGAAGTGGCAAGTGCCACAGCAACAATACAGGAGGTTTACATTTGAGCAAGAATAATGTACGTATTGCAATTCGTGATTCAACAGACAGCCATAATGTGGCTTTTTTTGATAATAAAGCAGGAATTAAATATAAGAGTGCTAATTTGCACCGCTTCTTAGCAGGTTCAGCAAGTATTTTAACGATTAAGTACAATTCAAAAGATATTGACAGTATTCGCTCTGGCTGTAAGCTTGCTTTTCGTTATAAGAATCGTGATTATTGGCTTAATGTCATGAGCTTTGAAAAGAAAGGTTTTGAAGTCGAATTGACCGCTTATTCGCTTGGTCTTGAATTGAATAATGAAACTCGTGGCGAACATAAACTAGCGAATGCTATGTCAATTGCTGAATATGTGGCTTATTACGACCCAGAACACGCTTTAACAATCGGCGTTAACGAAGTATCTGACAAGCGAATCAAATTGGAATGGACGGGCACAGACACGATTCTGGCACGTCTTTTTTCTGTTGCGAACAGTTTTGGTGCAGAACTTGATTTCAACGTTGAACTCAATGACGATTATTCACTTAAACGTCAAGTGCTGAATATTTACAAAAAAGGTAATCTTGGCACAAATAAGGTCAGTCAACCTGTACGAGTCGGAAAAGAGCTTAAAGTCATCAACTACAGCGATAATATCAAAGAGTTAAGAACCGCAGTTCGAGCAACTGGTAAAGATGGTTTAACAATTGACGGCTTAAACAAGAAAATCTATGACAGTAATAAGCAATTGCTTTATTATTCAAGCGGAATGACAGTCTATGCGCCACAATCTCGTGACCGCTTTCCGTCTGTCGGAAAAGGCTCGAATGATAACTGGATTGTTGAAGATTTGGGTGAAACGCAGTACGAGACCAAAGAAGCGCTCTGGGGCTATATGTATGGAGAAATCCAAAAGAAGTCTTTACCAGAAATCACCTATGAAGTCGAAGGTGCTATAGAAGCTGGTATCGGCGACACGCAAACATTGATTGATGATATTCACTTTGAACCAGCGTTATATGTGCAGGCTCGGGTTTCTGAACTTGAAGATGACATCTTGACAGGCAAAGTGACAAACTCAACATTTATCAACTTTGAACGCAAATACAGTCAGATTGCAGACAGCTTATTAAAACAGGTTGAAGCACTCGCAGAAGACGCAGCGCCTTACATCGTCCGTTTAACAACCGATAATGGCTACAATTTTAAAAATGGTCAAGGCACAAGCACAATCACAGCTAAACTCGAGAAGTATAGCAAGATTGTTAATGCAAAATGGAAATGGCTTATCAATAATAACGTTGTCAGCGAGACTTCAAGCGTTAAAATCAATGCTAGTCAAGTTAATGGTACGCTAAATGTTGTGGCAGTTGCAATTGTTGGTGGTAACGAGGCTGCTCGTGAATATATCACATTAACCAATGCTGATGACGGTGTCGGTATTAAATCGATTACGCGCTACTACACGACTAACGACAAAGCAGAGGGTGTCACGGCTGGCGGTCAAAACTGGTCTACCAAACCAACGACTGTCACAACAGACAAAAAATATATGTGGTCTTATGATGTCATTACGTACACGAATGACACAAGCTTAGTCACTAAGCCAGCTGTTATCGGTGCCCGCGGTGATGACGGTTTGGATGCCGACACAACAGGCATCACCGAAGCTCTTGACAAAGCTAAGCAAGAGTTGACTGCTTTATCAGCAAATATCGAAAAGGTGCGAAACGATTCGCTTGCAGCAGTTGAAGAAGCTAAACAACAACTCACTACTGTAGCTAACGATTTGTCTAAATCCAAAACAGACTTGCAAAACGCAGTTAGCGAAGTTGACACAAAAGCTACGAATTTAAAGAGTGATTTGTCTAAAGCGAAACAAGATTTAACCAGTCAAGCTCAACAGTTACAAGCACAAGCTAACGCACAGTCTGAACTAACTAAGCGTGTCTCATCAGTCGAAAAAACCGCAAATGGCACGAAGACGACTGTTAGCGAATTAAGTAAGACAGTTGATAGTAATACCAAAAATATTAGTAGTGTTACTGCACGAACTAAGACAGTTGAAGATGATTTAACGAGCACTAAAACAACGCTATCACAAGTTAAGACGACCGCGGACAGTACCAGTCAAAAAACAGCAACGTTGGAAACTGGTCTGAACGGGTTGAGTGCGAAATTTGATAACTTAAAAATCGGTGGGCACAATTACCTTCTAGGGACAAGCGACCAATATCAAACCTTAACAAGCGATAACTACCTTTTAGGCACCACCGGCAATGGAAATATGAGCTTTCTGGATTTGCTGAAACCTTTGAAAGGTGAGACAGTCACGATCAGAAGCTACATTAAAAACGACACAGATTTTCCGGTGCGTATCCAAATATGGTTCACCAGCGGCGGAATTTACGGGAACCCAGTCCCAGCTCACGAAGAAGGCTACTCAGTCGCAACTGGCAAAATATTGGAAAACTTCGCATCATGTAATATCGCTTTTACACAAGTTGGTGACGGTACGAAGAATGGTGGAACTATTCAGCATAAGGAAGACAAGCTCGAAAAAGGCAACATCGCAACAGACTACAGTCCGAACGATGCTGACTTCGAGCAAAAAGTAGCTGAATACAAACAGAACGCAGACCAAAACTACGCAAGTTTGCAAAGTACTGTACAAGCCTTAGATGGCACAGTGACAGCCAACAAGGCAACCGCCGACCAAACAGCAGCAGGATTTAAGACACGCATTGAATCGCTTGAAACGTATAAAGATAGTGAAACTACACGAGCTAGTCAGTACTTCGAATTAGCCAAGACTGAAACAGCACGGCAATTGACTGCAGAACGTACAGCGATTGCTAAGGACTACGTTGCTAAGTCAACGTACACGTCTGACGTGACTGGCATTCGTAATGATTTAACAGCAACAACTACGACTGCTAACACGACAAAACAAAATTTAGCTAACTATCAAGCTAGCAATGACAAAGCAGTCGCCAACTTGAAAAGCAATCTTCAAACAGCGAACGGCAATATCAGTAGTCTGCAAACGAAGATTGAAGCTGTTCCCGGACAGATTACCAGCGCGGTGTCATCTGTTGAGGGTAAGATACCGACGGAAATTGGTGGGCGGAACTACATCCGAAATTACGGTTTAACAGCATCGGAATGGAAGACTGTTCTTAGTCAATGGACTTTTGAAATTATTCCAGATGGCACAGCAAAGAGCGGTCGATGCTTAAAAGCTACATGCACCCAATCAGGAGCAGGCGGAATTCATAAAATTCTTGTCGACTTGCGCGGAGCGGAATGGCAAAACAAAAAAATGACCTACTCAGTAGACGTCAAAGCAAGCAAGTCTATTCAAATGAGTTTAGGTGTCGAAGCTTTTGCTGAAAATGTAAAATCTTTCGATGTCTCTACTGAGTGGAAGCGTTTTTCGTATTCAAGCACAATTAATTTCAAAAAAGGCTATTCTTTCGTGTTCTATTCAGCAAATAGTAGCTGGACCGTTGGAGATGTTATCTATTTGCGTGACGCTCAATTAGAGGACGGTACAATCGCCACTGCGCCAAAACCAGCAGTTGAAGACGCACAATCTGACATCACTAAACTTTCAAGCGAAATTAAGCAGACCGCTGACGGCATGACTTTGCTTGCTACTAAGACAGAGCTTAACACAGCTAAATCTGACTTGCAATCTGGTATCACGGCAGCGACCAATAAAGCTAATACAGCCCAAAGCACAGCTGCTAACAATGCTAAAACGATTAGTACGCATACGACACAGATTTCAGCACTTAATACAGGACTTTCTACAAAAGTCTCACAGACTGACTTCAATACGTTGAGCGGTCGTGTAACAACTGCTGAAAACAATATCACAGCTAAAGCTAATGAGTTGAGCAGTAAGATTACGAGTGTGGAGGGAAAGATTCCGACGTCCGTGGGCGGTCGAAACTATCTTCGTGGCACTAGCGACGAAGATCAAACGTACACAAGCACAAATTATATTCTAGGCTATCCATCGACTTACCGTGATTGGAAGAAACTGTTAGATCCTCTCAGAGGTCAAACAGTTTCTATAAAAGCATACATTAAGAACACTACTAATTATCCTGTGCGTATCCAGGTTTGGACCAACGTTGGTGGTATATACGGTAATACAGTAGCACCACACAGCGAAGGCTGGTCAGTCGGTACTGGTAAGATGTCAGCGGATTGGACAAGCGCTAATGTTGCTTTCACTCAATCCGATGGCACTGCTACGGGTGGGACTATACAAGCCAAAAAAGCAAAGCTTGAAATTGGAAATATTCCAAGTGATTACTCACCTGCTCCTGAAGACTACGACAGCAAGCTAGCCAGTGCGCAGTCCGAAATCAAACAGACGACTGACGCAATCACCGCAAGTGTGTCAAGCGTACAGACTGCAGCAAGTAATGCGCAATCAACAGCGAACACAGCTGTCTCAAAAGCGGGCGCAGCACAAGCTGGTGTTAATACACTAGACAAAACAACAGTTAAGAGCGCTAGCTTGACGATTAATACAGACGGAATCGTTATGAAAGCTGGCAAGTCAACAACTGATGTTGCGAACGCTATCGGTTCTTATTTTGCTGTTAATCAGAATGCTATCAATCTGTTCTCTGACAAGATAAAAGTCAAAGGTGACATGATTGTCAACGGAGCTATCACAGCAGATAAAATTAGAGCTGGCAGCATTACCGCAGATATGTTTAAAGGAAATCAAATCACCAGCTTAAATGGTGCGACCACGTTGAATTTATATACTGGAGAAATAATTTTTAATAACCAGAATGCTACAATCAATCAAATAAAAGGTAGTTACAAATCTCAAATTAGCTTATTCTCTTTGGATGATGGAGCGGTTACCGAAGGTGCTTGGAGCTCAGTAAATACGCTTGCATTCAATAGCACGAAATTGACTTCAGCAACGCGCCGTGCTGGTTCAACTGTAGACATGTTTCCTAATTTTAGTCTCATGACACTTTACGGTGAAAAAATCGCATTTACTGGCGAAACTTCAGGAGCCCCGGGTCCACGAAATGCTATCATTGTAAACACTAATTCCGATGAAGTGCGCCAAATAAATGGCCTGACGAATAGTTCAAAAGGTGCTTGGAATTACTCGATGATTATGAACTTTGGGACTAACGCTGCTATTAGTGCGCCAGATATAAAATTAGCTGGGCATATTAAAAGTTTGACGGGAATTTTAGACGATTTATGTAAGAAAGTAGGTATAATGTGGATTTAAATCAAAACATTCAATCAAAATTAGCGCTAAGAATTGCGCAATTAGAGCTAGATAACGCAACCTTACAGGCGCAAGTCGAACAATTACAACAACAAAACGCAGAGCTTCAACAACAACTAGAAGAAGCGACCGCACCAGAAACACAAAACAAAGGAGAATAATATTATGACACTTGAAACAATTAAAACAACTCGCTTGGTAGGTAATCTAAAAATCGAAGAAAATCTTATTAAGCAGTACATCGTTGATATTGATGAAAACGGAATTTCAACAGTTAACGAATACGTACACAATCCTAATTTATATGCTGAAAATCGCACTGAAATGCGTAAGCAAGAAGCAGGATTCAGAGATGAACGCTATAAAGTTGAAGATGCTATTTTGGCTGATTTAACAAAAGGATCTGCTGAGTAATCAGCTTAGGAAAGTGAGTGGAGATTATGCGTAACGAATTTTTATCAGGAATTTTCTCGTTGGTTGCCAGTCTAGTCGGTACTTTTGGTGGTATTATCACTAGTACAAAACTGATTAACTATCAAATCAATGAATTAAAAAAACGTGTTGAGAAGCACAACAACGTTATCGAACGAACTTATAGATTAGAAGAACACTGTAAATATGTAGATGAACGCATTGAGAAACTCGAAAGCGAGGTTGAGAAATGAAAAAATATTTTGAAAAATTGGGAATCAAAGTTTTAAAAACTATGGCGCAATCAGCAGTTGGCGTCATAGGAGCTAGCACATTAATTTCACAGGTCGATTGGAGAGTGGTTGTTTCAACCGCTCTTTTATCTGGTCTCGTTTGTGTGCTGACTAATCTGTCTGATTTGAAGGAGGAATATGTCGATGAAGATTAAACGATTATTATTAGGCGCATTATTAGGCGCTAGTATTCTTTTACAATCAACAGCTTATGCGGCTGTTGGTGACCAAGGTGTGGACTGGTCACGATACCAAGGCGCTAACGGTGTCTTCGGTTACAGTCATGACAAGTTTGCAATTTGTCAAATCGGTGGTGTCAACGGTGGCGGTATATACGGTCAGACGACATATGAGACCCAAGTGGCTTCAGCTATTGCTCAAGGAAAGCGTGCTCATACTTATATTTGGTACCAAGTCGGAGGGAATGCAAGTCTTGGTGAGCAAGTACTAAATACATTCTTACCACAGGTTCAAACACCTAAAGGTTCAATTGTAGCTTTGGATTACGAAAGTGGCGCTAGCGCTGATAAACAAGCGAATACTAATGCTATTTTGCACGGCATGCGTATGATTAAAGCTGCAGGCTATACACCTATGTATTACTCAGGTAAGCCTTATACAGTAGCTAACGTGT
>SKDY01000171.1_pt1 | contig 58259 bp, 48 predicted proteins | sample 4826591 | NCBI WGS metagenome assembly SKDY01 (sample SAMN11008823, study PRJNA524170) | human gut metagenome | biome: Human fecal sample; material: Feces; isolation source: fecal sample from pouch patient p10, p22 | host: Homo sapiens | place: Israel: Tel-Aviv | collected 2016-06-15 | reverse complement strand
CTTGAAGGACATTCTTTTATTATGAAACCATTTATATGCAACATGCCCTTAAAACATAAAATCCAGGTCATCGTGCTGCTCTGTATCGCATTACTATCAACAGCGGCTCTGACGGGTCTTCACTTCGTCACTACCGCTTACGACAGCGTGCTCTATAAAACAGCAGCCTCTGCTCTGTCTTCTTCTGCCTTGAAAATGCAGAACAACTTAAACAACCTAAACAGCATGGCGGATTTATTTCTTTCCGACAACAACATCCAAAACTATCTTGGAATTATGAAAGATACCCAAAATCCCCAGGAAGCGATCCTGGCGTACCGCCACGTCTACCACTCCCTCAGTGAGTATTGCACAAACTTCCGCAAAGACCATATCCGCTACATGAATCTGTATCAGGGTACGGTGTCGATCCATACTCATGTTCCTGCAGGAAGTGCAGTACTCCCTGCCACCATCGAGCAGGATCTGTGTGAACGTGCAAGAAAAGCGGATGGTGCTACGATCTGGGTCACAGATTATGCAGAGGATTATGGACTGTTTATGCTCAAAGCGATCCGCAGAGCTGAATACCTGCAGCTGGACACTCTCGGCATCCTTTTGGTCTGTGTCGATCTCAATGGTCTGGTCACTGAGAGCTCATCACCCGGCTTTCTCCAGCAACAGGCACAATATCTTCTATATGATAATAGCCTGCTCATGTACCATTCCCCGCAGATTGCGGAGAAGGCTTTAAAACACTACCAGACACTGTTTCCCAGTCACTATAATTCTCTGCACATTGGCAATGAAAACTCTTTTTATGTGAAGGGCCAGATCCCTGGCTTTGACTGGAATTACGTCTGTCTGATCCCATTTGACAACATCCGTTCTTCCTTAAATACCAGCATCCGGCTGGTGATCATCATCCTCATCCTGTCGGTGATCCTGTCCTTTACCCTGTCTTCCTGGCTGATCGACTCTATCACCCGCCATTTTGACCGTCTTCTTATGAAGATCCGGCGATTCGGTGACGGACAAAAGGAGCCTTTAGAAAATGACTATGATTACGAAAACCGCAAAGACGAGCTTGGAATCCTCCACCGCCAGTTTGACCACATGGTCAATGAGGTCAACCAGCTGATCCAGACCAATTACTTAAATGAGATCCTGATCAAAGAGGCACAGTTTAAGGCTCTGGAAAATCAGATGAACCCTCATTTTCTGTATAATACTCTGGAATCCATCAACTGGAGAGCCAAAATTCTGGGCGCAAAGGACATTTCCGCCATGGCAGAAGCCCTGGGAAGTCTTCTGCGGATCACCCTGGATCACCGTTCCAAGCAGGTTCCCCTGCAAAAAGAGCTGGAGCTGATCCAGTATTACATCACCATCCAGAAATACCGGTTCGAGGATCGTCTGAATTTCCAGACGGATATCCCGCAAAACCTGTTAAGCTGTTACGTTTTAAAGCTGACTTTACAGCCTCTGGTGGAAAATGCCATCCGCTATGGCCTGGAAGAAAATACGGAAGGCTGTCTGATCTCCATTTCTGCAGAAGCTTGTCCGGAAAAGGATCAATTGATCATCTATGTAAAAAATGACGGTTCTGCCTTCGAGGATGACCTTCTTTCCAAGCTGGAAAACCGGCAGATCGAGCCTCACGGCTTCGGTATCGGCCTTTTAAATATCCAGAAACGAATGCAGATCACCTATGGTGAAGCCTATGGACTGACCCTCTATAATGAGGAAGAGCTGGCCGTGGCAAAGCTGGTATATCCATTAAAACCGGTAATTCTGTCACCAGATGCAGAAGCATCTCTGACCGTCTGACAGGGCCACAGCACCTAGAAAGGAGTTTTCATGTTAAAACTAATTATTGCGGATGATGAACGGATCATCCGGGAATCTATCTCAAAAATGATCGACTGGAACAGCCTGGGAATTGAGCTGATCGGCTTGTGCAGCGACGGGATCGAAGCCTATAACATGATCCTGGATGAATGTCCGGACATTGTGCTGACAGATATCCGCATGCCGGGACTGTCTGGGCTGGAACTGATCGAGAAAATCTCCCAGACAGACTTAAATATCCAGTTTATCCTGTTATCCGGATTCGGAGAATTTGAATACGCCAAGCAGGCTATGCGGTTCCGGGTACACCACTATCTGTTAAAACCCTGTAACGAAGACCAGATCATCGAAAGTATACAGGATGTGATCAAAGAACATTTCCACCAGAAGGCATTTCAAGATATGCAGGAACGGCAGAAAAATCTGGTCACCAACCTGCATTACAACCTATTATCAAATATCATCCATGAACGCATCTTTCTGCAGGACGAAGATGGTCCTTCCTGGGATTCCTACTCTGGATACATGGATTTTTCCAATACCGGCTACGAACTGTGTTTTTTCTATTATGTAGAAGAAAACCAGCGTGATCCGGCATTGAACCTGATCTACCAATATATGCGGCAGGAAGCCCCCGGTATTCCTCTTTACAGCATCTATGTAAAAAACACCCTGCTTCTGTTTTTTGAAAGCCATCAGGTGTCCTATGACCGCATGGACTCCTATTTCCGTTCCTTGAGCTCCAATGTAGCTCCGGCGCTGGAATACCGCAGACTCTCCTTTTCCAATCTGGCCTCCCTGCTGGAACAGCTGATCAGCAAGATCCGTCGCTACGGAACCATTTATTTTATGAATGGTTTACAGCCGGTTCCTATCTGCAACTACCGGGGACTGATCTCGAAAATGGAACAGCTTACTTCATATCTTCCTGATGAATCCGCAGAAATGCAGAAAAACCACCTGCAGGAGCTCCGGGGACTTCTGGATGGGATCACCAACCTTGATTTTCTTCGCCAGACCGGATCACGCACGGTGATCAAGCTGACCTCCAACGGAAAGCGCACTTCTTCCACAGATGCCACGGAATTCCTGCTGGAATTAAACCAGCAGACAGAGCTGGAGCCCCTGCGGGCTATGATCATGAAGCAATTAACTGCCATGCTGGAACAGCAGGCAGCCAACGGCTCACAGAATATCAGTCCTCTGATTGAAAATATCATCCAGTATGTGGAAGAGCATCTGGACGATCCGAATCTGACCTTAAAGTGGATCTCCGAAAATTATCTCTTTATGAATGTGGATTACGTCAGCAAACGTTTTATCAAGGAAACCGGGCAGAAATTCTCTGCTTACCTTACGGCCCTTAGGATTCAGAAAGCAAAGCAGTTATTGGCCGATGGCCATTCAGAACAGATCCAATGGGTAGCCCAGCAGGTGGGCTGCGGCAACAATCCGCAGTATTTCAGCCAGATTTTTAAAAAAAGCACGGGGCTGACACCCAGCGCCTATGCAAAAAAATTAAATGGAGGGGAATAACATGACAAACGAACAATTATTACCAATCATTCACAAGGTAATGGACAAGCTGATGAACCTGGGAGGTGCGGATTATGACAGCGACAAAAACACTTCCAAAGAGCAATCCGACCAGGGTCTGATCGCCAGAGATTTCGGTATTGAGGAATGGGACTGGCCTCAGGGCGTAGGTTTATACGGCCTGTATAAGCTCCAGAATTTCTACGGAGATAACCGGTATCTGGACTTCTTTGAAAACTGGATCCAGAATAACCTGAAAAAGGGTCTGCCAAGCCGCAACATCAACACTACTACTCCTTATCTGATGATCTGTAACCTGTTAAACGCCCTTGGCAAACCGGAATACGAGAAAATGTGCTTAGACCAGGCAGAATGGCTGATGCATGACCTGCCAAAAACCAGGGATCACGGCTTCCAACATGTGACGACTGCCATCGGTGACCGCAACGGCATCAAGTTAAATGACGGCGAGATCTGGGCAGATACCTTATTTATGACAGTCCTGTTCTTAAATAAGATGGGACACTTCTACAACCGCAAAGACTGGATCGAGGAATCCACCAGACAGGTGCTGGTACATATTAAATATCTTTATGACAAACATACCGGACTTCTGTACCACGGCTGGAGCTTCCCGGAGAATTCCAACTTTGGCGGTATCTTCTGGTGCAGAGGCAATTCCTGGTTCACTTATGGAATTCTGGAATATCTGGATGTGGCAAAGGATACCCTGGATCCAGGTGTTTACAACTATATCGTAGATACCTTTAAGGCACAGGTAGAGACCTTGAGAAAATTACAGGCTCCAGACGGACTGTGGCATACGGTTCTGACTGACCCGACCAGTTATGAGGAAACTTCTGGTTCTGCAGCGATCACGGCTGGTATTTTGAAGGCGCTGAAGCTGGGTATTCTGGATGAATCTTATGCAGCATGTGCAGAAAAAGCTGTGGCAAGGCTTTGTGCACAGGTAGATGAGGATGGAACTGTATTAAATGTTTCAGCTGGTACCGGAATGGGATATGACGCAGATCATTATAAGAATATTGTGATCCGGCCGATGGCTTATGGACAGTCATTGACTTTGATCGCCCTGTGTGAAGCGTTAAAATAACTGAGAGGTATAAAAAGAGCGTGCGAAAAATGAGAAATCATTTTCACACGCTCTTTTTTATCTTACCATATTACAGGCTCTCAATGATCTTCACTAAGGAGTCATGTGCCAGAGTGAAGGCTTCTTCTCCACCTAATTTCTTTTTCTGGGAAGCGTTCATCTCTAATGCAGCAAAACCGGCAAAGTCAGCCAGATGTGGCTCTAAGGATAAGTATCCCTGATAGCCTGCGGCTTTGAATTTGGCCAGGATCTCAGCTACGTGACCGTCTCCGGTTCCCGGAGGTACAACGCTGGCGTCATCCCATCTGGCATCTTTGATGTGGATATACTCCACGTATGGCTTCATCATCTCATAAGCTTCTAAGGTGTCCTGCTTGCACTGTACAAAATTCGCGAAGTCAAATACTGCCTTGAAGTGATCACAGTAGAAGTTCTTCTGGATCTCTAAGCAGCGGGAAGCTACATCGCCGTAGATGTCTTTCTCATTCTCGTGAAGAAGGATGATATCATTGGCTTTTGCATAGTCTACGAATTTACCCAGACGGGCCATAACCTCATCTTTGTATGGGCTGTAGTCCTCACAGCCTTCTGGCATGAAGAAGCTGAACATACGGATATATTTGGCTTCCATCAGATGTGCCAGATCTACAGTATGTTTGTATAATTCCATATGAGGCTCGAAATCATCGGTAATTTTGATCTTACCGATCGGAGATCCAACGGAAGAAAGGGCAAAACCCTCTGCATCCAGTCTTTTCTTAATCTCTTTGGCTTCTTCCAGTGTATACTCCACCAGACCTTTGCCATTCACGCCGCGCATCTCGATATGGTTCATGCCCAGCTTTTTCAGTACACGGATCTGCTCGTCCAGGCTTGGATCGATCTCATCTGCAAAACCGCTTAAAACAATGTTATCCCACATAAGAATAGAATCCCCTTTCTATGTATGCCTGAACTTATACGCTCTGCTTGGAACCATAAGAATTCACGGTATCCAGAACTAACTCTTTTACATGCTCTTTCTTCTTGGAGTTTGCACGACGCTTATTCAGCTCCTCTAAGAACAGATCTTCATCAAATGGAAGCTCCACTGCATGTCCTAACCAGCTGGATAAATGCATTGCGTTGGAAAGAGTCAAACCGTTGATACCCTCTTCTCCCTCTGCTACTAATGGAGTTCCGTGAAGGATTCTGCCGGCAAATGCTCTTAATACACCTACATGCTGCTCATTTAATCCGTCAGTCTCTACTTCTTTTACATGGCAAGGTGGCTTATCAAATCCGCCTTTGGCTGTCTTGCAGAACTCACGCTCGCTGACTTCCAGCTCATGAAGAGTCAGAACGTTATTCTCACATACCAGTTTGCCTTTCTCTAAGGTGATCTCGAAACGGTTGGTACCTGGAGCGTCTGCAGTAGAGGTGATAAATACACCGGTTGCTCCGTTCGGATACTCTAAGTATGCAGTTACATCATCCTCAACCTCGATGTCATGCCATTTGCCCTCGTGGCAGAATGCCTGTACCTTAGATGGCATGCCGCAGATCCACTGGATCAGGTCCAGGTTGTGTGGGCACTGGTTTAACAGAACACCGCCGCCTTCGCCTTCCCAGGTAGCTCTCCAGTCACCGGAATCATAATAGGACTGGGTACGATACCAGTCTGTGATGATCCAGTTTACTCTCTTGATGGCACCTAAATCGCCGCTGGTTACTAACTCATGCATCTTGCGGTATACACAGTTGGTTCTCTGGTTGAACATCATGGCAAATACACGGTTGGTCTTCTTTGCCACTTCGTTCATCTCACGAACCTGTTTGGTATAAACACCTGCAGGTTTCTCACACATCACATGCAGATTATGCTGAAGTGCGTCAATACTCAGCTCCGGATGCTGATAATGTGGAACTGCGATCAGAACTGCATCACATACATCCTCTGCTGCGATCAGATCTTTTCCTTCTTCAAAAATCTTTACGTTCTCTGGAAGATTCTCTTTACACCACTGGCGGCGGCTTTCCTTGCGGTCTGCCACAGCAGTAATCTCAATCTCAGGTACCTTTCCGTCCATCAGATTCTTTGCATGGCCGGAACCCATGTTACCCATACCAATAATACCAAGTCTTATCTTTTCCATGAAAAACCCCTCCTATTGCATTTTAGATAACTCTATTATATACTTATTTATAGTCCATATGTTTGCATAAATTGATAAAAAACATGCGTAGATTGTCTAGTTTAGGAGGCACTATGAATTCTCATACCAATAAAAGCCGGGAGTACCATTATGATTATTCCAATCAGCCCTTCAGCTGTGATATGATGACCAGTCCGGCCGCCGGAAATACGGAATTTCACATGCATAACCGCTTTGAACTCTACTATCTGTTAGACGGCTATGTCCAGTATTTTGTGGAAAATGTCTGTTACAACATGACTCCGGGAAGCCTGATCTTATTTTCTTCCAATGAGATCCATAAGGCCATCAACACCACCAATACGCCCTTCAGCCGGATCGTGATCCACGTAAGCCCGGATTTCATCAAACAATACTGCACCTCCCGTACCAACCTGCTGACCTGTTTTCACCGGAAGCCCGGAGAAGGCAATCTGGTCTCCTTATCTGATGCGGACCGGGCGCATTTTCTGGAACTGGCCCACTCCTTAAAAAATGCCATAAACGGGACCGAACACTACGGCAATGATATTCTGGCCACAGCCCTGGTGCTGCAGCTTCTGGTATTGATCAATGAAGCCTGGAACCGCACAGCGCCGAAAACCATCCTGCCCTCTCCTCACCGCACACAGGCCATCATGAATTATATTGACAGTCACCTGACCGACTCCCTGACTCTGGATTCCATTTCCAGTGCACTTTCCCTGGATAAATATTATCTGAGCCATCTGTTTAAGTCCGAAACGGAAAGCACCATTTTCCAGTATGTGCTGGTCAAACGGGTGGCTCTTGCCAAAACCTTATTATCCCAGGATCACACAGTCTCCGAGGTGTGCCATCTGTCCGGATTTAATGACTATTCCAACTTTATCCGGTCCTTCAAACAGACCACCGGATACACCCCGGGACAATTTAAAAAGATCTTGAATAACCATTCTCTTTCCGGTATTTTAACGGAGTGACACCGGTGTATTTCTTAAATACCCGTTCATAATAGGTCAGATTTTCAAATCCCAGCAGGTCAGAAACTTCCGTAATGGAACAGTCGCTGTGCAAAAGCAGCTGCTGGGATTTTTTGATGCGGCTGACATTTTTGTACTCATTGACCGTGAAGCTGGTCACCTCCCGGAAAATCCGACTTAAATAGGATTTGCTGATGTAAAAACGTTTCGCCAGTTCCTCTAAGGATTCGCTGGTCTCCGGATGTCTGCCCAGATAATCCGCTACCTGGTTGACTTTCTGGTGTTTCCAAATCGTAGAAGCTCGACCTTTTTCTAATCTGGCAGATGCCCCACTATCCTTTTTCTGCTCTTCCTGAGCCAGAGTTCTTCCTTCTATCCAGTTTTCTCCATGTCCAGTTCCGATCCGGTTCCATGTGCCATTCTGCATCGGCTGCTCTGTGATCTGTGGACAGCGGGTTATTTCTAATAATAATCTGGCCAGCTGCAGCTTTACTGCTGTCAGCCACCCTTTTTGCTTCTGTGCCATTTCCCGTTCCATAGACGCAAATAATTCCAGGATCACCGGTTGTTTATCCTCGGGAATATGCAGGATCTCCGCATCCTGCCCATACACCGTCTCCATGTTCTCAAGTCCACAGGCTTTCAACACTCCGTCCATAAATGCCCTGTCAATCTGCAGCAGGATCCGGTTATGGTAAGACTCTCCGGCTATACTGGTCTTATGGATCAGATTAGGTTTGATCAGCACCACATCCCCGGCTTTCACCAGATAGGTCTGACGTTCTATGAAATAATACCGCTGTCCTTCTGCCAGATAATAAAGCTCATACGTCTCATGAAGGTGTCTGGACACCATGGAATATTCATGGTCACGGATCACCTGATCCATCTCCAGCCCGTCTATGATATGTTTATATAATGTCCGCTCCATCTTCTCTGTATCCTTTCCTGGTCTGCTGATCTATGCTGCTTATCGATACTCCTGATTTTGCTCCTGATCTTTGCTCCTGATCCGCCTCATCATTAACGCATCCGCCAGTAGAACCTCCAGTAGAAATCTTGCATTTTGTAGCCAATAATACGAAAATTAAAGTTTTGTAACCAATTTTATAAGAATATTATACTCGTTTATAGTATGATAAGTCCATAAGAAATTCGGAATTGATTCATAACACCAAATTTTATAAGGAGGGTTTTCTAATGAAATACGCAGACAACAAAATAACAGATCTTAACATTGCTTACATCGGCGGCGGCTCCAGAGGCTGGGCATGGACCTTTATGACTGACCTGTCCATGGATGACTCTTTAAGCGGAACCATCCGTCTTTACGATATTGACGAGGAAGCAGCAAAACACAATGAGATCATCGGCAATCACTTAACTGAGCGTCCTGATACCATTGGCAAATGGAACTACACCACCTGCAAGACCATCGGCGATGCACTGACCGGTGCAGATTTCGTTGTGATCTCCATTCTTCCTGGTACCTTTGATGAGATGGAGTCCGACGTACATCTTCCAGAGCGTTTAGGCATCTATCAGTCCGTTGGCGACACCGCAGGTCCTGGCGGAATCATCCGTTCTCTGCGTACACTCCCAATGTTCGTAGACATTGCTAATGCGATCAAGGAGTACTGCCCGAAGGCATGGGTCATCAACTACACCAACCCAATGACCCTGTGCGTGAAGGTTCTGTACCATACCTTCCCGGAGATCAAGGCATTTGGCTGCTGCCATGAGGTATTCGGTACTCAGAAGGTATTGAAGGGAATCTGCGAAGAGGTCACCGGAATCAAGGATATCGACCGCCGGGATATCATGGTCAATGTTCTGGGTATCAACCACTTCACCTGGTTCGATCAGGCTTCCTATAAAGGACTGGATCTGTTCCCAATCTATCGGGACTATATCGATAAACATTTTGAAGAGGGCTACAATGAGCCAGATAGGAACTGGGCAAACAGCACCTTTGCCTGCGCTCATCGTGTAAAATTTGATCTGTTCCGCCGCTACGGTCTGATCGCAGCTGCCGGTGACCGTCACCTGGCTGAGTTTATGCCTGGCAACGAATACTTAAATGATCCTGAGACCGTAAAGAGCTGGAAATTCGGTCTGACCACCGTTGCATGGAGAAAGAACGACTTAAAAGAGCGTCTGGCTAAGAGTGCCCGTCTGGTAAGCGGCGAGCAGGAAATCGAATTAAAACCATCCGGAGAAGAGGGTATCCTGCTGATCAAGTCCCTGTGCGGCCTTGACCGTGTTGTCAGCAATGTCAACATTCCAAACACCAACCTTCAGATCCCGAATCTGCCAGCAAGTGCAGTCGTAGAGACCAACGCTGTATTCAGCCGTGATTCTATCAAACCACTGATCGCCGGTAATCTGCCAGAAGGCGTCTTAAACCTGGTAAAACCGCACGTAGAAAACCACGAGTATACCTTACAGGCTGCTCTCACCTGCGACCGCGAACTGGTATACAAGGCATTCTTAAACGACCCACTGGTAAAAGGCCACAATCCATCTGTTGAGGATGTGAAGAAGCTGGCTGACGATATGATCGAGAATACCATGAAATATCTGCCAGAGGGATGGAGAAAATAACCCACAATCATTTTATAAACTCCTAAAGAAAAAGGCTGTCCAGATCACCTGGACAGCCTTTTTTCTTTTCTATCGAACAATTAAAGCATCGCTACGCCCTTACAATATGTCTGGCAGACATCATAGTTATCTTCCAGCACAACAAGATCTGCATCGTATCCTGCTGCCAGACGGCCTTTGTGGTCATCAACTCTTAAGCATCTGGCCGGATTGATGGTGCAGGCATTTAACGCAGCGTCAAACGGCACCAGTGCCTCTTCAACCAGCAGCCGCAGTCCGCGGTTGATATGCAGGGTACTTCCGGCGATGGTGTCGGTTCCCTTCAGGTATGCCAGGCCATTGTCCCGAATCTCGATCGGATGACCGCCAAGCTCGTACTCACCGCCCGAAGGACAGTGTTTTGCTCGAAGGGAATCGCTGATCATGATGCTGTAATCCCGTCCCTTTGCCGCAAAGAAATCGTTAAGTGCTGCAAGGTGGGAGTGGCATCCATCACAGATCACCTCGCCGTAGATATCTCTGACACGAAAGGCAGTACCCACAAGGCCAGGCTTGCGATGATGGAATGGTGTCATGCCGTTAAACACATGGGTCATGGATGTAGCGCCGTTGGCGATGCCCATCATCGCCTGCTCATAGATTGCGGAAGAATGACCCATGCTGACCACCACGCCTGTTTCCTTGCAGTATCTGGTCAGTGCAAACTCCGGGTCATGCTCCGGTGCCAATGTGATATAGCGGATCAGGCCATTGGCCGCTTTCTGGTACATCTGGAACTGCTCCACAGACGGTACGGCGATCGCTTCCGGCGGCTGCGCTCCCTTGTACTCCATATCCAGATATGGTCCCTCAAAATGAATACCTAAGATCTCTGCACCCTCGTAGCCCTCTCTGACTACCTCTGCCACATTGGCTACTGCAGCAGTCAGAACGTCCGGCATCTGGGTAACTGTCGTTGGAAGAATCGCAGTAACACCTTCCTCCGGAATCCGTTTCATCCAGTTTCGTAAACCATCTTTTTCGGCATCATTGGTGTCAAATCCATAGGCACCATGGGTATGGACATCGATAAATCCCGGAACAATCCGTTTCGTTCCGTAGTCCACATCCGCCTTTACCGTTCCATACGGATAGATCTGCACGATCTTTCCGTCCTCAACCTTCAGCGCTGCCTCCAGAAACTGCCCGCTGATCCATACACGCCTGCTCTGAATCACCATACCTCAAATACCTCCTTTCAAGTCGAACGTCCGTGAGACTTGGCGCGTGATTCTGGTCAGCGTAAGCTGACATATTCTTTACAGAATCACTGCGCATCCTCGCGGAGCGTTTATCTACCCTTGGAACCTGCCACTTCCATACGGATATTTTTACCTTTGATTTTTGCATTCTTCATAGCTTTTAATACGGACTCTGCATTCTCCTCCGGAACCTCAACAAACGTATATTTGTCATACATATCAATACTTCCGACCATACGTCCCGGAATGCCGGACTCGCCTGCGATCGCACCTAAAATATCGCCTGGGCGGACATTCTGGTTCTTTCCAATGTTGATAAACAAACGGGCCATACCGTTACCGTTTCTTTCATCTCTTCCACCCCGGCTTCCGCGACCCCCATCACGTCTGCCGTTGTTTCTTCCACCACGACTGCGATTATCACGGCCATAACGATCCAACTCATCCAGAGATGGTGCTAAATGACCGCTCTCTGCGATGTCTTCATTTTCCTCGCCCATGGCAATTTTTAATAATGCAGCTGCCACATCCATGGCAGTGTAATCCTCTTCCACCAGCTTCTGCTCGATCACCTGGATCATCTTCGTCAGATCAACATTATTGATGGTCTCTTTTACCTGATCCATGATCTTCTCTGCCTTGATCTCAGTGATATCATCCAGAGAAGGGATTGCCTGCGGAATGATACGGGTCTTGCAGTAACGCTGGATATCACGAAGCTTATATACCTCACGGCCTACTACAAAGCTGAATGCAATGCCATCTCTGCCTGCACGTCCGGTACGGCCGATACGATGTACATAATACTCGTCATCCTGTGGAATATCGTAATTAAATACTGCCTCCACATCGTCTACGTCAATACCTCTGGCTGCCACATCCGTTGCTACCAGGATCTCCGTGGCTCCGTTACGGAAGCTGTTCATAACACGGTCTCTCTGCTCCTGCTTTAAGTCTCCATGAAGACCCTCTGCAAAATAGCCGCGCCCCTGGAGCTCCTGTACCAGCTCATCCACCTGCTTCTTGGTGTTGCAGAATGCCACAGACAGCTTCGGTGCGTACATATCCAGAAGACGGCACATAACCTCTACCTTTGTCTTTGGCTTTACTTCATAATAATACTGAGTTACCTTCGGCACTGTCAATTCTTTTTTGACAACTTTTACATTTACCGGATCCTTCTGGAATTTGCGGGCAATTTCCTGGATAGCCGGAGGCATGGTTGCAGAGAACATCACCGTCTGGCGCTCCTCTGGAAGCTGACTTAAGATGGTCTCCATATCCTCTAAGAATCCCATATTCAGCATCTCGTCCGCCTCATCCATGATCACGGTGTGCACATGATCACAACGGATGGTTTTCCGGCGCATATGGTCCATGACACGGCCCGGTGTACCGATGACGATCTGGGTACCATCCTTTAAGCCACGGATCTGTCTTACGATGTCCTGTCCTCCGTAGATTGGAAGAACCTTGATTCCGTGCATATATTTCGCCAGTCTGCGGATCTCCTCAGCCACCTGAATCGCCAGCTCTCTGGTCGGACACAGGGCGATTGCCTGAAGCTTCTTGCTGTCCGGATCGATCTTCTGTAACAGCGGAATACCAAAAGCTGCGGTCTTACCGGTACCGGTCTGTGCCTGTCCAATGATGTCCAGTCCCTCTAACTGTACCGGAATCGCCTGTGCCTGAATCGGAGAAGCCGCCTCAAATCCCATATCGGTGACTGCACGGACAATTCTCTCATCTAACTGTAACTCATCAAATCTTACTGCTTCCATTAATTTCTTAATTCCTTTCTATTCCCCTGAAGTCGGGGGTGCCGATTCTACTTGTTCACTCTTATTTATATCGATTACCCGCGTAAACGAAATGAAACACGCTTTGCAGGCTTCACTCATTATCACGGTATTGGCCAGGATCTCGTGTATACACAAATTTGGCTCATTACTTGCGCAAAAAAAGATGATTCAAGATTGTCTCGAATCATCTCGCTTCTATCCCAAATATAATATATCAGAGGAAATTTTTCCTGTCAAGAACTGTTTCAAAAACAATCCACCAGAGAAAATTTACACAGTTTTATACTCACTTATGGCTTAATTTCCGCACCAGCTTTTCATGCATCGCCACCATCAGTGCCAGTACTCCAAACAGATACACCGGAAGCAGCGCCAGAGAAATATGAGCAGCCACCAGTCCGAAAATCAGCGGCATAATACAGCTTCCCACATAAGCGCATGCCATCTGGATCCCAATGATCGCCTGGGAACGTTCCGGTCCAAAATGCTCTGGAGTGGAATGGATCACGCATGGATAGATCGGCGCACATCCCAGCCCGATGATGATAAAGCCTGCCAACGAAGCCATTTCTCCAAAGGGCAGAACCATGATCAGAATTCCCGCTGCGATAATTCCCTGTCCCAGACGGATCATCTGGACATCATTGAGCTTCATGGTAATAAATCCGCTGATTCCACGTCCAGCAGTAATGCCTATGTAGAACAGGCTGGCAAATTTCGCTGCCAGTTCCATCGGAATATGCTTATACAAAGTCAGATAGCTGCTGGCCCACAGTCCGGTGGTCTGTTCCACGGCACAATAGCAGAAGAAACAGAACAAAATCTCCTTAACTCCCGGAATCCGCACTGCATTCCACAGAGAAATAGCCTCTGCCTCCTTTTCTCCAGCTTCGCCGACTGCCACCGGGCGTTTCTTCCACAACGGCAGACTGAACACCAGAACCATGGTCAACGCCACCTGCAATATGCCGATGACCCGGTAACCCATATTCCAGCTTTCTCCCCTGGTCAGCACATATCCCATGATATAAGGTCCAAGGGATGCCCCCAGTCCCCACATACAGTGGAGCCAGCTCATATGACGGCTCTCATAATGAAGCGCTACATAGTTATTCAAAGAGGCATCCACACTTCCGGCTCCAAGACCATAAGGGATCGCCCACAGACACAGCGCCACAAAGGAATGGCTGATGGAAAATCCAAACAATGCCACCGCTGTCATCGCCACGCTGACAGCGGTTACCTTTCCGGTTCCTAATTTTCTGGTCAGCCGGTCACTCTGCAGACTGGAAATGATGGTTCCCACGGAAATGATCATGGAAATGACTCCTGCATAGGAAACCGGAACCTGAAATTCCTGATGAATGGACGGCCAGGCGGCACCTAAAAGAGCATCTGGCAGACCAAGACTGATAAATGATAAGTAAATAATGATCAATAGTAACTGAAACATACAAAAAACTCCTGCAATAATCTCTAGTCTACCTTTTTACATTCCACACAACCGTGACGCAGACCTATCGAACGGTTCCCTCAAAGGTTCCCTTTGGAGACAGCCCCATATTGGCTCCATAAGTACCGTAAATCTGGTCAAAGGTTCCCGCCGGTGCCAAGGCCATATAACAGGCTCCATCTCCGTAAGCGCCATAAAGCTTCAGGATCTCTGCCATCTTTTCCTCTTCAATGGCAACACAGCCAGAGGACGAAGTCTCCCAGGACACCGCACAATGCAGAAATAATGCAGAACCCTGTCCTAAAATCCCCTGGGTATTGAATCCCGCATCAATAACATAGTCGTAATAACCCTTATATTTTTCCTCGCCAACCCGCTCACCGGCCTGCATACCAGATGAATCCTTCTCCAGAGTGTTGCTGATATCGCTCCAGACATAGCTGCTGTCCACTTTCACGTAATTGGACGGGAAACCCGCCTGTGCATCTTTCAGACCAAAGGGCGTATTCATGCAGAACACACCAATAGGCGTAGTCTTATCGCCAGAATGGCGGTGGTTGCTCATACCGTTGGCTCCCAGATAGCCGTCAGAAGTCACTTTCAGCTTCCACACACCGTCTATCTTCTCATAAGCATACACCTTACAGGTCGAACCACCTGTTCCTTCCACTGCCACCAGCACTTTCGCCAGATCTGGCAGCACGAACCGCGCCGGATCAAACGTCGGTGCCTGTACGACCGCTGCAGCAGCTCCTGCAGAAGTCTCCTGTGCAGCTGCCGCATATGCCGTTCCCGCTGTCCGCCAGGAGTCCCAGACAGTAGTGCCTGCACAGACCACCATCACTGCCGCCGTACACGCCATAAACCGCAATGTGTTTTTCTTGTTCTTTTTTCCATTTTTCACTCTAAATTCCATTTTGTGCCTCTTTTACTTTTGAAGTACCATCCGCGGCCGACAAGCTCTATAACCCAATAACAAATTCGGTACACTAACATCCTCATCTAATTCATCCCAGTGAATGCCAATTCCATTTCCACTAAGTTCATATTTTTCAAGCTGTTCATTTGTTGCCGCATCTAATTTTGGAAACCAGATTCTCGGAATCGCAAGCATTCTTCCGTCATCTAATGCCAGCCACATACTACTCTCATCAAACCAGACTCTCGTTGCTTTTACACTATTCGCAAAAGAACTCATTCCATGCCTCCTCAATCAAATTTCTATTTTTCCGAATTTCACTTTCTATAAATTTCAATTCCTTCGCTGTAAATCCGATAGAATCTTCCATCAAAACCTCTGGTTTCACCCAAAATTTTGCCAATCCGCCACCCTTTCTAACATGGATGTGGCATGGTTCTATAGGGTCACCCTCATTTGAGAAAAAGAAAAAACGATATCCATTTATCTCAAACACTTTCGGCAAATCCTGCTCCTCCTTTTAACAATCAAACCTTAAACCGATATCCCACGCCCCAGATCGTCTCAATATACTGTGGCTTCGCCGTATTAAATTCGATCTTCTCCCGGATTTTCTTGATATGCACCGTCACCGTGGCAATATCTCCGATCGATTCCATATCCCAGATCTTATTAAACAACTCTTCTTTTGTATACACATGATTTGGATTCTGAGCTAAGAAGGTCAGAAGGTCAAACTCTTTTGTGGTGAAATTCTTCTCCTCCCCATTGACCCAGACTCTTCTGGCAGTCTTGTCGATCTTCAGACCGCGGATCTCGATGATCTCGTTGTCCGGCATACTGCTGCCGATCAGACGCTCATAACGGGCCAGATGGGCTTTGACACGGGCTACCATCTCGCTTGGGCTGAACGGCTTGGTGATGTAGTCATCTGCGCCTAAGCCTAAGCCACGGATCTTATCGATGTCCTCCTTCTTAGCGGACACCATGATGATCGGCGTGTTCTTCACTTCCCGCACCTTCCGGCAGATCTCAAAGCCGTCCACGCCCGGAAGCATCAGATCCAGAATAAACAGATCAAACTCTTCTCCCAGAGCCTTTTTTAAGCCCTCTGCGCCATCATTTTCAATCTCCACCTCAAAGCCGGAAAGCTCCAGATAGTCCTTCTCCAGCTCTGCAATACTCTCTTCATCCTCAATGATCAGAATTCTCTTCATTATTATGTATAACCTCCTGGTATTTCCTTAATACAAAATGGATCTCCGTGCCGATTCCCTCTTTGCTGGTTGCCCAGATCTTGCCGCCATGGTCTTCGATGATCTTGCGGACAATAGAAAGTCCGATGCCGCTTCCTCCTTTGGAGGAATTTCTCGAAGAATCGGTGCGGTAAAACCGGTCGAAAATGTTCGGCAGATCCTTGGCTGCGATGCCTTTTCCGTTATCCTCGATCTCCACCTGGATAAAATCGCCCACATCCTTGATCCGGATGTTGATGATACCCCGCTTTTTGTCCAGATATTTCACCGAGTTACTGATGATGTTGTTGATCACCCGCTTCATCTGCTCCGCATCGGCAATCACCATCACATCTTCATCAACATAGTTAAAATATCCCAGTTCAATGTTGCTGGCATCCAGCTCCAGTCCCACATCCTCCACACAGTCCCGGAAATAGCTGGCTACATTGATCTTAGAGAATGTATATGGGATCTTATTGGTGTCGATCTTGGAATAGAACGTCAGCTCATCGATCAGACGATCCATATCGTTAGCCTTGTTATAAATGGTGCGGATATATTTGTCCAGTTTTTCCGGTGATGAAGCGACGCCGTCCCGGATTCCCTCCACATAACCCTTGATGGCTGTGATCGGAGTTTTCAGGTCATGGGAAATGTTACTGATCAGCTCCTTGCTCTCCTTGTCATACTGGACTTTTTCCTCCGCCGACTCCTTCAGACGGATCCGCATCTCCTCAAAATCCTGACATAAACGGCCGATCTCATCATCATTGTCCATATCCACATCCAATGTGAAATCCAGATTGCCGTTTTTGATCTCATGAGTGGCTTTCTGAAGCTGGTCCATCGGCTTTAATATGGACTTATAAATCCAGTTGACCAGGGCAAACCCGGTCATCAGCAGGATCAGGACTCCCATCATCAGAAGTTCCACAAACATTCTTTTTGCTTCCGGGATATAATCATCCATACTGGAAACCAGGAATACACTTCCCTCTCCCCCATCACTGTACTTAAAATCCACCTGTTTGATCAGATGCTGGCTTTCGCCATCCAGATAGATGCCTCCTTCGAAGGAATTATCAACTTCCTCATACAGCGGAAGACTTCTTTCCAGGATCATATCCGGATCATCGATTCCGCAATAAATGATCTCTCCATCCTTCCTGACGATCAGATAGGCATATTTCTTTTTCAGTTCCTGGTTTAAATTCTCCAGGAAATCCGGATTTTCAAACTGATCCGGATTTTCTTTGATCTGCCTGCGGATTTCCTCCTGACTGCTTCTGGTCAGACGGTTAAACACCTGCGTAGAATTACTGTTAAACAGATCCACCTGCTCTGACAGTCCATAAGCCTTACGGAACGCATCTCTCTGATAAGTACTCAGCCCCCAGAAGGATATCAGGATCAGCATCATGGGAAGCACGGTTATCGTTAGAAATGCAATACACAATCGTGTTCTGATTTTCATGGATTTTATCAACCTTCCTTATAAATTCCAAGTTCATCGTTTATTTTTAAGTATAACATACTTTCCCTTATCTGTTTATTAAATAATCCTAAAATGAGACCTGCACGTCTCTGGCACAGATCCCATTTTCCTGGATTACAACTATTCAGTTACCCTGGATCTACGATTCTTTTCCGGTTCTGGTGTAAAAACTCAACAGATAGATTCCGCAGATTCCTACAATGGCATAAATGATCCTGGATAGCCAGGTCATGCTGCCAAAGAGAAAGGATACCAGGTTGAAATTAAAAAAACCGATCAGGCCCCAGTTGATGGCGCCAATGATGCTGATGGTCAACGCTGTCGCGTCCATTGCTTTATTTTCCATATTCCTATGCCTCCTTACACTTCCAATTATGTGTGAAAAGAAGCAAAACTATACAACAGACCTGATAAGCTGCTACTGTTTCTCGATTTTTTCCAGAATTTCCTTTTCCTGTCCATCAAACAGCAGCGTCTGGTTATACCGGTAATACCGTTCACACTCATATTCGCCCAGAAATCTGACACTGTAAAATCCCATATTCAGGCTGGTGATAAACACCACCATCTCCTGGCTCTGCCCAAAGACCGCCTCCATAAAATCAAAGGCGTGCTCCAGCTGTTCCCCACAGAGATCAAACTGCACTTCGTACTGGTCATTTTTATCCGCAAATGCCTGACTGACTTTCTCCCAGACCGCATCTGTCTCCGTGATATGCTCCGACCGCAGTTCCTTTACCAGAGCATCTAAGGTTTCCACCGTATCAAAGACCAGATGGGCTTCTTTCCGGTCTAACAGCCCGGCCTCTTTCTTATATTTCCACTCTGCCTGGACACCAGCCAGAATCCCTTCCAGCCGCTCTAAGGCAGACGGATACTCCTGCTCATCATAATTTCCAGGCTTCACGCCACCGAGGAGCTTTTGCAGCCGCTCCAGACGATCCTCCATCATAGAAAGTGCCAGAAAACCATCATTTAACTTAGCCGTCAACAGACTGATCACGCTGAGCCGCTCATCAAATGGCGCTTTCTCCAGTTTCCGGCATGCTGCTTCCCGGATCACGCCGTGTAAGATCTCATCCACCTGATAATCCTTCTGATACTTCTGATAAAGTTCCAGATAATTAGCGAAATCCTTGGCGATCTGCGGGTACTGGATATACTGGCTGATCACATCGCGGTCCGCCGTTTTTCCTAATTTCTCATAGACCTCCAGGAAACGGGACAGATCCTCCCAGCCTCGCGGAGTGGCGAACCGTTTGCCGTCCACCGTCGTCTCGATCCTGCAGAAATTGCCCGGTTTGATGTCCAGATAAGAACGGATGGCCGGATGGATCTGTACCTGTTCCGCGTACTCCTTCCACACCTGATAATCCGGCTCCACATGGATCATCTTGATACGGTCCAGGGTCACCACATCGAATTCCCGGACAGATTTGTTGTATTCCGGTGGATTTCCTGCAGCCACGATGATCCAGCCTTCCGGGATCGCATGGGTTCCGAAGGTCTTACACTGCAGAAACTGGAGCATGGTCGGCGCCAATGTCTCCGATACGCAGTTGATCTCATCGATAAACAGGATTCCCTCCCGCAGCCCTGTGGATTCGATCTTGTCATAAATAGATGCCACGATCTCGCTCATGGTATATTCCGTCACCGACACCCGGCGGGCATTGTAGATCTTTTCCTGGATAAAGGGAAGTCCGATGGCGCTCTGTCTGGTGTGATGAGTGATGGTGTAAGCCACCAGCCCGATCTGGCACTCCTGGGAGATCTGCTCCATGATCTGGGTCTTGCCCACACCTGGCGGGCCGATCAGCAGCACCGGTCTCTGCCGGATCGCCGGGATCTCGTAAGCCCCGTACCGGTCCTTTAACAGATACGCTTCAATGGTATCCTTGATTTCCTGTTTCGCACGCTTAATGTTCATGATCTGTCACATCCTCTTTGTCCAGAATTAGTTTCATGGCCCAGTCCGGAACCGATTCGTCCTGATACTGATCCTTAATAAATACAAACGCCACATCGTAGGGCGGCATTTTCACCGGATATATGCCTTTTCCGTCGGAAAAATACAAAAGCCCCCGGAGTTTGGCAAATTCCCCCTGATTACGCAGCCCATTCACATACTCAAACACCGGCCGGAAGTCCGTCCCGCCCATGCCCTGGATGGTGAAATGTTCCATATATTCCTTCATTTCCTCCTGATCCGTGATCTTCACATCCGAACGGATCTGGTCATCACACTGGATGATATGGATCCTTACCTTCTTAAAATAGCTTTCCGACTCGCTGAGTACCTGATACGTCTCTTCCAAAAAACGGCGCACCAGTTCCCCGGAGCAGGACATGGACGTATCGATTGCAATGACAAAATCCTCGATCCGGTATACTTCCCTGCTTTCCAATGGCTCGATCAGAGGCATATTTCCGTAATGGTTCATGCCATAGGTATAATAAATATAGTCAAAGGAATCCGGATCTACCTGCATCTCCTCTTTCATCACAGCAAATTTCCGTAAAAATGCTTTGTAATCATACCTCTCCCGGTTCTCCACCTGCACCTGCTCCAGCAGACCGGAATCCTCCTCATTCTGGCTGGTCTCCGTGGAACGGGCTTCCATCTCTGTCTGCATCTTCTCCCGGTTATCTTTCCATCTGCCCTGTCTTGGGATTGCCTGGGATCTTGTCTGGTCCTCATACCACAGCTCATGGTCATCCACCAGAAATTCCTCCGCCATCCGTTCATACTGCCGTTCATTCAGATTCATATTCTGCAGGGCATCGTAGATCCCCTCTGCCGTCAGCACCGGCATCTGTTTACCCAGGCGCAGATACAGTTCCCGGCGGTAAGGCGATGGCGGTACGTGGACACATTTCATATAAAGTCCGTCAATGACAGACTCCATGGCAATGTCGCAGGCCAGATTCCAGTAATCTTTAGCCCTTTTCCCTCTGGTGTCCAGATGACAGAACAGGCAGTGGAACACCATATGGAGAAATGCCCGGTTGATATGGATTCTGCCACGCTTATACATGGCAAATACCCACTCCGGGCGATAATAGATCACAAACCCATCCGTAGCCACTGATGAAAGGGTCGGATCTGCCTCAAAACCAAAGCTGCTGAGAGACAGATCCAGATAGTGCATATTCAGATACAGTTCATTTCTGGCATTGGTAAAGATCTGGGTACATAGATTGACCGTATCCAGTTCCTCCAGCTGCCGGTGTTTTGTAGGATCGATCATAACTGGAACCGCCTCCGTTTCACACTGCCCTGTTTCCGCTTCTGGTCCATCAATTCACTGACCAGACTGCCGCCGGGACCATTTACCGCCAGGGAGATCACCTGCTCCAGTTCCTCCTTAGAAAATGGAATGTGCTCCAGCAGCCAGCGGACTTCCTCCTGTGCACCACGCTCTATAGCCTGGGATGCCGCTTCCACATTGTGAGCCTTCACATACTCCTCATACTGGTTCTGATAGGCGCTTTCCAGCTCATACGGAAACATCAGACGCCCCAGTGCCAGCCTGCACACCAGACTCTCCGGCTCCTGAACCTTCACATAAGGAAATAAGCTGTCATACTCATGAAACTGGAACTGGGTGCGTACAAAAGCATTGCGGTACTGCTTACCGCAGCCGTGGGTATTGGTCACCAGGATTCTTGCAGGAGTGTTTTCCACTGCCTCCTCGAAAAAATCAGAAAATATCAACATTGCCTGACCTTTTCCCACATAGGAAACCACCAGACTCTGTCGAAGCTCCATAAGAAGCTCCTTCATGCAGGATTTCTGGGTCTCATCCACATAGATCCTGATAGCTTCCACGTCAAAACAACCGGTAAATACGCCTGCCCCCCAGTCCATAGTAGTACTGTAAAGCTCTAAGGATCTTAAATTTTCACAGTTATAAAAGCCGTAAGCGCCGACCTTTTTTAAGGTTCTGGGAAGCTTTAGCTCCGTCAGGGCATTTCCGTTGACAATGGAAAGCTCCTCCGGCTCCCCCTCTCCCCACCAGAAGGCATCACTTCGGTCTTCCGGCTCATAATCCTCCTGTGCGGAGAAAATGTAAGGAGCCAGTTCGATCACCGGCTGTCCTTTTATCTCCTCCGGGATCACGACCAGACTGTCCAGCCCCCGGCACTCGAAAATGCGGATTCCTTTCATGCCGCTCCGGTCAGTGATAAGTTTACATAAATAGAGCATTATACAAGAACGTCCTCCAGATGTCTCTTTGGCACATAATGTACCTGATCCTGGTCACGGTAATATTTTACACTGCCGTTTTCCGGGATATCCACGATTTTCACCGTTTCCTTCGGCTTTCCAAGGGCCAGCACCAGCTCGATCGTGAAACGCTCGCTGTCAATGGAAAGGTGCTTTGCCAGCTCCGTCCTGCGGACATTGCCCAGCATACAGCCGCCATATCCCATCTCCACAGCGCCAAGCATCATCGTCTGGGAAGTGATTCCCACATCGGTCTGCTTATTTTTCCCAAGGGTATTATCGCAAAGCACAATGATATAAGCAGAAGGGCGTTCTCCCTCCTTCGGACCATCCCAGTCCGGCAGAGCTCCCGCCCAGCCAAGTGTCCCAAACACTGCCGCGCACTCCTCCGGTCTGGTCACCAGATGGTATTTTAACGCCTGGGAATTGGCCGTGGACGCTGTCATCCGCGCCAGATCCACCAGATCCTTTAATTCTTCCTCTGAGATACGAATATTCTCATAGAATCTCCGATAAGAACGGCACTTGTAAACCAGATCTTTTAACATTGCATTACCTCCGATTTGTATACAGATTATTTCGTTTTTGCGGCTTCTGAAGCCCTTTTTGTCACAGGTTTCGCAGGTTTTTTCACCGCAGGTTTCGCAGGTTTCTTTGCGTCCACTTTCTTCACCGCAGGTTTCGCAAGTTTCTTCGCGTCCACTTTCTTCGCCGCAGATTTCTTCGTTTCCACCTTCTTTGCATCCGCCTTCTTTGCGTCCGCCTTCTTTGCATCCGCCTTCTTTGCGTCCGCCTTCTTCTCCTTCACCGGCGTACAGGAAAAGATCTGCACTCCCAGTGGCGCCAGCGTGATCTCAATGGAATCTTCTCTTCCATCCGCCTCTTTCTTCTTCGAAGCTTTGATCCTGGAATTTCCGATTCCACTTCCACCGAATTTCTTATCTTCACTGTTCAAAATCTCTTTGTATTTTCCCGCAAATGGCACGCCCACCTGGAATTTCTCATGGGTCACAGGCGCAAAGTTACAGGTCACCAAAAGCGTTTCTTCCGGCCGGTCGGTCTTTCTTAAAAATACCACGATATTGTCCTTGCTGCTGGTGCAGTTGATCCACTGGAATCCGTCTGGATGGAAATCCTTCTCATAAAGGGCCGGAGTATTATAATACAGCTCATTTAGTGCCTTCACATAAGCCTTTGTCTGGCTGTGCTTGTCATATTTTAACAGATCCCACGGCAGACTCTCATTCTCGTTCCACTCGGACATCTGCCCGAAATCCTGTCCCATAAACAATAGCTTCTTGCCTGGATGTGTCATCATATAGCCGTAAGCTGCGCGGAGATTGGAATATTTTGCCTCCAGGGTCTCCCCCGGCATTTTACCTGCCATGGAGCCCTTGCCGTGAACTACCTCGTCATGGGAAAATACCAGAACAAAGTCCTCACTGTACGCATACAGCATACTGAACGTCAATTCTCCATAATGATGGCACCGGAAATACGGATCATACTGCATATACCCCAGAAAATCGTTCATCCAGCCCATATTCCATTTATAATCAAAGCCCAGACTGCCTTCTTTGACATCTCCTGTCACCTGCGGCCAGGCTGTCGATTCCTCCGCGATCAGCACTGCGCCCGGATGTTTCTTCTTGAAAATGGAATTCAGATGCTTTAAGAACTCCACCGCCTCCAGGTTTTCATTGCCGCCATAAATATTCGGGACCCACTCACCGTCCTGTTTGCCATAATCCAGGTACAGCATGGAGGCCACTGCGTCCATACGGATGCCGTCTGCATGGAATTTCTCCGCCCAATAAAGGGCATTGGCGATCAGGAAATTGGATACCTGTGGACGGCCATAATTATAGATCAAGGTTCCCCAGTGCGGGTGTTCGCCCTGGCGTGGATCTGCATGCTCATACACATGGGTGCCGTCAAAGCAGGCCAGTCCCACCAGATCTTTCGGGAAATGAGCCGGAACCCAGTCTAAGATCACGCCGATGCCATGCTCATGCATATAATCCATAAAATACTGGAAATCTTCTGGTGTTCCGTAACGGCTGGTCGGTGCATAATATCCCGTCACCTGATAGCCCCAGGAAGCATCCAGAGGATGCTCCATCACCGGAAGCAGTTCCACATGGGTGTAACCCATTTCCCGCACATACTCAGCCAGGCGCACTGCCAGTTCCCGGTAATTGTAGAATTCGCTGCCTGCCACTGGATCACCATCTTCATCCTCCTCCAGCGGTTTCCGGATCCAGGAGCCTAAATGTACCTCGTAAATGGACATCGGCTTATCCTTGCCCTGGGTTTTCTCCCGGTTTTCCATCCAGATCTTGTCCGACCAGTCATATCCATTCACATCCCACACGACGGAAGCGTTATTGGGCCGCATCTCCGTATAGGTTCCATAAGGATCAGCCTTTAACATCGCATCACCGCTGCGGGTCTTTACTTCATATTTATAGATGGTTCCCTTACCAAGTCCCGGAATAAACAGCTCAAAAACTCCAGAATCGCCTAACTTTTGCATCTGATGGCGTCTGCCATCCCACAGGTTAAAATCACCCACCACGCTGACTCTCATGGCACACGGAGCCCAGACAGCAAAGAGTACACCTTCCACGCCATCAATGGTCTTCGCATGAGCACCCAGCGTCTCATAAATATCATAGCAGACGCCGGCCGCAAATTCTTTCAGCTTTTCCTCCGGAATCTGCTGTCCGTAGGCATACGGGTCCCGGATCTCCTGCACCGTCTCATTGTCATAAGTAACGGTCAACGTATATGCGCTGATCTTTTTCTCCGGAATCAGCACTGCAAAGAATCCTGCCTCGTCCGCCAGTTCCATCTCATACTGCTTTCCACCCCAGTTTACCTGGACTTTTTCTGCTGTAGGGATAAATACCTGTACCAGTACTCCATGTTCCGTCTCATGAGCGCCAAGAAGACGATGCGGATCAGAAGCCTCCGAGTACACCAGTTCTTCAATTCCCGCCCAATCCATCATGTCATATAATGTTTTTTCCATTAAGATCCCCCTCATTTCCAAAATTTTCTGTAACTATTCCGTACCTTCATAGTCACAAATTTTCTTATATAATAGTATACCTTGTCTGCCGTTTCTGGTCAATAAGTTGGATTTGTCAGATTATTGCGCTTCTTGACGATTTTGCAGGAACATAGCCAGCATCAGGTCGACAACTCTGCCATAGCTTTGCACTCCATCCTTCTGATCATTCAATTTCAAATACGTATCATTGACCTGATTGGACACTTCCGCTACTTTTCCCTCATATTGATCCCAATATTCATTATTTTCCTGAAGATCCTGCACTGCCTGGCCGCATAACTGGCTGTGAAGCTCATAAAAACTCTCCACATCCGCCTTTGCCAGGGCATTTCCCGCATGGACCCACGCCATCAGATATCCACTGTACCGGAAATACGCATCATCTGACTCCGTACATGCCAGAATTCCAATAAAATTAGCCTCATCCTCCCGCATAAACCCTCGTAGATGGGACAGTTCATGGCAGATGGTGTGGGGAATGTTGTACCCGGTCATCTGCCAGTTATAATTGGCCTCCACCGTAAATGGAGAATACACACCGCAAAGCTGCTGCACTGCCAGGATCCAGGACACCATAACCGGTTTGGGCACCGGATAGCAGCCGGACAGTGCCGGATACTCCTCTCCCAGCTTCTCCATGGCCGCCTTTCCCGTCCGCGCCAGTTTTCCTTGGGCCAAAAGCCCCATATCCACCGGCTCTTCCGGTGCTGTCTCATTGATTTTCTCCACCAGTTCCTGACACAACGCCTTTAAATCTTCCGTGGTCGCCTTCCCCATCTGCAGATCCAGATAAGAGGAAAATGGTTTCCGGTAGTAATTGACCCCACAATTTGCCGTATACAGAAAGGCCAGAAGACCCGCTGTAAAAAATACCCAGGCAAAAATCTTCCTCCACTTCCACTCACGCCTCAGCAGGCTGTATACAAAAAACAAAACAAGCCCATATAATCCCATTTCCACTACAGAAAATGGCACCAGCCCACAAATCCTTCCATAAATCCCAACGATCCAGGGATAAATGGTCACTGCATACCACTGTCCAAATCCCGGTATTTTTCTGGCAGCAAACTGCAGTACGCCAGCAGGTACCAACAAAATCCCGCCACCGACGAATAAATTTCTGATGATCTTCTTCTCACGCATCCACTTTTCCGTCACTTTCCGACTGCCATGTAAAAAAAATCCAGCCGCCTCTATTTTTTAATCATTCTACCATAACTTTGCGGTAAACCTGTGAAATTTTTCTTACCTTTTTCGAAAAGCCCTTGCGAAATAAAAGATTCTACTTTAAACTGAAACAAGTACGATATGGAAAGAAGGTTATAAACCCCCTATGAATGAACAGAACGAAACAAAAAACACCGAAGAGAAAGAGAAAAAGCCGGTCAACTGGAAATCAGAGATCATCAGCTGGATCCAGATCCTGGTTGCTGCCGCTGCCATCGCTTTTGTCTTAAATACCTTTATCATTGCCAACAGCCGCGTCCCTAGCGCCTCCATGGAAAACACCATCATGACCGGAAGCCGCGTCATCGGTTCCCGCCTCTCTTACCATTTCCACGAGCCGGAGCGGGGTGATGTGGTGATCTTCGTATTTGGCTATGACTGTAAGACCTGCGGCACCACCTACCAGGAGACTCCAGAAGGTGTCTGCCCTGTATGCGGCCGCGCCGATAAACGCAACTCCACGATTTACTACGTCAAACGAATCATCGGTATGCCAGGTGACACCATCGACATCAAAGACGGTCACGTCTACTTAAACGGTTCTGACACCCCGCTCGAAGAGCCATATCTTCACGAAGAGATGGAAACTCCAAAAGAACTTCATTATGAGGTTCCGGAGGGTCAGTATTTCATGATGGGTGACAACCGAAACTACTCCGCCGATGCCCGTTTTTGGAGATTCAGTTATATCTCCAAGGATAAGATCATCGCCAAGGTATTATTCAAATACTTCCCGGGCTTTGGGAAAATCGAATAGTAATCAAGTAGGAAGCGCACTTGAAAAAGAATCCTGCTTGCAGGATTCTCCGCCTGCGGTGGGTCGCTTTAGCGACATTCTTCCAGTCCGCCGCAGTGCGATCCTTAGCGGAGCGTTTTTTGTGGCATAGGACGAAGTTTCCTATGTAGAGTAGGTTAGAGGGCATCCGCCCTCTTTCCCCTCATCAAACCGTGCATGAGGTTCTCCCTCACACGGCTTTCCGACATTCTTCTTTCTACAGCATTACGTCATGCTCTAGCCATTTTCTTTAATCCTTTTTCGTAAATGCTATTCCTAACAAATCCCACTTTCGACATATGATTTCGTCTTTGATGTTTCTTGTTGTACCATCTTGTGAAAGTACAAATAGTGTACCAGTCCAATGCCTGCATCCATTTCTCATTTGTTTTGGTAGAATAATAATTCTTCCATCCTATGATTTTCGGATTCAGATTCTTTATTAAATCTTCTTCCTTTGCAACCAGCAGACTTCGACTGTTTACATTCCTCTTGATTTCGGCTTTCATTTTCTTCATGGCTTTTCTGCCGGGATACTGGTACGTCTCCTTGTACAGTTGTCCTTTGCGTGTTTCCGTTGCCATTCTTCTGTGGTGCATTCCGAGAAAGTCAAATCCCTCTTTTCCATCCCACATGCTGACAATCTTTGTTTTCACTGGATGTAACTTTAAATCCAGTTTTGCCATGATATACTGCAATAAGTTCAGTGCGTGATTTGCACTTTTCTTATTCTTGCAAATGATTACCGTATCATCTGCGTACCTTACAAGAATTCCGTGAGTAAGCCCATACTTTTCCCACAGGCTGTCCAGTATGTTTAGATAAATGTTTGCCAGTAACGGAGATATGACTGAACCCTGGCTTGTTCCCAGTTCAGAGATTGTCAGTACATTTCCGTATAATACTCCTGATGCTAGCCATTGGTTTATCAGCTTCAGTATCCTGCGGTCTGATATTCTCTGCTCTACCAGTTTCATCAACTTTTCTTGGTTTACATTGTCAAAGAACTTTTCAATATCTGCGTCTACTACATAATAGCCCTTGTTGTTACACGCTTTTCTTACTGCTTCCAGTGCTTGTTTTGCACTTCTTTTCGGTCGAAATCCATAGGAACATTCTCTAAAGTCAGCTTCGAATACTGGCTCTATTGCTATCTTTGTAGCCATTTGCACAATTCTGTCCTTGACTGTTGGTATTCCAAGTGGTCTTTCACTTCCGTCTGATTTTGGTATCATAACCCGCTTTACCGGGGATGGTTTATACTTTCCATTTATCAGTTCTGATTTGATTTCTGATAGGTATTTTTCAATTCCCATCGCTTCGATATCCTCGATTTTGATACCATCCACACCACTGGAACCTTTGTTAGCTTTTACCCGTTTCCATGCTTCAAGAAGTACATCGTCTCGATATACCTTATCGTAGAGTGCATGAAATCTTCGGCTGTCGCACTTCTTGGCTGTCAGATATAGTTTGTTTTGAAGTTGTCGAACTTTTCCTTTGGAGTTATTAGTCTGCATGACATTCTCTCACTCTTACCCTCTCTGCAAACATGAATGAAGCAGGGAACCTTCCCATAAACTGCGTTTTCTTACACAGTCATTATCGGTACTATATTCCCCTCCGACTCCCTTCCATCAGAAATACGCTTTCGCCAAACTTATACGCTTTCTTTTTATCTTTCGATGATGGGTAGGGTCTCTCCAGTTCCGAACCACACTTTTCATACATACCGCTTCCTATATACCGGGGGGGTCTTCTGTGCTGCTTTCCAGTTTCTTCGCACATTCCATGGTTTTCGCCCATATGCCCAAGGCTCAACTCCCCTTTGTTCTCTTTTCAGAGACCTTTTTAACGATACGGCAGAATTCACTTAATGTTACGGTCTGTATGATTGCTTGCACCTTTTATCAAGGTTACTTTATCCACTCGCTTAGCACCCTGTATTACTACAGCGCACCGAGTTTAGCTACACGGCTCACTGGCGATTACCGTGACCGGACTTACACCGGCAAGTGTGGTCCAGCTTCGCTGGACACACGACACAAAAAAAGGGGATCACTTCGTTATCCTGTCGGATAATGAAGTGATCCCCTCTTTTATTATACTGCCGATATTACAGATATTTCTTCAAAGTCTCAACCCGATCCAGTCTCTCCCAAGGAAGATCCAGATCATGTCTGCCAAAATGACCATAAGCAGCTGTCTGCTTATAGATCGGTCTTCTTAAATCCAGCATCTTAATAATGCCAGCTGGTCTTAAATCAAAGTTTTCACGAATGATCTCAACTAACTTCTCGTTAGACAGCTTACCGGTTCCAAAGGTATCTACCATGATGGAGGTTGGATGTGCAACACCGATCGCGTAAGATAACTGGATCTCACACTTATCAGCCAGTCCGGCTGCTACGATGTTTTTAGCAACGTATCTTGCTGCGTAAGCTGCGGAACGGTCAACCTTGGTGCAGTCCTTACCAGAGAATGCGCCGCCGCCGTGACGTGCATATCCGCCATAGGTGTCTACGATGATCTTACGGCCGGTCAGACCACTGTCACCATGAGGTCCACCGATGACGAAACGGCCGGTTGGGTTGATGAAGAACTTAGTGTCTGCATCTACCATCTCTGCAGGCAGAATCTCATCAAATACATACTTCTTAATGTCTTTATGAATCTGCTCCTGGCTTACCTGAGCATCATGCTGGGTAGATAATACAACTGCATCCAGACGGAATGGCTTGCCCTTCTCATCGTACTCTACGGTTACCTGGGTCTTACCATCTGGACGAAGGTAATTCAGAATCCCATCTTTCCGTACTTTGGTTAACTGACGGGCCAGCTTGTGTGCCAGAGCGATCGGATATGGCATATATTCCTCAGTCTCGTTGCTTGCGAAACCGAACATCATACCCTGATCACCAGCGCCAATAGCATCTAATTCTTCCTCACTCATGGAATTCTCTTTTGCTTCCAGAGCCTTGTCTACACCTAATGCAATATCCGCAGACTGCTCGTCAATAGCAGTGATCACACCGCAGGTATCGCAGTCAAAGCCGTATTTTGCACGGTCATAACCGATCTCGCGGACTGTCTCGCGAACGATCTTCTGGATATCCACATATGCGTTGGTTGTGATCTCACCCATAACCATCACCATACCGGTGGTGCAGGCAGTCTCACAGGCCACACGGCTCATCGGATCCTGTTCCAGCAACGCATCAAGAATCGCATCTGAAATCTGATCGCACATCTTATCCGGATGTCCTTCGGTCACAGACTCAGAAGTAAACAGTAACTTCTCCATTTATTTTCCTCCTTTGATTTTGGGCAAACGAAAAGTCCGTAGCGAACTGCGGACTTGATAATTATCAATCAAATCCTCTTATTGTTCGATTTCTCGCTCAGGTTGGCACCTTCCTTTCTCGTTCATGGGAAGCTTCCCAATGCCGGTCCGGGGTTGCCGTGACTTCTCAGATCCTTTGTATCTCCATCACTCTGAATAAGGGACTATTACGCACTTTTCTATTTTCGTTGTTTGTAGCACACATTATTCTACTGAATCACGTGTGCTTTGTCAAGGGATTTCCCCTTGTTTTTTTCTCATTTTTTCTTATTTTGTCATTAGCCGATCTTTAAACGGAATTTCTGGGCTTCTTTATCGGAATCCACCTTCTCGATCTGAGCCCCAAGACCTCTTAATTTCTCCTCGAAATGCTCATAACCACGCTGGATATAACCGATCTCGTCCACAACAGTAAAGCCCTCTGCTGCCAGTCCGGCAATCACCAAAGCTGCCCCGGCACGAAGATCCGGTGCATTGACCTGGGCTCCGGTAAAGCCGTCCACACCGCCGATGATGGCCACGTTGCCCTCTACCTTGATGCTTCCGCCCATGCGTGCCAGCTCATCCACATATTTAAAGCGGTTTTCAAAAATGCTCTCTGTCACAATGCTGGTTCCCTCAGCCAGCGCCAGGGTAACCGTCATCTGTGGCTGCATATCTGTCGGGAATCCCGGATATGGAAGGGTATTGATGTTGGTGTGTCGCTGTTTTGGCTTGCCAACCACACGGACAGCATCGTCAAACTCCACTACCTCACAGCCAATCTCCAATAATTTTGCAGAAATAGCCTCCAGATGCTTCGGGATCACATTTCTCACGGTAATATCACCGCGGGTCGCTGCTGCTGCGCACATAAAAGTACCGGCCTCGATCTGATCCGGGATGATGGAATACTCAGTTCCATGAAGCTTTCTCACGCCTTTGATACGGATGATATCTGTACCTGCGCCTTTGATGTTGGCGCCCATACTGTTTAGGAAGTTTGCCACATCAACCACATGAGGCTCTTTGGCCACATTCTCGATAATGGTCTGACCTTCTGCCAAAGCTGCCGCCATCATAATATTGATGGTTGCTCCTACAGATACCTTGTCCAGATAAATATGGCTTCCTACCAGATCAATGGCATGTGCCAGCACTGCTCCACGCTCGATCTCTACCTTTGCGCCAAGAGCGCGGAATCCCTTAATGTGAAGATCGATCGGACGGCTTCCGATGTTACAGCCACCAGGAAGCGGAACCTGTGCGCTTTTGTATTTGCCAAGAAGCGCCCCGATAAAATAATAGGACGCACGAATCCGGCGGATGTACTCGTCATCCACCGATACTTCATGAATATCTGATGCGTTAATTTTTACTGTGTGCCGGTCGATCCGGTCCACAGAAGCTCCAATCTCCTGGATCGCTTCCAGCAGTACATTGATATCTCTTACGTCTGGCAGATTCTCGATCAGAACATCTTCGTCTGTCATAATGGATGCCGCTAGGATACCCAAGGCTGCATTTTTCGCTCCGCCGATCGTAACCTCTCCTACCAGCGGGTTGCCGCCCTTCATAATAAACTGTTCCATCCTACACCTCTGATTTCTAAAATGATTTCTAAATTAATTTCCATGATTTTTATCTGAAATTGGGCCGAATGCCCTGTCTCTCGTGCACATTATAACACATCTTAAAAATTTGTAAAGGAAACGTTCGTTTTGTTCACTTTTTTGTTACTGCGGCAGGACTTTTCCACAGATGAAATCATTTCCGCACCGGTTAAAATAATCTGCACCGTCATTTAACCCCATCTTATAGGTCTCACCCGTTGCCGGATTCAAAACGGAAATATTATACTGGTCATATCCATATAAAAGAACATAATCTCCACTGTCCGTATAAGCTGCCACCGGCATTCCCTGACCAATGAAATAGAGCATCTGGTTCAAGGTACAGCCTCTGGCATCAATGAGAACTGTACCGTCAGTCATCGTTTTTGCCTGGGACAGCTCCGACAGATTTCCCGTAAGAACAGCAGCTATCTCCTGCGGAGAACGAATGGTCCGGATGGTACTGCGGTTTACCCGGTCCCATAAGATCTGCTGATCCTGATCCGTTACGATCCCCATAACCGGATAAGCTGCCTGGACTGCCTGGGAAAATGTCCCATAAATTCCCTGAAGCTTTCCTCTTCCATAAGCGTAAAATGCCGTTCTTGACTGCCGGTCTCCACTCTGGAATACCAGGGTCTCTGACTGGTCATAAGTCAGCTTTCTTGCCACACTGATCTTGATCGTTCTGCTGATCTCCTGGTCTGTCTGCACAAAATAAACTTTTCTGCGCACCTCTGACGCAAACCAGCCAATATGATCCATAATATCGGTCTTTGCCACCTCATTGCAGACGATGGTATCCTGATCTGCGTATGCATACCGGAGATCCCCATTTTTCACCAGACGCTGGATATGGATTCTGGAATCCTCCACCTCCACACTGCCAAGATAAAAACCCTGTTTCTCATAGCGGGTCTGGACATTCAGATCCTTATCCACGATCTGAATCGCATACATCGGAATATCTTCTGCACGGCCGTTCAACATCCAGATATCCTCCGGATGAGCCAGTCCATACACAAAATCGCCCTGAACAAATCCGAGCGTACGAAGAACGCTTCCCTCTGGCGCCTGGATCTCCTGTTTCTCTCCAGTTGCCATGTTAAATACATGGATCGTCTTTGCTTCATAGGCACCCTGGCCCTCCAGCCACGCCAGGCGGGTCCGGTCACTGCTGATGGCGCTGGTCTCCTCAGTCAGTCCATCTGCTACCACCATATACTCCTTACTGGACAGATCGATCCCGTAAACAGCGCCATCCTGGTAGATATAAAACATACCATTCTCGTTAAGATAGCTGAGCCTTTCAATATCCTGACGGATTTCATCATAAGAACGGCTGGAATCTGCAAAAAAGCGCTCCGTCACTGCCCCATCTTTGCTGTAACTGTAAAGCCCAAGTCCCTGATTCCCCTCATGGTTACCCCGGTTCATATAACCGTAAACCAGAAACTCTACGGTTCCATCATCTGCTACATCTAAAATCTGTACATTGTGCTGGTCATAATCGCTTCGCCCGCTCTCGTCTGTTCCATCCCGGAATGAAAAAATATTCACACTTTTTCCATCCTGCTGGTCATAGCACCATAGATCCCGGTTAAATACAAAAGCCAGATAACGATTATTCTTACTATGAAGGGTCTGGATCACATCGTCATTTCCGATACCCATAAGAATTCGTTTCCCTGAATACAGCATCCGTTCACCAGAAAAGATCTGGTTCATTTTCCGGTCAAAATCCATGAGATAAATGCGCTTTTCCGTCCATTTCACGGTGTAATAGTCAGTTACCTCATAGCTTTCCGTATTGCCCTGTTCTGCCGTCCGGCTGACCTGATAGCTGACTTTGATCTGACCCATAATACCGTCTAATTCCTGCAGCGTGGTCTCCATCTCTCCCACCAGCTCCATCTTTAAGCCGCCCCAAGTCAGCTGGGAAAAGCTGGATTCCACGGTCACATGACCAAGGGAAGAATTATCCGCTGTGCTTTTCGTTTCCAGATAGATCACCAGGTCTTTTGCCTGGGTTTCGGACAAGGTTTTGGTGGAAAATTCTTCTGCAAACTGTAACATGGACCGCGCCAGGTTCTGCTCCGGCCACAAAATCCTCGTATAATAATGAAGTTCTCTCTGGGATTCTGTCTCTATGGTCACATGAAGCAGGTACTCCGTCCCCCTGATCAGCAGGTTCTGGATCGGAAGCGTCAGCTCTTCTGTCCCATCCTCAGCCGTCTGCCACTGTCCGGCCTCTGTCTTCTCCACCAGCCGCTGCTTATCCAGGCTGCGGATCTCATAGCTGGTGCTTAACGGGGTTTCTGTACCATATTTTAAACGCAGCTTTAACTGACGGTTCTCTGGCAGTATGGTCAGACTGTCTCTGGCTACTTCATTTCCCATATCCTGTGTGTAGCCCACCAGACGGTTGGCCTGATCTTCAAATAGCTCTGCCTCGATGACCGGCAGCTCCGGAGCGTCCATCACGGTGTAAACCGTCTCGGACTGTTCCATATTATTTAATGAGGTAAAAAAATAAATGCCTGCTGCCGCCAGGAAAATCCCGGCCAGAATGGCAAATTTCTTGATTGCTTTATTCATATATCAACTTCCTTTTGGAATCTGTGTTTTCTCTTTTCTCAATATAACATCCCATTTTATTGTAAAGGGTATCCAGAAAAACTACAAGTGAATCTTTCCTTAATTCGTTACGGTTCACGCGCCACGCAAACAAAAAACGGCATGAAAAGAAATATGCTCGTTCCTTTTCATACCGTTCCCTTTATCTTTCTAATCTTACTGATATAATTTCTCCGGATACGCACCGCTGGCGATCAGGGCTCTTAAGGAGTCAATGACTGCCTGCTTATCCTCTTTGTAAGTCACACCGAACCATTTATCCGGTGTTTCCAGAACTTTTACTCTTGCCTTACCTTCAGAAACCAGGCGGTCGATCACCTGTGGAAGCAGGTACTCGGATTTGATGTCGCCTTCTTTCCTGGAAGCTAAGAACTCTGGGAAGCCCTTCTCCAGCTCGTTAATAAACTTTTCCGGAAGTCCCCACATATTCATGGAAACGTGACGGTTCAAGTCTAATTCTACCGGCTCGCCCTCCTCATTTTTCGCTGATAATGTGTCACCATTTCTGCGGATCTCGTAGGTCTCGGTTACTTTTTCCATGTATCCATCTGCGCCGACCTGGCAGACACCTCTGGTCACACCGCCGTTCTCACTTAATGTGTTAGTTAACATAAAACCAGCCATGCACAGGTCATAAATGGAAGCATCCTCATCCATTTCCTGCACCAGGTAATCATGGATCTCCTTGAAGGCTTTCTTTCCATAGTAATCATCTGCATTGATCACCAGAAATGGACCGTCTACCAGCCCTTTTACGCTTAATACGGCCTGACCGGTTCCCCATGGCTTGGTACGTCCCTCTGGTCTTGTAAAACCAGCCGGAAGATCATCTAACTCCTGGAATGCGTACTCTACCTTCACGATCTTCTCAATCCGGTTACCGATGATTTCTTTAAAATCCTCCTCAAGGTCTTTCCGGATGATAAAAACAACTTTATTAAACCCAGCCTGGATCGCGTCATAAATGGAGTAATCAATAATGATCTCCCCGCCAGGACCCACCGGAGCCAACTGCTTAATCCCACCACCAAAACGGCTGCCAATACCTGCTGCCATAATTACCAGCGTTGTATCTTTCATAATCTGTTCTCCTCTTTTATCTGTCAAAAAAACATGGATCTGTTCTTTGCGCCATGTCTCGTGATTATAACATATCTATAGAAGAAAAGCAAATTTTACCACCTTTAATTTTTCCGTATCTTCGCTACAAAAAATCCTTCATACCGTTCATCCGGACAAACGCACAGGGTTCCCGGAATCTTTACCGGAAGATAAGTCACTCCCGGAAACATCGCCTGATCTAATGGCACGATCTCCGCCTGCTTTCCCAGCACTTTTTTCAGGCTCTTTTCATTCTCCAGTTCCAGGATGGAACAGGTGGAATAGATCATCTCATGTCCTGGTTTTAACAGCTTAATTGCTTTTTTCAGCAGTTCTTCCTGGGTCTTGGCGGAACGGGTGATCAGCTCTTTGGTAAACTTGGAAGTGATTCCATGTTCTCCTACAGCCAGTGTGCCGCTTCCGCTGCACGGCGCGTCCAGTAAGATCTTATCAAAGGAGAAGAAATCATCCAGTTTTCTGGCGTCCTCTACCATCACAAAGGCACAGGAAGCGCCCTGTTTCTCCAGGTTATATTTCAGACGTTCTGAGCGGACTTTGTTCTTCTCACAGGCCGTGATCTGAGCCAGATTGCCGGAGAGAGCGGCCATCTGGGTGGTCTTTCCTCCCGGAGCTGCTGCCATATCCAGAATGCACTCTTTGGGCTGCGGATTTAAGCATAACGGCGGCATCATGGAAGATAAGCTCTGGAGATAGATTCCACCATCTTCATAAGCCGGAATCTGCCTTACAGCCTCTTCCCTGGCTCCGCAGATGATCAGCGCGTCCTCACTCCAGTCCACTGCCTCATAAGCGATTCCCGCCTGGGAAAGCTGGGTCTTGATCTCCTCCGGTGTTGCTTTCAGACGGTTTACCCGCAGAGTTACTGCCCGCTCTGCCACATACCCGTCGGTGATCTTCTCCACCAGTTCTTCTCCGTACTGTTCTGTCAATAAGTTCCATAAAAATTCTGGGATATTTTCCCGCATAACTTATAACCTCCATAATCCCATCTTGACTGGGCTTGTTATTTTCTCCCGCAATCCTATGATGTTGGGGTCAAAAGCTTTTGACCCCTCTGATACCGAATTGCTCTGCACTGCGTGCTCCCGCAATTCTCAAAAACATTCGTAATTCGCTCATTTTTCTTTGAAAAATGGCTACTTACTCATGTTTTTGGCGGGTCCCAAGGTCAAAAATTCTCCTGCAAGCAAGCTTGCGTCGAACTTCTGACCTTTTGACCCTGGTATCATCCTATTCTTCAATCACATAAATTTCTCCGGAAAATGGCGCCAGCGTAAACTCTGCCACTCCCTTTGCCACTTTCTTTCTTCTCTTAGAGACTGCCTTTCCGCCGCCATAGATCTTCCAGTCCGTGGAAAGCAGCGGTTTTATCATCTTCGCTCCCGGTACTGCCACCTGGTAGTGTTCCTGCTTCTGGTCAGAGAAATTAAACACTGCCAGAAGTCTCTGATCCTTACTTCTCCGCTCAAAGGTATAGATACACCGGCCCTCCTGATGGCAGTCCAGCCACCGGAATCCATCCCGGTCATAATCCTTCTCGTAAAAAGCCGGATTCGCCGCGTACACTTTATTCAGCTCCATCATAAAATGGTGGAATGCATCGTGATTCGGATAACTCAAAAGTTCCCAGTCCTGCTGCCGCTTCTCGTCCCACTCCCTGAGCTGTCCGATCTCACCGCCCATGAAATTCAGCTTTTTTCCCGGATGGGCATACATGTACAGATACAGCGCCCGGCCCTGTGGAAACTTGCCCTCATAATCACCGTTCATTTTCTGTAAAATCGTGGCTTTTCCATGGACATTTTCATCATGGGAAAACGGAAGCAGATATTTCTCATCGTAAAAATACTGCATGGAGAAGGTCAGTTTGTAGTATTTCTCCATCCGCTCCGAAACCGGTGCCTGAAAATAGGACAGCGTATCGTTCATCCATCCCATGTCCCATTTATAGTCAAATCCCAGACCACCTGACCATACCGGAGTCGTGATATTAGGACGGGCTGTGGAATCTTCCGCAATCAGAAGAGCTGATGGGAAACGTGCCTTTAAGCCGCTGTTTAAATTCTGCAAAAACTGCACCGCATCCTTATTCTCCCCTCTGGCCGGATTGCCCTGCCAGTAGATCAGGTTGCTGATGGCGTCCATCCGCAAGCCATCGAAATGGAACTCTTCAAGCCAGTAATCCGCCGCTGACTGCAGGAAACTTCTCACTTCTCCTCTGGAATGCATGAAATTACAGCTTCCCCACTCGCTTTTTCCTACATCTCCATGGGGATACTCATACAGCGCGGTTCCGTCAAAATTCCAAAGGGCATAATCATCTACCGCGAAATGCACCGGAACAAAGTCCATGATCACGCCGATTCCCGCATTATGACATTTATTTACCAGATATTTCAGATCGTCCGGCGTTCCATATCGGGATGTAGGGCTGAAAAATCCGCTGATCTGGTATCCCCAGGATTCATCGCTTGGATGTTCCGCTAACGGCATCATTTCTACATAATGATAATGATTCTCTTTTAAATAAGGAACTAAAAGATCTGCCAGTTCCCGGTAATTGTACCAGTGTTCTGCCACATCCTTCTGGTCTTCTTCATCTGGCTTGCATCTCCAGGAGCCTGCGTGGATCTCATAGATATTCAACGGCTTGTCCAGGCCGCCATCCCTGGTTTTTAACCATTTTTCATCGGTAAATTTCTGTTTTCCACCCCCGCAGATAATGGATGCAGAATGAGGCCGCAGTTCCATCCGTCTGCCATATGGATCACAGCGATCCAGACAGCCGCCACTCTGGTCATAGATCCGGTACTTGTACATCTGCCCCACCTTCGCCGTCGGAATCACGCACTCCCAGAAATTTCCATCGTAAATTTTATTCATGGGGTCACCGTTCCACTCGTTGAACTCACCAATCACTGCAATCCCACTGGCTGCCGGAGCAAACACCCGGAACACCACCCCATCATCTGTCACATGCGCCCCCAGATATTCATGGGCATGAAATTCCGTTCCTGTATAAAATCCATAAAAATCCATCCGTTCTCCTCACTTTCCGATCACGGGTTCTTCCCCTCTCTTATCTTACGATTATAGCATTTTTTCCCCTATCCCACCAGTAGCCCAGTATAAAAAATGATCACTCTATAAAGAACGCGCTTCTCATTGCATCATCAATCTGCCAAAAAGTGCCAGAATACCCGCGGAAAGTCTTCATACAAAATAGATAAACCTGTTTTATAAATCGCGACAAAAATGTACTAGGATTCACAAAAAATTACCATTTCAGGAGTCAGGCATTTTCGATATAATTAGGACATAAGGCAAAACTAATGTATTATATAGGAGGAAATGTATCATGAAAAAAAGATTTTTAAGCTTGGCATTAAGCGCAGCTATGGTTGCTTCCCTGGCTGGATGTGGACTGAAATCCCCAGAGACCACCACTACCGCAGCTGCTACAGAAGCAGCGGCAACTGAGGCTGCTACCACCGCAGCTGCTGAGACAACTGCCGAGGCTGCAAAAGACAACGCAGCTACTGCTGATGTTCCAGACGCTTCCGGTGACCCAGAGGTAACATTAGTATACGCTGAGGTTAACCCATTAGACACCATCGTTGGACAGACTGACACTGCTTTCAAAGAGAAGGTAGAAGAGCTTTCCGGCGGTTCCATCAAAGTTGACCTTCAGGCAAGTGGTGTTTTAGGCGCAGAGGCAGACGTTCTGGATGCCATGTTAGGACACAGCGGTACTGTTGATATGGCTCGTCTTTCCGCTTCTTCTTTAACAAACTACGGCGCAACAAAAGCAGGTTTACTTGCTCTTCCATATGTATTCTCCAGCCGTGAGCATTTCTGGAAGTTCGCTAAAAGCGATGTAGCTCAGGAGTTCTTATCTGAGACTGAGGATTTAGGTCTTGGTATCAAAGGCTTAACCTACGGTGAGGAAGGTTTCCGTCATTTCTTTACGGTTAAACCAGTTAACGCTTTAGAGGATTTAAAGGGCATGAAACTTCGTGTTTCTTCTGACCCTGTTATGGTTGGCACTGTTGAGAGTTTCGGTGCTAACGCAACCGTTGTAGCATTTACTGAGTTATACTCCGCACTGCAGACCGGCGTTGTTGATGGCGCTGAGCAGCCAATCGCTAACTACAAATCCAACGCATTCCCAGAGGTTGCTCCAAACCTGATCCTGGATGGTCATCAGTTAGGTCTGATCGAGATCGTGATCACCAACGATGCATGGGATAAATTAACCGAGGCTCAGCAGGCTTGTGTAACTGCTGCTGCTGATTATGCTGCTGACTTCAATGCAAATCTGTCTGCTTCCAAAGAGGCTGAGGTTCTGGATGAGTTAAAGGCTGACGGCGTAAACATTGTTGAGGTTGAGGACAAGACTCCATGGCAGGATGCTGTTAAAGACGTTGTTGCTAACGCAATCAAAGGCAATGAGGATCTGTACCAGAAGATTCTTGACTGCGACAAATAATTAAGAAGTTTGAATGCGGGCGCAGAAGTAATCATTTCTGTGCCCGTTTTTTTAAGAAAGGGGAATAGGTATGCCGACAATTTTCGACAAACTCGATAAGATCAAACCGATTTATGATATGATCTACAAGGTCATCTTATTTATCTGCAAGATCCTGCTGATCCTGGATATCGCCATCACCAGTATGGCTGTTGCAGGACGTTATATTTCTTTTATTCCAGACCCATCCTGGAGTGAGGAAATTGTTTTAACATTTATGGCTTACATGGCAGTGCTTTCTGCTGCTTTAGCGATCCGCAGAGGCGCTCATATCCGTATGACCGCACTGGACAACTACCTTCCAAAAACCCTGATCAAGTTTCTTGATATCCTGGCTGATGTTGCAGTTCTCTTGCTGGCACTGGTTATGATCGTTGTCGGCTGGCAGTATGCAACCGGACTTGGTGCCAAAGGCTTTTACACCAGTATCCCGAAATTATCCAAATTCTGGATGTACTTCCCGGTTCCGTTAGCCGGTATCGCAATGCTGGTATTTGAGATTGAATCTCTGTATAACCACATCAAAGGAATTTTTGTAAAGGAGGAAAACTAATGAGCGAGAGCATGGCAATTTTGATTTTACTTGGAAGCTTCTTCATCATGATCTTCCTTCGTTTCCCGATCGCATATGCAGTAGCGCTGTCTTCTATCTTATGCCTGCTGTCCCAGGGTCTTCCACTGACTACGATCTGTCAGCAGATGGTAAAGGGTATCAGCTCCTTCAGCTTGATGGCTGTACCGTTCTTCATCACGATGGGCTGTCTGATGGGCAGCGGCGGTATCTCTGAGAAGCTGATCGCCCTGGCCAATGCCTGCGTAGGCTGGATGCGCGGCGGTATGGCGATGGTTAACATCGTTGCTTCCTATTTCTTTGGTGGTATTTCCGGATCTGCTGCTGCAGATACCGCTTCCTTAGGTTCCCTGCTGATCCCTATGATGGTTGACCAGGGCTATGATGGAGATTTCTCCACCGCAGTTACGATCACCTCATCCTGTGAGGGACTGTTAGTACCACCTAGCCACAACATGGTTATCTATGCAACAACCGCAGGCGGTATCTCTGTAGGAAGCTTATTCCTCGCAGGATACATCCCTGGTGCTGTTTTAGCTCTTTCCTTAATGATCGGCTCTTATATCATCTCTGTAAAGAGAAACTACCCGAAGGGTGAGCCATTCAACATTAAAAACCTGTTCAAGCAGTTGAGTGTTTCCTTCTGGGCTCTGGCTGCTGTTCTGATCGTAGTTGTCGGCGTTGTATGTGGTGTATTTACCGCTACTGAGTCTGCCGCTATCGCAGTTATTTACAGTCTGATCGTCAGTGTATATATCTACAAAGGTCTGGACTGGAAGGGTGTATGGAATGAATTAGAGAACTGTATCAACACTTTATCGATCGTGCTGATCCTGATCGCTACCTCCAGCATCTTTGGCTTCTGCCTGACCCGCCTTCATGTACCGGATATGGCTGCTAACGCTATCGTTGGTCTGACCAACAACCCGATCCTGATCGCACTGTTACTGAACCTGATCCTGCTGGTTCTTGGCTGTATCATGGATATGTCCCCGATCATCCTGATCGCGACACCAATCCTGCTTCCGATTGCCCAGTCCATCGGTATCGATCCGATCCAGTTTGGTGTTATGGTAATCTTAAACTGTGGTATCGGCCTTCTGACGCCTCCAGTAGGTGCGGTATTATTCATCGGCTCTGCTGTTGCAAAGCTCCCGATGGAAAAGGTTGTAAAGGCAACCCTGCCATTCTACCTGTGCATGATCATCACACTGCTTCTGGTTACTTTCGTACCGGCAATCAGTATGTTTATTCCAAACTTATTAAAATAATGAATTTACGAAAACGGGGTGCTTTTTGCACCCTGTTTTTACTTAAATCAAGGAGGCTTCTCTTATGACACCGATCAAAACCCCATTTGGCGGAACTCTGGAATTCTATCCGCTCCCGGATACCTCCAGCAAAGGAACCGTTCTGATCTGCCCTGGCGGCGGCTACAATTTTCTCGCAGAGCGGGAGGGAAAACCGATCGCAGATGCATTTAACCAGAATGGTTACTCTGCTGCCATTTTAAACTACTGTTTAGACAGGGATGTGCATGGCATCAATCCTGTAAAAGAGCTGGCATGGGCTGCCCGCTATCTGCGCACAGCATCTGAGTGGAACGGTCTTGGCCACAAACTTTGGGTCAGCGGCTTTTCTGCCGGTGGACATCTGGCAGCCAGCTTAGGTACACTCTGGAACGAAGACAAGCTCTTTACAGAAGAAGAACAGGCTCTCAACAAGCCCGATGGCCTGATCCTTGGCTACCCGGTCATCTCCATGGGGGCTTACGGCCACGAGCGTTCCCGTAAACGTCTCACGGGAGATGACCCAGAACTTCTTGCACTGTTCTCACTGGAAAAGCGTGATCTCTCCCAGGTTCCTCCGGTATTCTTATGGAACACCTTAGAGGATGAGAAGGTTCCGGCCATGAATTCCCTGCTGTTCGCCCAGAAACTGGCTCTGGATGGCGCAAGCTGTGAATACCACTTATTCCACAAGGGCCGTCACGGTATGAGCCTGGCTACCCCGGAAGTGGCATCGGAAGAAGAAAACCTGCATCCGGACGTACATATCGCCCACTGGATGGAGTTATGCCTGGAATGGATGCAGGAAGTATGATACCTGGGCCGAACGCACCCAGTTTAGAACAATTCGATATCAGAACGATTCATTCATATCAACCATAAAGGAGGCTACTGTTATGCCAAAAACATTAATCAACTGTCCGATGTTAGTCAGCGGCTGTGCTGACCGGGACTCCTATGACACCCAGCTTCTGTATTTTACCTGTTCTTCCTTAAGCCGCGACAACAAGCGGATCTTCCTGCTCAGCGACCGTAACGGTTCCCCGAACGTATGGGTAAGAGAGCTTTGTACCGGCGAAGAGCGGATGTTGACCGACAACAAAAAAGGCATCTTAAAAAGCTATGTATACTTTGACGGCACCTTCAACGAAGGACTTGGCAAAGCCAGCGTCAGTTTAGACTGCGTGAATAACGTGATCTTCTACATCCAGGATGACAAGATCTGCAAGGTGGACCTGGAGGGCAATATCACCGTATTAAACCACGTTCCTGACGGACGTATGACTGCATTTACCCATGCCAGCGCTGATGGCAAACGCCTCTGCGTGCCGATGACCGACGGCCGCTGTCTGGATTTTGACCCGGAAACGGAAGGAAGCGGCCTGGACAAACGCCCAGTGTATAACATCGATGGCCGTGTCCAGGAAGAGAATTTAAACAGCTATTTATGTGTTTATGACACCGAGAGCGGTGAACTGTTATTTGAAAAAACCGTACCAAAATGCTGGATCACCCATGTCCAGTTTAACCCGGCAAACCCGGAGATCATCATGTACAACCACGAGTGGCCAAGCTTTTCCTGCGGTATCCGCCGCATCTGGATCTATGACCACAGCACCGATGAGATCCACCGTATCCGTACCGAAGGCAATGATACCTTAGGCAATCCACGCGGCTATGCAAGAAACGCTGAAGACTGGGTATGCCACGAAATGTGGAGTGATGACGGCAAGACCATCATTTACCACGGCGGTTACGAGAATGGCCCGGCCATGGTCGGCAAATACGACATGGAAAGCGGCAAATACTGGGAGATCGCCCTTCCGGACGATTACAACGCTTACGGACATTTCCTGATGGATCATTTAGGAAATCTGGTATGTGACGGTTACTTTAAGTATCCATGGGAGGTTAAAAAAGTCCGGGAAAACAGTACAGACAACGGCCCGGATCCTCATAAGAAGGACGCTGAGTATATCTGTAAGGTTCTCCCGGACTGGGAAGCCGGAGTTTTAACCTGGATTCCGTTATGCAAGCACGAAAGTGACTGGCTGGGACAGGACGCGCATCCACATCCAATCTACAGCCACACCGGAGACCGGGTGTTCTTCAACAGCCGCAGCGGCAAGACTGTCAACGTCTACTGCGTCTCTTCCCAGCCGCCGCAGTGTTAAGAAGTTACTGTCCATGCGTCGCATGAACCGCAACCTCTGTGAAAGACCACAACCTGGTCACCGCACGTTCTGGATCTTCTGTAACAGATCCATCTGGTCGCCACAATATTTTTCATAAACCGAAGCCACGGCTGCCTGGAATTTCTCTTTTTCCTCATCAGAGATCAGAAATTCCTGGCAGCCTTCTTCGATCACCCGCTTTCTGGATATATCGACCCGTTCCTTCCACACAGAACGCTCATAATTAGCCGACAATCTGGCACATTCCACGATCACCTTCTGGTACTCCTCTGGCAAAATATCCCAGGTACTTCTGGACATCATCTGAAGTTCTGGTATCCGCATATGCTCATCTACCACAAAATACGGAGCCACCTCGTTATGCCTCATAGAATCATAGGAAGGCCAGTTATTTTCTGCTCCATCGATCTGTCCGGTCTCTAATGCCGAATATACCTTGTCAAATGCCAAGGGAACCGGAACTGCCCCCAATGCAGTCATCAGATCGATCAAAAGCGCTGATTCCGGCACACGGATCTTCTTTCCCGTTAAATCCTCCAGCGTTTCTACCGGCCCTTCCCGGAAATAAAAGCTTCTGGCGCCTGCGTCATACCAGGACAATGGCACAATATCCGTGTTATCCATGGTTTCCATCAGCTGTTTTCCTATTTCTCCATCCAGCACCTTCCACATATGACCAGAATCCCGGTAAAGATATGGCATTTCCAAAATATAGAGAGACGGCACAATATCCGCCAGCGTCGAGATCGACATTCTGGCAAAATCGATCCCACCATACTGGATCTGCTTCATGACAGACACCTCATCACCCAGAACAGAATTATCATAGATCCGGATTTCCACCTTGCCTCCGGTCCGCTCATTTACCAGACGGGCAAAATAAGCGCCGCCCAGTGTTGTCGGATAATCACTGGCCTGATTTTCCGCATAGGTTAAAACAAAATCCGGTATGACCTCGTCTTCTTTTTGGTTTACATAAAACACACTGAATCCTGTTAAGAACACAACCACCGCCGCTCCCGCAAGAGCCATCACTTTTTTTCGTTTCATGGATTACCTCATTCCCGTCTCTACCCCCGGTCACGTCCTCGGTATTCGGATGGACTTTCCCCGGTTACCCGTTTAAATACTTTTGCGAAATAGTTGGAATCTGCATAGCCCACTGCTTTTCCGATCTCCTTGATATTCACCGTTGGTGTCTGCAGCATCTTTTTGGCCATTTCAATCCGGTATTCTGTCAGATACGCAGTAAAATTCTTGCCAAAAAACTGCTTGAACAGCTTACAAAAATACGCCTCGGAATAGTTCATGGTACGGGCTACTTCCTGCATGGAAATATCAAACATATAATTATCCCTGATATATTGATAGATCAGATCCGTCAGTCTGGTCTCTACCATAGGAGTCTCGTCCCACACAGCCCCGGTGTCCTTCTCCATTCTTTCCATCATCGGATCTCCACCGGTTCCATTGACCACTGCAGCTCCAGACCCTGAACCTTCTCCTTCAGGACTTCCTGCTGTTGTCTCCGTCACGGTCTTCCTGATCTCCTCTGTCTGATATTCATCCACCATACGCATAGCCTCATCCAGGACCAACAGCAGCTCCTTCTCATCATAAGGCTTCAGCAGATAATCCAGAGCCCTTATGGTGATCGCCTTTTTTGCATAAGAAAATTCATCAAAAGCAGTCAGGAAAATGATACAGCAGTCCTTATCCTTTTCCCTTATCCTCTGCGCTGCTTCAATACCGGTAATTCCCGGCATTTCAATATCCAGTACTGCGATCTGGATCTTCTCTTTTTCATAGACCTCCAGTGCTTCCCTGCCATTTTCTGTCTGAAAAATCCGGCACTGGTCTCCCAGCTCCTCTTCCAGCAGCTGGACCAGCACGGCCCGCTCGATCATCTCATCATCTGCTACCAACAAGCGATACATTTTCTGCCTCCATTCACAAACTGTCCATTTACTCCCCAATACTCTTTTACGATTTCTGCAGCTTCTGCGGGATCTTCATAAGGATCACGGTTCCACGATCCTTTTTGCTGTAAATCTGCACATCTCCATGCTCATACAGGATATGTACCCGCTTATAGATATTTCCGAGACCGATTCCAATCTTGGAGGTTCTACGCTCCTTCACTGCATTGCGGATATCCGTAAGCTGCTCTTCTGTCATTCCCGCACCGGTATCTGCCACCGTGATCCGCACATCACCGTCCTGCCTCCATACCCGCAGATGGATACGGCCTCCCGTTTCCTTCTTGGAGATTCCATGGACTACTGCATTTTCCACCAGCGGCTGCAGGGTAAAGGACGGGACCTGGATATCCCGGATATCCTCCGGTAGATCCCTTTCATAGCGGATACGGCCACCAAACCGCATTTTCTGAATGTAAATATAATCATCAACGATCTTTAATTCCTGTTCCAGAAATACCACCTGCTCCGACATCTTCAGATTATAACGGAACAGACTGCTTAAGCTGGCGATCATTTTCTCCGTGGTCCCTGCTTTTTCCAGCTTTGCCGTACAGGAAATCATATTCAGGGTATTGAACAGGAAATGGGGATTGATCTGGCTTTTTAAAAATTCCAGCCGCGCTGCCTCCAGCTGTTTTTCCATCTCCACACGCTCCAGTTCCTCTTTGTGGAGCAGTTCTGTCATCTCATGATTTCTCTTCAATGTACTGATATAATCACCCATAGAATGCTTCATACGGTTAAAAGCAGTCACCAGTTCTCCCATCTCATCCCGGTTCTCCACCGCCAGATCCGGCATATCAAAATGGTTTTTCTCCATCTCACGGCTCAGACCTGCCAGCTTCACCATCGGTTCCACTAACGTATTGGATAAGACCCTGGTAAACATACCAATAAAAATCATCAGGACAACTGAGAACACCACCAGATATCTTGGCAGGTTGTAAAGCTTCTCCACCTCATTCTGATAATTGGCATTGCCATCTGACAGTGTTACCTGGATCAAGCGGCGGATATAAGTATCCATATACTGCTGCCGTTCATAGACCTTATACAGTGCGGGAATATACCCGGAGGTATCCTGATCCATTCTCAAAAAAGCATCTCTGGCTTTCTGGTAATTCATATAGCTGCTCTTGATCGTCCACGTTCCGGCATACCGTTCTGAACCAATGGAAGCATAATCAAACGGAAGCTGGTTTAAGCACTGGGCGGTTTTTTCACAGGCTTTTTCATACGCTTCCCGGTTATCCTGGGAGCGCTCCCTGGCATACCGGGTAAAGCAATCGGTCTCCTCCGTCAGCGCTTCATGGAAATTGTTACACTTCGAGTTATCATATAAGATCTGGTTAAAGCTGTCCAGTCCAAAACCGGTGATCTGAACACTGATCCCTGCTGAAAGTCCCATAACCAGGATGACCGCCAGGGCATAGATCTTGATCTTCGTCCGGATGGACGCCCCCAGCCACAATTCCCTTATTTTCCACCACATACCGTTTAACCCCTTTTACACGCCCCACGTTCGCTTTGTTATTACACTAGTATACAATGTCTGTCATCGATTGTAAATGCCACCTGCTGGAAACCTGATCCCGTGCCAGAGCGGATCAACGTAAAAAAGAATCCTGCTTGCAGGATTCTCCGCCTGCGGCTGGTCGCTTTAGCGACACTCTTCCACTCCGCCGCAGTGCGATCCTTAGCGGAGCGTTTTTTGTGTCATAGGACGAAGTTTCCTATGACATAAAAAAGAGCTGCCGCCCCACAGATGGTTCTCCACCCATGGGACAGCAGCTCTTTTCGCAGCTGCGCCTTTTATCTGCCCTTTACCTCCAGACGGGTCATGGCTCTCTTTAAGGCCAGTTCCGCCCGGAAAACATCGGTTTCTGCTTTATTTTCTCTAAGTCTGCGTTCTGCACGGGTCATCGCTTCTTCCGCTCGGGATGAATCGATCTCTTCCGGCCACTCGACCACTTCTGCAAGAATCGTGACAGCGTCTGGAAGGACCTCCACAAAACCAGAGTGCAGTGCCGCCTTTTTTACCTCAGAACCCTCATGGATGCTGAGTACACCGGGCGCTACAATGGAAGTCATCGGGATATGCTGGGCATACACACCGATCTCTCCCTCTGTGGTCGTCAGTTCCACCATGGAAACCTCCCCCGTATAGAAAAACTTATCCGGGGTCACCACCTGTAATTTAAACATATCAGCCATGGTCCACCCTCCTATTTCATACGGGCAAGAACATCGTCAATACTACCTGCATTCAGGAAATAGCCCTCAGGCACATCATCATGTTTGCCGTCCAGGATCTCCTTAAAGCCCTGAATGGTCTCATTTAACGGCACATAGCGGCCTTCCAGACCGGTAAACTGTCCTGCAACGAAGAATGGCTGGGATAAGAATCTCTGTACCTTTCTTGCTCTTGCTACGGTCAGCTTATCTTCCTCAGAAAGCTCATCCATACCAAGCATGGCAATGATATCCTGCAGCTCTTTGTACTTCTGCAGTACCTGGATCACTCTCTGCGCTACGTTATAATGCTCCTCACCAACAATACGCGGATCCAGGATTCTGGAGGTAGACTCCAGCGGATCAACAGCCGGATAAATACCAAGCTCTACAATAGAACGGCTTAATACAGTCGTTGCATCCAGATGTGCGAAGGTGTTCGCCGGAGCCGGGTCAGTTAAGTCATCAGCCGGCACGTAAACAGCCTGTACAGAGGTGATAGAACCGTTCTTGGTGGAAGTGATACGCTCCTGCAAGGCACCCATCTCGGTCTGCAGGGTCGGCTGGTAACCTACAGCGGAAGGCATACGGCCAAGCAGCGCAGATACCTCAGAACCAGCCTGGGTGAAACGGAAAATGTTATCAATGAACAGCAGCACATCCTTACCACCCTGGTCACGGAAATACTCTGCCATAGTCAGTCCTGTTAAACCAACTCTCATACGAGCCCCCGGCGGCTCATTCATCTGACCAAATACCATGGTGGTCTTATTGATAACGCCGGAATCTGTCATCTCGTGATAAAGGTCATTACCCTCACGGGTACGCTCTCCAACACCGGTAAATACGGAATATCCGCCATGCTCGGTTGCGATGTTACGGATCAGCTCCTGGATCAGGACGGTCTTACCTACACCGGCGCCACCGAACAGACCGATCTTACCACCCTTCTGATATGGGCAAAGAAGGTCTACGACCTTGATACCGGTCTCTAAGATCTCAGTCTCTGTAGACTGCTCCTCAAAGGTAGGAGCTGGTCTGTGGATCGGCAGATGCGCTTCCACCTGAGGCTGCTCCTTATTATCAATGGCTTCGCCCAGAACGTTGAAAATACGTCCCAGGGTCTTTTCGCCAACCGGAACGCTGATCGGCGCGCCAGTTGCTACTGCTTCCATGCCTCGCACAAGTCCATCTGTGCTTCCCATGGCGATGCAGCGGACAGTATCGTCACCCAGATGCTGCGCTACCTCAGCAGTCAATGTGGTCCCATCCTGTGTTTTGATGCGGATCGCCTCATTGATCTTCGGCAGTTTGCCCTGGCTGAACTTAATATCCAGAACGGCACTGATGATCTGCGTCACCTTGCCTACATTTTGTTCTGCCATGTTGTTTCTCCTCTTCTTATAACTGTTCAGAATCTTCCCAGTTACCTATTCTTTCCTATTTCTGTTCCAAACCTGTACACCAGCAGCCATAAATGTCTTTCGAAGACTTTTATGCCACTATGAGATCGCATTTGCTCCCGCAACGATCTCCGTCAGCTCCTGAGTGATCGCACCCTGTCTTGCCCGGTTGTACTGCAGGCTCAGGCTTTCGATCATCTCCTCTGCATTGCTGGTCGCAGAATCCATTGCCGTCATACGGGCTCCATTCTCACTGGCAACCGCCTCAAGAAGAGCTCCGTAGATCAGGCTGCTCATATATTTCGGCACGATGGAATCCAGAACACCCTCTGCATCCGGCTCATAGGTCATGAGCGCCTGAGCTTTGGCTCTGTCCTCCTCCTGCTGCTCCTCCAGCTCTACCGGAAGTAATTTCATTAATTTCGGCGTCTGGGATACCGTGTTTTTAAATGAGGTATAGGCAAGATAAATCTCACCTACCTGGCCCTGTGCAAACGCATCCAGAAGCTCTACTGTCAGATCTGCTGCATCCCGGTACATGGGTTCATTCATGACCTCGGAATAATCTGCCTTGATCTGGAATCCTCTTCTTGCCAGGCCATCCCGTCCCTTGCGTCCCAGAGCATACACATAAGTGTCCGCTGCCGGCAGACTGGAGTTGACTAACCGGATGATATTACTGTTATATCCGCCTGCCAGTCCGCGGTTGGAGGTCAGGACGATCACCGCTTTTTTCGGTGAATCTCCTGCCTTTAAATACTTATGGTTTAAATTGCCCGATTTGCAGAGGACAGAACTGATGGTCTCATACATCAGGTTAAAGTACGGCTTGGAGTTCTCGGCTTTGGCTTTGGATTTCTGCAGCTTTACCGTCGCTACCAGCTTCATCGCTTTCGTGATCTGCTCGGTACTCTGGATACTGTCGCGGCGGCGCTTAATATCTCTCATAGATGCCATCAGTCACTCACCTGCTTTCTTTAACGCTGTGCCTTGTACTCATTGATTGCTTTTCCCAGCAGCTCATCTAATTCCGGAGTGATTTCCTTCTTCTCCCGGATTCCTGCCGGGATCTCCGGATATTTGGTATCAATAAAGCGGAACAGCCCATCCTGGAAATCCAGAACCTGGGCGGTCGGAATATCCAGCAGATATTTTCTGGTTGCCGCATAGATGATGATAACCTGATATTCCACAGCCATTGGCTTATACTGTGGCTGTTTTAATACTTCACGGATTCTCTCACCCTGTGCTAACTGCTCAGTCGTCGCTGCATCCAGCTCAGAACCAAACTGTGCGAAGGAAGCTAACTCACGATACTGCGCTAACTCCACACGGATCGGGGCAGCGATCTTTTTCATAGCCTTGATCTGTGCAGATCCACCAACTCGGGATACAGACAGACCTGCGTTGATCGCCGGACGAAAACCGGAGTTGAACATCTCAGTCTCCAGATAGATCTGACCATCTGTGATTGAAATAACGTTCGTTGGAATGTATGCAGATACATCACCTGCCTGAGTCTCGATGATCGGGAGTGCAGTTAAGGAACCGCCGCCCAGATCATCAGAAAGGCGGGACGCACGCTCTAACAGTCTGGAATGTAAATAGAATACATCTCCAGGATAAGCCTCACGTCCAGGAGCTCTCTTTAACAGCAGGGACAGAGTACGGTATGCTGCTGCATGCTTACTTAAATCATCATAGACAACTAACACATCGCCGCCATTTTCCATCCACTCTTCACCGATAGCACAGCCAGCGTATGGAGCGATGTACTGTAATGGAGCCGGGTCAGATGCAGTGGAAACAACGATGGTTGTGTAATCCATCGCACCAAACTCTTCCAATGTCTTAACAATGTTTGCAACGGTAGATGCCTTCTGGCCAATAGCAACATAGATACAGTGAACGCCCTGGCCCTTCTGGTTGATAATGGTATCAATGGCGATCGCAGTCTTACCAGTCTGACGGTCACCGATGATCAGCTCACGCTGGCCACGACCGATCGGGATCATGGCATCAATTGCCTTAATACCGGTCTGCAGAGGGGTATCTACGGATTTTCTCTCGATAACGCCGTGAGCCACACGCTCGATCCGGCGGAACTTGTCAGTCTCGATCGGGCCCTTGCCATCGATTGGCTGGCCTAATGCATTAACAACTCGTCCAGTCATGGCATCGCCTACTGGAACCTCTACTACTCGCCCTGTGGTTTTTACAGTATCTCCCTCGCTGATCTTGCTGGAATCACCAAGTAAAACCGCACCTACATTGTCCTCTTCCAGGTTCTGAACCATGCCGTAGATCTCTCCCGGAAACTCCAGAAGCTCTCCCTGCATTGCGTTCTCAAGACCATGGATTCGGGCGATACCGTCAGCTACCTGGATAACGGTACCAACATTGGATACTTCAAGCTTGGTAGAATATTTTTCTATCTGTTCTTTGATCACAGAACTGATTTCTTCTGGTCTCAAATTCATGAAGGTTCGCACCTCTTTCCTAAAATATAGTCTTTATGCCAGCTGTACGTCCAGAAGCTGTCTTTTCAGTTCGTACAACTGGGTTTTAATGCTGCTGTCAACGACTCTGTCGCCGATGCGGATGATCATGCCGCCTATCAGGGATGGGTCTACCTCATAGTTCATCTCAAATTCCACATACCGGGTGGTCGTAAGTAATCTCTCTGTCACCTGCGCCTTCTGTTCCTCGCTTAATGGAACCGCGCTGGTCACATATGCTATTCCGATTTTCTTATATTCTTTCACTGTGGTGATAAAATACTCAAAAATCGCAGGAATGTCTCCCTGTCTGCCTTTTTCAACAACCGTTGTCAGGAAGCCCATCATATCATCCGACACTCTTCCTCGGAAAATGCTGTCGATGATCTGGATCTTCTCCTCCTTTACCACCTGCGGATGGTTTAAAAGCTGAATCAGGTCCTCATGCTCCTTTAAGATCTCCTGAAGCGCCAGCACCTGCTCAAAGGTCTCATCCAGACATTTCGTCTCCTGGGCTGCCTCAAACAACGCATCGCCGTATACCTTTGATACTAGCTTTGCCATGTGCTCTCACCCATTTCCTTCAATGTTTCCTCGATCAGTTCATCCTGCACCTTCATATCGATGGAAGACGCTACTACCTTTTCTGCCATCAGAGAAGCGATGGAAACAATCTCCTGCTTCATATCATCCAGCGCTTTCTTGCGCTCTAACTCAACCTCACGGTTACCTCTCTCAACGATTCTGGCCGCTTCGGCTTTGGCTTCCTGAATGATCTCAGCCTCTTTCGCTTTTCCTTTTCTTCTGGCTTCTTCCAGAATTGCATCTGCTTCTTTGGAAACCTCTTTCAGTTTCTGCTCGTACTCTGCTTTCATCTCTGCCGCAGACTTTTTGTCATTGGCGGCATCTGCCAGTTCCCCTGCGATCTTCTGTTTTCTCTTCTCCAGCATATCACGTACCGGATTAAACAGAAGATAGGAAAGGCCAAAAAACAGAATGAAGATATTGATCGCAGTCCAGAACATCTCGTAAAGCAGCTGCGGATCAAATCCAATCAAACGATCCAATCCCACGTTTCTTGCCTCCTTTCCGTTCTGATATTCCTCTTAAATTATGCGCCAAAAGGCTTAACGAACATCAGAATGATAGCAACAACCAGACCATACAGACCTGTGGTCTCGGCTACTGCCTGTCCAAGAAGCATGGTGGATGTAATATCAGATTTTGCACCTGGGTTACGGCCTACTGCTGCAGCACCCTGACCAGCTGCGATACCCTGGCCTACACCAGGTCCGATACCGGCGATCATTGCCAGACCAGCACCAATTGCAGAACAACCAAAAATAAAATCCTGTCCAGAGATATTCATAAAAATTTCCTCCTAAATTAAATAAATGTGTGTTTAATGATTTCACAGTGTCATTCGCGGCACCATTGCGCTGCCATTCGCGGCGCTTTCAGCGTCGCTCATGTCGGGCATTCTGCCCTATAAAGCCAGCAAAACTCTTCCAACCGGCTGAATGCAAGCATTCCCCGGTCTCCAGATTTTTACTGTCTTTGCACCGCAAAACGGCTTATTCCATTTTGTCATTGACGTATACCATCGTCAGCATACAGAACACATATGTCTGGATACATCCGGAAAACAGATCGCAGTACACATGTAATGCCGCCGGGATACCGATTTTGGCAAACCATGGCATCATGCCATACCACAGGCCCATGATGATAACGCCGGAAAGCAGATTGGCAAAAAGACGCAGCGAGATTGAAATCGGGTTTGCGATCTCTCCAATCAGGTTAATGGGGAACAAAACCGGTATTGGCTGGAACAGGCTGGTAAAATGGCCGATTCCCCGGTTTTTAATTCCCTGATAGTTCACAATGAAGAACGTAAACATACCTAATAAGAATGTTACGCCAAAGTCGGCTGTCGGGGCACGAAGTCCAAACAGACCGCTTAAGTTGCAGAACAAGATAAATAAGAATATTGTTCCGATGTAGTTAACAAACCGTTTCGCATTACCGCCTAAAATGCCTTCTGCCATGTTCTGCAGGGCTTCCATCCCCATCTCCAGCACACATTGAAATGTACCAGGCGTATCAGTGGCATTTACCTTCTTTAACTTCCTGCTGGCGATCCACGCGATCAGCAGAAGTGTGGCCGTAATGATCCAGGAACCTACAGTCGTTGTGGTGATCCACAACTCCTGACCAAACATCTCTGTCTTTAAGACGCCATGGATCATAAAATCCGGCTCCTGAAGGCTCATCGGAACTGTCATCATTCCCATACACCATCCTCCTTTCTTCCGTATTCAATTGTAACTGTCCAGTACACAATTACCATTTAACCTTCGTAACTATTCAGTACCTTCATAGTTACGAGCAAAAATCCATTCCAGATCAGCTTCGCTGATGGGATTTTTGCCTTCTAACCTATGTTTTCTTACGGTCAGCACAGTAAGTGCGCAGACCTACTGAACAGTTACCATTTAACCTTCGTAACTATTCAGTGCCTTCATAGTTACGAGCAAAAATCCATTCCAGATCAGCTTCGCTGATGGGATTTTTGCCTTCTAGCCTATGTTTTCTTACGGTCAGCGCAGCAAGTGCGCAGACCTACCGAACAGTTACCATTTAACCTTCTAATTCCCGGCTGCCATGTGATCGTTCCTGTCAAAAGCAATCACGCAGCTACTATCTGCCGGAAAAGAACGTTCTGTGAACAATCGGCTGGCATAAAGCACCTGCCTTGAGCCCTAAGGCTCCGATGATCATCGCTACCGCGTCAATCTGGGGACGGCTGCCCAATACAAACAATACAATGATAAATACCACCCTGCGGATCATAGACTGGATCACCGTACTTTTGTTGGCATATCCTTCGTCCATGCTGTCAGCCGCCCGCTCAGTGATATAAGCCATATGGATCAACATCGCCACGTCTGCCGCAAAACCACAGAACAGACCCGCCAACACGGGACCGGTTGAGAATCCCATCCGCGCCATACCGCCTTTGAAAACCACTGCCAGGACTGCTAACACCACCGTGTAAAACAACATCCCGATGGACATCTCCACCACCAGATGCCTGGTATTGTCTGTCATGACATCTCCCCTTTCTGATTATGCTCGGATTCCGGTTTGAAAATACGGCTTTTGGTCTTGGGTCTGTCTACACCCCCTTCACCGTCTGAAAGCGCCTTTTTCCAATGTTCCTCTTTCTCGATCCTGGCTTCCTTTGCATCCTGGTCGATCAGCCGTTTTGCCATCGCATAAGCGCCTCGTCCACCGCCTAAAACACCAAGAATCAGAAACCCCAGTGTCAGATGAGTTCCATACCGTGAATCCAGGTAGCTGCCCGCAAAAATGCCCAGGAAAACCGGAGTCAGCACACAAAAACCAAGCTGGGTCACCATGGCCAGACTACGGTAAACGGATTTCTTATACTTCATGCCGATCAGTCTCCTTACCTTGATACCAGCAGATCGCTCGCGCAGGCAGTCCTGCATCCGCTTTTTCTTTTTTCACCCTGGTATCATACATGATTGCGTATACAGAGTATATTATACCCATCAAAACTTTCTTTGTCCAGAATTTCATGAAACTTCCCGGTTTCTTCATAATGTTTGTAATTTTTTTATATTTTTTGTACAATTTAGTTAATTTGTGTGATTCTCTATTTCCTTTCGTTAATTTTTTGTCTATTTTCTCCACCCTTCTCTCAACATCCGATGCGCCCGTTCCCATTACATTATTTTGATCGGAGAAATTTGGGGGACTTTTCAAAATTTTTTTTAAATTTTCTAGTTTTCTCTTGCCTTTTTCAAAATCTCATGCTAGAATACAACTCATGAATCAGTTACACATGCGCGAGTGGCTCAGTTGGTGGAGTACAACCTTGCCAAGGTTGGGGTCGCGGGTTCGAGTCCCGTCTCGCGCTCTTAAGAATGAGAAAAGGATATCCAGAAACGGATATCCTTTTTTGTTATGTTCAAGCCCGCCGGGCGGAAACGTAGATGTCTCCACTCCGTTCCGGTTGTCGCAAAGCGAACGTCCAGTGGACGTTCTGCGACAATTATGACAGAGGCCAGCTGCTAAGCCACTTCAGACATTGACCTGAAAAGCTTCTGTCTACGGGAGCACCGGATATAACAGGATAGAAGCATACAAAGACGATTCCGGCCACGACCAGATAGAGGGTCATGGCCTTTTTTGCATGTTTCAGAAAACGGCAGGTATTTCCAAGAAGCAGGATCAGCACGATACTGCACACGAAATACTGGTAGATGAACACGGTCCGGTGGATAAAAAGCCACGGCACCAGCATCGTCAGGTAACAGATACAGAGATAGCCGGTTCGCTCATCCTTTTTAACCTGCCACTGATACAGATTGAAAAAGAATGCCGGAATCCCCGCCCACCAGATCAGTGGATTGCCAAAGGTTGCGACCACACTGATCTTCCCATCAGGCAACGTTGTATACGCATCCAGAAGCGGCCGCTTCATCCAGATCCATTCGTACCACTCAGAGCTGTACGGATGATCGAAAACGGTCGATTCATGGTATGTCAGCATCAAAATCTGGTTGTCCCACATTTTTTTGAGCAGATGCTCTCCTGGCTGCATCGGGTATGACAGGTACGACAGCACATAGATCACTGCCGGAATGCAGAGGTAGGCTGCCACGCAGATTCCAAAAAGAGTCAGGATGTCCCTTTTTCCATGAGCCGGTATATATTCCCGCATCAAAAACAGGAAAAACATCAGGGCAATCCCGGCGCCTGCGTAAACTCCGGTCCATTTCGTCGCCATCGCCGCCCCGGCCGCACATCCATTGAGGATCATCAGAAGAACGGTACACCTGTCGATACCATGTTTTAACCGCTTTAATACCAGATACATCAGATAAAAAGTCAGAAGGATAAAACATGCAACGATGATATCGATCGTTCCGATCCTTGACAATGTAAAATGCATGAAATCAAACACCAGCAGCGCTGTGGTAAATGCAGAGATCCAGGAGTTTTTGCTGACCGCCCACATAAACACATAGCACAAAGGCACCATCATGGTCCCAAAGAGCGCACACACCACCCGCCAGCCAAATGGAGTCATTCCAAATGCCCGGATCCCCAGGCTCATGAGACATTTTCCAAGAGGGGGATGCGTGATCTCGTAAATTG
>SKDY01000166.1_pt1 | contig 59025 bp, 80 predicted proteins | sample 4826591 | NCBI WGS metagenome assembly SKDY01 (sample SAMN11008823, study PRJNA524170) | human gut metagenome | biome: Human fecal sample; material: Feces; isolation source: fecal sample from pouch patient p10, p22 | host: Homo sapiens | place: Israel: Tel-Aviv | collected 2016-06-15 | reverse complement strand
TCTCTACGATCATGCCAGGCATATTAGATGCATTCAGATCATGGTATCCCGAACTGTACTTTACACCACGGTTAGTAAATCCTTTTCCTGCAAAATTATTACAGATGTTGCTTGCGATCGTGTTCATTGTCTGGTTAGATGCATCGTATAACCACACCTCTGTACCGCCAGCTGATTCCGCTCCTGCCGCATTCATGTGCAAGGTGACATAGATATCGCACCCCGCACTATTCGCCTTATTTGTGCCGTCAGACAGCTCACCAGACACATTGGATGCGTTGGAATTACAATCAACCACAGTATGACCGACAGCCTGTAACATTGGTGCGAGCTCATTGTAGATCTTCCGCACTTCTACCTGCTCATCGATCAGACCGATTGCTCCTTTACAATTTGGGGAGTGTCCTCCCCTTAAGCCAATTTTCATTCTTTTTCTTCCTCCTGATTTTCAGTTTCAAATGCCTTTTCCAGTTCCTCTGCGGATACTCTGCCAAATTCGTTCTGTTCGCTCATGTTCTCACCTCCTTGTGCGATGTCGCACAATAAAAGAGAGCCTGTTTCCAAGCTCTCCCACTATTCTAAATCCTATTCATTTTTCCCAATCTGTTTAATTGTCTGATTCACATATGTACTCAGACCAGCCACTAAAATCCCCTGTACGATTGCTGTAAATACCGCCATCGCAATCTCCTGTCCGGTACTGATCGGGCAAGATGCAATCACCCACACTGCACATAACACAATCCCGATTCCGCCCAGAATAAGCGGGATGTACTTATCCTTTACTGTCTGAGACTGTTTCAGTCCAGTTCCAATAAAATACAGTACCACTGCTACAACAATCAGTTCCGGTTTTACATAATTCATGATCTGTTCCATCATTCCTCACCTTTCCTCTCCAAATCCTCAATTCTATGATTTGCTACTTTCACTTTTTCCTCTAAAATATATGTTCTTTCTACAATAGAGTTGTGCTTCTCTACCTTCTTTTCTAACTGCTCTATCCGGTACTTTACAAGCTGCGTTCCCCCGAAACTTCCAAGCAAAGTGCCAAGCAGAGATATAATTGCTACTATAACTGTATCTGTCATTTTCTCACTGCCTTCCATTTAGTTTATGCATAAAAATAAGACCGTGAGGGTCTTGCTCTAATCTCCATATTCGCCACCTATAAAAATGTCTAAACAGTCTGTACTTCTGCGTAAGTTGTCTCCGCCAGAAGCGTCAGAGTTGCGTATTCCTCTTCGCTGATTCGGTTCATAGCGAAATAGACATCCAGTTTTGCAACCGCTTCATCCTTTGTGTTGTAAAACTTCTTTTCAATCAAATTTGTCATTAATTTTACGATTACTGTGTTATTCATGTGCTTCCTCACTTTCTAAGTTGTTTAAAATGTTATTCGTGTCATTTTCTATCATTGTTGCCTGTGTTTCCATAGGCATTAAAGATAGCAGATTTGCTGTGTCAGCCTGGTATTGTCTTAATATACTTGCCACTTTTGCAGACACTTTTCCATCAATGTAGTTCTTTGTATCCGCCGTATATGTTACTTTAATATCGGGGTCAAGCTCCCCTCCGTCCGCTGTGATGACTGTGGTAGGGTAGTAGGTTTTTAATGCTCGGATAGCGTTTTGTTCGGATTGTGGGAGGGGAACGAATTCTTCGGAATCGTCCTTATACAGAACGTGCAATGGATTATCTGCCAAATACTGTTTATATGCATCCAGTGTAAGTTCCACCTCTTCTGGGAGAGTTATACATAGGATCCCTAAATTATTTATAGAAATACCTGTATCTTTTTTGTATCCTACACTGGAATAGTCATATCCTAACAATTCAGAGCAGAACGGTACGGCTATTGGGAAAGTAATGTCTGTCCTATAAAATATTTTAGACGCAGGTTGAATTGACCACTTTCCAGTTTTTCCGTCAATCGTTTCATTCACGGAATTATACAACCACCCGATCTGTCCGTCCTGCTCAACCAGTTTATCCCATTTTGTAATAGGACGGTCGGAAGTTAAAACAACCGACTCTTTCTCAGTATACGGAGAACTTATATCAACTTTTTTAATAAAGTCATATGCAACATAAGCATTATCGGTATTAAGAATGTTAGCATTAACTCCTTGGTACAAAAATAATCCATCTACGGTCACAGTGAATGTATAACCTCTATATAATGAGTTCGGCAATCTACAGATACCGCTTACAACGCCAGTGCTGCTAATCGGATATCCTCTGGAATTATAATAAGCATAAAGTTGTCCAGAATTAGCAAATGTTCTTTCTTCATTCAATATACCTACATTCACAACAGCAGATTTTACATCAACATAAATTCTATACGTTTTACCTTTTTCTAATGGAAGAGGTCTTATTTTGTCGGCATATGAACCTTTTTGCAAATAGCCACAGTTACTTACCTTCACATCCACTTCATACTTCTGCTTCTCATCATTCCACTTTCTGACACTCTTGATTTCCTGCGGATATTCTGGGCTTGGGGATGGTTTACCGCCTGTATAGGGTTCGTAGGAATCCAACTCAGTCTCCTCCCTAATCATCGGTAGAATTTCTAGCGGGTTTTCTGTTTCTATTCTGACCTCAATAGTTTCTTCTTTATCAATTTTAAAATTAAACTTGTTAGTAGCAGTCCATCCATTCGTAATGTTGCTTTTGTCTTCGTGTAATATATACAAGTTCTTTGACGTTTTTGAGCTATATACATAGTTTCCAATCTGCAATTTGAGATTTGTCTTGCTTTTTCCCTCTGCATAGATCGAAAATTTGTCCGGAAGCAAATTCTTCCCAGTAGTCTGCACCTGCTCCGTCTTCCCACCAAGCTCCAACCTCTTATTTACTCTCTCAGCACTATCCGGTATCACAAGTGGGCTTTCTCCACTCATGGTGTTTATAATTGCAATACCATCTCCGCCACCACTAGCGACTTCTCCAGGCACTACATTACCATCTTCTCCGATCACAAGAGCTTTACCCTTGTTCTCGATCCCCTGCTGTTTGTCCAGCTTAGTCTCCATCTGCGTTGTAAAGTCTTCCGGAATAGACTGCAATACCTCTGCGCCTTTATCCTGTACTTCCTTGATCTGCTTCGCTCCCTCTGCCTGTACTGCCTGTACGGCTTCGGTTTTCGCTGTTTCCACGGCTTCTGTGGCTACCTGTTGCACATTCTCCACGCTCTCAACTGCTTGCGTCCCTGCGGCTTCTACGGCTGTTTTCTGAGCTGTTCCGGCTTGGGTGATTTCCTGTACTTCTGACGCTCCGGCGTTTTCGATCGCCTGCACGCCTTCCTGTACTTTCTGCGGAAATGTGCTTGCTGTCTGCTCCACACTGTTCTTCATTTCTTCCACAGCGGTTCTGTGTCCTGCCGCAGCCTGTTCGGATTTCTTCGCTTTTCTGACGGATTCTTCCACGCTTTTTACCTGTTCGGATACGTCCCTGACGGTTTCCAGCATCTTACCGACTTCCACACGATCTTCTGCGGTCTGCTGTGCGTCCTGTCCGGTTTTGGTTGCTGCTTCTTGGACTTTATTACTTAATTCCTCAACCTTTTTGACCTGCTCCGAAATGTCCGAGACGGTTTCTACCATCTTAGCCACTTCTTTCCGGTCTTCCGCCGTCTGCTGCGCATCTTCCGCCGCCTGTCCTGCCGCTTCTGTGGCAGCTTGTCCGGCTTTCTCTGCCCGGTCTGCCGCTTCGTTGACTGCTTCGATTGCCTGTGCAAATAGCTCCTTGTCCTCTGGCGTGTCGAATGCTTCTGGTTTCGCTCTTGTGGTTACAACAATCTTGATTTCATATTCTGTCTGGCCAGATTCAGAATCCCTGAGATAGACGTAGGCAAAGATGTTTTTCCCAGCCTCGATCATGGAGTCCGGAATCACAACGTCTGTCACTCCGTCTTTTGTTGTTCCGATTCTCGTTACGGAATCTTTGCTGTCTATGAGGGCAAAATGAACCTCTACTGCTGTTGGGAGCTGTAGACCCTGTATCCTTAAGATCTGTCCATAGTCCCACTGCCGGACTCCATTCGCCGTTGCGGTATTGGAATCCTTAAAAGTTACTGTTACTATATTATACAATGTTTGTACCTCCCTCTTAATTGTCATCCGTGATCCATGTAAGTGTTGCGTGACGCTCTGTCCAATTTGGATTATTGACATAGATTGTAATTCCACCGTCTTTTCCAATTAGATATCGACCGGTCCCAAAGATCGAGGAGCTGGACACCTCACTGTAAGGTGCGTAAATGTCAAACACCGGGCGATACCCAACCGGAATTCTGACTTCATCGAATGCCCCAAATCCTCCGCTGCTCGGAAACTGTGCAATCATTGTGATTTTGCATGTTACCATACACCCTCTTCTTTTTAGCTCAACGCGAATGTTGTTAGAGGGGTTTGTGCTTGTATATGGACCTTTCACGGTACCAGAATCGTAGCTTTGGCAGATTCCGATATCCAGTAGCACTCCGTCCTTTTCCACCAGTACCTTGTCCTTAAATCTTGTTTCCATATAGACGTCAAATCCGTCTTTCTCGTCACTCGCGACTCCACCAATCGCAACGCTGTGTCCTTTTCTGGCGATGTCTATCGATCTAGTTTGCGCTGGTACAATCACGGTTTCCTGTCGATTGCCACCCAAGTCTGTGATTGTGACGATAACAAAGTACACACTCCCCGTGGATATTTTCCCATTCCCGATTATTTGGGAAATCTTTCCGCTTGTCGTGTTTGGGTATGTTTCGCTTGCTTTCACCGGACTTCCAGAAGCAGTCTCCTGATAATCTATCCTGACACTGGTTGCCTTGTTAGAGCTATTTAAGGTCTGGTCTACTTGCCAACTCCCAGTGACTTTAATGTACGTGCCATCACTTTTTGGTGATCCCTTAGAGTCGCATCGCAATGCAGTCAACCCGGTAATTGTCGGCTTAATATACGCGATCTGCCAAACTGCATAAAGAGTCACATCCGCATCGGCACCGTACGTTGATCCCGGCATGTATGCTACGTCTCCAGCGGACGATGTTGCCCAGCCCATAAATACATAGCCACCTCTTGTGGGACGCACAGAAGATAGTGTTAATACGGATCCGTATATCTTTTTCTGGTTGTCTGGAGCACCGGTCCCGCCATTTGCATTATAAGATACTGTATGCTCCCACGTAATAGCCGACAAGGTGTATTCCCCACTCGCTGAGATCGTGGCTGGATTAACTCCTGTATTGACCGTCGCGGAAAAGCCGATCTTCTTTGATTGTCCGCTCGTTGGCATCGTAATCCGGAACGTCTTCGTTCCGCCAATATTAGTCCAGATCCATTGTCCGCCGCCACTGCCGACTGCAAATGTCGCGTTGCCAGAGGTGTTCTGTCCATCACAACTCATGCTGTACGGTGCACCACCGTAATTGTACCCGCCCCAGTCAAATGCGATATCAAATCTGATATCTACATCATACTGATGCGTGAGATTAACATCTCCTACACCTCGTACTGCCGTGACGTATATTCTTCCTGTTCCTGCCATTTTCTCTCCTTACTCGATGTATATTAGGGACGTGTGTCCATCTCCATTGTCCAACATCGCATAGTTACCCACTCCAGCTCTCTTTACCATTAGATTGTCAATTTCTGCCACCGGCATATATGCTTTCTCGTTCCCAAAATATGCCAATCCCTTATCGCCCTCGTAAAATCCCAATCTGGAGTTTGTTAATCTGGCTTTTAGGTCGTTTCCTGTCCCGCCAAGCTCCAGAAACGGTGTTACGCCATCCGACCCCTGCCGTACCCATGTATCGACCACCTCGGTCTTACCATTCACATACTCTACTGTATTTTTAAATTCTGCACGAACTTCATTTTTGTATTTTTCGAAGCTGGTGTTGATATTCGTTACGCTAGAGATTGCTGTATTTGCGGATTCCTGAGCATTTCCCGCAGCATCTTTTGCGTCCTCGATATCTTCCGTGTAAGCTTCCACCCATTTTTCGCCATCCCAGTACTTAAACACGTTATTGACTGTATCGTACCAGAGCTTGGTCTTATCGTCCGGCGAGGTATCCGACTTGATTGCTGCATCCTCTCCGTCTGTTCCATCGGATACATCCGTAACCGTTACTTCTTCAAATCCTCGAAGGATTCCCTCCGTATCCCTTGCTTCAAATTTGTAGACCGCCTTGCTCTCCACATCCAAAGCTCGAACTTTTATGGTCCGGCCGGCATAAATATGATTTCCATCCTTAAACCATCGAATTGTGAAATTGTCTGTCCGATCTACCCCATTATCTATTACATTGGCAGTCAAGTTGGTAAAGCCTTCATTATTTTTAAATACAATTCCGTTATCCGTAGAGATACTGCTGGTGTAAATCTTTGTTTTGTTAATCAGATCTTCTACTTTCTGCAGCAAATCTTCAGAGATTTCCGACTGCAGCTCTTTAAAATTGGTAAAGACTGTCTTGTTTGCTTGCGGATTCGTGAAACTGCGAACCTGCTCCGATACTCTTGCACTCAAGTATAAGGTAGGAACGTACTCCTCATCCTCAATCTCCACGGTATCTCCGATAGCAGTATCAAAGTACCCCGTTACATCATAAGTCACGACCGGTTCAGATGCTGTTCTCAAGTCCGATAGCGCCATACTGTACAGTTTGTCTTTGTTGTCCGTATCGTAGGATTTTGGCATAAAGATGTATCCATCTTCTTTGTTTATCAGGTTTGAGGGAAATCTGTCTCTTGCCTGTGGTGCCCGAATATCTGGACCTTGTGTATAAAACTCTACTACACCATTTTCATCCAGCTCCTCTTTCTCAATTCCCTGTATGGTAAGCCCATCCTTTCCTGTTGGACGGATACCAGTGTACAGGTTTTCGATACTGGATTCCTTTCGGATGCCGGTAACATTTTTCCCATACCGCAGTTTGATGTCTCCCCGGAACTCCCCGACTCCTGTGTTATTGTCTGAGTGTTCCCGATACACGTTCATTACAATTTCTTTCAGCGAATAATCATCATTTAGGACTGTTTGGAACTCAATCTCCGCATCGAATACGTTCGCAACGGAAAATAAACGGGACAGTACCGTTGCCTCACCTGTCCATTCGTTTGAAATCCGCTTATCCGACACTTCATTGATCCCGATCCGCACGGTACGTTCCGGATCAAAGGCAGTTACATATTCCTCAAAGCTCATTGCGCTTTGAGATTTGTATGCCCCAACATTCTCGTTAATCAATTCGAAACTTAAAGACCATGCTGTCGCAGTAACTGTAAATTCATCCTTTTCCACATGTACGATATTCAGATAGTAGTCTTTTCCATTATATACAAAGGCTACTTTATTCCCTTCTACGATATACGCCGCATCCTCGTGTTTGGAACTTACCGTAAATGCGTATGTATTCGCTGTCCCCTGCAGATATTCATGGAGCTCATCGTTCCAATAATGCATAGAGTTTCGATGGGTGTTATCCAAAAATGCAAGCACCCTGTCATGTGGATTCAGTATGGCAATTCTGATTTCATTCATTATAAATACGCCTCCCTTATTTTGGCTTTAATCGTTGGTGGAGGACTGCTAAATGCCGAGTAGGAGAACTGGATCTCCGTCTCTCCCGGCGGTACCAGAAAATGCTTACTTCCTCGGATTTCATCTTCCATCCGCTTCATCCCATTTACATAAACCGCTGTATCATTTCCATCAATATAGACCACATCTCCGGACTTATACCGGTTCGGCACATCTCTGTATTTTTCCACGTTATCCTTGCGGAACCAGATACTTTTTAAATAATTGTGCGTAACCAGCTGATTTCCAAGATCTCTACTTCCCCACTGCCCGATCCAGACCTGTATCTTCTCACACGCCATGTCTTTAATCTCCGGGATAGTAAAATAATAATACTGACCATACCAAAAAATCCGAAGCCGGTCACCCTCTTTTAAGAAATCATTATGCCCGCCACCCATCTTTAAATTAAATGGGTTTCCCTCATAAGCTGTCGGATGGAAATCCAGTGTCTTGATCTTCTTGTTTTGTGGCGCGAACCAGTCCACATGCGCCGTATTACCAACCGTATCACTCTTGTTAATAGACATAGAGCAGATCACTTCATTTTCCCCTGTAAGAAACGCAATAGTCTGTGCTCCCGTCTGTCCCATCAATCCAGTCTCGAACCAGTGCTGCGTGTAACAGTAAAAGTTCTTCGCTCCACGTCTGCCCTCGCTGTCAACCGGGATAGTAAGTGTTCTCATTCCGCCGTTCCAGTACCCGGATGTTGCCTGTCCACCTTTTAGCGCCATCACATTGTATCCAGCAACATTCCGCACTTCCAACGCTCCCTGTGTGGTGTTTTCTGGATTCTGATAAGAGGTACCATGATCGTCTTGAAACAGGCTATACCCCTCTGACAGTATCTCTGACGCCTTATAGTCTTCGCCGTCTGCTTCTTCGATCTTGCCGAGTTGTATTGCACCGTATTTACTGGCAATCCCAATAAATCCATTTTCATGGTTGTGAGTGATATCGTAGCTTACCGGAACGGATTCTGTACCACCATTTACAATAGTAAGCGTCTGATATCCGCTTTCCTGATGGGCAGTAAACGATTTTTCTGCAGTGGAGTACGCTACCCCGTCAGGGATTAACCATGTGATTGTTCCCTCTCCCAGAAATTCTGTTTCTTCGCTGAATTCTAAAGTACCACTTGGAATCGCATAAAAGCATTTGTTCGGAACATTTCCAAACACTAACTTTTTTGGTTCATCTACTTTTAATGCTTTCTGTAAAGCATCGTACTTCTCTTCCAGATTACCCTCAATCGTAAACGGCATCACAATTTGTTTGTTCTCGTATGACGTGTAAGCAAAATCACTTCCATTCTGTTTTTCTGCCTTCACAAACGATGGATTCCAGTCAGCACCGACAAACGGTGTAAATCCCTGTAGTACTTTGATGTACTTTCCTAATTCGATGTCATTGAACTTCACAGAAAGTGTCATGTACGTTCTCCTTTCAGTAATTTCTTAAAATCTGTAATTCTTTGCTGTTCTGTCAGCATTGGAGCTGCTGTTTCTTTAATCAATTCTCTTCCATTCAGTGTTGTGCTTACTTCGATCGGACGTTTTGCCAGATCAGAAAGTCCTGCCACTGCACTCATAATCGCCTGATTCTGCTGCTGAAGCTTTCTGATTTCTGCGTTATCCATCTTGTACTGCATAACAGATGTTACTGGACGATTCGCTACTCTGGATGCATTAAAAGCCATGACCTCTCGCATCCGTGCTGAAACAGTAGATAGGTCAATAGATTCCAGTGCTGCGTTTGAAATATTCCGGGAAGATTTTACAACTGACTTTTCTTCATCCTTAATACCCAACGCCAGACCTTTACTGAAGAATTGACCAAATTCCCTTGTCTTTTTGGATGGGGAACGCTCATCAAGTTCCCTTTTCGCTGCTGCCAGTGCAGAAGAAGCAACTGCGATAGCTGCGGAAATAGCCGCGGAGCTTCCAGCCGAAATACCATTGGCAAGACCATAGGAAAAATTCAATCCTTGATCGTACGCTTTGCTTCTCATTCCAACGCTACTTAAACCGGATACAGCTCCGTCTCCAAGACTTTTGGCAGATGACTCCGCATTTTTCTTGCCAGAATCAATCCCGCTCTTTAAACCATCACCAAGTTTCTTTCCTTCCTGTTTTCCTTTTTCGGAAAGCTTGACATTTGACAATGCCACCGCTGCATTGCCGCCTAATGTAGATGCCGCCGCATTTACTGATCCAGAACCACCAACAATTCCATTTGCAAGCGCGTTTGCAATCTGACTTCCCATTGCCTGCGCTTGTCCCGAAACATTTGCAGATGAAAGTCCTGATAAAGCCGCATTTTCCAATCCTGATGCAGCCGCCTGCACAACTGGGGCTTGACCGCTCAAAGAGGATGACAGTCCAAAACCTACGTTGTTTCCAAATCCTGCCGTAGCTGACAACATATCCATGCCATTCAGTCCTTGTGGAATCTGACCGCCTAAGGAAGCCGCTGCCATCAATACGGCATTGGAATTCGCATGCAACGCATCAATTAGAGACTGTGTTGCCTCACTTCCTTTGCTGGAAGGAACCGTTGTCGTATCTGTAGTACTTGCACCTGTATTGATCTCATTCACAGCGCTTTTTGCTGCTTCATTGATCGCAGTTTTTCCACTGTTTACAGAATTCGCAGTACTATCCGCCGCCTCTTTTCCTTTTTGAGCAGGAACCGTAGAAGTATCTGCCTCTGCCGCTCCCTCACTGACGCCACCCTCGATAGCGTCTTTCGCTGCTTGCTTCACTGGTTCTTTTCCCTCTTGTAAAGCGTTCGTTGCAGCTTCTGTGGTTTCTTTCGCTTCTTGGGCTGCTGCTTCTGGATTTCCTGAGTTTCCGAGTAATTGATTGATTTCATTTTGCCAAGCTTCAATCTGAGCTGTGTTATTGGTAGTCCCCTTTTCGTACTCGATTTGAGCCATGAGCCACATTGCTCGACTGCCGTCTACCATCGTCTGAGTGATACCTGAATTACCATCCTCTGCTGCAAGGCGCATTTCTTCATATTTTTGTTGCCAAGTCTGCACCTGTTTAGAAAGTTCTGCTTCATTTTCTCCAGTAGATCGTATCAAACCGTCTGTCAGTGCTTTGATTGCAGCTTCCATATTGGCTGTTCCAGCTTCTGCTGCTCCCATTGCAGCTTCATAATTTGCAATAACAGCCGTGTATTCGTCATAAGCAATCTTAGCATCATCAAACGCTTTCTTAGCTTTTTCTAATTCTTCATTCGCTTCCATCTGCGCCTGTTGGAGTCGCATAATTTCAAAAGATCCCGCGGCTTGTTCCGCAGTCATAGAAGATTCCGCTTCTCTAAGTTCATCTGTTGCTTGCTTAGCCCTTTTCCTAACTTCGATATAATCATTGTATGCTCTGGCTAATTCATCCTCTGCTTCTGCCTGTTTTTTAACCGCTTCATTAAAGTCATCTTCGTAAGCCAATAATATTGCTTCTGCTTTTTTCTTCCGGATGACCTCATCAATGGATTGCGTTAACTCACCATACTTCTGTATCACGCCATCTGTCGTTTCAATCTCTACGCCAAGCGCTTCGGATAATGTGGATGTAATAAAGGCTGCGCGTTCCTCTTGCCCTTCCATTATCTTTCCATTTTGGTCAACAATTCCCTGCAACTCATCCCATAGTTGCTGATAATAACCAAACTGCGTCTGAATTCCGGCAACTTCCTCTTGTCTTGCAGCCTGAGTTTCTCGGATTGCTTCTGCCTGTTCTGCCAGTTTTTTATTGGCTTTATCTGTAGCAGACTCCGCTTCTTTCTGCGTCAAAGCATAAACGCTAAGACCTGCTGCCAGAGCTGCTACTGCAGAAATCACAAGACCAATCGGATTCGCTTTCATAGCAACGTTCCAAAGAGTTTGTGCTTTTGTGGCTAAATTCACCTTTCCTGTAAACATGCCAACAACTGCTTGCCCCGCTGTAAGTGTAGCGTTTGTTGCAACACCACTTTCCATAGCCAGAAGCTGTGCAGCATAGTAAGCATCCACTGCTGCAGAAGCGGTCTTCCATGTTTTCACACCTTTTTTTAATATAGATGTTGTTTCATTGACAACTTTATATCCTTTAAATGCGGTAAAAGCCGCCGTTGCTGATGCTGCGATCAAGTCCAGATTCTCTCCTGCAAAGTCCAGTGCCTTTGTCAATGGCGGAAGCGCTTTATCAGCCAGATTTCCAACAGCATCCACTACATTATCCAATGTGTCCGCTGCTGTCTCTGCTGCTTCTTTTAATCCACCATCACTCAATGACTCTGCCACTGCATCAATTGCATCCTCAACCGGCTCTTGCAGTTTGGATGGTAACAGCTCTGCCAGACCGGATGCCATAGACTCCGCCATCTCTCCGGCCGCACCGAGAATCCTTCCTTTGTTCGAAGCAATTCCAGAAGCAAAGGATTCTATGAAATCCACTGCTGTATCCACCATTTCTGGGGCATGGGATGCCGCTTCTATTGCAAGATTCGCAAATTCATCACCTGCTGTCTGGATCGCTTCATTCAGACCACCGTTATTGAAAGAATCTGTGATATTGTTGATGCTTTCTGTTGCTGTCTTTGCTGCATTTTTCAGATTGTCCGCTACACTGTTGTAAAACGCCAGACCTAATGTTTCTGCTGATCCACCAAGCTGCTCTAATGCACCGGATAGATTGTCCTGCATCGTCTCTGCAGCCTTTTGTGCTTCACCATCACAACTCCTGTATGCCTCTGTCAGTTCACCGAGAGATCCCTCACCCTCATTGATCAATGCCAGCATACCGGACAATGCTTCTTGTCCATACAGAGTGACCAGATAATTGTTTTTCTGCTCATCTGTCATTCCTTCCGTTGCCTGTCTGAGCATTCCAACCTGTTCCGTCAGAGACTTCATTTTACCGTTGGAATCGTAGAAGGAAATTCCAAGTTCATCCATAGCCTCAGACATGTCTTTCGTTGGCTTTGAAAGCCGTGATAACGCTCCTCTTAAAGAAGTACCAGCCTGACTGCCATTCACTCCGGCATTTGCCATGATTCCGATTGCCGCCGCTGTCTCTTCCAAACTAAGTCCTGCTGCCCTTGCAAGAGGAGCTATATACTTCATTGCCTCTCCGGTATCTGCTACAGAGGAATTCGTACGGTTTGCATTCGCCGCCAGAACATCCGCAACGTGTGCTGCATCGGATGCCGCCAGTCCAAATCCTCTTAACGTTGATGCTGCAATATCCGAACTGCTCGCCAGATCTTCACCGGATGCCGCTGCCAGATTTAAAAGTCCCGGCATTGCATTCATGATCTCGGATGTGGTAAAACCGGCTGCTGCCAGATTCTCCATTCCCTCTGCTGCCTGACTGGCAGAAAATGAGGTATCAGCACCTAACTGCATTGCCTGTGCCTTTAATTGCTCGAATTCTTCTCCTGTTGCTCCGGAGATAGCCTTCACTCTAGACATCTGAGATTCAAAATCAGAACCCACCTTGATTGCCGCTGCTGCGACTCCACCAAGTGCTGCCGCCGTTCCAGTGATCGCTACCGTTGCCGCTTTCATCCCTTTTGCTGTTATACTCCCAAGTTTGGAAAGTCCTTTTTCTATCCCGGAAGAATCCAGATCTGTTTCAATTACAACTTTTCCATCTGCCATTTACTCACCACCTCATGTTAAAAATTTGTATAAAAAGAGCACCCACCATTTCTGATAGATGCTCTGATTACTGTATTTAATTATGAACTCTGATCTAATAGGCTCTTCCTGTCCGTCCTGAAACAAAAGCATACATGTAACCTATGTTTTCCTCATTCATTTTCTCTATTTCTGAAGGTTGTAATACTGTACACTGATATCTGTTGATGCAAATTCTTTATCAGTCATAAATTCAAGCCTTGCTTTTGCGCCTGATGCAAAATTATCAACATTCGCGTATGTTGTTTCAACTATTACGCCTTCTGCGTCAAGTAAGTTAATTGTCAATGATAATGAACTAAAACCGAGCCCAGTGGTATTTTCCACCACAGTCGAATATGTCTTTAATCCATACTCATCTTTTTCCAGTGCAAACTGAATTCCTTTTGCAAATGTCTCTACGGTTTCTTTTGTGGTCTGTTCTTCTGTAACAAGCTGTGCATTTGTAACAAGATCGTCCAGTATGGATTGATATTTTTCAGATACACTCAATCCATAATCTTCTTTCAATTGTGCGATTATCTGAGTTCTCAAATCATAAGAACTTTGCCATATCTCTGAAAATTTCAAATAATCTACTGTAACATACTTCATAGCTTCTTCTTGATCTTTTAAAGCATTTATATATTGTATAGCAAGTTCCTTTAACTTACTGTCTTCGAATTTCTTATCCTCATATTCGCTCAAAATATTAAGTTCCGCCTGTGTCCATTTAGAAAATAGTTCTTTCTGCTCGTCTGATCCATCTGTATAAACTTTATCTTCATCAGACTCATTCATTTTCCATCTTGTTTCAAGAGCTTTTGCTACATCCTTCATAAAGTCTTCGTCAGCATACTGCTCTTCTTTCTCCTTAGATCCTGAATTTGTGTTTCCGCATCCCGTCAGCATCCCCACACAAAGAACTGCTGCCAGCAAGACACTTAGTACTCTCTTCATAACCTTCCTCCTACCCTATACGCTTTACCACATACTCATTATACCGTGAGGGTTGTGGAATCGCAAGGATGGAATGGAATATGGAAATTCAATCGGCTCAATCTTGAACTCATCCCAAAATAATGTGTTGCCACTTCTGACAATGGAGAATCCGATTATGGATTATCCTTCCCCACAGCTGGGGAAAGCGCATCCTTGCTCCATCGTCTTTCCAAAAATAAGTATAAAAATACCGCCGGATATCCAGCGGTTAAATTATTCATATTCAAGGATAAGAAGATATTCGGTGGGTGTGCCCCTTCCCACATTTCTTTTGACCACTTGGGTGCGTAGCAGCACAATCTCTACTTCAAATATCTTGTCATATTTCTTTACAAAGCAAGAAGTTATCCGGCAGGCGTCGCCTCTCCTGCATCTCTTTTGACCACTTGGGTGCGTGGTTGCAACGAATTTTACCACCTCGAATAACTTCCTGCTTATTGTATTCAAATTATATAACATCTATTCCTTTTTGTAAAGAATTGTTTTGTTCCTCAAATAGTTTTGCAGTCTTTTTTCACTAATCTCCCAACATGAAATTACTGAATTTTTATAATTCGGATCATCATTTGAAGTACATATTCTCAATACCATTTGAGCATATTCATTTCCTGTTTTGATCTTCTTTACAACTAACCCCGTATTTTTATGCTTATCCTTTATAATAAGATCCGGTTCCCGTATAATATCTGACAAATAATCAATCACTTCTTTATAGGCCTCAGGGTGCCTATCCAATATATGTTGCATTTGATTCTCTGTAATAATGACATCATCTGTAACAATATCTTCTGTGATACACCTATAAATATTACGATTTATTTTTCCTACTAAATGCACTTCAACAGCCTCTTTCGTCTTGAATACATTCATTATATCAGAATTTAGTGTTTCCGCAATATCCTTTTCTACGACTCGCTCACTTATGGGCAAAATATCTCAAATGTCAGTTTTTCAGACGAAGCAATTCACTCACATCACCGCCATTGAGAAGCGCTTCCTCAATCTGCCTTGTCCGGTCATCTATAACCGGCGCCTGTTCCAGACCGTAATACTTCTGCATTGCCCGGTAAAACTCCCTTTCCTCTTTTGAGAGATTCTTATTCGACACATCCATTGTCCGGTACTCAATGACCTTTGACAGCCTTGTATCTTCCCCAAGATTTTCCAGAAGCAGCATAAACTTCCACCAGTGCATCTCTTCTGCCTGCAAGTCAATTCCGTACTGCTGGATGAAACCGGCATAGATCAGTCCCGCATCCTCTTGAAAGTCAAACGGTTGCTTATCATTGACCCCTGCGATCTTCCGCGGGAATTTCTTCTTTGACTGCTCCTTGCCACAGGAAAAGAACCAAAACATCTGATCCACATGTTCTTCCGTGAAATAATCACAATCCCTGTAAAACAACAGCAGCACTTTCAGTAAAGAATCTCCCGTCAATTCTTCTACGCTTTCTATGATTTCATTGCATTTTAAAACAGTGCGGAAATCCCATTTTACAGGACACTCCACACCATTCACGATCAAAAACTCTGGAAATTTTTCTATTAAGAGGTTCATCATTTTTCTACAGGATCATTTTCCATTGATAACATTTTCAATCTTCCCATGATCTCGTTGTACTGATTATCCTGTCTGATCTGCTCTGTAATCAACTGTTCATAAACTGCCATACAAGTAAGCAAATCATTTCCTCTTCCGCATACACAATCACCCGTACCCTCTCCAAATACAACATCAAACATCTGCTTCACTCTGCCACACAGAAATCTATTCTGCTCCAGTTCTGTTCCTTCTGGCAGCTCTTCTGCAACATGCTTCATCTCCTCTAACTCAGCTCTATATCGTTCTTTCAACTCTGGATTCTCCAGATCATACAGGTTGAATTCCAATTCTACTCCATTGATAATCATGTTCTTGCGCTCCTTCCTTTTCCAATTCTCGCCTTACCTACTACTCCCACGCCAACCAAGGCATTATCGGCGGGGATTATACTCCCCCCACCGTAAATTTCTTTGTAGATGTATCAAACTGTCCATCTTCCCAATCCGATACACCAAGTAAATTTCCAGATCCCTGAATCTCACCATCGTTGTCCGAGAAATCTGACACCTCGATGGCTACTTTTCTTCTCTTTGCATAAAACTTATTCTCCTGTTCTTCCACAGGCTTTTCCATGAACACCTTCACATAATAAGTTTCTGCATCTGACCCGGTCTTTTCATTTTCTCCGATATCCGCAATAAATTCGATCGCTTTTTCGGAGCGGATCAGGTCGAACTCCAATGGTGCCGTCCATTCATAAGAGCCGATTCTCTGTGTTGCTGATTTCTGATTAACATATCTTTTGGAAGATGTCTGTGCAGATGGAGAATCGTCCAACTGAGTCACTCCAAATCCAAGAAGCTCATAAGTTTCACTCAGATCTTTTGAAACATCCAGATATCCCGGATGCTGCCATCTACCTACAACACCAGTCTCGCCTGCTGCTGCAAAAAACTGAATATTCATTTTCATACCTTTGTTACCTCCGTTTATAATAAATAAATTGACATTGTATCCTGTACTGGCACTTTGTTTCCTGTGCATCGTACAGATATCCGTCTGTTGTTGCTCGAATAGATTTACTCTGCAGTTTTCCTGTCAATTCCGGCAAGTTTTCTACTTTTGTACACTCATCCAGCCAGTCTGCAAATTTTTCATAGAATTCCGAAGTGTCCCTGTTTTCTTCGTCTCCGTAAAGCACTCTGGAACATAACGAAAATACATACTGTCTGACAGTATCGCCGTTTGCGTACCGCTTTAAGATTGGTTCTACTGGCGTACTTTCAATACTGTATGCAGTCACATCTTCCTCCAACATATCTACATTCACAACAGGGAACATCTCCTGAAACTCCCGCAGAAACGGGCACCCGGCAATAAACTCCGCCACTTGGTTTGTTATGCTCATTTCGCCTTACCTCCACAATATTTCGCAACAGACTGTACAATTTCTTTCCCGCGATCCGCCCACATACGCTCTGTCCAGTGGCTACCGGCACGAGCATGTACGGATCTGTTCTTTCCTTTATTCTCGTAGTACTGCCGCCTTGCGTAAGGGGTGTCATAGATAATAGAGGATGCTGTTTCTGTCACACTGTCCATTGACAGGTTTCCGCTTAATCTCGGCACATAAGGTGTGGACAGCTGTCTTACTTCATGGGTGAAGAACTTCTGCCCTGCTCCGTTCTTATTGAGACTTCTCTTCAATAAAATTTTATCTACCGGATCTATATCAAGCCTGATCTTTGCCATTAAGAACCACCACCTATCCTGATATGCTTAGAAGAACCAAAAAAGTTCTCGGAATGACTAAGTACTTTCCCAATCGTTCCAGAGAACCTTTTCCTGATATCTTCTATCCCTGTGACATTTTCTCCATCCCATTCTCCAAGGATAAAGAAATCACCATTCCGCACAGTCCATTTTCCATACACTTCTGTTAACCGGTTGAACTCATCCGGTGAAATCCAGTCAGCACATTCTGAATATGGAATCCGGATCTGGTATTCATCTGCGCTTCTTAATCCATTTTCTCCTACGGTGCTTTTCTGGTTCGTGTGAAACCAGACCTTATGGATGACATGAGGAATAAACACCATCTTCCTGTTCTCCCGATCTGGCCACTGATTAAAAATCGTAATCTTAGCATTCGTAAGCATTGACATTCACCCCCAGATAAAGCAGTCCTGTATGCGCTAGATAACGGCGGATGACCGCGTAGATTTTCGTTTGCAGAGCGTCTACTGCAATCTTCCCCGCCTCCGCTTCAGTCGCGTAATTCACGGAATATCCATCTGTGTTTTCCGACTGCACTTCCCTTCCTCCATGTTCCATTCGGTTCATATCATCCTGATAGATCATGTCAGCAAGTTCACACAGGCAAAGCTTCACTAACTCCATATCGTTCTCACTCGGCTGTAAATGCATCACTTGATTCAGATAGGTGTTAGCTTTCAATATCGGCTGTTTCAATGACCGTTCGTCCTCGATTATAATTCCATTGTATTCTTCTACGTAAAACTGAAAATCTACACGTATCAACGCCTATTCCTCCTTACGAATTCGCCATGATCCCCTGTTTTTTCATCTCCGCAAGAATTGCATTGATTTTGTTTTTCAGGTCAGCTGTTGTTTCTGTGGACAAATCTTCGATCAAAGCCATCTGTTTCACACCGCCCAGCGTTGTTTTGTTCGCCGCTGGAAGAGTGTAACTTGGTCCCGCTGGTCCCTGTGCGCCCGGATCTCCCTTGTCGCCTTTCGGTCCTGCTACTCCTGGATCGCCTTTTTCGCCTTTTGCTCCTGCTGGTCCTGCCGGTCCTACTGGTCCTGCTGGTCCTGCTGGTCCAACCTGCTCATTCTTCACGCCCTGCTCTAACTTATTCAGTTTCTCTGCTGTAATAACGTCATCATTATTCCATGTAGTTGGTTCGTATGCCATTTTGAATACCTCCATTATACTATTTTGCTTTACCTACTTTTGCCTTGCCAACTTTCGCAGTTCCTACTTGTGCCAAATCGTCATCTAGGCCTTTTTTTTACAACTGCGTAGTTCTTATCTCCAAGACGGTATCCGGTACAGATTTCCACCTGTGCAAGAGTTCCGTTGAAGTTCTCAGAGTCTTTCAGTCTTGCCATAGATAACAGGTCAATGATATGCAGTCCTCTCCAGTCATACATGATATACTCTACCTTTGACAGATCTTCTGTCTGTAGACTTCCTGCATAATCGTAGTATTTTGCAGCTGCTGTCAAGTCGAGCATATTACATTCTACCCACAACATTCCGAGGTAATATCCCATCTGTCCGGTACGGATGACCTCATCATTCTTAACCGGAATGAATTTATCTCCTGCAACTTCCAGCATCGTACTGTAGGTCTCAACAGATGCCATAACCACATTCGCAGACGCTTTCTGCTTACGGATTGTTTTTCTTCCTGCAATCACCTTATTGATGATATTGGAAGCGGTAATTGCTTCTGTATCTTCCATTGCCGTTCCTTCGTGTGCAAGACATGCAAGACCGGACTGCTGCCATCCCTCTTTGCAAACCTGTGTAGACTGGGAAAGATGCGCATCAGCCATGTCAAACGGCACAGCGCTTGCCTGTACGTTATAAATCTTCGTTGATTCCTGCTGTAGGTTATTCATTAACACTGGAATCAGATCATTGTCTGCTTTTCCGTGTTCGAAGTCGGATGCCGGCTGTTTTGGGTCTTTTGCCGCCTTGGCAGCTAAACGGAACACTTTTACTGCTCCCGCTCCTTCAGCATCACCCTGATACTGATCATTAAATGTCATCCCAGGCTGAAAAATTGCATCAAAATAAAAATTCGGTGCAACGATTGAACTGTATTTTTCATTTACATTATATCCACCATATTCCATACTCTTTTATTCTCCTTTTCTATTTCGCGTATTTGTTGTTTCCGTATTTCTTTGCAAGATAAGCTTCTTCTTCGGATTTTGTTTCGGGTCTGTAGGTTCCATGAGTACCTCTTACCCATGTCTTTTTTCCACCGTCCGGTTCTTCCTGTTCGAACTCATCCGGATATTTCTCTTTGACGCCTTTCATGTACTCATCTGCACCAACAAAAGCACCGTCTTTAAACTCCATCTTCTGATCCAGAAACTCATGTAAGATTGTCTTTCTGGATAAAGGAGATTTAATCTTCTGTGTATCCAGAAATCTCTCCGCTGCAAACATCTTGCGGTCTGATTCAATCTGGTCATTCAGTGCTTTTGTGTCTTCGTTGTACTTTTTCTCCCAGTCAGCGGCAGACTGCTTGATTCCGTCAATATCCATGTCCTTGTAAGACTTGATCGTATTGTTTGCTTCGCCCAGCTGTGTCTCCAGTCCATTCGCTTTCGTCTCAAGACTCTGGTACTTTTCCTTGCTGATGTAGCCACCCTCCGACAAGTCTACAAACCGGACATGCTGTAATTTATCCTCGATCCCGTTGTTATGCTCCTGAATCTTTGCATCTACCTGTCCGAAAAGTTCTTCTCCTAATACGTCTCTTAACTGCATCTTTATTCCTTTCCTTGACCACTGTTTATTATCGCGGTGTCTCCGCTGGCCGTGGCAGTTATTCTCCCATGCCACAGGGGATGTTTTCCCGCAGTTTAAATGTCTTGAGGGTTGATCGGACAAATACTGTCCCCAAAATTGAGGACAGCGTATAAAAATAGCACCTACCACACTGGATAGATGCTAAATTTATTGTTTTTATTTTTAAAATTTGCATAAAAATACCACTCACTCAATTAAGAATGAATGGTATCATCTCTTTTCCGCCGGTTCCATATGAATCTTAAAATTACAGGTTGTACAATTGAAATATGTACTTGTTTTTGGATTATAAGGTGTAATGATTTTACCTGTTTTACATTCCGGACAAATTACTTCTTTTCCATCACGTAACGCCTTTATCATCATTCCAATTTCTTTTGGTGTCATTACTTTAGCCTCCATTCACGATCTGAATATCTTCCTTTTACTGATTTTATTATATTCCTAATGTCTTGTCCCGTCAATTTACCTTTCGTATGTAATTCAGCAAAATAGTCACAAACAGCTTCTGCGTGTTGATCTCCACCTATATCTAATCGGATATGCGTTGCTTCATGGATAATCGTTTCCGCCGTCTTCCGTATGCTTCGTGTTTCCACCCCATTGATATAGATATGATTTCCAATACATGATCCATACAGCCCTTCCAGTCCCGTTTCTGAAATTGTATTGTTGCTATAATATACGTTAACGGAAATATGATTCGTTTTAATAAAATCAAGAACTGCCTTTCCAACATCTGACTTATTAAGATTTTTGTATAAGTTAGCTGCGAGTACTGTATCCATTTCTTTTGTAATCTCTACATCAAATATTTTTTCTGCTGTTTTCTTTTTTATATTAGAAATTCTTGACTCAAATATTCTTCCCGGCAACACTCTTCCAAGCCCATCCATATACACTCTCTGCATCTGCTCTGGAAGTTCCATCTTTTTGGAAAATCCTTGATATTCCCGGAGCGTGTTCAGATACTTTGCTTGGGCTGCCTGTATGTCCAACTGACTGGCTTTTCCCTTTTTTAGAAGATCAATGTCACTTCTCTGCTTTCTCATTCTGGTTTCAAGCGCTCTCTGCCGCTGCTGCGCTTCATAGGAATTGTATGATTTCCCCTGATAAGACCTTGTAATTTGTTCGTTTGCTTCCATCTCCCGTAATTGTTCCGGTGTATATGTTCTGACAGACACACCTTCTACGAATGCGAAGTAACTATGCTTACAGTTCGCTCCGCACAGACCATCTACATCTCCCAAACGACAAATTGAGATCAGCTCTTGTTTCGTATAAACATTCCCTCCCCACCAGTGAGAAGGTCTATGCCCGGCATGCCACGTTACTTCGTAGGTATCTGTTCCCAAATCCTTTGCCACCTGCTCATTAATCTGTGCAGCAAGTTGATGCACCCCCGTCATAACAGCTCGTCTAACCGCCACAGGGACCCGATTTCCATATCCTGACGCATAATTTACTGTCCGTATCCCACTGGCTGTCATTTCCTTTACTACACGCCTGAGAACGGTATTGTAATCGAACGCTCCGGTTACAATGTTCATACATGCACGATCAAGATACTTCTGATAGTACTCCGAAAATGGAGTGAATACTTTCTTTCCTCCGTAATCCAAAGCAAATCCCATTGATCGTGTGATATTCTGGATTTCATGTTTTGTCTGACTTAGAATCGCTTTCGCCCATGTCTGCATCTGCTCATTATCTTCATAAGGTGTGAAATGGGCATTTACCTGTTCGTAGATTTCTTTTGTTCTGGTGTAATCCTTTTCGATTACAGTATCATAAATCTCCCACAGCTCCGGATCAGTAAGCCCTGAAAGACGTTTTATTTCCGATTCAATGAACTCCGTGGAATTTCCAATGATCTGTATTCGGTTCAACTGATAATCCGCTGTAGATGTAATTCCACCTGTCTTTTTAATCCTCCTGACTACATCTCTCATAATGCGATTCTGCAATTCGAGAAACATCTTTTCAAGCTGCAGTGGCAAGTGCTCCATTTCCTTTGGCTGCATATCCTCACACCCTATTCCATTGTATCTTCAAGACTAAATTGTGATGCCTGTTTCCACATCTTGATCGCCTGCTCTTCCGTTTCACCAAAACGCTTCATCCGATACTCTACGGGACCAACAACTCCCATACTAAAATCAGCCCGTAGTTGCTCTGTCTCATATTTCTTGTCTGTTACAAGGGAATCATCCCAACTGCAGGATACTTCCACCTTTCCCTCTGTGGCAATGCCTCCCAGTGACATCCACACTTCCACTGCTGCCACAAGATTCTCAAGTGCGTTCCCAAGGCTATTCTGAATAGATTTTACCGTTGCGTAAGAGCGCTGCTTACTGGCCTTAATCTCTTCTGCTGTCTTATCCACTACCTGTGGATCTGAAAGAGTTCCATAAGCAAGACCACAGTTAAACTCTACTTTCTGTATAATCCTGTTGTACCCGTTGAAGAAGCTCTCATCCCGGATCTCCGGCGAATACGCATTAAAAAAGGGATTTCCATCCCTACTCATCACATTCGGCCCCATTGCCCGGTAAAGACGCTCTTTTCCTTTTGGCAGGATAACTTCTCCCTGTCGGTTCTTCCGGAAAAATTCATCTGCCGCCTGAATTGCAGTTTCCTTTGATTTGTATTCCCACAGCACTGCTCCATACTGCTCATCAGCATCCCTGATCTGATTCACGGCTCTTGCATAGATCGATACACCAAGAGGAGAATGGATGTCTGTATTGTTTGCCAATGGAATCTTGAAGTAAGAAAACAGCATCCTGTCCGCATTCTGAAACTCAACATAAGGGTCAATATCTGACCATTCCGGTACTTCTTCCAGATTGATCTCCTGTCCGAGATTTACGATATCATCCGTTTTTACCATTGCTTTCTTGCTGATAAACGCTTTGTTTACAATGCTATACCTGCTTCCATACAATGCATGATATTCAAGCCTTGTATAAAGATTCTTTCCAACACGCTTAAACTCTGGGAAGATAGCCGCTGTAATCTCTCCTGCGCTGTTAAATTCTACCGGATAGAAGTCACCGGCTCTCACCACATCTATTTCAATCCCTTTCTGGGATAAATACGGTTTAAAGACCACACCGCCTGTACTGCAGGCAAATTCTGTGTAGTTTGAAATCTCATTTAGAAACGGCTGTATCCCCTCTTTAATCATTTCAGCTTTGCTTCCGCCCGTAATATTGATGCTGGATTCCATTGTCACCAGTCTTGCCATTTCGGAGCAGATTGCTGCCGGGAGGTTTAGTCCCTTTACATCATCATTCAGCCAGGGGGATTCGTTGATATACATCTTTGACCACCGATAGATTCCCTGTGCCATTCTCTGGGATACCGCAACATCCACTCCCATTGCCTGTTTTATAGTTTCATACTGTATCAACGTTCCTCACCTCTTTCTGATATTGGCAACATAAATTTAATCTGATTCCACATTCCAACGCATAAATAGCGTGTTCCATCAAGCGCATGATCGTTCTCTTTTACTGGTATCTCAACGCCTTTTTTAATTCCATCTGTATTGTACTGATAAAGTCCAAACTCCTTAATCAGCATCTTCTGTTTCTCGCTGACGATCATCCTTCCGAAAGACAACAACTTCTGCACACGGCTGATTCCTAATTTGACGTCATTCTGCGCCGGTATAACCGGTATATGGGGTATGACTCTCCGTATTTCCTCAATCAGACCTGCTGCCGATGGATCCACGAATATGTAGCTGACTACACGGTCATACTCCTGTTCTATCTTGTCGCAGAATGTTTTCATATTCTGTGCATACTCCGAAGGAGATTTCTGTGTTCCACTTTCTCGCCCAGAATAGTAATACTCATCGATTCCACGCAGGACCTGATTTTGATAGTCAATGCCGAACGCTTCATAGACTGTTGCATTCTGCTGACCGTAATCCACTCCAATTCCAATCTCCCCAATGCTTCGTTTCTCTTCCTCAATGTAATCTTCCGGCTGATAAATATGCTTCTCTGCTGAAAACATATAGTAGATCAGATCATCAACTCCCGTAGGCTCTCCTAACCATGTCCACCGGTACATCTTGATATCAGCTCGCATCATAGCTTCTGCAGAATCAATCAGATCCTGTCCTAACCAATCAACCGGAACATCTTTATAGCTTGTGTGAATATGGATGCAGTCCTCGCGCTCTTCCATCTTCTTACACCAGAGGTTGATCGGAGCATTCGGATTCTTCGGCGGATTGTAAAGATAGATCATCTGGAAACCAGCTTTGTTTCCACGGACGAACGTTGCTTCTATATTCGCCAGTTCATCTTCCCCTTCCCCGTCATCAAAGAACTCTGTCAGCTCATCCAATACTACAAGCTTTATCGGCTTGTCCTCATCGATGATACCTTTGGTATCGTCAATTCCATCAGAACCGGAGAAATACATCGTTGTATTGTGCTTTTTATATGTAATCTCCATCGGTGATTTTCCGATCTTGAAATATGACTTGGGGATTTCTAGCCGGTTAATGCCCCGGAGCATTTCTTTGTACACTGTTTTCCGCAGCTTATTGTGATGCTTACGAAGAACTACTGCTGAACCATTCGCATCATCCACCAACTGGAAGATTCCTCTGACTCCTGCATAACTGGATTTTGTACCGGCACGGCCAGATGTCAGGATAATATGTTTATGCTGTTTATCATTAAATAAAGGCAGATATTTCGGAATGATCAGATCTGATATTCTAACCTGTTTCTTTGTCTGCATCATTGATAATCTCTACCCCTTCCGTTTCATCCTCACTACTGCAATCTCGGTTCAGCTTATCTGCGTTTGCCCGTTTCAATTCTGTATCTGCTTCTCGGTTGCGTCTGTTCTCGTCCGGTTCCGGTGATTGCCCCGCATACTTCGCTACGAATGTAGCTGCCTGTGTATTTCCGCTCAGCGCTCTTTTGATTTGTGCCATCAAAAGAGCCGATTCCAGAGTGCACTCAACACCAAGTGACTCCAGAACCGGCTTCCATTCTTCACTATCTATTTCAGCGGTAAGCAGCATGTTCAGCGTCTTCCGAAAATTCGCTTTCCTTCTTCTTGCTTCACCACTTGCTTTACCCGCTTTTATTGCTAACTCCCGCCGTTCCTCCGCGGTTTTCTTATCAAATCCATGATCTTTTATGTTATCATAACCTGCCACTTCACCACCTTCCAATCTGTCAATTTTTAGCGCAAAAAAGAGACACCGAAGTGCCTCATCTTCTCATTTATATCTGTCTGGTTCTGTAATCGTTGATTTTTTTATGAACTATAAAAACGTTAAACGCTTGCCTGCTTTTCTCATTGAATAAACTATCACATTCTACTTCAAAAGACAAAACTTTAAATTTTCCTTTATATTTTGATAAATCGAATTCGAATGTATTAAAATCTTTATAGGAAAATTCTTGGCGAATATCAGAAGTTACTTCTGATATAAATACAAAACTACTATCTGGATCATTCTCTTTAAATGCATTTTTTATAAGTTTTTGCTTTGAAGGCTCTATTTTTATATTGCTTATAGGAATTTTATTCAAATTTTCAAAAACTAATTTCAGAATAAATCTATCACCATTTATTTTTACACTACTTTTTTTCTTGCAAACTTTTAAAAGAATTTTTTTGCTGTCAGATTCCAGCTTCAATAATCTCTTATTTTGTTCATACGCAACTATGCCAAGAAATACGCTCCCCATCATTGTTAATACAGATGAATAGTATACTAACATATCTCCTGCTTTTTCTTCATACTCCATCCATTCAACCGGCGCCGGCTTTTTGAACAAAAAATTCATCATTAACGGAATAATTATCAGCACAACGATTGCCAATAAATGCCAATATTTTTTTACCATACAAATAAGTTTATCCATAATCAATACCTCTTATCTAATTATCATAAGACAGTATATATTATACAGATTCATTTATCAATAAAATTATTTTCCTTAGGACTCCCGCATAACATAACAACCAAAAATATATAAGTAAAGGAGGAACCTTGCAGTAGTCCACAACAGGTGCAACCGGAATCGAACCGATGACATATGGTTTTGGAGACCATCGCTCTACCAACTGAGCTGTACACCCGTAGGATGCCTTTTATTGACATCCTTTACCCTATCCGCACTCGGGTACTGACACTAAATATAGATTGCTGAATCTATTTTTGTTTGTTTTGCAGATCTGCGGATATCTGCGTTTTGGTACCATTTGCGATGTAAAGCCGGTGTGCACTCCCAGAACAGACCTCAGCTGTGCAGCCTGCATACTCACATCACAAAGCGGAGCACTTGGAATCGAACCAAGGACACAGGGCGCGACCCTGCGCATCTACCATTGATGCTATACTCCGCATGAAAACACCGCCAGACGAGAAAGGGTAAAGTCCAGCGGTATTCCGAATGTTTGGAAAGATTGTTTTAGAACAATATACAATCGTTCTAGAATAATTATAGCATAAGTAAAATATAAATGCTATAAATCTTTAAGCTGTCCGCTTATAATCTGCGATACTCGCGCCTGGGTATATCCAATTTCATCTGCGACTTTTTGCTGGGTTTTCCCCTCAAGATAGTGCAACTCAAATATCTCTTTAATCTCCGGATCATCAATCCCATTTATGTAGTCTTCGACTTCTTTCTGCTCCTTCAGAATCAGTAGCCTATCCGCTTCTTTTCTTCTGATCTGCCGTCTTACATTCTCTTCTTCGTAAGGGTCATACATTTGTACAGATGTTCTCACTTCGGTGTACGGAAAATCTGCGCTGGATCCCGTTACCTTCCCCATGACAACAGTCGATTCCCGTTCACAGAGTTCTTGTATCTGGTTCTCAATCCGGATAAGTCTATCTTTGTTTGGCTTATACTTTTTCAGTGTTTTCTTGTCCAACTCTATCACCTCCCGGAACAGGATCTTTTATGTTGTATTTCTCTGCTATGTACTCCACAGCGTCCTTATTCGCCATCTCACGGCTTTTAAAGTCGCACTTAAAGGCTTTATGCCCCTTTTGCTTTAAAGCTGTCTCACAGGGCTTTCTCGTTGCCATAGTGTATGCTTCTATTTTCTTCATTCCGTTACCTCAATTTCCTCTCCGGTCAGCTCTTCCAACTTCTTTCGCATTTCTTCCACTGTCATTTTCTTTGGTTCTTTGCGTTCCCAGATGAGTTCAAGATTGTGGTCTTCCATGATACTGCTAATTTTTCCCATGCATTTAATCTTATATACTCTAACTATTTCCAAATCGCTTACCACACTTTTTAAGTTTTCGTTATAGTCTCCCAAATCCGCATATCCATCTTCGCCAGTCAAAAAGCCGCCTATAACAAGTCTTTTCCTGAAATAGTTATCATTATATTCGACCACCATTCCGTCTTTTAAATCTGACTTTGTAAATTTTTTCTGCATGTAATCACCATATTCCAAGATTTTATAATTGTACTTTTCTGCAAAATCACGAGACGAATATTCTCCGTTTCCGTAATAACACGTTCCTTTGTTGTGCACATTATAATTTGTATTTTTCAAATAACTTTCTCCGTTACACCACTTCATCCCTTGTCCGTGCATCTGCCTGCAGAAATCTTTTGCTTCTTCTTCGGTCTTGCAATTCACCGCAATCTTATTGTCTTTATTTTTAAATTCATCCCAGTTAAATTTTCTCATATTTCCTACCTCACTATCTTTCGCACAATCCAATCTAAAAACACCACAAATAGCAGTATCGGGAAGCATGCCGCTGCTAAATAATCCTCACACTCCAACTCCACATCTTCTTCCAATCCTGTCTTTAAAGTAATCACGGTTCCTAGCCCCAGGATGTAGTACAGGGCTAGGAATGCGATTGTGATTATGATGTCCATGTTATTCCTCCTTGTCCACATACTTCTCTACAACATCTATTGCACAGGTCAATCCAAAAAGATAGCTCTCTAAGCTCTCCGCTGTTTCGCTTGCGCCATGTCGTTTTCTTTCTTCTTTCAGCGTTTCGTAGGCGTCATTTTTCATGGATTCGATTTCTTCCACGATCTTCTCTAATGCGTTCATCGCTCCACCTCCAACAATCCTGCTTTTATAAATACACCTTCCAATAACTCGCTCATTTTATTAGTATCAATGGTAATCGGCTCGCATGGAAACTCTTCTTGATTTCCGCAGCACGCATACAATTTCGCAATTAAAATATCATATTTTTTCATCACTACTCCTCCTCATATTCCGGACACTCCACACAATACTCATACCGGTCCATTCTTGCGCACTGCTCTTTGCACACTTCGTTTTCTGGACATTCTATGCAGCAATAATCGTGTCCGCATATACTTGTTAATTTGCATCTTCCCATCATGATTATTCCTCGCTCCTTCCAATTACCTTATCTTTCTAAAATCACTTGTTGGTGCGTGGAATAACCGCCCGTCATTGCATTTAATCATTGTCTGCTGTCCGCATGCTGTCGGACGATACTGTTTAACCACTATTCCGCATGGATTACCTGGATATTCAACGCACATCACTATGTCTCCGACTCTAATTTCTTCCATGTTACTCACTCCAATCTAATCTCTGTCCACAATGATTGCAGCAATCAGAATCCCAATAACGAAACATTTCTATATCTGCCATATTTCCAAACAGTCTTTTGCATCTAGGACACGACGCTTGTCCATTCCAGTTTTCTACTTTCTTCGGCAACTGCTTTTCTAATGCTTCGATTGCTACTAGAAATGCATCGACATAATTGTTATAATCACTTCTTTCTCTCGTTTTCTGCGGAAGTGAGCGCAATGTTGCATTGTACGCATCTCGCATTTTGTGTATTCTTTCTATCGCTTCTCTAACTTTCTTCTCATCCATCTAATTTTCCTCCCGTTATTTCCAACCATAAACCACTCTCTCCATCTTTTTCATACAGAAAATCTGTCTCTATCCCACAGACCGCCAATTCATTCATTGTCCTCACGCAATCCTCTGCATCAGCGCATTTGATCGTGTCGCCTTTTCGCAAGCGCGTTTCTTCTGTTTTTGGCATTAGTCATTCCTCCGTATCGTCATCTCGATTCCAATCTCATCTTTTATCATCCTCGTATATTCATCCCATGTTGCCATATCGTCCACCAGACACTCTGCTTTCAGGTTCATCCGGTCGATAAATCTCTTGCACCGTTTCCCGGCAAAGCCGAACTCATCGTGCAGTGTTGCGACTGCGATCACCATCATTGTGTCCAGTGTCATACTTTTAATCTTCTCACAGGCAATGTTTAGTTCTTTTCTGGTTAATGCTGTATTTATTCCTGTGATATTCCGGAACTGGATTTCTTTTTCCAGTCCCTCGATACCGTCTTTTTTTACAATCTCCCTTGCTAGAATCAATCCATGTGATCTACCTGCTGTATAATCATCAACTTTTCCCATTCTTTTTTCTCCTGTTCCATATTTTCCTAAAGCATTCAGTGTGAAAAAAAACATCCGTTGCCCTCTTTGTCCGTACATACTGAATACGGCTCATGTCATCCGATTCCTTGATTGCCTGTCCGCATCCCGGGCATAGCACCTCACTGAAATGTTTATTTAATGCCTTTTTCTTTGCCTGATCTGTCAATACCCTTGTTCTCCTTTATCGCTTTAATCCTTGCCTTCAGACTGGCCATTACCCAGCCTTGCACATCATCCTTTTTACTAAGCGCTTTCATCACATCTTCATCTCTGGTCTCCGTACAGACCAGGTGATGTATGATTACTTTCTCTGTCTGCCCCTGTCGGTGTAGTCTTTTATTTGCCTGCGTATACAGTTCATAATTCCATGTCAGCCCGAACCAGATCACGTGATTTCCTCCCTGCTGCAGATTCAATCCGTAAGCGCTGCTGGCTGGATGGGTAAGCAGTAGGTCAATCTTTCCTGCATTCCAGTCATCCTCGTCCTGCGTTGTCTTAAGCTCACGAATCCGCAATTTTGATTTTTCCAGTGCTTTCAGAATCCTGATCTTATCATGCTGGAAATTATAAAACACCAGTGCCGGTTTCCCCTGAAGGGACTCAATCAGTTCCAGGAATGCTTCGATCTTACAGTTATGTATTTCATGATAGTTCCGGTCTTCATCATAAATCGCCCCGTTTCCAAGCTGTAACAGCTTATTACTCAATGCTGCTGCACTTGTGACACTGATTTCTTCTTCATCCTCTGGCAACTCCAGCACCATCTTGTACTCTAATTCCGTATAGGCCTTCCTTGACTTGCTGTCAAGCTCCACTGGTATTTCATGGTATGTGATATCCGGAAGTTGCAGGTAATCCTCTGCTTTCATGCTAATACAGATATCTGAGATCTTCTGTAGGATACTTTCTTCGGTTCCCGGTTTCGCCTTATAGTTGTAAACCACATTCTGTCCCCGGTCTCCCGGATCAAAATAGCGTTCCCGGAAGCCGGTGTACCGCTTTCCAAGCCGATCCCCCTCATCCAAAAGATAGACCTGCGCCCAAAGATCCTCTAAACCATTCGGAGAAGGAGTTCCTGTCAGTTCCACCATCCTGCCAATCCTGGAACTTACACTTGCCAGGGCTTTGAACCGTTTCGCCTTGTGGCTTTTAAAACTGCTGGACTCATCGATCACTACCATGTCAAACGGCCAGGCATTACGGTAATAATCCACCAGCCACACCACATTCTCCCGATTGATGATGTATAGATCAGCCGGCGTATTGAGGGCACGTATCCTTTTTGCTTCGCTTCCAAGTATCTGGGATACCCGCATCATCCGTGTATGCTCCCATTTATCCTTTTCCTTCGTCCAGGTTCCCTCTGCGACTTTTTTCGGTGCGATCACCAAAATTTTTTGTACTTCAAACCGGTTGTATTTTAATTCCTTTACCGCTGTCAATGTTGTGATTGTTTTCCCTAAACCTTTCAACCCATATCCAGAAAAAGGCCTATTTTTTTGATTTCCAATATCTTGTTAATGCAATATTCTTGATAGCCATGTGGTCTGAATATCATCGGGCATCACCTCCTCCATTTTGCAGATGCCATCTTAGATGTTCCGCCTGATTCCGAAAGACCTTTAAATTTCCAGAGGCATTATTCTGTTTATTCCCGTCTATGTGATGTACAACTTCCCCCGATTTAAGTTTTCTCCCTAACATCCTTTCTGCAACGGTTCTGTGCAGATGCCTTCCGAATGACTTTATGTATGACTTTCCCTGACAAGATTCTCTCTTTACCGTGCTAAGTTTTGCTCTCGTTGCGAAGTCCATTCTCTTTGGGTTCATCTTTCTATTCAAGTCTGACATATGCTTTGATATGTTAGTGTAATTTTTAAGCTGTCGATATCCATCGGGATTTTTTATCCTACTTGAAAATTCCGACAAGCACTTTCGTGAACAAAAATTATGCGTCTTTACCTGACTGTGGTATCGCCATATTTCTTTACCGCACCTATCGCAAAATAATTTAGTCTTCATCTTTCGCCTCCTTTACATCACAGCCCATATCTCTGCACCAGCTTTCTGCTTGCTTCCTCAAATCCATGATCCCGAAAAAACTGGCAGATTCCTGAGATGCCGTATATCACACGCACCCGCTGCCCTAAATCTGACAGCCTCTTTAACTGGACTCTCTGGACGGATGACACTTTTCCAGAATCCGTTTTCAACTCTGCGAAGATCGGCATCTGCCCCGGAAAGATGATGATCCGGTCGGGCACTCCGTTATTTCCCGGGCTTACCCACTTATAAGCCCTGCCTCCCAGTTTTTTTACCTCTTGTACTAGGATTTTTTCAATTTCTTTTTCTAACATTCTCTTACCTCCTGACAACAACAAGCCCTATACGCGTATATGTATACGCGCGTATGCCGTTTATGGCGTATTATGGTGTATATATATATCTTTAATTATATTTTTTTATTTTTTATAAAAAGTTTGTTGACACTGTTGACATATATCTATAAACAACGTAATTTCGCTGTTTTTTATGTCAACAAATGTGCTACATTAGTGTCAACACGTAAACAAACATCAAAAATCAGCATTTTTTGTACTTTGTTGACGATTTAGAACTTTGTCGACACCCTTTTCACCGCTTTGTTGACACCCTTTCAAATCCTCTCTGTGTACCGTAAAACCCGTACCTCAAAGACGATTTGTTTCTTTTCCAACCGCTTATACAAGATAGGATGTTGTTGATTTCCATGCTATCCCTCTTCCCCATGTATTTGATATCGGAACCAAAGCACTCCTGCCATATTTCTGCCGCACACACTTTTTCTCTGTCCATCAGATCAACGTTCTCTGTTAAATGCGCTCCCCCTTGCAGGAACTGCCGCCTTTGCATCAGGTTCATGCTGTCCCAGCCCACAGGAATTTTCCGTTCTAAGAATTCCCGGATCACACCTTCTTTAGCAAAAGACTCCCTGTGTTTCTCCTGCTGTTCTTCTGCCAGTTTTTCAATCTCTTTTGGCAGAAATAAGGACTCTCCCAGTACCCAATACATGTACGTTTCCGCCCAGATCTGATCCACTTCTTCCGGAAGATCCACCCATACAGATTTCTTTGCCTTATACTCTCCCACATCCACCGGCCAGAATCTTCTGTTGCCTGTGGCGTCTTTTAGGAATTCGCTGTCATTTGAAGTACCAAAAAATACACATCTCCTGGGATACTTATCTGTTGTACGCCCATACGCTGCCCGGTAGATATCGTGTGTCTTGCTTAAAAACTGTTTGACCGCACTGGTTTCCTGCTTTGTCATTGCTGTCAGTTCTCCTACTTCATTGATCCAGGTACCCTGTATCAGTTCCGCTGCTTCTTTTCCTTCAAAGCTTGTCAAAGAATCCGAAAACCACTGTTTTCCTAAAATTGCAAGGAATGTACTTTTCCCGATTCCCTGTGGTCCGGTAAAGATCGGCATATAATCATATTTCACTCCTCCGGTTACAGCTCTTGCTACTGCAGCACATAAAGACTTCCTGATCACCGCCCTTGTATAGGCATTATCCTCTGCACCCAGATAATCCGACAGCAGCGTATCCACACGCTTTTTACCATCCCATTTCAAGCTCTCCAGATAGTCCTCCACCTCGTTAATCTGATTCTGGCTGCTCACGATCAGCAGACCGTTATCCAGCTTTTCTTTTCCCGTAAGTCCGTAAAATGTCTCCATATATCGGTAATACCCTGCGTAGTCAACATCTTTCCAACGGCGTTTTTCCTCTCTCTGATTCCACGGCAATGCGCCCAGCACCATTCCACAGCTTGCAAATTGGTCGATAACGATCTTCCCCTTTAAGAGCGGATCATTTTCCAGTACCAGTGTTACATTTGCGATTGTTTTTTCGATTTTCCCATTTCCATCTTTTGTAAGATTCAGTACCCAGTCTACATTCCCGTCCTCTTCCCGTGCCGGGCTTTCCAGACCAGATACTTTTTTTGCCTGTTCAAACTTCTCTTTAATAAGAAGAGTAGACACCTCTTTGTCCGCTCGTGCCATTTTTGCCATTGCTTGAAAAGACGGAAGCTTTACGGATGGAGTGCCCTCTTTTGCTTCTTTATCCAGGTCGCCATACATATGCAGACGGATCAGGTCAAACGCATTCACCAATTGCCCGGAACACGGATCCGTAGCATGGTGGGAATAGAGGAACAGATCACCGTCATATAGAATCGCACCTCCCGTTGTAGTTCCTCCCGTATAAGTGTATCTGTTTGGAATATCCGTCTGTTCGTACATTCCCGGGATAAACTGTTCCATTGCCTGCGTAATGGAATACGTGCGGCAGAATGCTCCTATGATTCCTTTTTTCTCTGTCGGATTTTCCTGTTTTGCCAGACGCCTTTTTTCGATGGTTTCACTTCCGGGTACTTGCGGCCATTCGGCTACATTCTTCCAGTTCTTATACATTCCTAGCAGCCCGTCCAGACTGCAGAACGGATGATCATATACCTGATAAACATACTCCCCGTCCTTACAACAGCTTGGCCAGTACATCAGCCGGCTTGCGTCAAATGTAGTCGGGTCACAGAACTCGATCCCAATCAATGCAGCCGCCTTTCTTGCTGCGGGTTCATATTCGTCCGGAGTAGCCGTTCTATCCACAGGAATAATGACCCGGAGCCTCGGGGCGTATCCGGAATGTTTCCGCGTACTATAAACAACTGCTGCGCATCCCAGCCCAGATACTCTCTTCAATATTTCTTCTGTCTGCCCTGCCGGTATATTGTCCATATCCAACGTCAGCAGATTTCTCCCCTGCACGTAAGCCCCTTTTCTTCTATCATTGAAAAAGGTACCGCCGACAAACCCTCCAACATCTTTCAATTCAGCCTGTTGGCTCTTTGACAATGCCAAATAATTTTCTAAGGTTTCCAGACTTCTGGCCGGAGTTTTCAACCGGTCAACAAATTCCGACCACATGATCTCACTTTTCGGCCAGTATGTAGCCTTTCTTGATCCGGCCATGCTGACCAAAAGTTTTCTGTTATATTCCACTTCAACTCCTCCTAGTCTTTCATGTAATAGTCACTCTCAAATCCAGCACCTTTTAAGATCAGTCCCGGTGCCCAAGGTATCGGCTCTGCCATCAGATCACAGATTTCATCCACCGTAATTGATACAGGGGCATCGATGATCACCTCATCATGTACATGAAACACGACCTGCAGCCCCATCCTGTCAATTCTTTTTAGAGTCTCTGCAAGACAGTCACGTGCGATTGCCTGTACGATATTCTCTGTCATCTTTCCCCCATAAGTGGATGCCACTTCCCATTTTCTTGTCTGTTGCCCGACCGTGTAATAGTGGATTGCCATCTTCCCAAACTGATTCTCCTGCAGAAATGGTTTCGGGTAGAACAGCTTTCTCCCGCTTGGAAGCTGCACTGTCAAAAATGACTGTCCGTATACCAGATCCCCCTCGTACCGGAAAATCAAACCGTAGATTCCCTGTGGCCGTGCCGTCTGCATCGTAGTAAGGGCCGCCTGCTCCACTGCATACCACAAGTCTCTGATCCGCGGATTTGCGCTCCGCCATCTCTGTACAATATCGGGAAGTTCCTCTTCCGCCAGTCCCATATTCAATGCTCCCATGGCAATTAAGGCTGCTGTTCCACCCTGATACCCTAACGCAAGCGTGGCAACTTTTCCTTTCTGCCGCAGGCTGTATTCCGGATTTCCTTTTGCAATCTTTTCAATCGGAACATGGAACATCTGAGATGCTGTTGCTTCATAGATCTTTCCATGTGTAGCAAATACTTCATTTACCCACTGTTCTCCCGCCAGCCACGCAATCACACGAGCTTCAATGGCAGAAAAGTCAGCCACAACGAATTTATTCCCATCTGAGGGGATGAATGCTGTTCTGATCAGCTGCGACAGAGTATCCGGAACATTCCCGTATAGCAGCTTAATCCCGTCATAGTTTTTATCTTTTACAAGGTTTCTGGCATAATCCAGGGTCTTTAAATAATTCCTCGGAAGATTCTGCAACTGTACAAGCCTTCCTGCCCAACGCCCGGTCCGATTCGCACCATAAAACTGTGTCAGTCCGCGTACACGATCATCCGCTCCCTTTGCGGTATCCATGGCAACATATTTCTTAATAGATGTTTTCCCTAACTGCTGACGAATTTCCAAAATCTTTCTCGCATCATCCGGAAGATCTTCCCGCTGTAAGTATTCTTCTACTGTTGCTTTTTGCAGGTTTGGAACATCCACATCTTTTCCGGACAACCACTGTTGCAACTGTGTTGCGCTATTCGGGTTTGCAAGACCAGTAATCCTGAATGCTTCTGCTGTCAGGCACTCCGTGCTGTGAGAATCAATTGCCAAAGCTCCTGCGATCAGATTTGTATCTACTCGAACTCCATACGCATTCATCAAGATATCCATCCTCCACAATCTCTGTTCTTCTTTCGGAACTGGAAACGCCTGCAACCTTTTTAGGATTTCATTCTCAGTGACAACGTCTTGTTTACAATATTCCCTGAACAGCTCCCACTTTTCTGGAGCGTGCTTCGGAAGATTCCAGCTCCTGCCACCGTTACTCTTTGTCGGCTTGCAAGGAGTACAAAAATATCGGATCAAAGCCTTTCCTGTGGAAAGCTTCTGCTTATCCTGCGGAAGGCCTATTGCCTTTCCTGTTGCATCCAACCCTGCGGTGTACCCACAATACAGTCCATGGATCATCGTACAGTTCCACTGTTCCAAAGGAGTACGATACCCTGCAGTATTCAAACAGTACCACTCAAATGCCGCATTATATGCGTGCTTAACCACATTAGGATTCATAAGAGCGGTCAAAATCCGTTCTGGAATACGTTCTTCTACGGTAAGATCTACAAGCTGTACGTCCTCTTCATCATATTTATAAGCAAACAAAAGAATTTCAAAATCTTCGGACTGTGCATATCTGTAAGCTCCCGCTTTTGTGATGTCCACACTGCTTTTTGTCTCAATATCTATAGATAAATGGTGTTGCATAATTACGTCTCCTGTTAAAAGGAGGGGCTAAAGCCCCTCTTGATTACATCGGCATCCCTGTGATCGGATTGATCACCTGCACATTCTGCGGTGTGTTCCTGTACTGCGGTGTTGGATTCACTGGCTGAGGCATTGCGCCAAAAGCCTGTGCTGCTGTCGGCGCACTTCCTCCCAGGGATTCTCCATCTTCCAGTTTCATGACCGGACCCAAACCACATCCAATCCCTTTCTTTCCCCCGAAAGAATATGGGAAGAAGTTCACATTTACTCTCGCATAAATCCCACTGTAAACCTCAGACTGGTTAATAATCGGATTCATGTTTGCGTCTACCACCTCCGGTGGATAATCTGCTTTTGCACTTGCCGTAAACACCCAGTGTCCTTTACATTCTGCCCCAAATGGCATCCCATCTGACGGACGCACACCGTCCCCGTCATGAACTGGTGTTGACACCACAGGTGGGCATACACCGTTCCATTTTTCTGCTGTTCCCCTCTGCTTCGCGGCTTCAATAGCTGCATTGATCCGGTTCATAGTATCCACATCGGATTTCGGCACTAACACGGTAACGCTGAATTTTTCTTCCTGTCCCGGTGTAGCCGCATAAGGTTTAAATAAGTGTACATAAGATAATCTTGCTTTTCCTGTTGTTACGTTTGTTAATTCGTTCATATTAGTTTTCCTCCTTGAATGCCTCTTCGGCTGTCACTTTGTTTGTAATTGTTTCTCTTTTATCTGACTCTTTTGCAAGTGTCGGTTTCCCTGGCTTCTTTACAACAAACTCTCCGACTACGTCCTGAAAATCTTTCTTCCCTATCAGCTTTTCTACCTGCGCCAAAGTCAGCGGTTTCTTTTCCCACAGCATCGGCTCTTCTGTAATCCCACTCTTTAAAAGTTTTTCAAATGCTGTATCCATATCTGTCCAGTCTCTGGATCCTCGGCCCTCTACCGCTTTCCATCCAGGAATTTTCTTTCCGGCAAGGCATTCTGACAATGCAAACTCCTGCAGATCTTTGAGCCATCTTGCAACATCTTCTCCCTGTTCCAGGTATCTTCCAACTTCCTCATTTGTAATCAATGGCGGTTTCTTGTCTGTTGCAAAAGCCAGCTTCACATTTTCTTCTGCCCTTGCCCTACACTGGGATTTCGCACGGCAGAACCTGCACTGTTTTTCCCCTGGAACAAACTCTCCGTCTCCTTTAAATGCAACTGCAGCCTTTTCCTTCACATAATCTCCAAATTTCAAAAGCTGTTCCAGACTACATCCCCATTCAGAGATTCCGTCTGGCAGCCTCGGCTGCACGATAGCAAGCCGGATCTGTTTAATCGGATAAAATAACTTACATGCGTCATATGCACCGAGTGCATACAGCATCATCTGTGGATTTTCCTCTGCGGAAACAAGAACACCCTTGCCGTATTTAAAGTCGATCACAAACAGGGTTTCTCCCTGAATCATGATGCAGTCTGCAGTACCGAACCCCTCTGGTACATAAGAGTCGAACCGGACTTGTTTTTCTACTTCCACATATGGATCCGTTGGGAGCTTAATGGATACATCCCGAATATAGTCAATGTATGTATCCGTATGCTCCAGCATTTCATCACTCCATAAAGGGTTTTCTTTCATTTTTTTGATTGCAAAAGTCAGCTTTCTTTTAGATACATCATGCGGCTTAAAGTAGTTCCTGACTTTCAGCTCTGCAAGTTCATGCGCCAGCGTCCCCTCTTTTGCAGCATCAGAAGTAGTATCCGGAAATTGTTCCTCCAACCGTGCACTTGGGGTACACGCCAGCCATCTGTGAGCCGAAGATGCACTTAACAGAGCATGGTTTCTCTCTTCATGTGCCATATTAGATCTGAGCCCCCATTTCCCGAATCGCCGTTGCAAAGCTTCCGTACTGTTCTGCTGGTAGTTCCACAAGAGAGGATACCCCGAAACTCTGGATCAGCTGCTGCAGCTGTGCCTGCATCCCTTTGTCCATTAAAGACATGGCAGCTTTTGACAGATCTTCCCTTGTATACGTCGGCGCAGCTATAGGAATCGACGGGGTCGGCGCGGTATTCTGAATTACTTGATTCTGCTCTGGCTGTTTTGGCTGTACCGATGTGTTCGCCTCTGGAAAATGCGGTGCAATCTGCTGTCCATAGGAAACTGCTTGTTGAGGCTCAACGTCCGGAACTGTTTTGCTGACTCCGTGGGTTTCCATACCGCCCTCTCTGGATAACAGTTTCTCTGAAAAAGAAACCAGTTCCTCATAACTATCAAATGTAAGTGTAATCTGTGCCATTTTAAATACCTCCTGTTTTTTCTAAGCCTGCACGGGCTATTTTTATGAATTCATCCTCTGTGAGGCTGATTCCTTTTGTCATTTTTGAATGGTCTTCTGACCATCCGCGGATATCCAACTTGTCCTCTTTCCCAAACCAGCTGATGCGGTTTAGCTCTATGTGGTAAATATCCGTTTCGCTCTTTTGGGGAAGAGCAAGCATCGTTTCTTTTATCTCAAAATTTCTCGCTGTCATTTATCTGTTCCTCCAACAATCTCCGTTACACCAAAGATAGTCATCTGTGGGTAGATACTCTTCCAATACCAATACTCCTGGTTTTTCTTCGCATATGTGGTCTCCCTCTCCTATCGGACAGAGATTTGCACAATTATCACAAGATCTTTCCATTTGCACTTTCTCCTAAAATCTGTTAATATAAAGTTATAGTTGCATGAGCACCTGAAGAGAACCAATCCCCCCGGTCCCTCTCTGGGTGTTCTTTTTTAATACCCAAACACCAGCCACCAGCCGATCGCCACCAGCCCGCCCCCGATCACAGATGCTGCGACTTTGTTCCAGTAGTGCTTGTCCTTTGTTTCCGGAAGCTCAACCGATACAGACCGGATATCCCAACCGTTTAATGCGTTCGGCTGCTGGGTGGTCTGGCAGTGATAAGTTCCTTTAATCTCCATGCTTGTCCTCCCTTCTACCGCCTAAGCGGTTTTTCTTCTTTCGAATCCTATATTTTTCATTGTCTCGTCTAATTTTTTCTCCAAAATCTGAGAAAACTCTTCTTTGCTTAAGTCCTCCTGGTTTACCCAAGAACCATTGATTTTGATCATGCTTACTACTTCGATTCCTTTCATTTCACCACCCCTCTTTACTGTATGCAGGTTGATCGTCCTGCGTATGTTGTCCTACGTTTTTAATTAGCATCCGAATCTCTGACGATCACATGATATTTCTTTATCTGTCCATCGCACTGTATGTATGAGATTTCTCTTGGATATCCATTGTCTGCATACCACTGCTTTACCATCCCGATCACTTCCGGCAGCGCATGCGCTACTTTGCGGATGATCTCTTTTTCTTTCTCACTCACGCTGTCACCTCTCTTTCTTTTCTTTTATTGCCATTTAATTAATTTTCTTCTATAATTAAAGTGAATATTTATACTCGTTTCAGGAAAGGAAATATCTATGAAAGTAATTCTTCTCATTTCAATAATTATTTTTGTAAAAATTCTTATAAATGGTTTTCGATTCTTAAAAACGAAAAATTTATATAGAAAATTTAAAACTGGAAATGGGATAACCTCATACATTCCCGAAATAGATTCCCTATTCAAAAACGCTAACACCTCTTATCGCACAACCTATGACGAAAGAAAACATGGTTACTTAGAGAGAACCGTTCGAGATGTAGCATATCTGGCGGATAGAAAAGACTATTTTCTTGAAGTGGATAAGGTATTTCAACTGACGCTAGGCGTCTATAGGATAAGGTTGAAAAACTCTATCAATCCCTTTTATTGGATATTTCTTCCTGTAAGGATTCTTCAAACATATAGCATAAATACAAACATTTTTATTAAAACATTGATTACCTTATGCTACTGGACATTGGGATCCCTTGCGTCGTATCATCTAAATGCTCTTCTCGACTTTCTGTATCTTGAGTATTTGCAACAAGTATTCGAAAAGATTCTGTAAGAAAATTTCTTATGGAATCTCTTTCTTTTCTTCGGACACATTTCCTTAATCTCAACATCTCATCAAACATAGCCTGGCATAAGAAAGATACTGCGTTATCTTTTGTATAGTTCAAAACTACCGAATCGTTAGATGTTTTGTAGCCAATCATTGTTTTACCTCTCTTTCTTTTTATTCCGTCCTCTGCATCTTTCGGGCTTGGGGCGGGCTAGTCATTCATCACCATTTCAAACAGTTCATTAAATGTATCACTGTAATACAACGGCTGCACTTCTTTCTGATTATGAGGACTGACTGCATTTTCACCGTATTTCAAACCTTTCTCTGTCAGTGATTTGAACTTCTTCACTCTTCCCTTACTTGACTGGCGTTCCTTTTCTTCCAAGATTCCGGAAGATAGAAGTTTCTTATTGAACTGCACCGCACTGATTCCGAGATTATTTTCTTTCAGCAGTGCTGTGAGTGACTTCATTTCCCTATTGCCGTTAAACTCATAATTCGGTAAGAATCCTGTCGGAATATGGTAAGAATCATAGAACCCTTTCAGCATCAGCAACTTGCTTGCATCGTTCATTCTTAACATGCTTGCTACCACTTCCAGTGATTCCACCTGTTCTTTTAATGGAATGCCAACGTACTGTGTTCCCTTTTCGATGAAATCTTTCATCTTCTCGAATGCTTCAATATATGTAGCTGTGAAAATGACACCTTTCTTTCCGGTCATTTTGTTGGCGATCATGTCGCATCCTTTCTTTGTGCAGAGGTAACATGGTCTTACTTCTCCCTTTGAATCCGTGTAAGCTGATTCGATGAAGAAATCAACCAATCCAAAATTGGATTCGTTCAAATGTTTGCAATACTCTCTTATATTTCTTAAAAGTTTTGCATGGTCTTTTCCTACCATCATTGCTACTTCTCTACTGTCGGTGAGTAGCTGACCGTTTTGCTCGAATACTGTTAAATTGTTCATTATTCCTCCTGTCTGTGCTATAATCTCCTTATCAAATACGAAAGGATATGACACTATGATCACTAATGATTCTAAAGTTATTCTTGATTATCTTGCTTCTGTTTTTCAAAATCAAAATTCAGAAATGATAAATTTTGCCACCATAGCAGATGCCACTCAACTACCTATCTTCAAAGTAGATGCTGCATTGAGATACCTGGAAGATGAAGGATATGTCAAAATCAAATTTTATAAGAGTGGTAGCTTTGTTCACCAAATTACTCATAAAGGTATAAATTATAAAGAATTTGAATCTGCTCTGAATCCAACTGCGCAAACTAATATTTTTAATGCACCTGTTACAGGTTCAGCTATTAGCAATACCGGATGTATCACCGTAAACAATGGCATCTCTTTTGAAGAAGCCCTTTCTTTTATCCATTCACAAAACATTTCTTCAAAAGATACTGTTGAAGCCGAAAAATTGATTTCATATATAGAGGCTTTAACAGAAAATGACACGCCATTAAAAAAGGGATTTTTATCAAAATTTAGTGACATTTTATCTAAACATCATTGGCTCCCAGAGCTAGTTATGAAACTTTTGTTCCAGTATTTAACGATGCAATAGCTTGAAAATGGTTATCTAGTGTTATCGACAGACCGTATTTTCCCTTATCTAATGCAAAGGAAAATGCGGTCACATTATTTACTTCTTTCCCATTCACAAGCATCACGCCTGAATCAACATCCAGAAAAAAGGATCTTAACTCCAGCACATTTCCATCGCGTGCTGCTGCATTTAACGGAAAACCGCATTTCCAACAAAATGAATCATTACCTCTGACTCTCTTTTCTTCTCCACATTTAGGACATTTCATTTTTCTTTTTTCCTCCTACTCCAAAAAATACTCAACTGATACACCGAAGTAATCTGCTACGCAACAGATTCTAGGTAAGCCAGATCCTTCACGGTTTCCAGTCTCTTCTTACAATCCTGATAAATCTCCTTGTAATGCTTTCCGGTCAGTATTCCGGTGTCGATCACATGAAGAATGATATTTTCCATCAGTGAAAGATTATTCAGTTGCATAACTGTTGCTTCATCACGCTTTCCGATTCCAGCCATCTTATTTGCCAGTTTTGAATAGGTCATGTAAAGCATCTCAGCGTGCGTACTACCTTGTTCCTTTGCGTATTCCACCAACTTCTGAATGGTGTCTGTCTCTGCTCTTCTGGTCAGTTTTCCGGCTTTTCTTGTTTCTACCCATGTCTGAGTTGTCTTTTCTTTGATGAGTGCTTCCATCTGATTAAATGCTTTGATGTACTGCAATTTCCATTCAAGAGCTTTCTTACCAGTGAAACCCATTACTAAGAGAGAGAAACCATCTCGGTTCATAATATACTTTGGATAGCGTTGTCCATTCTGTTTTTCAACGTAATGCGACTTCCAAAACATTTTTTGGGTCTCCTCAATTTTGAGCATACCCCCTAACAGAGTTTCAATTGTCCTTACTACATTGCTGTGTCTCTTTCCAAACTTCTCCGCCACCTGTAAGCTGTCACACACTGCTTCATCATTTTTTAAATATACGAGTTCTGTCATTCGACCATCCTTTCAAAGTTCAATATTTTGAACTTTTTCTTTAAAAAAATATTTAGGTATGTCTTCCTGTGCCAAATCTAGAAGTTCTACTGCTTTACAGATATCTGTCTGCTTCCACGGTCTCTCACTACTTAATTTCAAGCAAAGCGTTCTTTCTGACCATTCCATAGCTTCTGCAAATCTGTACTGAGTTCCGAACTTCTCAATTATTCGACCTTTTAATTTGTCATAATTGAATGCCATTTTATCCTCCTTTCTTGTTCAAATATTTGAACTATTTGTATATTAGCACCCTTTTCAACCATTGTCAATACAAAAGTTAATTTTTTTGAACTTTATTGTTTTTCATATTGAACTTTTGTTTAGTGTATGGTATATTTATAATCAGAAAGGCGGTACATTTATATGAAGAAAGAAAGCACTTCTACTAGGCTAAAAAAGATTATGGAGACAAAGGGTCTTAGACAAGTAGACGTTCTGAAATTAACTGCACCATACTGTGAACAATATGGGATAAAAATGAACAAATCAGATATAAGTCAATACTGTTCTGGAAAAAATGAACCTAATCAAGAAAAACTGTTCGTTTTAGGAAAAGCATTAAACGTAAGCGAGTCATGGTTGATGGGATTTGACGTACCGATGGGACGTAACGACTACGAATTTAAAGATGCGATTGGCCCTGATAACCTTTCGTTTAATAATGTTGAGGAATTCAAGAAAGCTTACGATCAAAGTATGTTCAGGAAAAACAGATTAGAATATAAGCTTTTAGAGAACATGAGAAAGCTAAATAATAATGGAAAGAAAAGTCTTTTGAATTATTCTGAAATATTACTTGGAAATCCGAATTTTATAGAATCCAACAATCATTTAGAAGTATTAGCAGCTCATGAACGAACTGACATTAAAGTAACAGATGAAATGAGAAAACACGATAAAGACATCATGATGGATGACTCTGAATGGGAGTGATACAATGACGATTTATGAAGAACTTTTGGAAGAGGCTAATAGTAGCGGACTGATTGTCCGCGAAAAGACTCTTTCCGGTAGTAACGGATTGATCTATAAAAATAGAATTGCAATATCAAACAGGTTGAAAACATCCGCAGAAAAGGCTTGCGTCTTAGCTGAAGAAATCGGACATCACCATACTGCTGTCGGTGATATCTTTGATCTACAAGATATTGAAAATATGAAGCAAGAACAAAAAGGAAGGTTGCACGGGTATAACCGGATGATCGGATTGCGAGGCATCATATCAGCTTTTAATGCTGGTTGCCAGAATAGATATGAAGTTGCAGAACATCTGCATGTCACAGAAGAATATTTGCAAGAAGCTATTGACTGCTACAAAGGAAAATACGGTGAGTATATTACTGTAGATAATTATGTTATTTATTTTATTCCTAATTTAGCAGTTATGGAAATGATATAATCGCTACAGCGTTTATATAGAGTAAAGTGGTGTAAAGGTACAGGAGAAAAGAGGGAAAATGGGATTTACTGATATTTTTAGAATCAAAAGATTTAAAGATGAAATAGTGCATTTGCAACAAGAAAAACAGCAAATGCAATCTGAATTATCAGAAGCGCAAAGTAAGCTACAAGAAATGGGGGCTTATGAATACTACGAAATCAAAGCTAAGACGAATTCACTGAAAAGCAATTATGAGGTAAAAGAAAAACAACTGGAGGACAAATATGTTCAAAAACAAGCTGATTTAGACAGGCTGATTATTGAAAGAACCGATAAAAGTCAAGAAGTTTTAGAGCATTTAACTGAGCTGCGTACAGATGAAGCTAAAATACTCAAGAATATAAAAACTCAAACCAATAAACTTAATCGTTCTAAAGAGTTGGTGAAGGCTATAAACTATACTTTTGAGAACTTTTTTAACTATTCTCCTGAGCAGAATGATATAAAACTACAAAATTATGACTTAGAAGAATTAGAAGAGATAAGCCCATCTGTTATTCTAAAATTGCACTGTATGGATGTTAAGGATTTACGTAAAGCTTATAGACTGAACGATAAACAAATTAACTCCGTTTTAGAAAAGTATGCTGCTCGCTATACGACAAAGGCGAATCAGGCTATTTACAAGCTCATGGTAATAGCATTAAGAGCAGAATTGCAAAATATTTTATACAATTTAAAATTTGAGAAATTGGATAAATCTATAGATGATGTTAAAACTGTCACTCAGAAATATCTAAAGATTGCCGGTGATGGGAACCAAAGTATAGCAGGAACCCTTACTAAATTCATCGGTGAAATAGAGTATCTATTTATTAACGCCGTAAAAATTGAATACAATTATTACGTGAAAAAAGAGCAGGCACGGCAAGAACAATTAGCCCTTAGGGAACAAATGCGTCAAGAAGCTGAAGAACGAAAAGCACTTGAATCGGAACGTAAAAAAATAGAAAAAGAAGAAACCAAATATCAGGCAGAAATTGAAAAACTTAGAGAGCAGATGTCCAATGCAAAAATGGATGAACTGGATAAATTAAATGCACGTATACTAGAACTCCAAACACAACTCTCCGAAGTTGTAGTTAAAAAAGAAGAAATTTCAAACCTTGCAAACGGAAAAGCTGGGAATGTATATATCATTAGCAACCTTGGTTCTTTTGGTGAAAATGTATTTAAGATAGGTATGACAAGAAGGTTAAATCCACAAGATAGGGTGAATGAACTCGGGGACGCTTCTGTACCATTTAAGTTTGATGTGCATAGCTTTATCTTCTCAAATGATGCAGTTGGACTTGAAAGCAAGTTACATAATATTTTAAATGAAAAACGTGTAAATAAAGTTAATATGAGAAAAGAATTCTTCTACACGACTATTGATGAATTGGAGAACTTAGTAACAGAAATCGAACCCACAGCAGAATTTAATAAAACCATGATAGCAGAAGAATTCCGTCAATCTCAATCAAGTGATTCTCTATACACTTCTGATTTCGAGATTGAGGATGATAGTGACGATGAATAATAAAATAAAAAACCGCCCCAGTGCTACCAACACAGAGACGGTATACATATCCGAAGATATGCGATTGAAATCCAAGAATATTGTATCATCTTCGGAAGCAGCTTGCAATCCAGAACATTTGTTCATGTGCTGGCTGTTATTTTTGTACTTATTTTTACATAAATTAAATGAGGAGATGATCTACTATGAGCGTAAAGTATGCCTATGGTTACGTTCGCGTATCCACTGATAAGCAGGAAGAGCTTTCACCGGATTCTCAAGAAAAATTATTACGGGAATATGCTACTAAAAACAATATTGTCATTTTAAAAGTTTTCTTTGAATTAGGAATTTCCGGAAGAAAAGCAGACAAGCGTCCGGAGTTTCAGAAAATGATCGGGCTTGCAAAATCATCTGATCATCCAGTAGATGTGATTCTGGTTTGGAAATTCAGCAGATTCGCGAGAAATCAAGAAGAATCAATCGTATACAAATCCCTGCTGCGGAAGCAAAGCAATGTTGATGTTGTGAGTGTGTCAGAACCTTTGATAGATGGTCCATTCGGCTCTTTAATCGAGAGAATCATTGAATGGATGGATGAATACTACTCTATCCGGCTTTCTGGCGAAGTCCTAAGAGGGATGAAAGAAAAGGCTACAAAGAAAGGATATCAGATGTCTCCGCCTCTGGGATATCATGCTGTCGGAAACGGAGAACCTTATAAAATTGATCTGGATGAAATGAAGATTGTGGATTTTATCTGTGATGAATTTGATTATCACAACTCTGATGTCACAAAGATAACAAGAAAACTAAATGATATGGGAGTACGTACAAGACGAGGAAATCCATTTGAATCCCGTAGCGTAGAAAGAATCTTGAAAAATCCATTTTACTACGGTCTTGTCGTTTGGAACGGTATATCGTTTATCGGAACTCACGAGGTCTATTATTCAAAAGAACGCTTCGAAGCCCGCATGAAAAAGATACAGACTACATACAAGCCACTGAAACGCCGTGATGTATCCTCATGTAAACATTGGTTATCAGGGATTTTAAAATGCGGGTACTGCGGAGCTTCTCTTTCTTACAATGGTGCAAACAGGCACTCACCCGGGTTTCAGTGCTACAGGTATAGCAAGGGGATGCATGCAGAATCCTGCTCTATCTCAGAAAAGAAAGTGGTTGCTGCACTGGAAGAGTATTTTGAAAAACTTCTTTCCGGTATGGATTTTGAATACTCCTACCACTCTGCTGAGACCGGTGAGAAGATATCAGAACGTGAATCGCTCCTGTCTGAGCTTGATAAAATTTCAAACAGAGAGAAACGGATCCGCATTGCCTATGAAAATGAAGTAGATACTCTGGAAGAATATAAACGGAACAAAGAGCGTCTGCAAAAAGACAGGGAAGATATTTTGATGCAACTGGAAAATCTTGACAAGAATAATGAAGATACGAAAACAAAATCTGACGTGCTCAAGAACGTGCAAACTGTATACGATGTGATTAAAAATGATGCAATAGACTATGATACCAAAGGGATTTTTATGAGGAGTTTGGTGGAGGATATCGTTTATGATAAGAAAAACGGCAAACTAGTCTTCCATCTTTACATATCGTGAACCCTCTGTTTATAAGGGTTTGCTGATATGTTATAGGTTACTGCAATCCGGGCCGCCAAATTGTGAAATGATCACTTTGGCAATCTGTGGGTTCGTTTGTGTAATCTTTACCGGATATTGCAATCGTTTTTCATAATTCCACATAATCAGCATCCTCCTTCCTGCCATGGCCACGGCTCATTGATCCATTTCCAGTATTCACTGCAGGATGCTGTGGCTGTATCGATCGTCAAAGGTCCGAAATTCATGGCATATTCTTTCATTGCCTGATTGCGCATCCGGCTGTATTTTTCGAAATAAGCCAGTGCATCCGGATCCTGCGGGTGGGTATCCAGATATAATTTCACTTCATCCACCGCGAAACTGACAGCGTTGATATGATTTAACAATTCTGTTCTACATGGACGGTCTGTCATTGATTACATCCCCCTTTTCCATAAAATGGTTTGTTTAAAACAGGGAAGATCGTTCCACATTCTAATCCCTTATGAACATCATAAGTGTCTTCCCATGTCTGCCAGGGAACATATGCCATCGCGAGAGTCATATGTTCCAGCGGATCACGGGGAATGCGGCAGGAACAAGGTGGCGAGACTGCTTCACCACAGGAGGAAGAAGGATTCTGTCGACGCTGCACCGGCATATTGCGATAAGGCTGCTGTTGACAGGTAAACCGTTCGTTTCTGGAATAAGACCGATTATTTTGCATAGTGTGTTCTTTCCTTTCATATAATTACAGTACATAATATGGAAAATCTGCAAAAAGGTGAATTTTGATGACAAATACAACTCTTTCCTGTACAATGGTTCTGATAAATGAAATACGACCAAAAAGGAGTTATGTCATGAGTATTTTAAATGTAGAGCATCTCACACATGGATTTGGAGATCGCGCTATTTTTGCAGATGTATCCTTTCGCCTTCTCAAGGGAGAACATATTGGACTGGTGGGCGCAAACGGAGAAGGAAAATCCACTTTTTTAAATATTGTTACCGGAAAACTGATGCCGGATGAAGGTAAGATTGAATGGGCAAAAAATGTCCGTGTCGGATACCTTGATCAGCACACGGTCTTAGAAAAAGGAATGACGATTCGAGATGTATTAAAGTCCGCATTCTCATATTTATTTGAACTGGAAGAACGCATGAATGCAATCTGCGATTCCCTGGGAGAGGCCTCTCCGGAAGAAATGGATACGATGATGGAGGAGTTGGGAACCATTCAGGACACCCTGACTCTGCACGATTTTTATATTATCGATGCCAAAGTTGAAGAAGTTGCAAAAGCACTTGGACTTCTGGATATCGGTCTCGAAAGAGACGTAACCGATTTAAGCGGCGGACAGCGCACCAAAGTCCTTCTGGCAAAATTACTGCTTGAAAAGCCCGATATTTTGCTTTTGGATGAGCCGACCAACTATCTGGACGAAGAACATATCGCATGGCTGAAGCGGTATCTCATCGACTATGAAAATGCATTTATTTTGATTTCCCATGATATCCCATTCTTAAACGATGTGATCAATATTATCTACCATATGGAAAATCAGGAACTGAACCGCTATGTAGGAGATTATCATCATTTTGAAGAAGTATATGCCGTTAAAAAAGCACAGTTAGAGGCAGCCTACAGAAGGCAGCAACAAGAAATCAGCGAATTAAAAGACTTTGTAGCAAGAAATAAAGCGCGTGTTTCTACGAGAAATATGGCAATGTCCAGACAAAAGAAACTGGACAAGATGGACGTGATCGAGCTTGCAGCAGAACGTCCGAAGCCGGAATTCAAATTCCGATACGGAAGAACTCCGGGAAGATATATTTTTGAGACAAAAGATCTTGTGATCGGATACGATGAACCATTGTCAAAACCACTGTCTCTTTCTATGGAAAGAGGGCAGAAAATTGCTCTGGTCGGCGCCAACGGAATCGGAAAGACGACATTGTTGAAAAGTATTCTCGGGCTGATTCCTGCGATTTCCGGCACCTGTGAACTGGGAGAAAATTTGCAGATTGGATATTTTGAACAGGAAGTCAAAGGAGATAATCGAACAACCTGTATTGAAGAAATCTGGCAGGAATTTCCTTCATTCACACAATATGAAGTACGTTCTGCTCTGGCAAAATGCGGACTTACAACAAAACACATTGAAAGCCAGGTTCGCGTCTTAAGCGGAGGAGAGCAGGCAAAAGTAAGACTCTGTAAACTGGTGAATCGCGATACCAATATCCTGCTTTTGGACGAGCCGACAAACCATCTGGATGTGGATGCAAAAGATTCCTTGAAAAAAGCACTGCTTGATTATCGTGGAAGTGTGCTTTTAATCTGCCATGAACCGGAATTTTACCAGGATGTCGTACACGCAGTATGGGATTGCAGCAAGTGGACAACAAAACAGATTTAAAAAGAAAAGGACTTGATCTTCATTGAATTTCAAGTCCTTTTCCAGATTTATCTAATCAAATCCGCAAATTCTTTCTCAAACTCCTTCCACTCTGCATCTGAAAGGTGATGCACAAAGTCTTCCTCTTTCCACTCCTCTCCAACACCAAAATAGGCATGATCGGAGCACTGATATCCTACTTTTCTTGCCATTGCAACTGCGAACAACCGATAGGCATCGCCCTGTGCTGTAATCACATTACCATCTTCCACAACTGGTTGATACCGTATATTCTCCATATCGATAAATGGCAGTCTTTCGTTCATTTCCAGATACATGGAATTGGTGAATTTCTTATCTTTCAGAAGTCCTGCTTTTGCCAAATAAATCGGTCCTGCACAGATTGCTCCGATTGGAAAAGTTTCATTTCCTTCCAAGCCCCTCAAAAATTCCATTAACTTTTCATCCCGAATTGATTGCCTGATATCACTGCATCCCGGTAAAATCAGACAATCATATTCTTCCACACAGAACTCTTCATACGTAATATCTGGAAGGATCGCAAATCCTTCTTCGGACCTGACCGGATTTTTATCCCCGGAAACCACAACTGTCCTGGTGTCAAATCCCCAGCGGAACAGTGAACTCAAATTTCCAATTTCCTGAAAACTAAATTCCGGATATACAACAAGTGCTATTTTCTGATTCATCTTTTTCTCCTTTCAAATCTCTCAATTCTTTTACCTTTGCGCTTGATTATACTGAAAAAACTCCGTTTTTCAAGATTTTTCAGAAAATAATATCTGCAGTAATTCCTGATGCGGATTTTCTGAATCCGCCTGAAACACATCCACACAATTCAATGCCGCTCCCCCGTCAAAAAAGGCCGGAAATAAAAATCCACATTCCGGTTTTCCCGGTTCATAATCTCCTGTAACCGGAGAGATCACGCAGATCAGATACTCAAACATCTGCTCAGATTCTCCCAGTCGTTCCTTATCCTTCGCCTTTGCAGGAATATCATACCGATCATGAAACAAATACACAGCATACTCCTGTTCTGTCTGATACACTTCTGTCACTTTCTCGTAAAACACATCCAACAGTGCATCGTTTTTTAACCCACAGTCCCAGATTCCCATTAGCAGCTGACGCATACCTCCCTGTTCAGATTCTGGAAATACATAGCGTTTCAGATTCTGATTGGTCTGTGCAAATGGAACCGTTTTCGCAAGCTCCAGATTTTTTTCACGTTCTGCAGGAGATAGTTTCAGAAAATTCACGTTAAATGTTCCGTCAATAAAACCTTCTGCGTCTGCATAGCATCCTGCGATTCTGGTCATGGACGTTCTTTTTACCGTCATGCGTCTTGTCAGGGCAAGTATCTCTTCACGATTGATGTTCATTCTTTTTTCCACCTTCCTATCGTCCCATTCCGGCAACAATCTTCTCCACTACCTCCAGACACAGATCTGCTGCCGCATCCATTGTCTCCTGAAATTCTTCAAAACCGCCTTCAATTCCGTCACTCACACATTTTACCAACATGCATGGAACCTGATTTCGATTACAGGTAAGCACGATTCCCGCAGCCTCCATTTCACAGATATCCGCACTAAACATTTCATGCACTCTTATTTTCTGCTCGGGATCTGCAATAAATTTGTCTCCCGAAGCACAGACTACAGGCACTAATTCCGGATGAATCTTTCTGGCTGTATCACTTAACACTTTCGTCGTTGGAAGAAAGATATCGGGATACTGCGAATATCGTCCCACTTCTGTATGGTCTGCCGCACTTGTGTCAAAATCATAGTGAACAACTTTCTCCACAATACAGACTTTTGTTTTGGACATCTCTTCCGTAAGACCACCCACTACACCAAAATTAATCACGATATCTACGTGATATTCACTGATCAGAAACTGCGTTCCGGATGCTGCCGCAATTTCTCCCGGTCCACAATTCACAATAACCATCCGATATTGGTCCGTCTCATATTCCAGCACCTGATACCCTGCTGTCTCTTTTCTCTTAACCAGTTTTGCTCCATAACGCTTCAGTACTGACTGTAGCTCAACAGCAACGATCATGCCGATTGTTTTCATAGACTCTCTCCCTCATAAATAACTTCTGTAATTCCATTATAACTTCTGCACACTCACGCAGATCTCCAGTACGTTCTCTCTGTAATCCGCTGTGATGGTTCCGCCCATTTTCTCCATCAGTGCCTTTGCAATAGATAATCCAAGGCCTGTTGATTTTCTGGCCGTATTCACGGTATAAAAACGATCAAATAATCGTTCTGCCTGTACTTCTGACAAACCTGATGCATGGTTGGAAATCCGGATATCACCGTCTTCCGACAATACAATTTTCAGATCGCCGTCACTGTACTTCACCGCATTACTGAGAATATTGCCAAGAACACGGGACAGAGCATTTTCATTTACTCTCCCCGTGATCTGTTGATCCGGAATCGAAATCTCCGGAACAATATGATTCTGCTTTAAAACGGAGTAATACGCGGATATGCTGCTTTCCAAAATCCCATTTAACGGTAAGACTTGAAGCGTCATCTCTTCCGCTTCTGATATCACAATTGTATAACGAAACAATTCTTCCGTCAATTGTTTGAGTGCCTGTGCCCGGTTTTCAATCGCATCCAGATAACGCTTTATATGCTCCGGACATTCTTCTTTTTTGAGCAGGTTCAAATAACCATAAATCGCAGTCAATGGCGTCCGCAGATCATGAGAGATATTGGTAACCGCTTCTTTTAGTTCCAGGTTTCCCTGTTCATAGCATCGTCTTTTCTCATAAAATGTTTCCAACTGCAGATTGATTGCAGAAGCCAGCGCACACATCTCCCTGTCACGGCTGGAAATCCGGATTATGGTGTTTGTATTGGTCTTCAATAATTTCTGAAAATCTTTCCGGATTTCTTTTGCTGATTTTCGCAACAGATACACCTTGATCTGCAGCACAATATTATACAAAACCAGAATTCCTGCTCCACACCATACTCCAACTTCCATTTCCACTCACTTCTCCTATTTGATATCCTTCCGATTAAATAGATACAATCCTGCCAGGCTCGTTCCGAAAATGATCAAAATCGAATATCCCATCATTTTTCCGAGATTCAGAACTCCCTGATTAAAAATCTGTACGGCCTGCCCTGCCGGCAGAAAATCCAGGATATTTTGATAAACCGTACGGCTTATTCCCGTCAGATAAGCAGGATTTTTTACTGTTTCCATAACGGTTTCTCCATTTGCGATTACCGCCTGTGTGATCATCTCCGGCTGAGACAATTTCGAAAAAATAATCCCCGCAAACACCATCATAAAAACTGCCGCCAGAATGCAGACTACCGCAGAGGTTGTCTTACTGGAGCTTAGCATGGAGATCATATGAAAGATCGAAACATAAGAAAGCACCAGCAAAATTCCTGCCACACAGGTCTGTAGCATTGTCAAAGCCGGCATCTCTATCACGCCGAACATGGGAATGCCTGCCGCCAACCCTGCCGTATAAGCCAACAACACGCTGCACGTCCCAACCAGAAAGCTGATCCACAGATTCAATCCATATACTGCATTTCTTGAAGAACCGCTAATCAGTTTATTTCTCAATGTTCCATCGTGATATTCTGTTCCAACATATAAACTGACAAATACCGAAAGCAAAACTCCCATCACCAGCAAAAAATGAAATAGAAACGGATCCAGTAGATAATTTGCCCCACTTTCTTTCATCTGCATATATTGCGAAAGCATCAGGCAGACACTATAGACGGGAGGAATGATAACACAGGCATATGCGTCCTTATTTTTGCGAAGCCGATAGAGTCCCGCACGAAATAATTTATTCATGCTTGCCACCTCCCACTAAGTTGAGATAATAGCTTTCCAGACTTTCCTCGTATTCCTGCACGGAAAACATCCTGCAATTCTGTTCTGCCAACTCCAACGCAACATCGGAAACTACTAGTTCCCCATAAACATTTGCCTGCGTATCTGACAAGATCTCATATTCAAGACCTCTTTTATCCAGAATATGAGCGAGTACAGCAGTATCCGTCACTTGCAGTTTCACACACTTCCTACAGGTATTTTCCAGCTCTTCTGCCGTAATCTCTTTCACTATAGTTCCCTTGTCAATAAACCCATAATGAGTAGCAAGTCTTGACAATTCATCCAAAATATGACTTGAAATCAGCACCGTGATCTGTCTTTCCCTGTTCAGCTTTAATATCAGTTCTCTCATCTCTACGATCCCCTGTGGATCCAGACCATTGGTTGGCTCATCCAACACAAGCAGATCTGGTTTTCCTGCCAGCGCAATCGCAATTCCCAGTCTCTGACGCATCCCGAGAGAAAAATCTTTTGCCTTTTTCTTCCCTGCATCTTCCAGCCCCACCAGTTTCAAAATCTGAGGGATTCCTTCAAAAGACGGCAAACCCAAAACATAATACTGCTCTTTCATGTTTTCTTCCGCCGTCATATCCAGATAAATCGACGGGGTCTCCACAACTGCGCCGATTCTTCTCTGCGCTTCCAAAATTTTCTTGTCCGTATTTTCGCTTCCATATAACCTGTAACTTCCGGATGTCGGTCTTTGCAGTCCGCAGATCAGACGGATCAATGTGGTTTTTCCCGCCCCGTTCTTTCCTACAAATCCATAAATTGCACCTCTCGGAACATGCATAGAACACTGGTTCAGTGCCTTAAAGTGCCCGTAGTTTTTGCATAAATGATCGGTGGTTAATACATACTCCATAACAATTTGGCCTCCTTACCTTTTCTTTCCAACATATTCTATCTGTAAAGTGTTAAGAAAGCTGTTAAGAAAAGTGCAAAGAAACTGTAAATATTTCTCACTCTGCCATCTTAAAACCGATTCCCCATACTGCTTCTATATAATCTTTCCCCGAGATTTCCCGCAGCTTCTTTCTCAGATTACTGATGTGAACCCGCAGTGAACTTTCCATACAATCCGGTGTTTCTTCGCTGACACGGTCAAGCAGCACAGTCTTTGTGATCACCTGTTTTGGATGCTCCAGCAAAATTTTCAAGATGGCAAATTCTGTCTTTGTCAGTTTTACCTCATGTTCCCCAACCCATGCTTCATGCGTGACCATATTCACTGTAATTTCTCTATACATCAGTTTTTCCGAAGAATCTGATCTTGTACTTTTCCTGAGCTGCACAACAATCCTTGCCAGCAATTCTTCAATTTCAAACGGTTTTGTAATGTAATCCTCCGCGCCATTCAGCAAAAGAGCAACCTTATCTTTCACTTCAACCTTTGCGCTCATCACAATCACCGGAATTTTTTCAATCTGCGACAGCACTTCCTCTCCTGTAAGCCCCGGCAGCATCAAATCCAATAAAATCAGATCCGGCTTTTCGTTTGCCAGAAACAGTAATGCCTCTGTCCCGGAATAGGCATGGGAAACCTGATATCCCTCCTGTATCAGAACCTCTTCCAGCATTTCATTGATATGAATATCGTCATCTATGATTAAAATATGGCTCATAGAAAGCTCCTTCCTGATTTCAATTTTCTTATTCGGAATTTATAAAATTTTTGCCATATAATACTCGTCCACAACTTCTCCTTTTACCAACATTGATTTTGCTCTTATTCCTTCTACTTTAAAATCACTTTTTTCATATAATTTTCTTGCTGCTTCATTATGACATTCCACAGTAAGCTCCAGCCGAATGACAGAATTTTCCTTCGCCCATTTTTCCAGATTTTCAAAAAAAGTCGTGCCGATCCCTTTCCCCTGATACTCTTTCAATACACCCACAACAATATATGCAGTATGAAAATTTCGATGAAACTCTCCCCTCTCTGCCCGGAGATACCCCACTATTTTATTGTCTGCCTTTGCAATTTGTAAAAAGTCATTTCCATGTATCACGTTATGATAGATATCCGTTTCTAATTCTTGAATATCCATATGCTGCTTTCTTTCATTTGGTTCATACATCATAAAATTCGTTTCTGCATCAAGAGCATTTAACAAACTCCAGAAATGTTCCATTTCTTCGATTTCTATCTTTTTATAAATCACCTATATCCCCCTTATCATTTTAAAACTGTTTTTGGTTTCTTTGCCTCCACATACTCAAGGTATATACCAATAAGAATGAAATTGATACAAATACGTCCTGGCTCCCTTTGGCATCTGTGTCACAGCATTGTAAACATTGTAATAATCTCCTGCCCCCATACTTGCCGAAAGGATTCCAAAAACAAGTCCAAAAACAAACTGAGGATAAATCATTCCAACGATGTAAGGTAAAATTCCAAACACCACATTTGGAAGCATAGACATCAAGATAAAGCTTCCTTTGCTCATGGTCTCCGAACCAACCACAAACAACATCCCCTGTTTCCAGTTTGTATACAAATATACATCTTCTTTGAAGCATATAGCATGCAGAATTTCATGTGGAAATAAAATCGCGAATGGAAACAGGATTCCCAACCACATTTGCAGGGATCCATCAAAAATAAATCTGCCCATTCTCATGGTTGCAAAAATCCCCATGATGACCATCACAATAATCGATATCACAGTTGCTGTTTTGGAGAGTTCTTTTGTATCCTCAGCTTCTTTAAATTTTACCGCTCCCGGAATATGTTCTTTATGAGGAATCGATTCCGGATTCAAATCATATGCTCCTTTGTAATGTAATCTCATCTTCTGTCCTACAAGAGACCTAAAAAACGTCTTCACAGTCTATCATTTCCTCGCTGCAATCAAATACCGATGAATCGTCCCTTCAATTTTCCCTTGATCCTCAATTATCTTTTGCATTTTCAGCAACTGCTCAAAGCATTTATCAACTGAAAAACCAGGAAACTCCCATTCAATAATATGTGCAAACCATACAAACGCACCAATATCATAAAATTTAATTGGTCGATGCGCTTCCTCTGCAGCAAGAATATGAAAACCTGCATCGACAAACGCATTTCTCTGCTCTTCCAGATTTAAATGAGGAAACGGACTTTCCACTTCAGGCAGAACCATTTCCACTAAATCTCTATCGTTATCGCCGCCAACCTGTTGTGTAACAAAGATTCCACCCTTTTTTAATAATCGATACAATTCCCTGGCATCAAAATTTCCATGCCTGTTTATAATCATATCAAATGTCTCATTATCATACGGAATCCTTGAAGGTGTATTACACTCTTTAAAATCAATTCCTAAAGGCAGCAACTTTTCCTGACACAATCGCACATTCGGCTCGAATCCTTCTGTCGCTGCTGTTCTGGCAAAGGGATGATTCAGAGACAATAAAAATTCACCCCCGCCAGTGTCATAATCCAACACTTTGGCCGTATTCGTTAAATATTGTTTCACGATCTTCTCATAATCCCACGGCAAATCATTCTCTTCCTCATACCTCCCATGGATATGCGAAAAATCCCAACCTTTGATATATGCCGCCTTCTCTTCTTTTTTCCAAATTAATTTTAATTCTGTTCTATTCATTTTAACTGCTTCCTTTCAAATTTTCTATAAATAAAATGATTTGATCGGTGCAGCCCTGCCAGCATATGTTTTTACTTTTATTTTAACCTCGATACAATCTGCTGCCAGTTTTAAAACTGCACCGAGTAATTAATTCGTTTCATTCTCTCTAACCTCCGTATTTTCAATTTACAATAGCTCCTTTAGTTTGTCAAGAAACGCTTCTTCACCCCAGGTATTGATCTTGAAAAGCATTGCCTGACTGCCGCCTGCAGCAATCGCAGAAAGTTGAATCGGTCCGCTTCCATTCTGAAAAAGAGTTACATTCAGGCTCACCCGATTATCTCCAACATAACTATATCGTTCAAAAACACGAACACTGCATCTGGCAGTTCCACTTTCAAAGTCACTGAACTCTTCCAATGATGCTGACATACTGCCTTCTACGATTCCTCGCTCGATCTTACCAAGCACTTCATAAAAATCGCCGCTTATTACCTGTTCTAATTTTGCCATCTTACTTCCTCCTTATTCGATACACTTCACATCCATTTACAACACTGCAAAACTGAAATCCATACTTTTGTGCAATCCTTTTTGTAGCTTTCTGCTCAGGACTGCATTCTATTACAAGCTCTTTTCCGGAACTTCCGGATTCCTCAGTCACCACTTTAGTAATTGCACTTGCATACCCTTTTCCCCATTCCTTGCGTTCCAAAACCCATCCCAGCTCCATGCTGGTTTCATCATAGGTATGATAGATAACATAGCCGATAAAAACTTTACGCGCATCTTCCACCGCCCATATCAAAGGAGTCTCGCATATACCTGCTTTATACAGGAATTGTTTCGCTGCTTCCATGGAAAACGGCGGTTCAAGATACTCCATGACCTCAGGATCCGAGAGCACATGATACAGTGGAAAGAAATCCTCTGTTGTCATTTTTCGGATTGTCAGTTTTTCTGTTTTCAAGAACACGGCCGCCTCACCTCTCCATGTGCGCTTGGAATCGCAGCCTGCAGGAACTTTATCAAAGTACGTTATGTGCGCCTGCCTGATCTATTGAATGAGCTGGCTGTTGCACATGGGGACGGCACGCTGAAAAAAGTAATTAAAGCATA
>SKDY01000165.1_pt1 | contig 59048 bp, 52 predicted proteins | sample 4826591 | NCBI WGS metagenome assembly SKDY01 (sample SAMN11008823, study PRJNA524170) | human gut metagenome | biome: Human fecal sample; material: Feces; isolation source: fecal sample from pouch patient p10, p22 | host: Homo sapiens | place: Israel: Tel-Aviv | collected 2016-06-15 | reverse complement strand
GGTGTGTGCATGTAATAACATTGTCAAACCATTAATATTAAAAGAAAATGAGTACAAAAAACAATCAGAGTTTGGTATCTGCTGTAAATGTAGAACCATTGCACCAAGATGAAGAGAACAAGTTGTCGGGCGGTTTCCAGATCCTTGAATCAACTAACGGCACCATTGATTCAGAGGCAACCAATATCGGATACTGCGGACATACACATTCCGAGGACACCAACATAGGTGTGTGCATGTAATAACATTGTCAAACCATTAATATTAAAAGAAAATGAGTACAAAAAACAATCAGAGTTTGGTATCTGCTGTAAATGTAGAACCATTGCACCAAGATGAAGAGAACAAGTTGTCAGGCGGTTTCCAGACCCTTGAATCAACTAGCGGCACCACTGATTCAGAGGCAACCAATATCGGATACTGTGGGCATACACATTCCGAGGATACAAATATTGGATATTGTAGTTAGCATTTATCTAATTTTTAATGTTTCGTAAAATTGCATAGTTGAATTTTAAAGAAATCTGAAATATAATTTTAAATTTCTCTAAAGTGATTATGAAATGTGATTCTTATGATATTTTCAAGATTTATCGGATAATAATCTGGTAAATCTTGAAAAACAAGTAAAACCTAAAAATATAAGGAGCATTATAAATGAAACTAAGTAGATATAATACATTTTTCGTTACAAATGGTTCACATGTCGGATATAACAGCTTGTCTGATACATTTATTGTGATGAGCGATGAACTATATTTATTACTTGTTCCATTCCTGGAGGAAAAGAAATCTTTGGAGTTAATTAAAAATATTCATCCAACTTTATCTACAGAACTCATGAAGAAAGGATTCATTGTAGATGACAAGCTTGATGAACTAACAACTGCTTTAAAAATCGCTCAAAAAACAGATGATGATAATAATCAATATTCTATTATCATTAATCCTACTATGAACTGTAATTTTAAATGTTGGTATTGTTATGAATCTCATATTGTTGGATCAAAGATGTCTACAAAAACGATAGACGCAATAAAGGCACATATTAGTAAAGTTCTACAAAATAAAGCAATTAAGCGTATTCATATCGGATGGTTTGGAGGAGAGCCCCTTCTCTATTACAAGTCTGTTATGCAACCTCTACTCGAATACACAAAAGAAATCTCGGAATATAAGGATGTCAGCTTTATTTCAAATGCTACCACCAACGGTTTTCTTCTTACTGATAATATTATTGACAACTTCAAAAAATATCATTTGGAAAATCTTCAAATTACGTTAGATGGTAATAGGGAAAGACATAATAGTGTCCGAAATTGTAAAAATTTAAAATTAGGAACTTATGATGTAATTATTCAAAATATTAAAAAATGTGCTCAAAAGGGTATATTAGTGCGCGTTCGAATTAATATTTCAAATGAAACTCTAAATGGTCTAAAAGATATTATTAATGACTTTGCGCATTTCACGAATGATGAAAAGAGGTACATATGTTTTTCATTTCATGAAGTTTGGCAAGAAAAGATATATATGTATGAGCAAATAACTTCTGTCATTGAACTTTTTAGAGCAAAAGGATTTCAAGTTTTATACAAAAGCGAACATTCAAGGTCTATCTTTAATACCTGTTATGCCGATAAACGGAATCAAGTAACAATAAACTATAATGGTGATATCTTTAAGTGCACGGCAAGAAGCTTTGACTCCCTTAATAGAGAGGGATACTTGTTAGATAATGGCGATATTATATGGAATGAAAAATATTCTAAACGTTTTTCATTTGATCTTCGTACAAGAAACAAAGCTTGCATGGAATGTGCTATATTTCCTATGTGCAATGGAGGATGTTCTCAACGCCGTGTAGAAAACGAAAAAGTTCCATACTGTATATTTGATTTTTCAGAGAGAAAAAAAATGGACTTCCTAAAAGATAAATTTATAACAAGAAAGAATACTATAAGATGAAAAAAATCCCCCTTATACTCCAACAAGATGCAATGGATTGCGGACCATCGTGTTTGGCAATGCTCTGTAGTTATTATGGGCAACAGATTAGCTGTAAACAACTACGTAAGATCTGCTCATTAGGGAAAGCAGGGGTGTCTATTCTTGGTATCAGTAAAGCTGCGGAAATAATTGGATTTAAGACTGTCGGAGGTCGATTAAATTTTGATACACTTGCATTTGAAGTTCCTTTGCCCTGCATTGTTCATTGGAATCAGAATCACTTTGTTGTTGTATATAAAATAAAAAAGCACAAGAAAGGAAAATATACTGTCTATGTCGCAGACCCGGGCAAGGGATTTGTAACCTATACTAAAGAGGAGTTCTGCGAGCATTGGGTAAGCACCAAGACTGGTGGTGAAGAGAAAGGCATTGCACTTCTCCTTGAGCCGACTGAGCAATTCTACGCTCAAAAGGATGCGAAAATCGTTCCCACTCAAAACCGCTTGAAATTCCTTTGGGGGTATCTCAAAAAATACAAGCGTTTCTTTACGCAACTCATTCTCGGTCTGTTGCTTGGCTCGCTCCTGCAACTTGTATTTCCATTCCTCACACAAGCTATAGTAGATACGGGTATAGGAGGAAAGGATATAGGCTTTGTATGGTTGGTGCTCTTGGCAGAGATGATGCTACTTTTCAGCCGTACCGCCATCGAATTTATCCGCTCCAAAATACTCCTGCACATCTCCACACGTATTAATATCTCGCTCATATCGGATTTCTTCATCAAGCTGATGAAACTCCCGATGAAGTTCTTCGATACCAAACTGATGGGCGACCTCTTGCAACGCATTGAAGACCACCGACGTGTAGAGCAGTTCCTCACCTCAAGCAGTCTGAGTCTGCTGTTCTCGTTCTTTACTTTCCTTGTCTTTGGTGCCGTCCTTGCTGTCTATAATCTCAGCATCTTCCTTGTATTCCTCTTGGGAACGTCGCTTTATGCAGGCTGGATTATAATTTTTCTCAAAAAGCGCAGACAGCTTGACTATAAGTATTTCGAGCAGGCAGGACGCAACCGCAACGTCACCTATCAACTCATAGGCGGTATGCAGGAAATCAAGTTGCAGGGATGTGAGCAGCGCAAACGGTGGGAATGGGAGGATGTGCAAGCCGATCTGTTCAAGGTCAATCTGCAATCACTCAATCTTCAGCAAGTACAACAAGCCGGAAGCATTACCATCAACGAGGTAAAAAACATACTTATCACGGTACTTGCTGCCACTGCCGTGATACATGGCAGTATGACACTTGGTATGATGCTGGCAGTACAGTATATTATAGGACAACTCAACAGTCCCGTAGAACAACTCATCCAGTTCATCTACTCTTGGCAGGACGTGAGCATCAGCCTTGACCGTATGAACGAAATCCACACCGAGGCCAACGAGGAAAATGCGGAAAGGATACGGAACACCTATACGGACGAAAATACTAAGGGACATTCCCTCACGATAAAAGACTTATTCTTTAAATACGACATATACAGTTCGAAAGATATTTTATCGAATATCAACCTTTCTATTCCCAATGGTAAGGTAACGGCAATCGTGGGAGCGAGCGGAAGTGGAAAGACCACACTTGTAAAACTCCTTTTGGGATTTTATGAGCCACTGAATGGAAGTATAGAAATAGGCAATACCAACCTGAATGAATATAATCTCGGTTGGTGGAGAAGCCAATGCGGTGCGGTCATGCAGGAGGGCTATCTCTTCTCCGATACCATTGCGAGGAATATTGCCATATCGGATGATGAACCCGACATCGAACGTATCCGCCATGCTGCCCGTGTGGCAAACATCGCAGACTACATTGAAGCCCTGCCTTTAGCATATAACACAATGATAGGACAGGACGGTCAGGGCATCAGTCAGGGACAACGGCAACGCATATTGATTGCACGGGTTGTTTACAAAAACCCGATGTTCGTATTCTTGGACGAAGCCACCAATGCTCTTGACTCCAACAATGAACGAGCCATCACCGAAAACCTCTCGGATTTTTATAAAGGAAAAACTGTTATTGTGGTGGCACATCGCCTTTCCACCGTCCGCAATGCCGACCAGATTGTGGTACTTGACGAAGGAAAAATAGCAGAAGTGGGAACACACGAGGAGCTGACTGCCAAACGTGGCAAATACTTTGCCTTAGTGAAGAATCAATTAGAATTGGGAAACTGATATGGAAAAACAGGAAAATAAACAGGAACGGAGTTTTGAGCTCCGCAGCGAGAAAGTACGCAGCATCGTGGGGCAGATACCCTCTTCACTTGTCCGACACGGCATTACCGCCATTGGGGCTGTTTTGCTTTGTCTGTTAGCCGTAGCCTATTTCCTGCCCTATAAACAAGTGTATTCGGGTACGGCTACCGTACACGGAGCAACAACCGCAGCACCGGCGGACAGCACGGATATAACCATCTTGCTTAAGTTTGAGAACAAGCGTCCTGATAATACGAAGGGACAAATGATTTATCTGCAATCTCCCTATGGAACGTTTGCAGGGCAGATACGAGACCTGTCTTCCGTCCGTGACACATTGGAGCGTCAGGAAACCCTTTGCCGTCTCAAGTCAGCCGACATAAAAACAGTAGAAAACCAAACCATAGACTTCCAAATAACACGAACATCGGGCAATCTGCTGCAAAAAATGCTTGGGGGAATATAATTCCATCGCACATTCCTTATCTCTCCCGATAGTCAATGGTTAAACTCACCGCTTTCTCTTGCAAGGCGATGAGTTCTTTTGTCTGCCGAATAAGTTCCAGTAACAATGCTTTTACACTTTTCTCAGCCATATAAAGGTGCATCAGGCGTACAACTTGATTGTAGTTTGTGCCAATCTTATGTACTTGGATTGTGAGTTCAGAGAGCTTGCGGTAATACTCCACGGCGGATTTATCCACCGTTATCACCTTGAAACTCTCTCCAAGAATGCGAGCACGCACAAAGTCGGACTTGCTCGCTGCCCCCGACTTGTTGTACAGGTCGATGGCACGCAGTTGGTCTTTCACATTGGGCATACGGGTGTCCCATCTGTCCCAGCGTGGAACTTCTTCTATCTTGCGATGACCATAACGATTGTTGTTGGCTATTTCTAATTTAGGCATAATCTTACTTGTTTTGCTTGTTATCTAATCGCGACTTTGGAGTGATTTAATCCCCTTTCGGGGCAAGGTTCTTTGTGGGACAAATGACAGTTTGTCGGACAAAGACACACCTTGCTGTAGCAAGAAATGGTACATTTGTAGTTGGTATTACCTACTGATATTTTCTGACCGAAGTTCAGACTTGACGACTTAGTAACTTATCGACCTGTCGACCATTCGACTTATTAACTTCTTGACTTATCGACTGAGTTAAGTCTGTAGTTTGGTCAGTAAGATTATTTTGAGTTGAGTTAAAACTAACTTACTGACCACTTGACTTCTTGACTTACCTTATTCTTGGCTATACACTTGACTTAGGTTGTCATTTCTTGCGACACATTTTGTCTTGTCAGCCTTGTTTCTTGGGTATTGGATAATAATGTCTCTCAAGCATGGCTTGTATGTCGCTCTGCTTGTAGAGTATTTTGCCACCGATTTTGCAGTAGGCAATCGTGCCATTGTCCCGATAGTCCTGAAGTGTGCGAGGACTCAACCGTAAAAGTTTGCACACCTCCTCGCCTGTAAGGTAAACCTCTCCACCCAACATCGGACGGGCTGTGGAGCAATAACGCTCCAGTTTCTTCAAGATGCCCTCCACCAACTGCGCAAACATCCGCATCTGAGGGTCTTGCTGTGTAATGATTTCATTCTCTTCCATAGTTCATTCAGTGTTTGCGTTCAGTAATTCCGTGATGTCGCTCTCTTTGTAATAGCACTTGTGTCCAATCATTGAGAAAGGGATTTTTCCCGTATCGCGATAGGATTGAAGGGTACGCTTGCTGATGCCAAGCCTGCGGCATACGGCTTCATTGTCGAGCCATTCGTCCGTTTCGGGCGGATTGCCGATAAGCAGTTCGATACTGTGGATAAAATCAGCAAAGTCGGAGCAGTGTCGTTCCCATGCCTTGCGGTCGATGATGATAAGTTTCATTGCGTTGTTATTGATTACGTTGTTAATACTCGGCAAACAAACTCATATACAGTTCATTGCCATTATTGTCGTGTGCAAAGGTAAGCCTATGGGAGTATAAAAAAAGGAACGGAGAAAAGCTGGGAAATAGAGGGAAAACAAGGGAAAAACCAAAGAAAATCCATCTGTGTTATTGCGGTAATGAGATGAGGTGCCGACTCGTTCCTGCATCGTGGTAAACGAGCATTTAATCAGTCGTCTGATTGCGGACTACCAAAAGGAGAAAATTTGAAAGCCAGCGTGCTTTGCGTTCAAAGAGCCTGAGTATGCCGTATTCGTTCGGGCATTTCTTTTGGCAGTTAGCCTATCCGAGCAAGGTTGGAGTGAAAAATACGACCGCATAAAAGATTGTTTTTTGCAAATATGATAGCATCAAAGCACAGATAAAAGCCCTGCGGTGGAGATTTTTCGCTCCGTCCGCAGGGCTTGACCTTGCGAGCGATCAAGGCACCTGCCATACCTTTGCCCGACCGATTACGGCTTCAGGGGCTTTGCGTAAGGCTGTTTACAAAGAATATGCGTTGGTTTTACCCGCCTATCTGACCGATTATTGGCAAGTTATTGCTCTCAATGAGCAGCACTATCGTGCCTGTGAGTTCGGTGTAAAGACGGTCGTATTGCTCGTCAGAAGCAAATGTGTCTGTCAAACCGAACTTGTCGAATGCGGCTTGAATAGCCTTATTCGACAACAAGATAGTTGCGAGTCTTTCGGGGAGTGGTACTGGTAGCTCCTTTTCAAACTCGTTCTCCAAGACGGATACAAGTGTATCATACTTGGAAAAGTGCAAGCCCTGATACAAGATCTCACTTGCCATGCTCTCCGCTTCGAGGTGCGTGAAACCTTGCGCCACAGCATCGCAGTAAACAGTGAGAGCCATATCTGCCCGTGCAGTGATAAACTCCTTGTCTTGCAATCTCTCTGGGTGATGCTCACTCATATAGCTTTCCAATTTCAATCGAAAGTAGGAAAGTTCCTGTTTGTTGTTCTCTTTCATAACCGTTTGGTTTTCAATCGTGAATAATAAATGTTTGGCAATTACTTCCTTTTTATGCTTATTGCAGTGGTACGTTCTGCCGTGCTATCGACTTACAGTAGCCTTCAAAGGCAGAATGCTCTCTGTCAGTGAGTGCAGTCATATCCTCCTGTATCTTGTGGTCGGTTATCTTTCCGTAGATTTGTGTCGTGCCGATATTGCTGTGTCCGAGCATCTTGCTGAGCGTTTCCATCGAAATACCATTGGAAAGGCAAATCGTGGTCGAGAATGTGTGGCGAGCCATGTGAAAGGTCAAGCCTTTCTTTATCCGGCATATCTGCCCGATGTTCACGCACGCAAGGGATGCTTTCCTTATTGTAAGATTGGGGAATATCAAGTCGTCCGCTTTCTTGTCCTTGATATAGAGCGAAAGGATTTGCTTGGCAATGGGCAGGAGTGGAATGATGGCTTCCACGTCTGTTTTCTGCCTTTTGATGCGGATTTCCTCTGTGCCGTCTGCATTATGGATGATGTGTTTTGGTTTGAGCCGTTGCATGTCCACACGAGCCAAACCAGTGAAGGCACAGAAAAGAAAAAATTGTCTTGCTCGCTCGAATTGTCTGTCAATGATGGGCGTTTGCAATACTCGTTGCAGTTCCTCCGTAGTGAGATAACGCCTTGTGCGGTGTGGCAGTTCTGCCTTGTAGTCCGCAAACGGATTGATGCGGATATACTTCTTCTGCTGACCGATGCCAATGAGTTTTCTTAGGAAGATGACCACAATCTGCATGGTGGCAAGAGAGAGATTGCGTTCTGATTTGAGATAGAAGTCCATTCCCTCAATAAAGCCATAGTCCAACAGGGAGTAACGAATATCCTCTAATCCTAAGCGTTCACGCAAATAAGCCTCTATGAGTTGGGTAGCATAGATGTAGTTGGCGAAGGTCGGCTTGGCAACCGTCAGACCTACGCAAGGACGCTTTTCCTCAATAAATAGTCGTGCTTCCTCCAAAAGAAAACCTTTGGGCTTGTCTTCTTCCATGAGTTCACGCTTGAGGAGTTCAGCGGTGATATAGCCACGCTGCCAGACTAATTCTTGGTATTTGCCTTTGGCTTGTTCCTCTTTGGTTTGCAAGTAGCGGTTGATTTCCTTTGTTTCTTCGCTCGTTCCCTTGCACCGTCCCTTGCGACTGTCCCAAAGTTCGGGAGCGATTTCCTTGCCCGTACTGTATTGCACCTGCTCACCGTCTATGGTGATGCGTCCCATAATCGGGCATTTGCCGTTCTTCTTCTCTTTGGGACGGTTGATATAAAAGAGCGTCTTAAATGTACTTCGTGCCATGATATCAAAGTTTTAAGGTGAATGTATCTTGTATTCGCTGTTGTATCGCCTGCATATCCCGATGGATTCTCTCGGAGGAAACCGCTGCATATACCTGTGTTGTTCTCAGGTTGGTGTGTCCGAGCATACGGCTTACCGTTTCAATAGGAACACCTGCAGAGAGTGTGATGAGCGACGCAAAGGTATGCCTTGCCATGTGGAAGGTCAGTGGGCTTTCCATGCCGATGTTTCTCTGTATGTAGTGCATGCCATTGAGAATAATGTCAGTAGTAGGGACATCAAATACAAAGCCTGCACGCTTTCCCCTGTACCGCTCCATTATCGCCCAAGCAGGAGGAAGTACTTGTACACGATACGGTGTCTTGGTTTTCATTCGCCTGCCCTTGATGCAGAGTTCGCCTTCTTCCATGCCGATGTTTTCTTCCCGAAGATTACGGACATCGGAGATTGCCAGTCCTGAAAAGCAGGAGAAGACGAACAAATCGCGGACAATACGGTAGTTCTCCCATTTAATCTCCAAGTCGATGATACGCTCAAGTTCTTCCTGTGTGATGCTTCTCGGTTCACCCTTTGGTCGCTCGTAACTGTAGCCCAAGAAAGGATAGAAGTCCAGTGCGCCTTTCTTTACCGCCATGCGGACGATGGTCTGCAAGGTGGATAAGGCACTCGATATGCTGCTGCGTTTCAGTCTGCGGTCAATGGTGAGATAATACTCAAAGCCCTCGATAAAGGCTTTGTCCAACTGTGAAAGGGGAATGTCTCTTACCTTGTGCTTCTTCTGTACATACTCACGGAGCAGGGAGAGCTGGTAGGTACGAAGTTTGAACGTCTTTAAGGCTCGGTCGATGCCTATACGCTTCTTTGTCTGTGTGAGATACTCCCCAAAACTCTCCAAAAGCAGGGTTTGGCGGTGGATTTGCCCCTGATAGGCATCCCTCACGTCTGTGGCGGTGAAGCATTCTTTCCTTTCACTGAGTTCGTGAAAGCGTGTGTGGATGAGTGCGGTGCATTCGCCGAGTTTCTGATTGACGGACACAGCCATGCTGCTCTTACCGATGAGCCGTTGCTTACGGCTGTCCCAAAGAGCGAGCGGAGTCTTACACTTGGTGGAGAAGCCCGAATGGGTTCTGCCAACGGAGATTCGCCCAATGACAGGCACAAGTCCTTTCTTGTCGGTTCGTTTCGCCTGAACGAAGAACGATACTTTGAGTTTGTTTTCTTTCATTTTTCTGTCGTTTTTTCTAAATTTTCTTTGCTTGCAAAGGTACAGATGAACAAGTATTCCTGAGCGATGCAGAAAAATGAAAGATGAAGAATAAAAACCTATGACACAGTTGTTTACCTTCAATTCGTAACCCCTTTTTGCTTTTTCACAGGTGGGTTACAATTTGGTAACGGAACTCCTGCCGTTTGATGCTCGTTCTTGCTTACTATCAAAATAGTAAGAAAATGCTAAATGGTACTATTTCAAATAGTTACATTCCCTGCATTTCCCTCTGTTTCCCTTAATTCTTAATGACTGATTATGCCAGAAAGATGAGCTTAGATTTACGCATGATTGATGAAAATGCTTACTCAGATCATATCGACAACAAGGCAAGCCACTGCGCCAAGATGCTCAATGACTATTACCAAAAGTACGATGCACAGAAAGGAACACAGTTCGTGTTCTCTGATTTAGGTACTTACAAACCCGGCGGAGACTTCAATATCTATTCGGAAATCAAGCGAAAGTTGGTGGAGGACTATCATATACCGTCCTACGAGATACGCTTCATTCAGGAGTGCAAGAACGAGAAAGCTAAGAAGGCAATGGTAGATGCCATGAACCGTGGGGACATTCGCATTATCTTCGGTTCTACCTCTATGTTGGGTACTGGTGTGAATGCCCAGCAACGTGCCGTTGCGGTCCATCATTTGGACACGCCTTGGCGACCTTCGGACTTAGAGCAGCGTAACGGACGAGCTGTGCGCAAGGGAAACCTTATCGCTAAGGAGTTTGCCGATAACAAGGTCGACGTGATTATCTATGCCGTGGAACGTTCCTTGGATAGCTACAAATTCAACCTGCTGCATAACAAGCAGCTCTTCATTAATCAGTTAAAGACAAACACACTTGGTAGTCGTACCATTGATGAGGGTTCGATGGATGAGGACAGCGGCATGAACTTCTCCGAATATGTAGCGGTGCTTTCTGGTAATACCGACCTTTTGGAGAAAGCCAGATTGGATAAGAAGATTACCACCTTGGAATCCGAGCGCAAGAACTTCCTCCGTGAGCGTGATGCCTCAACGGGCAAGTTGGCAGAGATTGAGAGTTCCGTGTCCTTCCATACAGACAAAATCAAGGAAGCACAGTCTGACTTGGCTCTCTTTGAGCAGCGTGTGGAACGTGATACCGAGGGATTACCTGTCAATAAACTGACAATCAAGGGTGTGGAAGACAGCACCGACGTCAAGGTCATTGCTGCACGTTTACAAGAAATAGACGAGAAGGCACGAACCAAGGGTGAGTACAACAAAATCGGTGAGATTTATGGTTTCTCTATCATGGTCAAGACAGAGAGCACTTCCAAGGACTTGTTCGACTGCTCGGTGAACCGCTTCTTTGTGAAAGGGCAGGAGTCTATCTATTACACTTACAATAATGGAAAGTTGGCAACAGACCCGAAACTCGCGTGTCAGAACTTTATAAATGCCTTGGAGCGTATTCCAAAGGTGATAGAATCGCATGAGAAGGAAATGGCAAAGGTTGTTGTCAATAAGGATGTTTACATTACCATTGCAAACGGTTCGTGGAAGAAAGAGAACGAGCTTCGTGCACTCAAAGGACAATCGGCAGAGTTGGATAGAAAGATAGCCCTTACATTGAAAGAGCCAAATGGAGGAAATGAAAAATCAAACGAAAATGACCAGCCCGAGTATTTAAGGCAAAATAGTAATAATAACCAAAATACTCAAAAGGACGAGGAGGGTATAATCTATTCAAGTGCTATGAATAATAGAAACAAACAAGAAGAAAGTAAGGGATGTGTCGCAAAATCCAGACTGCGATAAATGATGATGAGGGTGTGCCAAAATGACACACCCTCATTGTATTATTATTCCCACAAAGTGTATTCTCTCCAATTTTCAGGAAAGCCCATATCTTTCAATACTGCCAATTTAGGAGATTCATCCAATAGGTTGAGCAATTTCTTTCTAAATGAGCTGTCAGGACTGATTATTTGTTGTAAATACAAAATCACAGATAGGTAGGCAAACAATTTATTATCCCTTATCGTTGCAGACTCTTGCTTTGACAAGAAAGGCTGGCTCGTCCTATAAGGAAACTTCAACCCTATTGTAAAGCGACGATTCCATACACGACTGTGATGGGCACAAGTGTTGCGCAAGGACGATAAACCGTGCATCCAATTCTTCAGAATATCGACATTGTAAAGTCCCAAATCCCTGCATATGGTTTTACTTGAAGGATTATTCTTGTCCAAAGCAAAAAACAACTTACTCAATGTTCCCATAGAAACAACCTCTAAGGTCATCCATGCCGGCGGAAAAGCAGGTTCGCTGTATTTTTGATAATAATGGGCTATAAATTCCTCATTACTTCGTTTGACCTCTTTCATCAAATCACCCACAACAGGCTTACCGTCTATTACCTCGTTGCGTGTCAATGCGATAAACTTATCGTGCTGATAGTATAGCTTATGATTGAGAAACCAAAAGGCATCATTCTCATCAACGGAATAAGTTAGAGCTATTCGTGTCCTTAATGCCACCTCAATTTTTTCAATGGCATTGAAGATTAAAGAGCGTAAACGCCTGTCAAAACAATAGAGGTCTATCACATCTTGAAAAGAAATGTCCTTTCTCAGAAACTCGTGATTAGCACCTTCCTCATTATTTTGAAAAGGGTATGTATATGCTCGTAACCTATAATAACTTATGTTATGAAGATATTGGGCAGCAAGTGTTTCATCTCCAATATCAAGTCCTCGATCGTGCAGTTTTTTTACCTGCTCAGATGTGTCTATCGGCTTCTTTTCGTACCTCATAACCGTATATAAACTCGAAGACCTCCCCGGGTGCGCTGTTCCAATGGGAAGCGTGGGAGGTCATATTGGCTGCAAAGTTAACTGTTTTTTTTGAATACGCAAGGAAAATGCCAAAAAAAATCATTGTAAGCGATGATTTCTTCATTAAGAGCAGTATCAAATGCAGAAATGATAAATCATCTTTGTCCGTAAGGCTATCTTAATGGCATCAAACAGTATCAGGTGCAATTCCTTATTGGGCATAGTTCATAAAATAGACTCACCGGCAGATCCAATGGTGTATGCCAAGCGAGTACTGTTTTCGTTGAAGTGCGAAGAATCCGCAACTATCTTTCTGTTTGCAAATGTACGCATTATTTCTCATTCTTACAAAATAAATGCCAATAGTCTTTGATGGCAGCAAGGAATTACCATTCCTCCCGCTTTCGTACCATTTCATCTATCTCCTCGCGTAAAAACAACAAACGTCCATTGGCCTTAAGATAGGGGATTTTTCCTGCCCAAACCCAGTTGTAAATAGTTTTTTGTTCTACCTTCAAGATTTTTGAGACATCTATGATGTCCAAGTATTCCGGTTTCAATGGAGGGTGAACGGTTGTATCTATTTCCTGTTCCCGCAGGACGAGCAAACGGTCGAGCTTATCTTCCACATTCTTCAGTTTATCAAACAGGCGTTTCTGCCATGTATCTTCAGGCTGATGGTCTAAGTATGGCATAGTTCTCCTTTTTGATAGTTTCCATTTACATCTTGTGTCAAGATACGTTGCTCTTTCATATAGGCAATATATTTCTTCGCAGTTCTGTCCTTGATTTCCATTTCACGTATCAGAACCTCACACAGTTCCTGGTATGAGAGTTTGAGAGAACTTCGGAAAGCGTCTCTAATAACACCAATAAGTTCGTCGGTCTTGCGCTTCTCCTTGTCTTCCTTGGACTTCTCGCCACGATAGACGTGCATATCCTCTGCCTTGTCCCAGCCGAAAAGCATCATCGGTACATCCAGCGGACTCCCGTCACGGACTTTCAGTGCCTTTACCACCGAGTATTCCGGATTGTCGTCTTTCTCTATGGAAAGAATTCCCGCGGCTTTGCGTTGCAGCTCGGAACCGATGTGACCACGGAGCTTAATGCCATTCGGCACAAAGTGCAGCACGCAGATGATGCAAGTATTATATATGCCAGCTAAACGGTACAACTCATCTACAATGGCAATACTTTCCGTTTCATCGTTGGCGGAGCGTATCAAGTCGGCTATGCCGTCAATCACCACAAGATGGATGCCTCCATGCTTGTGGTGAAACAAATCCATGCTCTCACGGATAAGTTTCAATCTGTCCTTACGGGAGAGCGAGGCAAGGTACAGGGAGTGGTAAAACTCCGGTACGGTTTTCAATGAAGCACGTTGTAAGGTCTTACCCAAATTTTTGTGCAGTTGTGCCTCGGACTGTTCGGTGTCGTAGTGTAATACCGCCAAGCCGTTAGGGTTGGGCGTAATTTCCAATCCCAATGTCCTCTCGGAAGGTAACCATTCTGTTCCTAATGTCCCGGCAAGAATGGCAGCCACATAATTGCTTTTGCCCGTACCTTCGCCGCCCGTAATACAAAACAGATTGTCTTGTGTCCCCAACGGTACGCCATTCACTGTCACAACGGACTTTGAAGCATCGGGGGGATTGTCATAGTCTATTTCACATGAACGTAGCATCATGATGGTCTGTGTATAAATTTGGGAGAGCATGGTTGACAGCAACCCTCTCAATTCTTTTTCATTATGCCCTAAGGCAAAGTAATCGGATATATCTTTCTCGCTTTTGATGCCTTGCAGGGGAAGTGTCAGGGTAAGTACCTTATAAGCGGACAGGACTTCCGCTTGCCGTTCAGCCTCCCTGAGTCCGGTCTCGTCCGTATCGTATAAGAGAATGATGTGGCGAAAACGAAGCAGCAGGCTCTCGATTATGCTTTCTGGGATTTGTGCAGTCTCACTGTTGAAACAGATGGCATTGAAATGATGGGCGGAGAGGGAAAGCACATCCTTCTCTCCACCCGTGATGAAGAGTATGTCGCCCTTGTTGGGCAGCTGTTCAAAGCCGAACACATAATCTTCCACTTTTTCTCCTCCATACAAAAACCGCATTTTACTGAATGGACGGTAGACTTTAACAAAGTTCCTCATAGCATAGCAGAACATCGGTTCTTCCGAAGAAGAATGAATGGTATATGCCTTTCCTTGGTTTGAAACCGACTCAAAACGGGCTATGGACTTGACCTGAAAGCGCTGCAGGGTTTTCGTCCCGATACCGTATCGTTTCCAAAATTCAAGTTCGTTATCCTTGTAAGATTGTTCTGCGATCCTGAACCATTTCTTGGAGCCTACCTGCTTATTGGCATTCACGGATGTGGGAGGTTTGGGAAGAATATTGGCATTCGACTTGCTTTTTTCGCCCCAATCATTGTACGGCAATGAAATGTTCAGTTGCAGGTCATTGATAATCATCTTCAGCACTTTCATAAAGTCCCTCCGTATATCCAAGCCTTGTATTGCGGCTGCAAACCAAAAACAGTCACCGGAATACATTTCGTTACCGAAGTCTTTCATGCGATAGCACTTCGACCTCGTGTCAAAATAGATATTGCAGGAAGCCCGTTTGTCCTCATATAACGGATTCCGAAAATTCCGCTTGGGAACAAAATCAATCGGCATATAGAAACTGAAGACTTCCAGTCCCCTGTTTGTGTGTTCCAAGATTTCTTCCTTAATATTCATAATTCCTCAAACAAAATTTGTGAGTCTCCCATATATCCTTTCTGGATACCGTCCTTGTAGGCATTGAGCCTTTGAAGTGCTTCCACTCTACGAAAGCCTTTGAAGGACGCACGCCCCGTCTTGATTGCAATGTACAGTCCTTTGAAGGGATAAACCACATGATTGCAGGAAACATAGCGATAAGGGATAACTTTGTTGTCTCTCCATCGCGCCAGTGAAGCTCTGGATATGCCTAGAAGCCGCAGGACATCGGAAGAGTTCAGTTCAATCTTTTCTTCTAACACGGCATAGTCCTGTTTCAGTTCAAGAATGAAGCTTGCAATTCGATCCATGCTCTCTTTCAAGGAATGTATTTCCTCCAAAAGGGTAGCAGGAAGCATGTTATTCTCTGTCATCACGCATCAGTTTTGAATAAGTTCTTCGATTGCTTCTATCAAATCATGAAATGTATATATGCAGTCTTGCTTTTTTACTATACAGTTGGCAAGAAATATGATATGCTGAATCATTCTTTTGTGATCTACCTGACAGAGTTTGTTCAACAAAAAGATGAGATCTTCTTTTTCAATTGTAAAGAAACTATGGTCTTTGTCTTCGGTAGTATGCACCAAAGATTCTATCATTCCCTTGGGAAGATGCAAAAGAAGCACATCCATATCGAATGCCGAGGCACATTTAGTATAGGTGTCAATTCTTAAATCTGTCTGCATTCTGCAATGCTTCCTGAAGTTGGAATATTCCATACCGGCAACTTGAGCTTTCATCTTGCTATCCTTACAAAAAGACAGCATGTCTTCAAGAGTGGGAAGCACGATAAACAAGCGTCCCTCTCTCTTTTGAGGTATCATCTTCTTATCCATATTTATTAATTAATTTGATTTCTAAATGCAAAGTTCTAAAGAAATAAATCTTTTTTAAGAATATTAGATTGCCAATGTTGGCAAAATGATGCCATTTGCAATTTTTATTATTTTTCAACAGCATAGACCGTCAGTGCACGGTGCAAGTCCCTTTTATATATAAGGGCTTGCACCGTGCACTGAAATTGTAGCCAGAATCTCTCTAAAAGATTTTCAACCAAATATTTGGCGGAAGTTCATATTTTTTGTACCTTTGAACGCGATAAATACAAGTGTGTATTTCTCATAACAGTATCTATGGGTACTCTCAAAATACTCTCTTGTGGCTACAATTTGGTTACAGAGAAAAAACTGAACAGTATAAAATGCTATGATACAGGGAGTTGAGAAAAAAGTTCATTTTCCTCTCTGACTCTATTCTATAGTTAATAGAAACATATTCTTTCCGTTCACTTGTTGGTAGTATGTACTCATATCGTAGTAACACACATAAGCAACTACTGACAACAACGTAATCCTTTTTCTTTCATCGGTTTATCTCATATTGTAGTAATGTAGTAAGAAAACAATGAAAGAAAAAGGATTGGAACATATTCAGCTATTGACACCCCTGTCATATATGATGATAGGAATGACAGAGTTCCTTTGACGCATCAACTCACTGCACACATGCCTTCTGAACAGGTGGGCTTCTACGCAATCAAGTTGAAAGGAAAGGGCGATGATTGTCGGTAGTGGGTAAAGCGGTGCGTATCCCTTTACCTCCTTATCTGTGACAATCTTCCTTTCACCTGCATTCCTTTCATCTGGAGACAGGATGGAATCTTCGGTTATCGCCCGAAGTCTGCCACTGACTTTTCTCCATGTAACTCCGAAGAACCTTGCAAGCTCGCCCCCGGTCATTGCTACTTCGCCTTTTCCCCTGCGGATAACCTGCATGCCATTTCCCCACTCGAAGTAGCTGCGCCCCGTGTTCAGACGGATTGCAGCCTTAGTCTTTATTCCATCTTCCGTATTCATGCCGTTTCCTCCATGCTTTTGTTTCTGCCTGTGTTGGCAATAGCCATTGTCCCTATGGTAATAGTTTCCGTTACCTTATCATCCTCTTTGTTCTTTTCCTGGTGTTTGGCGATGAGTCTGTCCATGTCCTCGGAAATCTTGCAGTCCGTTACCTGTGCATAAATCTGTGTACTTGCAATTGATGTGTGTCCCATCATCTTGGCGATGCTTTCTATGGGAATACCTGCACTTAGACACATCGTTCCGAAGGTATGTCTTCCCATGTGATAGGACAGGCGTTGCTTGATACCACAAGCCTTGCCTACGATGCTTAGCTTCGCTGCTAACACACTTCTGCTGCAACAGGGCTGAAAGATAAGGCGATTATCCATATCCGTGTTATTGCCTTCTTCTTTCACCGCTTTTAGTTGCCTTTGCTGCTCAATAATCGTCTTGGCTATGGGATGTAACGGCACTATAAATTCTACTTTTGTTTTCTGACGTTCCTTTCTTATATACATCTGTCCGTCCGCTGCGCTCTTGATATGCCCAAACGTCAAGTATTCCATATCCGTAATGGCTAAACCTGTGAAGCAGGAGAAGATGAACATCCGCCTTGCAAGTTCGGCATCGCTATCACACATCTTCATTGCCATCAGGTTTGCCACATCACTCTTGCTAAGAAAACGAATTGCCTTTTCCACCTTTTCATATTCCGCATGCTCAAATGGGTTATAGCGAATGATGCGCTGGCTTACTGCACGAAACATCAAACGGCTCAGCCAACAGAGATAATTGTTGATAGAAGACCCTTTCAACCCTTTCTTTTTAAGAAAGAAGCGGTATTCCTCAAACAGTTCCTCTGTTATACTTCGGATTTCTATATCTTTACCCCCCAAGTCTTTTATAAACTCGCATAACATCCTATTTGCATAGCAAAGGTTCGTGTATGTACCTTCTGCCTTTGATTTGCCCACACCTTCCTTTACCGATTGTAGTTCTGTATTGCTTAGCTCCAACAAAGTGGTAGGAGAAGTTGCAATGCCCTGCAATCTGTTTTTAAGCAGTTCAGCACTTACCACTCCGTCTTTTAGAAGCAGTTCCTGATAGGTCTTTTCTACAAGTTCTCTGAATGATTGCAGTCGAAGATTGATTTTCTTTTCCGTAGTTGTCCCCTGCTTGGAGTTCCACTCTGTGGGCTTGCATTCTTCGTTTGTGGTAATGACTGACTGCTTACCGTCAATTGTGATACGGCAGAGTATGGAGGTCAGACCATTTGCCTTGGTCTTTTGTCTGTTGATATAAAACAGTGTCTTGAATGTACTTCTCATCATGATTTTAGTTTTAATACTACTATTGCTAAATACTCATCTGCATATCCTCCGTGAAAGAAAGGAAACGCTCAAACTCCAAAAACAGTTTCTGTGGTGTAACCTTTGCGTACCGTTCGGTCATACTCACGTTGCTATGCCCCAACATCTTGCTCACCGTTTCTATCGGTACTCCTTGTTCCAGTGTGATGAGCGTGGCAAAGGTATGTCTTGCCGTATGCGTGGTAAAGGGAAAGGCTATGCCTGCTCTTAGGCGCAATGCTTTGAGATACGATTGATAGGTGGTATATTTCATCTGTGGCAATAGCCTTTCCCTTTCATCGCTCTTGTACTTCTCTATTATCCTGATGGCTTCGGGTAACAACTTGATACGGCAGAGTACACCAGTCTTCTGCCTGTTGAACTTCAGCCAAAAGCTTCCCTCGTCATCACGCATAAGATGTGCCTTACTTAGTTCCATCAAATCACAATAGGCTGCACCCGTATGGCAGGCAAAGACAAACAAGTCTCTTGCGGTTTTCATTTCTTCCTCCAACTCTTCAAACTGTATGTTCATTAGTTTATCAAGCGAACACCTATCAAGAGCTTTGGGTAGCTTCTTATCTCCTCTTGCTATTTTTGCATTAGCAAACAACAAGGTGTCAGCTAATCCCTCACGGTATGCCAACCTACATACGGTCTTTATTTGGGAAGCTGCACCATAGAAACTGCTCTCTTGAAAACCTAATGTCCCCAAGAAAAAATCTCTAAAATCATAAATAAAGTTTTCAGATAGTTGTGAGAAAGCTAAATCCTCTACCTTATATTTCTCTTCGATGAATGTGCGAAGATTTCCTCGTGTAGAGTAATAATTAGATAGCGTCTCTTTCTTAATATCTATTCCAACGTGTTCTTCTTTCTCCCTGATAAGCCTATCAAGGCGTTCTATAAGCATACACCGAGATTGTACGCTCCCTTGAAACTGCTCCTTGATGTCCGTGGCAGTAAATGCCTGTCCTTTGGACAGCAATGTTTGATAAGCGGACTGAATGGAAAGTACTAAACTATCCAGCTTTCCGTTCACTTCCACCGCCTCACGGCTCTTGCCCCTCATTCTACTCTCACGAGGACTCCACAAATCTATATCACAAGATAGCTTGCAACTAAACTGTACTATACTCCTTCCAAGTGTGATACGTCCCATAATGGGAGCTTTACCCTGCTTATCCTTTCCGCTCTTTTTGAGGTAGAGCAACACCTTTATCTTTTCTGTTTTCATACGCTTTAATTTTTATGGGCAAAGTTACCCAAATTAAAGCGTTCCTCACTTATGCAGAAAACTGCCGACCAAAGCAACAAACACACGAGAGAAACAATTTCAGTTACCTACATCTGCATTTAGTTACCTACTTCAAATCTTGGTAATGATTTAGTAACTGAACTTCTGCTTAAATCCGCACTTTCTTGCCTTTTACAAATAGAGCAGTTTTATGCAAATTGCCTCGTTTCTATCTCATTACCAATTAGTTTGCATATCTTTCGATATTTCTTCATTTTCCTTGATTAGTTACATCGCAATTAGCGTCAAGTTACCACGTAATTTGAGTCAAGTTACAGCGTAATTTGAGTCAAGTTGCCCGCTGCTTTAATAGAGATTGTCACATGATTGGGTATATATTGTTCTATAAACTATCTGTTATTATATGATGATAATGGATATTGTGTCGTGCGATGAGTGCCATGCTGGGCTATCCCGACTTTCGTTCCTATGAGTGACAACGGATATTGTGTTATGCAATGAGGCATTTCTCATGTGGTAACTGCGTAGCAGTTATGCTTTTGAAAGCCCGTGGTTGGCGAGGAACGAGCCTACCTCGGGGGAGTGATAACGCGTGGTTTTCAAACCCGGTACGGTTTTTGCTTCTTCCAATTACGTGGCGGATACGAAAAAGCTGAACCCGTTCCGGGTTCACTTCATGCATCTATTCAATCCCCACGTAGGCTCACTTCGCTCGCCGACGTGGGGCTTTCAAAAGCACAACTCGTACCGAGTTGCCCTCCCACCTCTCGCCTGTTATCTTGCCACATGGTCATTACGATGAAACAATAGGGTGGAGATTACTACACGACAGGGTATAGAACGCATGCTTATTTGAGTCATTTTACGGCGTAAAGTGACGCAAGTTGCATGGTGATTTGAGTCAAAAAGCAGAGTAATCTATGTCAAATGATTATGCAAACAGATATGGGTTACACGAATTGGGGATAAATCTTTGCTTTTGCATAGTTTCAATTGCTTATCCGAACTAAGGTGTTTGATGCTGCTATTTGCCTCAAAAAGCGCAGTGATTTAAGTCTGATGGTGAGATGATTTGACGTAGATTGCATGGAATTTCAGTGTTATTTTAGTCTTTATTTTGTGTTGTTTTTTGCAATATTCTGATAGCCAATGCGTTATAAACTGCTAAAATACAGCCCGTATTTGGAGCGGGATAGTCTTTCATTTCAAATACGCGAGCTATGCGAGAACATTTGTAAAGTTCCTTGATAAGATTTAACTTATAATCCGTTTGCACTGTAAAGTTCTTTGTACACCAATGGTATTCGGTTGTTTCCCGTTTGATTTTTGGAGATAGTTTCAGTTCAGTACAAATACAGTCCAATCGTTCTGATGATATTTGCCTGCTTGAATTCACTGCCAAAACAGGTAAAGATATGTCGGAAGTAAGGGGGAACAGCAAGAAAACCCAACTGATGATAGCGGACTGTTCTTTTTATCTTTCCTGTCAAAAAGGCATTTGTTTCTGTGTTTTTTTACTAAATTTGCAGTATTATTACAGACCTAACAGAAGAAGGCAGAATGACAATTATCCTCGCATTACATGCAATTTGCATTTATTTCTTTTTGAAGCGGAACTCTGATGTGCCAGTTTGGTTGAAGTTGTTTGCATTGAGTCCGCAATTAATATCACCGTTAGTGATGTTTGTAACCATCTTTTTCTTTGATGCACCAGGCGTTTCTTGGAAGGCTGTGGCTTTGTTTATATTGGCCAACGCTTATACTTTCTTGATTTATATCGGTGCATTCTGGGCTTGCAGCTTCTATAGGAAAGGATTTCGTCGTTGGGCACTTGTGCCCCCTTCTCTGTTTACGCTCATTAATCTTTCTGCCTGCTTAGCATTCTTTCGGGCATAGAAAGCTTACAGAGTTGATGAGGATTTACTTCTCTTCTTCGTAATCTACGTATTCACCTTCATCTTCTTTGAATATCTTCTTGTTGGCTTCCTCGGGCTCACGTGTGTCGAACACTTGTTCCCTGTCACCGTAGGTGCGGCGTCGTTGTGCATTCTGTTGTCGCTGACCGAAGTCTTGTGCACGTTGATTGTATCTGTTGATATTGTTTCGGAACGTATTGATGAAGCGAAAAGCTGTCAGCAAGATGAATATGAAGAGTACTATGAAAAGCAGAAATATAAACTTGAATAAGAACATCGTCTATCCCTCCTTAATTATATAGGTGTGTTGAAAAGTGAAGTTGGTTGTCATGCTTTATCCTTCAACCAAAGCAAAACTGAGCCGGCAAGATAAAGGGTAATGATAATCCACCAGGCTTCGAGAAGTCCGAAAACAGCAAGACAGACAATGGAAAGTACTGCAAAACAGTATTTCACTTCATTTCCTTTCCACCCCCACTGCTTGAACTTCAAGGCAAACATCGGCAGTTCAGACACGAGCAGATAGCAGCTGACGGCAAGCATGATCAAGAGGATGAATATGGAATAAGGCGAGCTTTCGAGCCATGAAGGATTGCTGACAATGAGTGAACTCCAGAACAATGCGTTGGCTGGTGTGGGCAAACCGATGAATGAAGTGGTTTGTCTTTCATCGAGATTGAACTTTGCAAGGCGCAAAGCGGAGAATGCTGCCATGAGAAAAGCAACGTAAGGGATGTAGTCTTTTATGCCGAGAAGAACTCCGGGATACTCCAGAACAGACAACTCGGAGAATAGAATTGTGGCAGGAGCAACGCCGAATGTAACATCGTCGGCTAACGAGTCAAGTTCCTTGCCTATGGGAGATGACACGTGCAACAGACGTGCTGACATGCCGTCGAAGAAGTCGAATACTGCACCGATGATAATCCAGAGAAGGGCCATCTTAGCGTCTCCGGCGAAGGCAAACGTCGTGGCTATGCATCCCGAAATGAGGTTGCAGCAGGTGATACTATTTGGAATATGTTTCTTAATACCCATTATTTCAGTTTGGCAATAATCGTTTGGTCACCTATCGTAGTCTGTCCCATTTTCACGCAAACTTCGGTTCCAATGGGCAGAAACACATCGACACGGCTTCCTAATTTGATAAATCCAAGGTGCTCGTCAATATAGCAGTCTTCACCTTCTTTGGCATAGGTGACAATGCGACGTGCCATGGCTCCGGCTATCTGACGACACAGAATGTCCTCTCCTTCGGGGGTAGTAATCATTGTGTCAGCGCGTTCATTCTCCTCACTTGCCTTGGGAAGCCAGGCTTTATGATAGTTCCCGTCTTGGTGGCGCACGAATTTCACCTTGCCATCAACAGGAAACCAGTTGGCATGAACATTGAAAAGGCTCATGAATATGCTGATCATCAGGCGGCGATCATGGAAATATTCGTTCTCATCTACTTCTTCTATAACGACAATCTTGCCGTCGGCAGGGGCTACAACAACCTTTTCTGTCTCGTCAGTTTCTGAGAAACAGCGCACAGGACAACGGTAGAAGTTGAGCACAATGACATAAACTGAACCGAAAATAATTAGGAATGACCAGAAAAAGAGCTTGTTGTCTAACCGAAACAATAGTAGTGCAAGCGCTGCGTAGGCTATGAAACTGTAGAGAAGGGTATCGGTCCCTTCGCGGTGAATACGTATTTTCTTAAATTTCTTTATCTTCTTAATCATAGTCTATTAGAATAGATACTAATTCATCGCAAAGGTAATTATTTTTTGTTTTATGAGCAAATATCTAAAATAAAAAACCTTGTTTTATTTTGTATTCCTCTTTTTTTGCAGTACCTTAGCAACCCAAATTATTATCTTATGCAAGACTTTATTCACCTACATGTCCATACTTATTATTCGGTTCTTGACGGCCAGTCCAAGATATCTAACCTTGTAAATAAGGCTGTCGAAAATGGAATGAAGGGTATGGCGATTACGGATCACGGTGTAATGTTCGGCATCAAGGAGTTTGCCGACTATTGTGCCGGCGTCAATAAAAAGCGGAAAGCCGATGGACTTGAACCTTTCAAGCCTATCCTTGGCTGTGAAATGTACGTGGCACGGCATAGACTTCAGGATAAAGTTAAAGAGCATGGAGACAACTCCGGCTATCATCTTATCGTGTTGGCCAAGAACTATAACGGCTATAAGAACCTTATAAAGTTAGTCAGCAAGTCGTGGATGGAGGGCTATTATTACCGTCCGCGTACGGATAGAGTAGAGCTTGAAAAGTATCACGAAGACCTGATTGTGTGTTCAGCTTGTATTGCCGGCGAGGTGCCTTCAAAGATAATCAAGGACGATTTGGAAGGAGCACGCGAGGCTTGTGAATGGTATCATCGTGTTTTCGGTGATGACTATTACCTCGAATTGCAGCGTCATGAGGTGAAAGATCCTACAATTCTTGCCAATCGTGAAGCCTTCCCGCTGCAGCAGAAAGCCAATAAAGTGTTGTTGGAATTTGCTAAAGAGTATGGCATTAAGGTCATCTGTACGAATGATGTGCATTTCGAAGACAAGGAAACTGCCGAAGCTCACGACCATTTATTATGTCTTTCTACGGGTAAAGATCTCGATGATCCAAACCGTATGCGCTATAGCAAACAGGAATGGTTCAAGACTCGTGAGGAGATGAACGATATCTTTTCAGATGTTCCCGAGGCTTTATCGAACACGCTTGAAATCTTTGATAAGGTCGAACTCTACAGCATAGAGCATGGCCCTATCATGCCTTTCTTCCCAATTCCAGAGTCTTTTGGTACAGAAGAAGGGTGGAGAAAGAAATTTACGGAGGCTGATCTTTATAGGGAATTCACATCTGATGAAAATGGAGAAAACCCACTTTCGCAGGAAGAAGGGCAGAAAGTCATCGAGCGTCTTGGTGGATATGATAAGATTTATCGCATCAAGTTTGAGGCCGACTACCTTGCAAAATTAGCCTATGATGGTGCAAAGAGGCTTTATGGCGACCCTGTTCCGGACAATGTCCGCGAGCATATTAACTTCGAACTTCACGTGATGAAGACTATGGGTTTCCCGGGATATTTCCTCATAGTTCAAGACTTTATCAACGCTGCCCGCACTGATTTGGGTGTCATGGTAGGCCCTGGGCGTGGCTCTGCAGCAGGCTCCGTGGTAGCTTATTGCTTGGGAATTACGAAGATAGACCCCTTGAAATACGACCTTCTGTTTGAGCGTTTTCTCAATCCAGATCGTGTGAATCTCCCCGATATTGATACCGACTTTGATGATGACGGACGTGGAAAGGTGTTGCGATGGGTAATGGATAAGTACGGACATGAGAATTGCGCGCATATCATTACTTATGCAAGTATGGCCACAAAGAACTCTATCAAGGATGTCGCGCGTGTGGAAAGACTGCCTTTGGACAAATCGAATTTCCTCTGTAAAGCTATTCCTGACCGTCTTCCCGACGGCTTGAAGATGAATCTTACGAATGCCATTAAGTGCACACCTGAACTCCGTGAGGCCGAAGTTTCACAGGATCCACGCGAGCGAAACACAATCAAATATGCTAAAATGCTTGAGGGAACGGTGCGCGGAACGGGTATTCATGCCTGTGGTTTCATTATCTGTCGTGACCCAATCAGCAATTGGGTACCAGTTTCAACGGCTGATGATCCCGATTTTCCAGGCTTGAAAACTGCCGTAACACAATACGATGGGCATGTCATTGAGTCTACCGGACTCATCAAAATGGACTTCCTTGGACTCAAGACTCTGTCGGAGTTAAAGGAAGCCTGCAAGGTTGTTAAGAAGACAGTTGGCGATGATATCGACCTTGATAATATCCCCATAGATGACGAACTGACCTATCAGCTCTATCAACAGGGCCGTACTATCGGTACATTCCAGTTTGAGTCACCGGGCATGCAGAAGTATCTTCGTGAACTGCATCCTACGGTTTTCGAGGATCTTATCGCCATGAATGCCCTCTATCGGCCTGGTCCAATGGACTATATTCCTGATTTTATCAAGCGTAAGAACGACCCAACTTTAGTGACATATGATATTCCTTGCATGGAGAAATACCTCAAGGACACTTACGGTATCACTGTGTATCAGGAGCAGGTGATGTTGCTTTCACGTCAATTGGCTAACTTCACACGAGGTGAAAGCGATGCTCTTCGCAAGGCGATGGGTAAGAAAAAGAAAGCCATTGTTGATGCGATGAAGCCTAAATTCATTAAGCAGGGACAGGAAAATGGGCATGATCCGAAGGTGTTGGAAAAGATTTGGGGTGACTGGGAGAAGTTCGCTTCCTATGCATTCAATAAGTCTCATGCCACATGTTATTCGTGGGTAGCCTATCAGACAGCCTATATGAAGGCGCATTATCCTGCTGAATACATGGCAGCACTTATGACTCGGCGCTTCAGTCAGATAACCGAAATCACCAAACTCATGGAGGAATGCCAGAGCATGAAGATAGCAACGCTCGGCCCGGATGTCAATGAAAGCTACTCAGAATTCGGTGTAAACAAGAAAGGCGAAATACGTTTTGGCCTCTCTGCCATTAAGGGAATGGGCGAGACGGCAGCCCAGTCAATCGTTAAAGAGCGCGAAACTAATGGCCCATATAAGGATATCTATGACTTCGCTGAACGTGTTGATTATGGTTGTGTCAATCGAAAAGCATTTGAATCTCTGGCTTTGAGCGGCGGTTTCGATGGCTTTGAATTCCGCCGTGAGCAATATTTCGCAGCAGGAATGAAAGGAGATGTGTTCCTTGATACGCTTGTTCGCTATGGCCAGCTCTATCAGCAAGAGCAGCGAGAAGCCAAGAACTCGCTCTTTGGAGGCGAGAGTGCAGTCGAGATTTCACGTCCGGTTCCCGGCAATGCAGAGGAATGGAGCACGATTGAAAGGCTCAACCGCGAGCGTGATTTGGTAGGAATTTACCTCAGTGCACACCCTTTAGACGAGTATGGGGTTATCTTGAAGTCGATGTGTAACACGCATTGTGTGGAGATAGATAAGAAAGAAGAGCTTGCCAAGAAAGAGGAAATCTCCATTGGTGGCATTGTAACAGGGGTGAAATCCAAGTTTACCAAGAATGGGAAACCATGCGGTTTTGTCACTTTGGAGGATTTCGAAGGCAGCGGAGAATTGGCTTTCTTCGGTGAAGAGTGGGGGCGTTGGCGTGGTATGTTGACTGAAGGTTGCATCGTATATATTACAGCCAAGTGCCAACAACGCTATCGCGACAGCAACTTCTACGACCTCCGTGTGCAGGATATTCAGTACATGCAGACCGTCAAAGATACGCGTTTGGAGAAGATTACCATATCTGTTGACAGTACAGTACTTACAGAAGCCGTCGTCAACGACCTCAGCACGTTAGTTGAAAAGACGCCGGGGAAGGCGCAACTCTATGTGCAGGTTATCGACCGCGAGCATAATGTCAGCGTGATGCTGCGCTCACGAAGCCACACCGTTGACGTCACCAAAGAACTCCTGAACTATGTCGACAGCAACTCTGCCATGTCCTATCACATCAACTGATGAGTCTTTACGACTGTTTTAACAGACTTTTTGGCATGGCATTTGCTTTTATGAAACTGAATGATTACTTTTGCAAAAGTATATAAGATTACTAATAAAAGAAACAAATAAGATGGAAGTTAAAATCACAACCCAAAACATTGAGAGTTATAAGAACGGCGAATTGCCATTGGTAGTAGACCTTTGGGCAACCTGGTGTGGCCCTTGTCGCATGGTAGGACCTATCATTTCAGAGCTTGCAGAAGAGTATGACGGCAAGATCGTTGTCGGCAAATGCGATGTCGAAGAGAATGATGATGTAGCAGCAGACTATGGTATTCGCAACATTCCTACTATTCTCTTCTTCAAGAATGGCAAGCTTGTTGACAAGTTTGTAGGTGCAGCAAGCAAGGCAATTCTCGACGAAAAGTTCAAGGCTTTGCTGTAATCATGCCGATGGGTGCATGCCCATTGTAGGCTGTCAAAAAGGGAAAAGCCTGTCAGATTAACTAGTCTGACAGGCTTTTTTCATGCTCATGAAGATGTTTTTAGATAGCTGTTGATTTGCCTATAGCTGCTGTTTCAAGGAAGATGAGGGCTTGAATGTCCGATATGTCGTGTCATTCGGTTATGTAAACATCTGTTCCTGCAATGGTTTGACGTATGGTTTTTCTCTCCATAATCCTATGAGGCAGATTATATGTTAAATTTAATCAAGGATATTTACAATTTCTCTTACATCACTGGTAAATTCAAAATAAGATTTATTGCCATTCAAAATACGCGAGTTTTAAGGCCATTTTGTAAAATGCTGACTATCAAAATGTTGCAAAACTTCATGCAAAATGTAAAATGAAATCACGCTGAAAAGCCATGCGATTTACGTCAGATTACACTCTAACTTGATGCATATTACGGGGTAATCTGACTCAAATAGCGGTGTGTTTTGCGTCATATTGCACCACATGATGATTGGAATTGCAGACTAAGTAGATAAAAACAGGATGATTGAAGCCCGCAGATGATTTGAAAGATATGCAGAAAGCAGAACTTCATTCCTATTTGGTGTGACTCCGAAGTGTTAAAAACGGTAAATAATATTTATAGATTTCAGCGCTTTTGAGAGCATTGGAGGCAATTCAACAAAAGTTCTGTAAGAAAATATAGAAAAGGAAAACAGTTTCTGAATGCTTTGATAATACAAAGTGAAAATACTGCCTATAGCGTTTCGTTTGCATATGAAAGGGAAGGAAAATGATATGGTTTAACTTGTCATCTGCAGAGTTCGACATTGATAGAGAGGTGAAACTCTGGGCTGTATTATTCTCAATTGTCTCCTGACAAGCCTGTCAGAAAGACTTATATCGGTGGTTGAAACCGAAAAAGGGGAAGCGCTTTTACACTTCCCCTTTAATAGAATTAATGCCATTGAAAGATTAATGCAATTGGGTTGGAACTGCTTGCAGCAAAGCATTCTGCCTCTTCTGCGCTGCAAAATATCCCGACCTATAGGCCATATTCAGCCTCATTGCATCAAAATCATCTACAACTTTGGCTCTCACTCCATTGAGAAGGGAGCACTGGATGGTTTCTAATTATGCACCAACGTACCTATTTCTTCTCCGTTCAACACCCGTTTCAAGTTGCCATAAACATCCATGTTGAACACATAGATAGGCAGATGGTTTTCCTTACACATTGTCGTGGCCGTGAGATCCATGACTTTCAATCCGCGCATATAGATTTCATCGTAGGTAATCTCGGTGAATTTTGTGGCCTTAGTATCCTTTTCCGGGTCGGCAGTATAAATGCCGTCGACGCGTGTTCCCTTGAGCATTACGTCGGCTTCAATCTCTATACCACGCAGCGAACTGCCTGTGTCTGTCGTGAAATATGGGCTTCCTGTGCCTGCAGAGAAGATGCAGACATAGCCTGATTCCATGGCTTCTATGGCCTTCCACTTGCTATAAAACTCTCCGATTGGCTCCATGCGAATAGCTGTGAGCACTTTTGTTTTAACACCAATCGCACCCAATGCGCTGCTCAGTGCTAACGAGTTGATGACCGTTGCGCACATTCCCATCTGGTCACCCTTTACCCGATCGAAGCCTTTCTGACTTCCACTAAGGCCTCGGAAGATGTTGCCACCACCGATCACAATGCCAATCTGAACGCCCATTTCATGGGCTTCCTTAATCTGTTGTGCATAATCTGACAGACGCTCGGGGTCGATACCATGTCCTTGTTCGCCCATCAAACTCTCACCACTCAACTTAAGTAAAATACGTTTGAACCTCATATTAGTATAAAATAAAAGCACCAGAACAACCTCTCCTGCCCCTCTCTGTAAGAGGTGGAAGCGATTTTTAGACCGCTTTTTGAAAGAGAATGGTCATCTGTTTATTGTGCCGTTGTCATTTGTTAGATTGATATTTTATTTCATTTCGAATGCCTTGAAGATATGTTTCCCTCTTTCAGGAGGGCTGGGGAGAGCTTTTCAAGCTTTCCAACTCCTTGAACCTATACTCGCGGATGACGCCTTCCCGATTTCTGACGACTAATGTTCCATCGTCTTCAACCTCTATGATTGCGGCATCAAACACCTCACCTGAAGCCACATCACGATAGGGATAGAACCCATGACGATGATAAAGTGCCTCATGATAAAGTGCAGAAATGTCACCGTATTGTCCGTTTTCAATCCACGAATAATACTTATCAAAGGCTGAAAGCAACTCATTAAGCAGTTTCTTTCGGTCGATTTCGTGACCTGATATCTGTGCCAACGAGACGGGATTTGGGGCATCACTCTTGAAAACTTGTTGGTTTACGTTGAGTCCGATGCCAAAGATACAGTCCTTGATATGGCCTGCAGAGAGCGTCGTTTCAATCAGAGTGCCACTGATTTTGCGGTTACGCCAATAGACATCATTGGGCCATTTCAGCGTGATTTCAGTCGTGTAGCCATCCAAAACCTCTTTCAAAGCCAGACCGCCTGCCATGGAAAGTAGGAACTGATTACGCACCGGGACCATCAAAGGGTGTGTCATGATACTGAAAAGCAGGTTCTTTCCTGCTTCACTTTCCCATCGGTTTGCAGCCTGTCCGCGTCCCGAACGCTGATAATCTGCCACGACAACGCTCATTCTCTGGCTGTTCGAAGGCATCAGTTTGCGTATTTCATCGTTGGTAGATGTGGTTTCTTCGAGCCAAATTACCTCTGGTTTTTCCCGCTGTTTCTTCTTACTGAAGAGCCAATCTCTTATTTTCATTTGTCTTAATATGCAAGTTTATTATACCAAAAGCGGGTTGAAAGCATCCACAATATGTTCGAGTTTGAAGTTCTCCGGAGCCGTTCCAACGATGCTGATCAAATCGAAACGCAAGTCATCCCATATCGCTCTTTCTTTCACATAGGCATTGGCGGCATGGCCGAGATTGCGTATTTTCCGCGCATCTACAGCCTCGTCAGGGTGCATAATCACATCAGAACCTCGCGTTTTCACTTCCACAAAGACCACCGTTGTGCCGTCAGGTGAGCGGGCAATGATGTCAAGATCGCGATGTCCTTGCCGCCAATCGCGCTCTATAATGCCGTAACCTGCATGCTCAAGATATGTAGCTGCGAAGTCTTCTCCTATCTTTCCAAGTTCATTATGTACTGCCATTGTCAACGAATATGGGTTACAAAAATACGATATTTATTCTGTTTCATCAAGTGTTTAGCTAAGAAAAATCATCTTGTCAATGGCATTATTCGTGATATATGCTTTGCCTTTTACTTTCAATTTTGTGTTGGTTGCATTTTTTTTATTATCTTTGCAGAAGATATAGCGACGCTCGGTAATATGCAAAAGAACTATTGTAAGCATGAAATTCAGTGATGTAATCGGACAGAAAGAGGCTAAGAACCGACTGCGAGAGTTAGTGAAAGAACATCGTATTCCTAACACAATGATGCTCTGTGGGCCTGTCGGAAGCGGCAAACTGGCGCTTGCTCTTGCCTTTGCTTCCTATCTGTTAGGTGAACGCAACGATGAGGAATCGTTGCTTTCTGACCCTCGTGCCATTGCAAACGCAGAGGCTATGCTGGCCAAATGGGAACATCCTGACTTGCATTTTACGTATCCTGTCATCAAACCTACAGGCACTTCGGCAGACCATAAGATGACAAGTGACGACTTCTCTCAACAGTGGCATGAACTGCTTTTAAAGTCACCTTATTTCAGCATAGATACCTGGTTGACCGCTATGGACGCTGCAAATCAGCAGGCTTTAATAGGTGCAGGCGAGAGCGATGAACTGACAAGAAAGCTCAGTATCAAGTCAAGTCAGGGCGGTTATAAAGTGAGTATCATCTGGTTACCTGAGCGAATGAATGTGGAATGTGCCAATAAGTTGCTCAAACTTCTTGAGGAACCGCCTCATCAAACGGTGTTCATCATGGTTTGTGAAGAGCCTGAATTGCTGCTTGATACTATCAAGAGCCGCACGCAGCGCATAGACATCAAGCGCATTGATGACGCTTCTTTGGAGCAGGCACTTATCGAACGGCGTGCCATTGATGCTGAAAATGCCCATCGTATTGCACGCATTGCTGGTGGAAACTGGCTGCGGGCGCTTGAAAATCTGGATGCAGGTAATGAGAATCGGCAGTTTCTTGACATGTTCATTATGCTCATGCGATTGGCTTATCAGCGCAATATCAAGGAACTTAAAAAATGGAGTGAGGTCGTTGCAACATATGGACGTGAGAAGCAACGGCGCCTGCTTAGTTATACCATGAATATGGTGAGAGAGAACTTCATGTATAATTTTCAGCAGCCAGAGCTATGTTATATGACGCAGGAAGAAGAGAACTTCTCCCGCAAGTTCGCAAGATTTATCAACGAAGCCAATGTGATAGATATCAGCAATCTGTTGCAGAAAGCACGGCGAGATATAGGGCAGAATGCCAATGCAAAGGTTGTTTTCTTTGACTTGGCGCTGCAAATGATAGTTTTATTAATCAGAAAGTAAAGATCTAAATGGACTTCAAGAATATGAAATTCAAGTTGGCAAGTGGCTGTGATCGTGGCCTTTGCCACAAAGGATGCGGTCGACAAAACCGACAACTCAACACGTATGACTGGTTGGCTGACGTGCCGGGAAATGCTGAAAGCACTGACCTTGTGGAGGTTCAATTCAAGAATACGCGCAAAGGATATTATCACAATGTGAACAATCTTGACCTGAAAAAAGGCGATGTTGTAGCCGTTGAAGCCAATCCCGGGCACGACATTGGAGTGGTTACACTCACAGGTCGACTCGTAAAGTTACAGTTGAAGAAAGCCAATCTCAAGTCGGCTGACGACATCAAACGCATCTACCGAATAGCCAAACCGGTGGATATTGAGAAATATAATGAGGCGAAAGCACGCGAACACACCACGATGATTGAGAGCCGACAGATAGCAAAACGGCTCGGCTTGCAGATGAAAATCGGCGATGTGGAGTACCAAGGTGATGGCAATAAAGCTATCTTCTACTACATCGCTGATGAGCGAGTTGACTTCCGACAGCTTATCAAAGACCTTGCAAGTGCTTTCCATATCCGCATCGAAATGAAGCAGATAGGTGCGCGACAAGAGGCCGGACGCATCGGTGGAACAGGCCCTTGCGGACGCGAACTCTGTTGTGCTACGTGGATGAAGAACTTTGTAAGCGTCAGCACTAATGCTGCTCGATTTCAGGATATATCGCTCAATCCGCAGAAACTTGCCGGGATGTGTGCCAAACTTAAATGTTGTCTGAACTATGAAGTCGACGACTATGTTGAGGCCGGTAAATGCATGCCGGCCCGTGATGTCGTGCTACAGACACAGGATAGTGACTACTATCTGTTCAAAACGGATATCCTTGCAGGTCTCATTACCTATTCAACCGACAAGCATCTTGCTGCCAACTTAGAGGTCGTTTCAGCCCAGCGTGCATACGAAATCATCATGATGAACCGTCGTGGAGAGAAGCCTCTTTCTCTGCTTGAAGATAATAAGAGCAAGGCTCCCAATAAGCCGAAAGACCTTCTTGAAGATGATATCAACCGCTTTGACAAGGCTAAGCGCAAGAAGAAAAAACGTATGCCTTCACGCGACAACAAAGAAAATGGCTCGCAAAGAACTGCTGCAGAGGGCATCGAAAACCAGCGTCAGCCGCGCCAATCCAATGGTAATGGGGAACCACGCAACGGACAACAGCCCCGCAATAACAACGGGAACCGACGCAATAACCGCGGAGGCAGAGACGAACAGCGCCGGCAAGACGGCGAACGTCGTGCTGAAAGTGAGCGTCAATCCCGCCAGACAGCTCCACAACAGAAGCCAAATACGGAAGAAAAGGCATGAAGATTAAAAGTGTTTTCATAGCTGTCATGACTGCGTTGATACTGAGTTCGTGCACTGAAAACAGAGTCTACGACCGGTATCAACACACACCTGTTGTCGGTTGGGAACGCAATGATACACTCAAATTTGATGATATTGCACGTTTCAAAGATGCTGGTTGCTATACTGCTAACCTCGGATTGCGCATCAACGGCTATTATCCTTTCACGGGATTGACGCTGATTATCGACAAGCTTACGCTGCCTTCGCATGCTGTTGAGAGCGACACCATTAACTGCAAACTCATTGATCAGCGTGGCAACAGTAAGGGAATAGGTGGCATAAGCTATTACCAATACAACTTTAATCTAAAGGATATCACTGTGATGAAAGGCGACAGCATCATTGTCAGCGTTCGACATAACATGAAACGTGAGATACTTCCCGGCATCAGTGATATCGGATATATGCTCATCAAGAAAGATTAAAGGAGTTATTTCCCAGCATTCTTGAGGGAGAGGAAATAGGAATGTTTCGCCCGTTCAAAAGAAGTAAGCATGTATTGTGCCTGTAAGCGGATTATATGTTAATTCTTTTCAAGTATGTTTACAATTGCTTTCGCATAGCCGGCATATTCGAAACACAACCTTTCCTCGCTCAGAATACGCGAGTTTTGAGGCCTCTTCGTAAGGTATTGACAGTCAATATGTTATTCAATCAGATGCTTTTTAAAGTGTTTGGCAACATTGAAAAAACTCGCCTTCTGCGTCACTTCAGCTTGTCATCTGCGTCAAAATGCGTGGTGTTTTCAGGCACTTGGCAGGGTGAAATGATGCAGATAGCGAGCTAAAGTGACAGAGATTGCAAGACTTGAAGCTAAAAACGAGGGCATTGAAGCTAAGAAATGATTTCGTTTCTCATAAAAAGTGGTCTTTCTTTTTCTATTTGGTGATCCGTAGAGATGTTAAAAACAGGGAAAGAAACTGAACAAAATCATTTCCTGTTTCCCTGTCTTTCACCTTATTTTTCCTGCCATATCCTGCTGATACCGTCATAGATTGAAAAGCCGTCTTCTTGCTTTTTCAACTTCAATTCATAATGGACAGAGTCAATGACATGGGTTGAATTTCGGGAAAGGAAACGCACTGTTCCACGCTGGAGCATTTCATCTTCCGAGACAAAAGTGGTCTCTGCATCTACTTCCATGTCTTTGTTGAGCTTGTCAACTACCTTTTTCGGCAGTATCTTCTGCCAGTTCCTGCAGTCAATCTGTTTGGCATAAGCAGGCGTACAGAAGGCATCTGCAATCATTTGCAGTGAGGTTTGGTCAACTGGTTTCTGTTGACATTCGTGTATCCATGACCTGAAAAACTCAGCAGCTTCGTCCGATTCGTCCATCGCTATGCTTATAAGTGTTCTCTTCATCCTGCCGTCTTGTCCGTAGAAGAGCGTGTAAATCCAGCATGCATCGCTTTCAGGAAAGCAGTTGGAAATACCGATATAGGCTGTCGTTCGCGTGATGAGTTTTACATATGCAGGGTAGAGTTGCAGATAAGGTTGAGGCTTTCGATGCAGGTTTTTGGTGGTGAATTCCTGCTTGTCAACAAGTAGTTTGCCATCTTTATAAAGCGTGATGAGCACGATTTTGTCATAGAAGTCTTCATGCTTCACCTTATATGGTGCGTCAGCCGATTGCAGGATGACACGCCACCCCGCACAGGTGGTATCGGCATCGAGCGTGAGATTCTTGTAGGTTTTACTTGTTTTCTGCGCTTTGAACGATTGTTTCGGCGTAGATATCGTGCTTGGTTGTGCCAACACTCTGGTTTCTTTGCATGCCGACAGCAGCATGATGACAAGCCATGTAGAAAGCAATGAGGCGGTAAATGTGAGGAAATGTCTTGTGTTCATCATGCTTGTAATGTTGTTTCTGGGGCAAATATAGCAAATAATTCACGAAGTGAAAAGCATACAAGTGACTTTTTTTAACAATAGTATACTCATGCATTCGTGCTTTTTCTTTATCTTTGTAAGCGGAAAAGCCTTAAAGGTGAAATCGAAACAAACGCTATAATACAATCTATAAAAACATTAATAAAACGGTAATCCGGCTGTAATGATGAACAAAGTTCTCTGTGCCTTGTTCCTGATGTTGCCCATTTCGGTGTCAGGGCAATATCGTTCTAAGGTGTGGTGTGCCGATAAAGGTGACGGCACCTACGTCAACCCCGTGCTCAATGCCGACTATAGTGACCCCGATGTCGTGGCAGTTGGTGATGATTATTACCTCACTTCGAGTTCGTTCAACTGTGTTCCTGGATTGCCAATCTTGCATTCTCGCGACCTTGTGAACTGGGAAATCATAGGTCATGCGCTTGATCGTGTGTGGCCGGACAGCTTATATTCCGGCAGTCCGGCACACGGGAAAGGCGTCTGGGCACCTTGTATCAGGTTTCATAATGGTGAATACCGCATCTATTGGGGCGACCCTGACCAAGGTGTTTTCATGGTGAAAGCGAAGCAACCACAAGGCCCTTGGGAACCTCCAAAACTGATTTTATCCGGTAAAGGCATTATAGATACATCGCCATTATGGGACGATGATGGCCGCTGTTACCTTGTAAATGCGTGGGCAAATAGCCGAAGTGGATTTGCAAGTGTTATCACTGTGCGCGAAATGAATGCCGAGGGAACGCGTGCAATCAGTGAACCTGTTATCGTGTTTGACGGCAATGGCACTGAAAACCGCACGTGCGAAGGCCCTAAGTTCTATAAACGTGGTGGCTGGTATTGGATATGGTGTCCTGCAGGTGGCGTGTCGACAGGATTTCAATTGGCGCTTCGTTCGCGTTCTCCATTTGGCCCTTATGAGGTGAAAAAAGTGCTGGCACAGGGCCATACACCTGTAAACGGACCGCATCAAGGCGCATGGGTACACACCAAATATGGTGAAGATTGGTTCTTGCACTTTCAAGACAAGGGAGCATATGGACGAGTTGTGCATCTGCAGCCTGTCACTTGGAAAGACAATTGGCCTGTAATAGGGCGTGTGCCTGAGCGAGATTATTGTGGCACACCTTATTTATCTTATCGCAAACCGAAGTCAGAAAGTATCTTGGTTGTAACACCTGAGGAGAGCGATGCTTTCGATTTGCCTCGTTTGGGCATGCAATGGCAGTGGCAAGCCAACTATGAACCTTGGTTTGGAATGCCCACTTCATTGGGTTTCTTCCGCATCTTTACGTTTAAAAGCAATGGTAATTTCTGGTCAGTTCCCAATCTGTTGTTGCAGAAAACACCGGCAGATAGCTTCACGGCTACAGCCAAACTGAAGCTCGTAAGCAAGGCCGAAGGGCAGTTGGGTGGCATCATTATGATGGGCATTGACTATTCAGCCTTGGTGGTTAAACGCGTGGGAGAGGGTTTTGTCTTGCAACAGATGACCTGTCAAAATGCCGATAAAGGGCATCCTGCTACGGTCGTTCCACTCGCTGATCTTCCTAAGACCGGGCAGGATGATAACACCTATCAGTTTGCAATTCATGAGGAGATTTATCTTAGGATGAGGGTGAATAAAGGTAAAGTGCATTTCGCTTTCAGTCGTGACGGCAAGCATTTCATGGAGGTGGGAGAGCCATTTAAGATGCGAGAAGGCAAGTGGATTGGTGCCAAGATTGGTTTCGTTGCCCAGGAATCGCAAGCGAAATCCAATCGTGGTTGGATTGATATTGACTGGTTTAACATTACAGATTAATCTATAATAAACAAGCAACTTAATAACTATGAACAAGTTTTCAGTATTGATTTTAATGGTGTTCTTCCCGTTGATTGCCTTGGCCGACGGTTGGAACGAAGCCGAGTATCGGGCGATTGAGCGTTCGATTGAGCAGCCAAAGATAGCGAAGCGCACTGTCGTTATCACGAAATTCGGAGCCAAGACAACGGCTTCTGCAGCACAAAATCAGCAGGCAATCCACCGCGCTATTGCTTATTTAGCGAAGCAGGGAGGTGGAAAGGTGATTGTTCCTGCTGGAAAGTGGCAGACAGGTGCCTTGCGTTTAGCATCGGGAATAGAGCTTGTTGTGAGTAAGGATGCCTTGCTTCAGTTTGTTTTCGACCGTTCACTTTATCCCTTGGTGAAGACATCTTGGGAGGGAATGATGTGCTGGAACTACAGTCCCTGCATTTATTCTTACGGCGCAGATGACGTGGTTGTGTCGGGAGAAGGTACGATTGACGGAGGCGGTTCGAATGAAACTTGGTGGCCAATGTGCGGGAAACAAGTCTTCGGTTATGTCAAAGGGGTGACCAAGGAGGCGCAGGTGTCGGGCTCACGCAGGCGACTTCAGCAGCTTGCAGAAGACGATGTGCCATGGGATGAGCGTCGTTTTGGCTCGGGACAAGGCCTCCGTCCGCAGCTCATTAACTTCGTAAAGGGAAACAGAGTGCGTGTTTCGGGAGTCACATTACTGCATTCTCCCTTCTGGGTTATTCATCCTTTGCTCTGTAAGAACGTAACCGTTGACGGTGTAAAGATTTGGAATGAAGGGCCCAATGGTGATGGTTGTGACCCTGAAGTATGTGAGAACGTATTAATTCAGAACACTCATTTCCACACGGGAGATGACTGCATAGCGATTAAAAGCGGTCGGAATAACGATGGACGGATGTGGAATAAGCCTTCGAGAAACATCATAATCCGCAACTGTGTGATGGAAGATGGGCACGGAGGTATCGTCATTGGGAGTGAGATTTCAGGTGGATGTAAGAATGTATATGCCGAAGATTGCACCATGGATTCGCCGCATCTGGACCGTGTTCTGCGTATCAAGACGAACAATTGTCGCGGTGGTCGCATTGAAAATATCAACATGCGACGCGTTAAAGTGGGGCAATGTAAGGAAGCAGTCGTTAAGATTAACCTTGATTATGAACCCGAAGAGCCCTGTTATCGTGGCTTCGAACCAGAGGTAAGAGACGTGAATATAGAGGATGTTACGTGCAGGAAGAGTGCTTACGGCGTACTGATTGTGGGGCGTGACAGTGTGGAAAATGTGTCGGATATACGCTTGAAAGACTGTGTTTTCAATGGTATTGGCAGAGAAAACGTAAGGATAACGGGCAAAACTCGTAACGTGAAGTTTGACAATGTCATGATGAACGGCTCATTGGTATTGGCATCCGAAGATCGCCCTTATAAGAGTATGGCGCAATGGATGACTTATTCGGAGATGAAACGTACACCGAAATCCTATCTGCTTGACTTCGCTTCGAAGCCTCGTTGGAACTATGCTGTGGGCATAGAACTCGAGGGATTGCTTGATACCTACCGTGTTCATGGAGACGATTCTATCTTGAATTATCTGCATACATATAGGCAAAAGATGATTGATGAGCGTGGAGATGTAGTGGGATATGACTATAATGCATTCAATCTTGATAATGTAAGACCTGCTAAATTCATTCTTCGCATGCAACAGTATGGGGCAAGGAAAGGGGAGAAGATAGCTTTGAAAACCTTTATGAAGCAGCTTTTGAACCAGCCAAGAACAAGAGAAGGCGTGTTCTGGCATAAGGCGATATATGCCAATCAGGTGTGGCTTGACGGCATATTTATGGGCTTACCGTTCTATTGCGACTATGCTGTGAAGAACTGTTCTCCACGGAAAGCCCGCCGAATTCTTGATGATGCAGTTAATCAGATGATGCAGACTGACAGACGAACTTACGATGAGGAAACGGGTCTTTGGAAGCATGCGTGGGATGAAACTCATAGACAATTCTGGGCAAATCCACTCACTGGACAGAGTCGTCACACGTGGGCTCGTGCGCTCGGTTGGTATGTTATGGCGATGACCGAGTGCCTTGATGTCATGCCGGATGACTATCCCCGCAAGGCAGAAGTAGTGGCATTGTTACAGAAAGTGATGAAAGCTGTCGTGCAATATCAGGATAAAAAGAGTGGAGTTTGGTATGATGTGTTGGACGTTGAGAGTCCGAAGAACTATTTGGAAAGCACAGCTTCGTGCATGTTTGCCTATGTTTTACTGAAAGGTTCGCGTATGGGCTGGCTTGATACTGACTTCAATGAGGCGGGAAAGCGAGCCTATGAAGGCATTCTGAAGCGTTTTATTCGTGTGAATAAAGACCGTACAATCTCGCTGACGGATTGCTGCAGTGTGAGTGGACTCGGCCCAGGCAAGGGACCGTTTGTGCCTGCAGGCAAGGAAAACTATAAGCGTGACGGCAGCTTCGACTATTATATGAGCGAACCGATTCGCGATAACGACGCCAAAGGTATTGGCCCGTTTATCTGGGCTTCGCTTGAAATGGAACGGTTGAATGCACAATGATGAAATGCTGTTCCCTGCATGTTATGAAATGAAAAAAGAGGAGTTCAATTTTGAACTCCTCTTTTTTATCTTGTGACTCGCATGGGGCTCGAACCCATGACCCCAACATTAAAAGTGTTGTGCTCTACCAACTGAGCTAGCGAGTCAGTCAACTTCCTGTTCGAAAGCGAGTGCAAAGGTACTTATTTTAATTGAAACAGGGAAAGACTTGTGGGGATTATATACTTAAATTTAATATATTTAACAAATCAAGGAGCATTATAAAGTGAGACGCTTGACCTCGAAAGGTGTCGCATAACAATAGGTCTTGGGCTTTTACCGAAGCCTTTTATTCTTTGATTTCGACCTCTAAATGGGGTTTGTTTTGCCCTTGTTCCTCTTTCGTTATATAGCGCTGCCAGTAAGCAATGAGCAGGGTTGTCAGTGGAAGTGCTATGATCAAGCCGATGAAACCGAGCAGTGCACCCCATATTGAGAGCGACAACAGCAGGATAGCAGGGTTGAGTCCCATTGCTTTTCCCATGATCTTGGGTGTCACAATGAAGTCGGTAATTGCCTGAACTACGATGAAAACAAGCAATGCCAAGCCAAAAACAATCCAGAAATTCTGCCCGGTATCCGCTGCTTTCAGCATCGCAAGAAAGGCTGTTGGAATGAGTGCAAAGGTGTGAAGATAGGGCACCAGATCAAGTATTCCGATGAGAATACCCAGACCGATAGCCATGGGGAAGCCAATGATTGTAAAGCCGATACAGAACATAATGCCCATACAGAGTGCCACAAGTCCTTGACCTCGCACGTAATTATTAAGCTCACGCTTCACATCTTGCAGGAGTTCTTGCCAGAAAGGACGGTTCTTTTTAGGGAAAATACGTATCCAGTTGGTCGTTAAGTACTCATAATCCAGCAGGATAAAGAACATATATAATAAGGTGATGGCAGAGGCGATAATGCTCAGGATGACGCTGGCCGTCTGGCTTACAAACGAGAAAAGCTTAGGCATTGCGCTCTTGATGGTGTCGCCAAAGTCCTTACTTTTGAAGAAACGTTCTATGTGTTCTTGGTTTGCCTGTATCCATTCTGAGATGTAATTCGTCAGGTTGTTGGTGTGCGTAGTGTGGTGAACCCAGCGCATAAGAACGGTTTGAAGCTTGTCGAACTGCTCTATCATGGGGGGTATGATGAGGTAGAATACACCTCCGATGACAGCTATAACCAGCAGCATTGTAAGCAGAATGCTGATTGCGCGCACACGGATATGCAGCTTGTTTTCTATGAACTGTACCACCGGATAAAGCAAATAGGCCATAAACCATGCAATGAAGAACGGCAGAAGTACGTTGCTCAGATAGTTGACCAGCAACAAAATCGCAATGATTAACAGGCCAGTTCCTACCCAACGGATAAGCTGATCGAAGGTAATCTCTTTTCTCATAGTTCTTATTTCTTTTCCTCTTTCAATGCTTTCTGATAGCAGGCACGGCACAGCGGTTCATATTCTGCCTGCTCACCCAACATCACCCGATGCTCATCTGCCACCAAACGATGACTCACATAGGCCAATGCGCCGCACTTTACACATATGGCATGCACCTTGGTTACTTCGTCGGCAATGGCACAGAGGGCTGGAATGGGCCCGAAAGGAACACCTTTGAAGTCCATGTCAAGCCCTGCAATGATGACGCGGATGCCACGGTTTGCCAGCTCATTGCACACATCAACGAGATTGTCATCAAGGAACTGAGCCTCGTCAATGCCTACAACGTCAATGTCGGATGCCAGCAACAGTATCGCGCCCGAAGCGTCTATCGGCGTTGAATGGATTGAGTTCTGGTCGTGACTCACGACATCTTCTTCCGAATAGCGCGTGTCGATTGCCGGCTTGAAGATTTCAACTTTCTGCTTGGCAAACTTAGCTCGCTTCATTCTTCGTATCAGTTCTTCGGTCTTTCCAGAGAACATTGAACCGCATATCACCTCGATTCTGCCCGGGCGATGTGCCTCAACAATTAGATTTTCTACCATGATGGCTACAAAGTTAAGAAAAAAAACGGGAATAGTTACTTGGAAAAGAAGGAAAAAGATGAAGCAAATTTTACGTGCAGTTGCTTCTTTTTAAAAAGTTTCTCATTGTCTTTTAGTTTGCTGTAACTATTGATTTAGGAGGTCATCAGTGGCAAGTATGAGATCATGCTCATTCTACATACAAGATGGCAGGGATGATTTGGAGCGGTTTTTCAGCATTTCAAAGTGAGATAATGATGTTGGATATCTGCATCATCTGATTTTAATATCTTCAGTGATATGTATATGTTTCAAGGTGTCATGCCTGTAAAATGGCTTGTTTTCTGTAAAGATTGTTATATGGTTTTTAACATTTCAGAAGACTACCAAACAGAGAAAAACAGACGAGAAGACAGGAGTTATTTTGCTTTTTCAAAGTTCTTTGTGTGCAATTTCATTCATGATGCGTTGTAATTTGACGCATATTACAACGCTGTTTGACTCAAAATGCGTGATAATTTGAGGCAGTTTACAGGCTGATTTGACGCAAATTGCATGGTTTTTCAGTGTGATTTTATCTTACATTCTGCCTTTGATTTCATAACAATTTGATAGTCAGTATGTTGCAAAGTGTTTAAAAACAGCGCATATTTGGAGCGAGGAAACTTCTCATTCATAATACGCTGACTATGCGAGGACTATTGTAAACATCCTTGAAAAATATTAACCTATTTTTCGTTTGCTGCCATTATGCAGAATGCTTTGTATTCAAGGGTGATGCCAAATCGCCCTGAAAGGAATGGAATTATGGTGCAGAAGAACTGCAATAGGTCAGGGCGTATGAAAAGAAACATATGTTATCACTTGTTATTTCAGGTTTTAAAAATTGCAAAGAAACTACATGATATTTTGCATATCATGAATAATTGTTTATATTTGTGACTTGAATATGGGAACATTGTACATTGTGCCGACTCCTGTGGGCAATATGGAGGACATGACGTTACGCGCCATTCGGGTGTTGAAAGAGGCCGATTTGGTGTTGGCTGAAGACACGCGAACGTCGGGTATTCTGTTCAAACACTTCGACATCAAGAACCATTTGATGGCCCATCATAAATTCAATGAGCATGGCACTGCTACCGGAATTGTGGAGCGTTTGAAGGCAGGACAGACCATAGCTCTTGTCAGTGACGCAGGCACTCCGGGTATAAGCGACCCCGGTTTCTACCTTGCGCGTGAGGCAGCTCATGCCGGAATAACGGTTCAGACACTGCCCGGTGCAACGGCATTCGTGCCGGCTTTGGTGTCTTCGGGACTTCCCTGCGACCGCTTCTGCTTTGAAGGTTTCCTGCCACAGAAGAAAGGTCGGCAGACACATCTGCTCTCCTTGCAGGACGAAACGCGCACAATGGTGTTCTATGAGTCGCCCTATCGGTTGCTGAAAACACTGCAACAGTTTGCCGATGTGTTTGGAGAAGACCGCCAAGTGAGTGTAGCGCGCGAGATTTCCAAGCTGTATGAGGAGCACGTTCGTGGCACATTGCAGGAGGTTATCGCCCATTTTACAGAGAAAGATCCGCGAGGAGAGATTGTAATCATACTCGCAGGACATAGTATAAAGAAAGGTAAAGATAAGAAACTAAAATTAGAGGAGTGAAAAACTATGAAGAAATTGCTTTTCGTTTCAGTCGGAATGTTATTGCTGGCTGTTACAAGTTGTAATCAGAACAAGTCGAAAGACAACGTCGCAGGCACCGAACAGAATGACTCTCTGCAGCAGATTCTTGCGCAGAAAGATACTGAAATCAACGACATGATGGGCCTGATGAACGAGGTTCAAGAGGGTTTTCGTCAGATTAATGAGGCCGAGAACCGTGTTACTATCGCTAAAGATGGCGAGGGAGCTAACAAGAAACAGGTGCTCAGAGATAACGTTAAGTTCATCGCCGAGCGTATGCAGAAGAACCGTGAACTCATTGCTAAGCTGCGTCAACAGTTAGCAAGTAGCTCGCTGAAAGGCAGTCAACTCAAGTCAACTATTGACAACTTGGTGAAGCAGTTGGATGAGAAAGACCAACAATTGCGCCAGTTACGTGCCGAACTTGATGCCAAAGACATTCACATCGGGGAGCTTGATGAAACGATTAACAACCTGAATACCAATGTGAGTCACCTCACAACGGAGAGTGCACAGAAGACAGAAACGATTAATGTACAGGACAAACAGCTCAACACTGCATGGTATGTGTTTGGCACAAAGAAAGAACTGAAGGATCAACGCATTATCGATGAGGGTAAAGTTCTGCAGGGAAACTTCAATAAGAACTACTTTACCAAGATTGATATCCGCGTGGATAAGGTGATCAAACTTTATTCTAAGTCGGCTCGTCTGTTGACACTTCACCCTGCAAGCAGCTACACATTGACGCGTGATGCCAATAAGGAATATGTGCTTACGATAACAAATCCGCAGATATTCTGGAGCACAAGCAAGTATCTTGTAGTTCAGGTTAGGTAAGAAAATAAATCAAATAATACTCCCCTTCGTGTCAAGAGAGGGGAGTTTTTTTGTATATATACAGATGAATCAGCTTGATATTTGGTTCCTTGCAGTGGCTTTAGCCATGGATTGTTTTACGGTTTCAATTGCCGGTGGCATTATCATCAAGCGCATGGTTTGGCCCATAACGTTGCGCATGGCCTTGCTTTTCGGACTCTTTCAAGCCGCTATGCCACTGCTTGGATGGCTCGGGATAAGCACCTTTTCCCGTTATCTTGAAGAGGTTGACCATTGGATAGCCTTTGGTCTTTTAACTTTCTTGGGAGGGCGAATGATACGCGATGCGTTTCTTCCTGCCGAAAACCACTCGCTGAATCCCTGTAAACTGAAGACCCAACTGCTGTTGGCTTTGGCCACAAGTATTGATGCCTTGGCCATTGGAATATCGTTTGCCTGCATGGGCTTCCGCCATATATCAATGCTCATGTCTCCTCTTGTCATCATCGGCCTTGTGTCATTTCTGCTTGCCATTGTCGGCATGTTGCTTGGTGTCAAGTTTGGAAAACCGATTGAACGGCGCTTGAAACCGGAGCTCTTAGGGGGCATCATATTAATAATAATAGGTGTGAAAGTCCTGCTTTCACACCTATTTGAATGAACTTACTCTTTGAGTTCTTTGTCCATATACTTTCTGTCAACTATAAGAAGGGAGAAAGGTTGCATCGTATAAGACTGCTTCTCGCCACGCTGAATATTGTATTTCACGTGAAGTGTGTTGTCTTCTTCTGTCACTGAAACAGGGTCAATGCGGGTCAAAGTGTCTGTTTCCGGCAGTATTTTTGCAATGAGAAACTGCTTCTTGAAGTCTATTTCAGTCGGTTGTCCGTCCTTTCCCATGGTGGCTGCCATACCGAAATACTTACCGAGTTCCTGTTCTGTTGTTATCTTTAATAACCCGGAATATGGTGAATTATTAACGAAGAAGTAGTTCTTGGCCACTTGATATTTCACCGCTTTCTGACTGCTTGTGCAGCCTATCAACAGACAGATAGCACACAATAACATCATAATTTTCTTCATAATTTTCTTTATTTTGATTATTTAATCCTTATTCCTAATTGCAATTGGAAGCCTGTTGGATGATGCTTGTAGCTGTTTTCAACATCGCTGCCGTTATTGAAATAATGGCTCACTCCAGGCTCTGCATAGAGTCCAATCCGATTAGTAAGCTGATATTGCAAGCCGACAGCGCCATTGACTGACCACTGTAAGCGCGATTCCTTGATACGAAGGGTCTCGCTCTTTGGGGTTTCCTGCATTGTAGTCTGTGGCTCACGAAGTTGTCCGCTGACGAGTTTCTCGACCTCACCACCTGCTGTTGCGTAGACATGGAGCCGCTTATATTGCCACAACCTATAGCTTGCAGCCAATGGAATACCGACATAATGCAGGCGTTGCAGACCGTCTTTGCCATCCGATAAGTTAGCGTTTGAGATGCTTGCCGACAGGTAACTGTAGGTCAATCCGGTATGGATAGTCCAGTTTCGGCTTATCTGATATCCCACAGAAAGACCTATCTTGACGGGCAATCGATGGTGATATTGCTGTGGCAAATAGCCCGGAGCACTGTATATCTGCTTGCCTTTTTCGTCTTCATTCAGCATTGCTTGCCTAAATGATACACTATGAAATCCATTGTTTGAAACTCCGTTCGACAAGCCTTTGCCACCCATATAAACGCCTAATGAAAGGCGTTGAGGAGCGAAAGATACGAGGTTTCCTTCAAGTGCGGCTGTGACTTTATCATTCTGTTGACTTGATATTATGGGACGTTTTCTTGGTTTTGTCTCCGTTGTATCAGTGTTTGTTGAAGACGGTTGCACTTGTGTAGGAGTCTGTACCGTGGCAGACGCTGCCGTAACCTCCTGCTTTTGACGGTCCGATTGCCTTGTTCCGGAGAGCCCGACAGCCCATGATGCGAGCTTTTGTTGCACTACCTGCTGTTGTGTTTCCACTGTTTTATTCTTGTATGCAACCTGTTTTCCTACGTGGTTCGCCTGTTGATGAGCGATGACAGCAGTCATTTCGGGCGCTGAATTGCGTAACCACCACACGGCAGTTCCTGCAATCAGGCCACCAATACAGGCTGCTGCAATCCACCATTTGCGAAGCGTTGCAGTTGGGCGAGGGGCAGAAGAGGTGGTCGAAGCAAGGCCACGGCGCAGCATCTCGGCCTTGATATCGCCGAGCAAGCCCTTTGGAGGCTCCTGCTGATGCCTCTCAAAGCGTTTCCTAATGTCGTTTATCCAATTCTCCATACCGTCTTTTCTTCTTGTCGTTGGTGTGATTTTATCATATGAGCCAACATCACCTTGGCCTTGTGAAGCTGTGAGGCTGAGGTGTCAGGCTTGATATTCAGCAGTTCAGCTATTTGCTGATGACTCATTCCTTCGATGACATATAGGTTGAATACTGTGCGATATCCCGTGGGCAACTGCCTTATCATAGCTGTTATTTCGTCGGTAGAAAGCGTGTTTACTTCTGGCTCCTCATCGACTGTTTCAGGCAGATCCCTGTCGGTTGTCAGCACATCTTCCTTTGCCTGTTGACGCAGAAAAAGCAGTGCTTCGTTGATAACAATGCGCGTTGCCCAGGCTTTCAGCGATCCTTTTCCACGATAGGTGAACGTGTCTCCCTTGTTGAACATCTTGATGAAAGCCTCTTGCAAGACATCTTTCATGTCATCGTTCTGCGGGATATAACGCGCACAAACCGCCGTAAGAAAAGGCGCATACTCAGCATATAACAAGTCAATGGCAGTGGCTTCGCCCCTGCTTAACTTGTGAACTATGGTCAGTTCCTTGTCTGTGGTGAATAGTTTCATGCCGCGCTTGGATATCCTCTTATGGTTTAAAAACGTCATTCTGCGTTTTTTCTTATACCATTTACTCTCCTCATTTTATTTGTTAAACACAAAGTTAAGACAGTCTTGCCTATATTTCTTGATTTTAACAATTATTTAATGTCATATCAGGCAAGTTTTCTTCTTCATTGACATTTAGGGGGTAGATAAACCAAAATAAACCTTATATAAAATGGAACAGAAAACAAACAAAATGTATCTATGGCTGTTAGGATGCCTGACAGTGCTCGGTTTAACCTTTACTGCTTGTGAACCAGGTGGTGGCAATGACAACAGTCTTACCCGTGAACAGCAACAGCAGGCCTATCAACAGGTGAGGGGATCTTATGCAGGTAAGACCTATTATCAGCGTTGGAGTGCCACTGACAAGAAGTATGTGAGTGATTCGTCTGACGTGAAATGGGAGATATTGACCGACAGTACGCTGACCATAAAGAACTTCCCGATGAGCCTTTTTGCCGATTATGTGAACGACAATGCACTGAAAGAAGCGTTGAAATCAGCCCCAAATCAGGACATCACATGCTTCACAGGCTATTATAATCTCAGTCCGGTAGGCTTTCTGTTGAACCCCAAAACGGCCGTATTTGAACTCAATTATAATAAAGGAAGCCATAAAATCAGTATCGCTTTTGCTGGGAACAGCAATTATTCCTTTGGCTTTTCAAAGGTCAAGTCGGTTGTAGCTATGCAGATTATAGCACTCTCTTTGCAGGTAGATGCCATGTCAGAAAACAAGCTCAAAGGTAATGTGGGCTTTATTTTCCGTGGAAAAACTGGTGTATCTCCAACTCCGTCGCCCCGCAAGTAGCACCAACACATAACTCTTTATATCGCCAATCGTCCGTGTAAGTATGCTTCATATGCTTATACGGACGTTTTTCTTTAGGGGGAATGAGGTAGTAGATTACAGCTGATATGTAAAGAAAATTGGTGTAAAAACATGCACTTTAAAAGTTGCAATCTAAGGAAAAAGAAGATGAGAAACAGCAAGTTTTCTTTCTTCTTGACGGCTTTGATTTCTCTTTTTCCTTTCCTTGAGTTCCTGTTTTGCGTCAAATCAGCCTGTAATCTGCATCATCTTGTCGTGTATCTCAAGTCACTTGGCATGCTCATTTGACGCAGATGACCATGTGATTTGCCGCAAATCACAACTTTTGTTTATGTTGAAATGTGGAATAAAGTGTTGTGTTTTCTATAAGCGTTTGATAATCAGTTGGTTGTTAAAGTGGCTCAAAACTCGCGTATTTCTGACCGCCGATGTTTTATTTTAGAACAGGGGCCTTCTCGCGAAAGCATTTGTAAAGATAAATCATGTGAGGCATAACATGGCCTCACTCTTATTCTCTTGCGAGAGATAAAGCCTTGAAAGCTTAACTTTTCTATTGTGTGTGTTGTGCTCTTCAATATTCAGTAAGCACGTGGTGTAAAAAGAAAACAGCCGACTCCATGAGGGAATCGGCTGTTTTGTTTCGTGGGTTATAGCCCCTTTCAACTTAGAAGTTGTAGTACAGGCTGAACGTGATGTCGTTGCCATCAAGGTCAAGACCGTATCTGCTTGTCTTCAAATTGCTGTTGTTGTCCTTGCTCTGTGACCAGCCAAGGAAACCTACATGAGAAACAAACGAAAGTTTCTTTGTGAGATTTACTGCAACACCTGGACGTGCACCTACAGCCCAAAGATCGGCATCATAGCCCTGGTTGTAAGTGTGCTTGTAGCCAAAACCGCCATCAACGAATAGGTTAACATACTTTGTATGAACGAAAGTGAAGCGTGCATATGGGTTGACTTCAAGTGTCTTTGTACCGCCCTTGCTTGCGCCTTCCCAGCCAAATGCAACACCGGCAGCCCAATTTTCGTTGAAGTTGTAACCTACTTCAGGGATGAATTTGTAGGTTGTTACAGTGGTGTTACCATTGTCTACACCGTTAATGCTAAAGCCACCACCTACATAAACCTGTGCATTAGCGCTCATTGCAACAGCAAATGCTGCTACTAAAGTCATCAAAAACTTTTTCATAATTACTCTCTTTTTGTTTGTTTATAACTCTTTTACGAGTGCAAAGGTAAATAAGTTTCAATTTGATTTCCAAAAGATTTAAGTTAAAAAAGCTATAGAAAAGTGTATTTCTCATAACATATTGTCGTGTTTCTGCCATTTTCAAAGGGGTGTCCTTATTATATAATGTATTATCAGAAAACAGGTGTTGTCAGTAGTTTTGATATTTGTTTCTGCTTCTGAACTTGTATGTGGTGTGTTGAAACAATCCGGAACAAACAATCCTTTGTATGCCTTTGATCTATAATATCCCGGGATGTGGCAGTAATCGAGTGGGCAGTGAAAGGACAATAAAGTATGAGTTGGCTTCCATGTCGGGTCTTCATCAAACAGGATTGATATTGAACCGTGATTTGTAAACAAACGTAAAGGAAAGTCACTTCTTTCCTGTTGTTTGTTGATATAAATCAAAACGTCAGCAAATTAGTGCAAAAAAGGATGAAATTATTTGGTGTGTTCGTGCACAATTACTACTTTTGTATCGTCAATAGGACGTTAGGTAATAGATTGTTTAGGTTTAACATATAGATTTAGGTTTAGTTGTTTAGGTTTAAAGATTAGTTAGATTTTCATAGGATTAGTTTTTAGGTAAAAAGAACTTTGAGGGATAACACGAGCGAAAGCGTCGCTCATTTTATTAGAAATAATATGAAGTTATTTAATAATAAGAACAGCGTTGGAGTGATTCAACGCTGTTCTTATTTGTTTGCTCCAGTCTTATGGAAGAATGGGTGCATGGCAATTGGTTGGCTTTCATGCTTAGATGAGTATGTTTTTCATACTGTGTGATTTTTCAAGATGTATTTGATTTCACTGCTTTTTATTTTGATATGTCAGTGGTTTGCTGTAAATTTGTAGTCAAATATAACATATCATACACGATGACATATACTATTGAAAAGGTTACCACACTGATAGGTGCGCGTCGTTTTGGTGCGAGTGATGCCAAGATTGGTTTTGTTTTAACAGACAGTCGCTCGCTTTGTTTCCCCGAAGAGACATTGTTTTTTGCTCTCAAGTCTGGCCGTAATGATGGCCATTACTATATTCCCGAGCTTTATCGTCGTGGGGTCAGAAACTTTGTTGTGACTGAAGTTCCGGCCGATTATGCCACAGAATACGCTGAAGCTAACTTCTTGAAGGAGGTTAATTCGCTTGAAGCTTTGCAGCGTTTAGCCGAGCGTCATCGTGATGAATTCAATATCCCGATTGTTGGAATCACGGGAAGTAACGGTAAAACAATGGTCAAAGAGTGGCTTAATCAGTTGCTCTGTGATGATATGTTTATCACGCGTTCGCCTCGCAGTTACAATTCACAGGTGGGCGTTCCGCTAAGTGTTTGGCTGCTGAATGAGCACACCCAAGTGGGTATTTTCGAAGCAGGCATCAGTCAACCTGGTGAGATGTTGGCGCTGCGTGATATCATTCAGCCGACGATTGCCGTGCTGACGAACCTCGGAGATGCCCATCAAGAGAACTTCATCAGCAAGGAAATGAAGTGCAAGGAAAAGCTTATTCTGTTTCATGATGCCAAGACTGTGGTCTACAATGGTGACGATCCAATCGTCAATGGCTGTGTAAATGAGCTTGAAGATTTTAAGGGTGAGCGCCTGTTCTGGTCGCTGAAAGACAAGCGTGCACCTTTCTTTATCAAGTCGGTTGAAAAGAAAGAGACCGCGACTACAGTCACCTATATATATAAAGGTAATGAGAGTTGGTATTCATTGCCGTTTATCGATGATGCCTCTGTTACCAATTCCTTTGCTTGTGCAGCTGTAGCGCTGACCTTAGGTGTCGGGGTTGACGTGCTCAATGAACGCATGCAGCAGCTTGAACCGATAGCCATGCGCCTTGAAGTAAAGCAGGGACAGCATGGTTGTACGCTCATTAACGACAGCTATAACTCGGATATCAACTCGCTTGACATCGCACTTGACTTCATGAACCGCCGTCCCGACCATCAAGGACGCCGTCATACGCTCATCCTCAGTGACATCTATCAGAGCGGAATGACTACCGATGAACTCTATCAAGAGGTAGGAATGCTCTGTCAACAGCGTGGTGTAGAGAAGTTCATCGGTGTAGGAAAAGACCTTCAATCTCATGCCCATTGCATTGGTGTGAAAGCGAAATATTTCTTTGAAAGCGTAGAAGAACTGATAGACAGTGATGTTTTCAAGCAACTTCACGACGAAGTAATTCTCATCAAAGGAGCACGCCGTTTCGGTTTCGATCAGCTGACAGAACTGCTTGTTCAGAAAGTACATGAGACCACATTAGAGGTAAATCTCAATGCCGTTGTAAAGAACTTGAACCACTATCGCTCGTTCATGAAGCCACATACCAAGTTGGTCTGCATGATCAAAGCAGATGCTTACGGGGCCGGGAGCGTTGAGATTGCCAAGACACTACAGGATCATCGCGTGGATTATCTCGCTGTTGCAGTGGCTGATGAGGGTGTAACGCTGCGCAAGAACGGCATCACCAGCAACATCATGATTATGAATCCGGAGATGACCGCCTTTAAGACGATGTTCGATTATGACCTCGAACCCGAGGTTTACTCTTTCAGATTGCTTGATGCTTTGGTGAAAGAAGCGGAGAAAGAAGGCATTACCGGTTTCCCCGTTCATATCAAACTCGATACCGGTATGCATCGTCTTGGCTTTGATCCGCACAAGGATATGGACGAGCTTATCAGGCGTCTGAAACGTCAGAATGCCATCATTCCCCGTTCTGTGTTCAGCCATTTCGTGGGTGCAGACAGTGATGATTTCGACACATTCAGCGCCCAACAGTTTGAACTTTTCAAGCTTGGGGCAGATAAACTTCAAGCCGCTTTCGACCACAAGATACTCTTCCACATGGACAACAGTGCCGGTATTGAGCACTTCCCCGACCGTCAGATGGACATGTGTCGCTTGGGATTGGGGCTTTATGGCATTAATTCGCGCAACAATAAGATTATCAATAACGTCAGCACCTTAAAGACTACAATCCTCCAGATACACCAACTTCAGGCAGGTGAAAGCATCGGTTACAGCCGAAAGACCTATCTTGAGCGTGACAGTTTGATTGCCGCTATCCCTATAGGTTATGCAGATGGTCTTGACAGACGACTCAGCAACCGCCGTGGCTACTGCCTTGTCAATGGGCAGAAAGCCGAATATGTGGGTAATATCTGTATGGATGTAGCGATGATTGACGTTACAGATATCGACTGTAAAGAGGGAGACGGCGTTGAAATCTTCGGCGATCATCTGCCTGTTACAGTGCTGAGTGATGCCATTGAGACAATTCCTTACGAGGTACTTACAGGCATCAGCAATCGTGTGAAGCGTGTCTATTTCCAGGATTAAGGTTTATATTAGCTTGGTTCCAAAACCATCAAGCGCAATCTACGCTGTAAAATTGGCATGCTAAACGGCGTTGGAACGCTGTTTGCGGATAGTGGACGAGTCTTTCTGTTGGCTTTGTTCTTCCTGCAATGTGGTTCGTATTGCTCGTTATTAATGAGCTGAATTGGCAAAAAGAAAAGTCAATAGCGCAGTTGGAATAAGATGAAAGACGGGGAAAGGTGTGTCTGACAGTCTTGCGTTTTGTAAGGAAACTTAACCAAAAAACAGCCCTTTTCAAAATGAACAAATAGAAGATGAAAGGTTGTTTCAGGGCGTTTCTTGTGCTGATTTTGGTTGATTTGGAAAGCGTTTTGAATGGTGTTGTCTTGCAATCAGCGTCATCTTGCACCGCGTTTTCAGTCATTTCATGTTCTGATTTGCATCAAAAGAGATGCTGAAATGCCCCACTTTGCATGCTTTTTCAACTTAAAAGCTTGTTTTTTCTCGGTTTCTTTGGGAGATAATGTTTAAGCAATTGCGTAATGATTTGATGCTGAATGAATTACGAAACGGGCCCAAAACTCGCGTATTTGCAGCCGAGTGGTTCGCTGATGAAAACCGAACGAAACCTGAAAGAGGTTTTGTAAAGAATATTTGTATGAGGAGATGAAGGCGTAGCTTTGGGTCATTGATGACAAATTTCTCTTGAACTGCTGTTTATAGTTGCTTTTTGTGAGTTTCTCATCTCATGTTTAAGGAAAACTAACATATGAAATCCTTTAGAATATGAAAACTTTTCTTAACTTTGCATCCAACGCGTGAAAAACGGCGGAATGACGGAAACAATCTACAAATATAAATCGTTTAAATAAGAAATGGAACAGATCTTTAGCTACATCATCAGCTTTGGAGCCAGCGTGATGATGCCGATTCTCTTCACCATTATTGGACTCTCTATTGGTATGGGCTTTGGCAAAGCTTTGAAATCAGGCCTCTATGTGGGTGTCGGTTTCGTTGGCTTGGGTGTCGTAACCGCCCTGCTTACCACGAATTTCAATACTCCTTTGAGTTCAATCTCCGATTTTTATCATCTTCAACTCAATGTCTTCGACATGGGATGGCCTGCAGCTGCAGCCGTAGCTTATAACACTGCAGTGGGTGCTTTGATTATTCCTGTCTGCTTAGGCATTAACTTTCTGATGCTCATCACGAAGACAACGCGGACGGTGAACATAGACCTTTGGAACTATTGGCACTTTGCTTTCATTGGCGCTGTGGCTTATTTCGTGATGGGAGAGAGCCTGCTTTGGGGCTATTTCGCAGCCATTGTGTGCTACATGATTACGCTTGTTTTTGCAGACTTGACGGCAGAACGCTTCCAGAAGTATTATGATTTGGAGGGTATTTCCATTCCTCAGCCGTTCTGTCAGAGCTTCGTTCCTTTTGCAGTACTTATCAATAAGGGATTGAAAAAGATACCGGGCTTCAACAAACTCGACATTGATGCCGAGGGATTGAAACGCAAGTTTGGTGAGTTGGGCGACCCTTTAGTGCTCGGAGTTATCGTGGGAAGTCTGATTGCTTTATTTGGGGAAGCCGGTCATATCACTGATTTCAGTGGCTATCTGAAAGAACTTCAGCAGGCTGAACCAAGCACTACAGCCACTGATGCAACAATGAGCATCGTGAAAAATGTGTTGGCTTTAGGCGTGATTATGGGTGCTGTGATGGAGTTGATACCGCGTATCACGAAGTTGTTTATCGACGGATTGATGCCTATTTCAGAGAAAACGAAAGACCTTGTAGCGCGTAAATTCGACGGCAAGAAAATCTATATCGGTATGAGTCCGGCCCTTGTTATCGGTCATCCCACGACACTTGTGGTCTCTCTTTTCCTTATTCCAACCATTCTCGCATTAGCAGTTTTCCTGCCAGGTAACCAGTTTCTGCCCTTAGCTTCATTGGCCGGAATGTTCTATTTGTTCCCCATGGTGTTGCCTTTCACTAAGGGTAATGTGGTGAGAACATTCGTTATCGGTCTCGTGGCCCTGATTTTCGGACTTTATTTTGTCACCGACATGGCTCCTGCTTTCACGCAGGCGGCAGCCTCTGTCTATGCAGAAACCGGTGATAAAGCAGCTCATATCCCCGATGGTTTTTCGGGTGGTGCACTCGATTTTGCATCAAGTTTATTCGGTTGGGTTATCTATAAGTGCACTGCCTCATTGGAATATGTGGGCATGGGACTGTTGAGCGTGTTCACCATTGCACTTTTATTGTTCAACCGTCGACAGATTATAGCAAGTGAAAAAATAACAAATACGAAATGAAGAAAACATTATTAACCTTGGCCTTTGGCCTTACTGCAACCATCAGCATGGCACAAACGAATTATGAAGTGAGATGGGCTAACCATCCGGAAGATGTAAAACACTACGATACACAACGTCTTCGCAAAGACTTTGCAATAGAGAAAGTGTTTGCTCCAGGCGAAGTTAACTGGGTCTACAGCATGTATGACCGCTTCCTTATCGGTGGAGCTGAACCTGTAGGTGCACCAATCCATCTGACAACGATAGAGCCTTTGCACACGGATAAGCCACAGGATAAGAAGCGACTGCTTGATAATCGTGAGCTGGGTATCATCAATGTTGGTGGTAAGGGAACGGTGACTGTCGACGGGAAAACCTATGAATTGGATTTCCAGGAAGCGCTTTATGTGGGCCGTGCGGATGATAAGAACAATAAGGATATAGTGCTTTCAAGTGTTGATGCGGCTCATCCTGCCAAGTTTTATATGAATAGTGCCTGCGCACATAAGTCTTACCCAACGAAGAAAGTGACTCTGAAAGAGGCCAATAACATTAAGGCCGGTTCACTCAAAGAAAGCAACGACCGCGTTATTCACCAAATGATTATCGACGGAGTTGCCGGAGTTCGCACCTGTCAATTACAGATGGGAATCACTGAACTGAAGGAAGGTTCGGTGTGGAACACCATGCCTGCCCATACACATATGCGCAGAATGGAAGCTTACTTCTATTATAATGTACCCCAAGGACAAAAGATTCTCCATGTAATGGGCGAGCCTCAAGAGACAAGACCAATCTGGTTGAACAACGAACAGGCTGTAATTTCACCGCAATGGAGTATCCATTGTGCAGCAGGTACAAGTAATTACACCTTCATTTGGGGCATGGCAGGCGAGAACTTGGTTTATACTGATATGCAAGTCGTAAAGATACCGACTTTAAAATAACTGATAAAACCAACTGAAAGTGGAAAAGATACAAACTGCAAAGATGTCCAACTTCCGTTGGGTGATATGTGCTTTGCTTTTCTTGGCAACCACAATCAATTACATGGACCGTCAGGTTCTGTCGTTAACTTGGAAAGATTTCATCGCTCCTGAATTTCACTGGAGTGATGATGACTATGGAACGATTACGGGTTTATTCTCAATCTTCTATGCTGTAGCCAATCTCTTTGCGGGTAAGTTCATTGACTGGATGGGCACAAAGAGAGGCTATTTCATTGCAATTCTCGTCTGGTCAACCGGTGCGGTGATGCATGCGGGGTGTGGATGGGTAGCCATGCAGGTTGAAGGTTACAGCAGTATAGAGGCCTTGCGCATGGTACAGGCGGGCAGTGATGCCGCTGTTGCCATTGCAACTATCAGCGTCTGGCTCTTCCTTTCGTGTCGTCTGATACTTGCAGTAGGCGAGGCAGGCAACTTCCCTGCGGCCATTAAGGTGACTGCCGAGTACTTTCCTAAGAAGGATCGTGCCTTTTCTACTTCTATTTTTAATAGCGGGGCATCGGTTGGAGCATTAGCTGCGCCGGCCACAATCCCATTGCTTGCCCGTGCATGGGGCTGGGAAATGGCTTTCATTATCATTGGTGTTCTGGGCTATGTATGGATGGGTTTCTGGCTGTGGCTGTATGAAAAGCCAACTCGAAACAAGCATGTCAACAAGGCAGAGCTATGCTATATTGAGCAAGACAGCGACCTTTCAGCAGTTGAAAAGGTTGAGGAGGAAGAGAAAGAAGAGAAGACTATCAGTTTCATGAAGTGCTTCTCGTATCGACAGACATGGTCGTTTATCATGGGAAAGTTCATGACCGATGGTGTGTGGTGGTTCTTCCTGTTCTGGGCTCCGGCCTATTTCTCCGACCAATATGGCTATAAAAGCGATTCAACGATGGGCATCATGCTTGTCTTTACGCTGTATGCCATCTGTACATTCCTAAGTATCGGCGGTGGTTATCTGCCCACTTACTTTGTGGATAAGAAAGGAATGAACCCCTATATCGGCCGTATGCGGGCAATGTTAATCTTTGCTTGCTTCCCTGTGTTGGGTTTGTTTGCACAGCCAATGGGTGCATATAGTCCTTGGTGGCCAGCTATTATCATTGGTCTTTTGGGTGCCGGGCATCAGGCATGGTCGGCAAATCTCTATTCCACTATCGGCGATATGTTCCCCAAATCAACGATAGCTACAATCACAGGTATTGGTGCTATGGCAGGCGGAATAAGTTCGTTTATGATCAATAAAGGTTCGGGAAAGCTCTTCACCTACGCTGAGGCGCAGGGTTCTGCGTTCTCTTTCATGGGCTTTGAAGGTAAACCTGCCGGCTATATGCTTGTCTTCTGCATCTGTGCAGTGGCTTATCTTGTAGGCTGGTGTATCATGAAATTGCTTGTGCCTAAATACAAACCTATCGTTGTGGAGTAGGGGGAGGAGTTGACAAGTGGAGGAGTTGACGAGTAAACAAGTTAGCTGTAGACGAGTTGACTGTAAACGGGTAGACATGTTATTTGAACCTTTAACAACAACTTGTCAATGCGTTTATCCATAAAAATACATGCGTTTACAACTGTCCTTAATAATGATTGATGAGTAAACAAGTTGTCTGTAGACGAGTTGACAAGTTGGCTGTTGGTTAGCAAACAACTTGTTTACCCGTTTACTTGTCAACTCGTTTACTTACAAAAACCCTTGCTTTTTCAGTGCTTCTAAAAAGCCTTTACTCATTTCCTCGTTATCTTTCTTCGTATATCTAAGGTCAGTAAACACCTGTGCAAGCGTCTCCTTATGGTTAATTTCCACGAAATGTTTGTTCTCGGGTAAAGTCTCTTTTTCGTGATAGATGTCGTCGATGCTGTCGGAAGTGTAGTCGTTAAAAGTCTCCTGATGCATGATAGCACGCAATGGAAGGCGGTCGGTGAGAGCGGGATTTTCGTCAGGCCAGCCCAAAGTTATTGTTGCCACAGGAAACACCAAGCGTGGAAGTTTCAGGATATCAATAATCATTTGTGGCATATAGAGCGTGGTTCCGAGAAAGCAAGTGCCCAATCCTTCAGCCTCAGCAAGGTTACAAAAGGTCTGCGTATAAAGCAAAGCATCTGTTGAAGCATTCATGAATGAGAGGAAGTTATCATATCCCGGTGTTGCTTTTCGCTGCTCAGCCCATGCTGTTGTGCGTCGGAAATCAGCGCAAATCGTCAGTACCACAGGCGCTTCCACTACCATGGGCTGATTGAAATGCGCCGGAGACAGCTGTTCTTTCCTTTCTTTACTGCGGGTCACGACAACGCTATAGAGTTGCAGGTTGCCCATCGTTGGGGTACGTTCTGCCGTTTCCAACAGGCGATTTAGCAATTGGTCACTGACTTCCTTGCGTGCATATCTCCTGATAGTCTTTCTGTTTTGGAATGTATTCATCGTCATTTTGCTTGGGATTTATTATGGTAGCAAAGTTACATAAAATATTCCATTTGGGCAAAGTGCAGTCAGTTGGTCGTTTCATTTATTGCATGACGCAGCACTTCTGTCATGTAAACGGATTATATGTTAATTTCCTTCAAGTATGTTTACAATTGTTCTCATCATGCTTGTCCATTCGAAAAGAAAGGCCCCCTTGGGCCGAATACGGGCTGATTTTAGGCATTTTATAATGCGCTGATTATTAGGTTGTTACGAAACTAAAGGCAAGATGTGAAGCATAATCACGCTGAAAAACATTGTCATTTGCGTCAAATCATCCCGCAATCTGCATCAGATTATCGCATCACTTGACTCAAATAGTCGTGCATTTTGCATCAAGTTGCAGTGTAGGATGAATGAAATTAAACACCGACTTCTTTGAAATTACGAAATAACGTCTGGTTTTTAATTTTCTTTTTCCTAAAAGGGGACATCTCGAAATGCAGTTTAAATTAGTAAATGCGACAGTCTCCGGTGACAAATAGTTTACAAAGAACTATGAAAAACACCGAGGGGGTGCCCAGCGGCGGGGGCTCGCAG
>SKDY01000161.1_pt1 | contig 59355 bp, 50 predicted proteins | sample 4826591 | NCBI WGS metagenome assembly SKDY01 (sample SAMN11008823, study PRJNA524170) | human gut metagenome | biome: Human fecal sample; material: Feces; isolation source: fecal sample from pouch patient p10, p22 | host: Homo sapiens | place: Israel: Tel-Aviv | collected 2016-06-15 | reverse complement strand
GCTTCCATCGCTCTTCGTTCGACTTGCATGTGTTAAGCACGCCGCCAGCGTTCGTCCTGAGCCAGGATCAAACTCTCCAAGATATCTTGAAGCTATTTGAATAGCTCATTATGTGTTGTCGTTACATGTAAGTAACTTTGAATTATGGTTGGTTTTGACTATGTCAAAACCCGCACTCTGGCATATGTTCAATCATATGATTGATTACCTATCATTGTTCAGTTTTCAAAGATCTGTACCAGTTAAACCAGATTTTGTCTAGCTCCGAAGCACTTTCATTTGAAGCGTTTCACCAACTGGCGACTAGATTATAATAACATGTTGACCATTCGGTGTCAAGCACTTTTTATAATCTTTTTTAGAATTTTGTAATCACCTTAATATAAGGAATTTACATAAAAACTCTAAAATACTTAGCAAAGAATCTAGATTGTATCTAGTGTTTCCTCATTAAGAAACAGTCGCCTCAACGACTGTATGGTTATTATAGTACAAACAAGAGATGCGCGCAAGCCCTAATTTTGAAAAATTTGTAACTTTTTTCTATTTTTTCTGCATAATGTATGTATTTATTTTTATACTACTATATATTGTATTTTGTAATATGCTTTTATTATTGCTATAGACTATAAATGCAATCTATACCATTTCAGTAATTAGTACTATTTATATCTATTAATTAGAACAGGGCTGTTTTATCTTTCAAGAGGCCATGCAACGCCTTTCCTGCTATTACTACAGGCCTGTAGTAATTTGAAATCTCTATATAATACTATAATATGCATCTATCTTCTGTTATTAATTTCATATAAAACAAATGAGGCTCTATAATAAATGTTGAGGTGACGCCACTACGTTATCACTTCCAACATTTATTATAGAGCCCAAAAAGAATGGCACCAACCATACATATGATTGGTGCCAAAAAAAGACTCGTAGGGTGAATGCCCCAACATTTAACTAAGAATCAATATTTAATAGAAACTTTTTAAAGTTCCACAAATTAATGATTCACCTTAGATAATTGAGTATCATCAAGTCCTAATACAGAATTTAAAATAGATTTAATTTTTTCATTGTCAGCTTGTAGTTCAGCAATTTGACGTTTAGCATCAGCTAAATCACGGGCCATTGCCATTTTAGAACGGGATACTGTAGACTTAGCTCCCACTTTATAAGAGATACCAGCATTAAAAACAGTATCATCGTCACCATTAACAGTAGAGCCAACAGTAATCATTAAATCTTCAGTTGGACGATATGCAACACCAATAGCAACAGCATTAGCATTATGATAATGTCCATATCCGGCCATAATATCTAATTTATGGTCTGGATCAAAATCTAACGGATGTAAACCTGCAAGTGCAGCACTTCCTGCAATACCTTTGTGCGCTTCTTTTTGATTAGCGTCAATAATATTACGTAAACTACTAGTACCACTGCTTAAGTTATTAATTTGATTAATAAAATCAGGACGTAAACCTATAGTATACTCTTTACCACCATTCTCATTTGCTCCTTCGGTAACTGTAATATTATTGTTTCCAGATTGAATGGTAGTATGTTTTTGTGCTTCAAGTGCAACATCATGTAATTGAGATCCATTAATAGCATCTGTAGATGTTTCAGATACTCTACCAGCAGCGACATTTTGAAGTTGCCGTGTAAAACTTTCATTGCCAAAGGATACTATAGAATTTGGCGTACTACCCGCAAACGTATGATTAGTAAATTTAATTCCATTAGATGTATCAGAATTGATTGCAGTTGTAGTCTCCGCCCCAGTCATTGCTTTAGAATTAGAACCAATAGCAACACCATCCTTGATCTTTACCTGAGTGTGAGCGCCTTGAGCTACTGCCCCTTCAGCCTCAGCATATGATCCGTTACCAATCGCAATAGTATCTGTACCATTAGTTCTAGCTTGCGACCCAATTGCAAATGTATTTTCAGTAATGGCTTCTGCAGTAGCACCAAATGCTAAAGAGTTTCTCCCCCTTGCTTTGGCCCCTTCACCACCAACAAAACTATTCGTTCCTTCAGCCAAGTTATTAGTACCAACAGCAAATCCATTTGCACCTTTTACTATATTATTATAGCCCGCAGCCAAAGCACTCGTAGCAGTACTTGAGATGGTATTGTTTTTACCGAAAGATTCTGCCCCTTGTGCTGCAGCTGCAGAATCTATAGTATTACTAACACCTGCGGCGAATACAGAACCAGTTAAGGAAACCATGGTCATTACCATAATCATTGATTTTTTTTTGAAGTTTCAACATACTAAAATCTACCTTTCCTAAATAAAACACAAATCAATCAACAATAAACTATTATCAAATATATTATTTCTGCTTATTATATTATATATTTATCTTTTATGTCAATTACAATATTGATACTCATTAATTCATAATCTAAAGTAATCAAACATTTGTGACAAATACTTATGCCTCTTGATTCATAAAGTACTCTGTTATAACTTGGTTCGGTGATTTAAAATTTAAAACTTTCTGTGCAATGTTATTATATCTATTAGCATATCGACTATGTGCTTTTAGAAAACGCTCCATAGTTTATAAATTCACGACCATTATTGGTTTGTATTGTATGAATAGAAAATCCCATTTTAGCTAATAATTACAAGGGTTAATTAATGTTTCACCCACACTTTGTCTCCTATAAGCCTAACATATAGAAACACAAAACAGATACTATATATTATTTTTTATTAACCCGAACACGTTCAACAATTGGCTGTCCTTGATGATTCTTTGCTACTGTATCTACACGGAATAATGCCATTTCAGGACTAAATTCTGTTACCAGTTGTTCGTTTACTTGTGCACCATTTTGCATAGCACGGTATACGATTTGTGCAAATTCATAACGAGTCATCATACGATCACCACCGAATGTACCATCTGGGTATCCTTTTACTAAGCCACGACGAGATAAATCGCTAACAGCTTCGTATGCCCAATGATTGCTTGGCACATCTGGGAATAGTGTAGTGCGGTCAGCTTTCATATTGGTACCAGCTACACCATTTAAAAGGGTTGTCAATTTTTGGATTTGTGCATTTTGAAGAGCTACGGTTTTCTTAAGTTCTAACACTTCTTTGCCGATGGCTACGCGAGAACGGGATACATTGCTATGAGCGCCGACTTTCACAGAAAGGCCTGCATTCACAACGGTTTCCCCATTACCAACAGTAGAACCTACGCTCAATTGCACGTCCTCATTAGGACGATAGAACGCGCCGAGTGCAGCCGCATTGCCATTGTGGTAATGACCATAGCCAGCCGCAAAGTCTCATTTGGCATCAGGGTCAAAGTCGAGCGGATGTAATGCCGCCAAGGCAGCAGAACCAGCTACGCCTCGATTGATGCGTTTATCCAAACGAGCCATATTACCATTGATGTTGGTAATGTTGTTTTGAATATTAGTGATGTCACCACTAACATTGTTACGCAACAATTTAAGTTGTGCTACGTTGACCGCATCTGTATCGTTTGTACCAGCTGCAACGGATGTAATTTGACGTGTTACATTATTTCCTACATCACCAACGGATACAGCGGACGCTGTGGATTTCCATGTAGAGGATCCATCAGTAGATGGCGCATTAGTAAGGATATCATAACCAACTGCACCAGCTGCTACTGTTGCTTTGGAATTGCTACCGATAGCAGCACCGCCTACTGCGGATACTTCTGTGTTATGACCTACAGCGACTGCATCATTTACAGTCGTTGTTGTACCATTATCGCTAGACCCCAAAATCACTGTATGATTAGCACCTGTTACGGTACGGTTATCACCGAAAACGAGGGTGCTAGTTGCGTCGGATACAGTGTTCTTAGAACCAATTGCAGTTAAATGTTGTACGTTAGACCCAGTATTACCTACGCCCATAACGAGGTTGTCTGCACTTTTAGCACGATTAGCACCTGTTACAGTATTATTGATACCAATCATGGATGTGCGCAATGTGTAGTCCGCCTTATTGCCACCACCGATGGCCATCGTAGCGCCACCGCCCTTAGCACCTCTTACAGCAGTGCGTAATTTTTCAGCTAATTCCTTAGCGGAATTACCACCATCATCTGGTGTACCAGAAAGATCTGTAACAGAGTTTGTTATTTCGTTGCCAGCCCCCATAATAAGAGAGCCATTAGAATTGAACGTTCTATTTGCTGTACCGACAATGCTGTTAGCAACACCAGCGTAGTAGCTATCAGCTGTTTTAGACTCAATGCTGTTTAAAGAACCATTAATAGTAGCACCTAGATTTTTTACCGAATTAGAAAAACGACCTCCAGCATATTCACTAGAGATAATATTATAGGTACCTGTATTAGTAGCAAATGCACCATTAGTAAAGCTATTGGCACCTACTGTAGTGGCATACGCATTCAATGCATCTGTACGAGTAGTCGTTGTATCTACTGTAGTATCACCAAGTTCACCTTTATAGTTATGGGAACCAATCATAGTACTGCCAGTACGAGCAAATGTATTGTCACCAATGGCAACACTGCCTACCACCTTTGTAGGATCTGCCGGAATTCTTGCACTAGAGAACATATCACCACTATATGTAGTTTGACCTAAGGCAAAGCTAGCCTCTACACCACCAGCCATATTTTCAACTTTTGCATTTTTACCGATAGCTACACTACCACCTTGGCTAGCATAGTTATTGATGTTAGCACCATTACCAACTACGATATCTCCTGTAGCAGCACTGGGACCATTAGAATACCCAATTTTAGCACCATTACCAATAGCAACGTTTTCTGCTTTTGGTGCATCACTACCGGCACCATAAGCGACACCACTACCAGAACCAGCTGTTGTGTCCGCTGCACTAGCCACACATAAACTAGATAATAATACACCGTTGATTAATAAAGCAAGAAACCGTTTCCGTCTGTTCATTTTACCAATCTCCATTTCACGAATTATACACAAAATGAATTATATGCCAAAAAATTCATTTTATCCTCATATTTTATTATACTACTTTGATTTGATTTGTAAAATTATGAATTTAATATTAAGTTCCGATTTTTTAGATATTCCTTATACTTATTTTTTAATAATAATCTGTAATATCTCCGAACAATACAAGATTCACTATAAAATTTTATTCCTTAATAGCATACAAATTTTACAAGACTGTTAAACAAAATAAAAAGCGGATAGTACATCACAAAGGATAACTATCCGCTTATATACTAAATTTATTCTATAACGGATTCACTTATGATTTCCATACTATAGAATATTTAACTATCATTTATTATTTAATTTTTGTAATGACCATAACCGCCCATCACTTGTACTCGATTATTTAAATCAAATTGCATGGGGTGTAATGCAGCTAATGCCGCAGCACGAGCATCACCCTTATTGGTTTCTTTACCCAATGCACTATTTTGTTATTAAGATTATCGATTTGTTAGTTTACACCATAGAGTATTACTCTCAAAATAGTATTACACACGAGACATCGTTCTTGATGCACCATACATTTCGGCCACCACGTACGGGTTGCCACAGGTACTCATTTTAGCGAGTATCCGTCTCGTATAATCGAGGTGTTCTAATAAAGCATCGCGTAATTTGCGTTGCACGTGGTCAGGGGAATGGAATACGAGTATAGGATCAAAATCTCCTAAGATGATATAGGTCGTATGCGGTTCGGGTCCTGGCTCAATATGGTATTGGAATGGAATGATTACATTGAATAAACCATACACCACATCACGCCCAATTGGTTTCCGCGATTTTAGGCTCGCAAATGTCATGTTCGGCCCCAATGTCCTTGGATCCGTATACATCGGCTTTGACCGCCTCGACGATTGTATGCCGTTTGCTAGCACCCCTTCGTGGTGCGCTACTTCTCGCAATACCATTTTCAGTGGTTTATGGATGATTTCACACCGACCATCTACATAATAACAGGCGGTACAATCACCACCGTCAATATAGGTAGGGATTAAGCAACATATATGGTGATCCACATCGCCATATACAGCATTAGGGTTACAAGAAATAGATTCGTTATTACTTACATTTTGATACGTTGTATTGTGCATCATCATGACCTCTTCTTTTGTTAAAGGAGTAATAATAGCAAGGAATTCCTCTTGTAAAAATTGATTCATAACACATGTTATATAAAGATGCTTTAGCAGCACTTATGAGTTAATTGTATACCTATAATTACAAACTGTAAATATATAAATCAATAATTTATATTAGATCAGCAATTTTACTTATAACTATACATGTTCTGCATATCCTGGATATCGAATTCTTTATTATCCGCTACCATCATATAGTATCGTAACTGGTCGATAGCCTTTTGATGGCGCTGTTGTACGGCTTGACGAGACTGGCATGTTTCACTGCCTATATCGACACAGGTCTTGCCATCACGATAGAGGGCATACAATAGCTGTTGTTGCTGCCGTGGCAATTTTCTGAAAGCGGCCCACAGACGATTGCGCAATTCGTCTTCTGTCACCATTCCGATAATGTCGTGTTCGATATCTACATCATCGGGGAACTGATCCATGGCGGGTTCTGATACATCGTCGCCAGTACATAGGGGCAAAGTTAACTCATGGCGCCATTGCCGCGTCGATTGTTTGTAAAAGTTGAAATACCCATAGCGAATGGCGGCTTTCACATAACCAGAAAAAGGTACCTTACCTGATGTGTGAAAGCTATAGATGGATTCGATAAAGATAATCCACAGAAATGATTCCACGTCATCCGTCATCATGGCCGTACTCGAGCGGTTCGCATAGCTCATGATGAGTGGCCGATAGCGCCGGCATAACTCGACTTGTGCCGCATCGATGGTCAGTTCCTCGATGGGCCAAATGCCTCGATCCGTACTTAATACTGATACACGGCGCTCTTGGCAGACGCGCACTAGACTAAGGTCTGTCACGGCTTGTAATACCTTTTGGGGACATACCACATGTTTCACGTTCATATTTGATCCTTTCTGCCTAGGCTTACTTGAAATATACACCCAAATGAGTATTTAGACAAACAAGAAATTCCGCCATAAATGTATAGATTTACAGCGGAATTAACGTTGTTACATATGTATTTGTGAATTATTACAGACCAATTTCAGAAAAGTACGCCAATTTAGATGAATGTTGCCCTTGGCCACAATTGATTTCCTCAAGATGCGGGAACCCGAACTGGTAACACAATTGGAATTTGAGTGTTTACTTTCACAGGACCATTGGCAGGTACAGGCGTTTGAACTGGCATCGACAAAGCCTTAATGATAGTTGGTTGCGGTGCCGTTGGCGCTGCTGTTTGAGTCGCCATCGATTGTGCCGCTGTTTGCTGTGCCACCACTGGTTTTGGTGCTTGTTTAGGCGCATTCGGTTGTTGACGTGCCACACGAGCCGACGCCAAAATCCCTGGATTGCGATATAATAACTGACCACCTTCAGTAGACAATTTTTGATCATAATAATATACATCAGCATTATAATACTCACTGCCACTGGCCACATCATAACGCAAGCCAATCATGGTATACACCGTGAAATGTAGCAGCCCATCCGGTTTGCTGCGGTCAATCGAATCACGGTCCACATACCAGTTATTGCCATTATAGGTGAAAGCATAAATATCTTGCCGAGCATCAGCATTAGGTATAACAGATATAAACAGCGCTGCTATAAACATAGCCACTGCGCATATACGTTGAAACATGAGGCCTCCTCAATAATGATTGTATACGATTTAACAACTTATTATACCACATTTTCTGAGATTGCGTTCCCATGATATGCCTCAATACATTTAATCTTAGGCTTTAAATATAACACCATTATGCTCTAGTTGTTCCACCGTTTTTTTACCAATGCCTGGTAGCATCAATACTTCTTGTTTAGTAACTGTTTTAAAATCAGCTACTGTATATAAGCCGGCTTGTGAAAGTGTAATCTGTGTACTGAACCGTATATTGTCATATACCGGATTTCCACGCAAAGCCCCGCCTTTAGAAACCTCTACGGGGCTCATATGAGCAGACTCGCGTTTTCCTATATAACTATCATTAGAGTACCGATTTATAACAGTTCGACCAGTAACACGTTCATACACATCATATAGAGTCTGCCATAATGGACTTTCAAAATCCACCAATTGAGTTGGTAAAAATGAGATAGCAGTATATAAGCTTATTAATTCTCGTGGATCAAAATCTATGTCGATTACTTGATCTACCATATACATAATGGTCTCTAAGTGGTCCTCTACAAAATCGTTCCACCGCGTTGCATCTGGTAATAACCAATCAATATCTTCATATTCATCAACAAGATCTGCTAATACATCATGGGCAACCTTTCTACTACAGGCGTGTTCTAATGTAAAATCCCCTTGATAAGTACCTAGATACTCATCAAGGGGATTGTTTTAGTTATGAACTATACCAATATGACATTAGAATTGGTAGTTAAGGTCAACACGATAGTATTCAGGTTGTTTTTCGTTATTCCCAAATCGTTTATTTGTTTTGTTTTTAAAGCCATAGTATGCAGTCAAGCCCACATTGTCTTGCAATGCATAATCGGCAGTCAATAACCAACCTTTATATCCTTGGTAATGTTCTTCATCAAAATAAATATCCCATGTGGAGGATATTGGCGCCATGTGCTGACCAAATTTGAAGTATTGAGCTTTTACATCCCAAGTGCCTCGTTTAGCTTGATCATAATCACCATATCCGATACCTGCGGTCCATGCAGAACCTTTTGGCACACTGGTAGCTTTCACCCATTCACCACCAATCCAAACTTTATTAAAGTTCAAGTCTGTGCTTAGGCCATATATATTTTTAACATCCAATTCATTGCGTTTTGTTTTATTTGCCCTCGCATAGAAAGCACCGAGGTTAACGTGTTTATTCAAGTCGGATTTAAGGCCAAGATATGTAACCGTATTATTGTTTTCTTTACTTATACCTGCTGCTGCCCCTTCAATAAAATAACCATACGCCGCTTGGAATTCTACCTTGTCATTCACGGCATTGAATTGGATTCCGTCAAAGCCATCATCATAAATTAAACCATTACCGACCATTTGGTTCAAACGACCTGCTTTTACAGATACATGTTCACCAAATTTGTGGTCTACATAGACACGGTCAAATTTTACATTGTTTTCATTTACCTTAATTTCGGAATTACCCAACTCAAAATCACCGGTCGTGAAACGGACAACGGCTTCCGTGCGGTCATTAACCTTAGCATTAAATTGTAAGCGTGCACGAGCGTCAAATTTAGACTCTTTTTTATAGCTGTTATCAAAATCGGTTGTTCTAAAGAAAAAATAATTTTTCTTTTTCGTGTGAGAATAACGAAGACGCATATCGCCAGTTACTTTCACGTTACCAACGCGGTCTTCCAAACGACCAACACGAACGCCCAAGTTGTTCAATTCGTTGGAGAATTCATCAGCCAAACGATTAATCATAGCTTGTTGTTCAGCATTAGCACGGTCTTGGTTAGCCATTGCTTTCGCAATCATTTGAGCCATTTCGTAACGAGTGATATCGTTTTGGCCTTTGAAAGTGCCATCTGGATAACCATTAACGATACCAGCTGCTGCCAATTGGGATACAGCTTGGTATGCCCAAGAATCAGGAGTTACATCGGAGAATGGGTTAGCTGCGAATGCCGTAGTTACACCCAAAACTGCTGTTGCTGCAAAGATTGCTGCGAATTGTTTTTTCATAATACAATACCTCTTCTTTACACTAAAAACAATTACTATACGATCTTGCAAAGCAATACGCTTATCCCTATGTGTCCATGTTTCCATACAAATAATACGTATACCTTTACAAGATATACGTTATCATATAGAGATTAAATATCATTTAAATATTCATGAAATTTTCATTCATTTAAAGCTGCCCCCATCCATACCTACATATTCAAATTGAAGTAATAATCTAGATTCTGAATTTTGAAATAGGTATTACCTTCTCCATTGGCAAAAGAATCAACAGGTAAAGCCTCTAACTCAGAAGATGTGCCATGAACAATAATAGCTCTAAGTAGTTAGAAAGCTCTAATCACATTAGATTTTCCAAATGCATTACCGCCAAAAATAAATGATGATTTAACAACATCTATATCTCTGGATGTCGCACAACCCATGAAGTCAACTCAACATAAGCTTGTTTTATCTCTTCAAAATCATGACGTTCTATATGTGTTATAGGTGAATCTTGCTGTTTTGAATCTCTCCAGTTAATATCCTGTGCTGTATAGTTACCATAAAAACCGATTTCAGATTGTGTCATCCAATGGTACGGAGTTACAATGTGTTCTTGAGGTTCAAATAAGGAAGGCATTAAAGAATAATATTCAAAATCTTTTGGTGCTATAAGTTCAAAAATAGTAGGCATAATTTGCATATGATCACCAATACTATTTTTATTAATCCAGTTAGCATAAATACCCTTATGATACATGGCAAAATATGTACAAAATGATTCCCTAATAGTTTGCTTTCTATATGAAAGCAGAGAATCCGCAATGCCACAGGAATGATCACCTGTGACTATGATAAGACTATCTTCAAAATGTTCTTTCATATCATCAACGAAACGAAATAATGCCTGTTCTGCATACCAATAAGTACCCAAAGCTGCTACTTTGCTCTTATTATCTCTCACCACTCTAGGAATATTGCCAAAAATCGTATCTGCATCCCATCCATATCGTTCAATAGGAATTGTACTTGGTGAGTGATTAGATGTTGTATAAATAAAATGCATAGTTGGCTCATCATCAGCTGCCAATATGCGTTTTTTTACCTCATCTAAAAATAAATGATCATACACACCTAGCCATGTAGCAGGCGCATCTTCACCACAAATATCTGGACCACCAATACATTCATCAAAGCCCATTGATGGAGCAAATAAACCTAAGCTAGCCCAAGAAATATTACCCCCATACCAAAGTTTAGTTTTATAACCCAACTTCTTAATTTGTTCTGGCAGAGAAGTAATTATAGTATGTTCCCAAAATTGTGTTTTCTCATTAATTTCTAAATTAGAATCATAAATCCCTGAAATGAGACTTGTAATAGCCGGTTGAGAAATCATACCTGCAGGCAAAAAATTCTCCATAGAAATAGTATTCTTTTGTGCTTTAAACTGCTTTCCTGCATCGGCAATATGATATTCTGAATAAATATCGTCTGTCACAGATTGTGTAAGACTTTCACCAACAAGAATAAAGATATGCTTAGGCTTGGGAATTCGCGGACCTTCAGCTTTTTTTTGTAAAAACTCTAATGGATTTACTCCTATCTTTACGTCTTTAAATTCTGGAATAATACGTAAATTTTTAATAGCTGTATCATCATCATGATTCAAAACTTCATTAACATTATGTTTATGCACTAATTCTAATGCAATCAAATCATCAATAACGGCTTTAGCTAAAAATATATCATTTTTAATAATAGCTGGTACAAAATCCCACTCCGGTTTATTACGATGATTCAATGTACCACCATAACGTAACCAATAGAAAACCAATACCGTAAGAATAACTGATATAATTGTTCCCACTACTTGTCCTACAAATGGAAATGTAGGTATCAACAATACCGGTGTCAATAAAGTTGCATAAACGCCTAAAGATATAATTACTGCAAATGGAATAAAGCCTAGTAAAATCCATAACCCATGATTTTCATTAAAAAATATATCTAGTAGATTCTTTTTATCAGCATTACCCCCCAAACGAACTAATTCATTATAAGTATCTTTAAAATGATAATAATATATTAATTTCCCCATAAATGCGGCATATAATACCATCAAATACAATGTTAAAAGTATGGTTCTTACAATATCACCTACCGCGAAATAAGAGGATATAAATGCACCCGGTAAAGAGATAACTAAAAAGGAAACTAATAATACATAAGCATGAAAATCGAGTCCCCACCAAAATCCATAAGTAAAGGTTTTAACTAGTTTTTTCTTATCTACATTCCAATGATATGAGGGTCCATATAGTTTAATAAAAATAAATCGAAAGATAGCACTGATTATAGGTGCCCATATAAAGATTTTTAAATCCTGTTGTAATCCTATTAGTAGTGACTCAAGCATATTCCACCTCTGATGATAGTTATCATTTTATATAATCTACTGAGAACGTAAATATTTTATTCATACATATTAGTATACAAAAATTATAAATAAACTATAAATTATATACAGATGTTTATTATTATGCAATTCAAGATATAATATTTAAGAAAAATAGGGACTGCACATTATGTTGTAGTCCCTATTAACTATATAAAATATTAAACTATTAATCAAATTTACCATTTGTATTATTTTTTAAAAATGATTCATCAAAATTAATAGCATCATCTATGGTATCAAATTCCAAGATACTACGCCTATCAAACTCTTTGATACCAAGCTTTAACGTATCCAAATGCTTCATATATAGATATTCCCAAACATGGTGATTGTATTCATCTATGCCTTCTACATCTAGAATAACTTGCTTAAACTTTTCACTAAATTGTCGATCAAAATAGACAAAGCCTAACATAATATGACCACTAGGTGCTCCTATAATCACATCATTTATAAGCCCCAATTCATCGGTTGTTACAACCCATTCATCTAAATTGTTTTCTACATATACAGTAGAGTAAAAACCTCGATACTCATAGGTATTGAACAAGTTTTCTGGATAGTAATTATCTACAGAGCAAATATAAGTGTTGTCTAGTTGATCTAGAACTAATCGTAAGGATGACACATTATCTTGAGTATCATAGTAGTCATTCACAACAATTTTCACATCATACTTGTCTGCTAAGTAAAAGAACATTTCTTTTTTATAGCCCACCACAAGCGTAATATCATTTATACCAACAGCCTGTAATTGTTTAATTTGTCGCTCCACTAGAACTTCGCCTTTAACGATACTAAGTCCCTTTGGACAATAGTCACTAATAGGTTTAAATCGTTTCGATTTACCGGCTGCCAATATAATCGCATTAGTCACTTTATACTGTTGAATACGGTCGTATTGCTTTTGCTCTATGTATTTATTGAAATCATTTTTCGAAATCATATGCAGAAATCAACCCACTCACTACGATACCCACACCTAACATGATTTGATGTAAGGTTAAAGTAATATCAAAGAAGAAATAAGAGAATAACGCAGAAAAGGCTGTATAACTAATATTTAAAGCCATTGCTCTGCTAGGCCCAATAGTCGCCAAAGCTCGATAATAACAGTAATACGATACAGAACCAAATATAGCTGCCAGTCCCACATAAACAAAACTAGAATCAAAAGCTAAACTTTCACCATTACTCATAAACATAAAATATAAAATAAAAAGCATTCCATAGGTAATCATGGATAAATTCTGTCTAATACAGATAGCGCTCAAATTAGATATTTCACCAGATTTCATACCGTAAGAGCATAAAACAGCCTCACTACCCCAGGCACAAGCACATATCAAAGCAAAAACTATCCCTAATACACTACTAATTGTTTGATCTTCATCAACAAAACCTATAGCAATAATAAAGGCAATCGCTACAAATAGAGCAATAACCTGATAAGGTTTTCTTTTTTCTTTCAAGAATATGTAAGCAAAGAAAAGACCTACAGCAGGATAGATGGAACTTATAATAGCAGTCAATGAAGGCCCAAGATATTGAACAGCCATAATGTAAGAGCACATACCTATGGGACCACCTAAAAATGATCCAAACCATATATACTTAGATTTTGCTTTCTTAATATCCTTAATTACAGGTCTAACTTGCCCAGTTACAACAATAGAAGTGTTAATTAAAAAGGCACTAACAGTATCATGAATACATGTTATAAATAAAGGAACTAATAATGGAATTATAAAATATATGGTGTAATTTGAAAGATAATAGCCCAATAAACTGGTATCAGCCCCCCAAAATATACCTGAGAAAAGAGCATTAACCATGATGATTTACCAATTCACCAAATTCTGATACATTTCGTGCCTCATCGAATACAATTTGATAGAACGTTTTTGCATAGTTATACTGTTGCTTAGCATATGAACTATTTAATAGATTTTGATCTTGTTTTGCTTCGCACCAATTACTCCAAAGTAAGCCAACCATAGCAATATAGGCGTAAATCTTATATCTCTTTAATGGTGTTACTTGATGTTCAAAGTATATATCTATAATTCGATCGATTTCTTGTCGGTCAAACAAGGAATAGACGATAAACATAGCTAAATCTAAGTCTGGATCTTGCATGGCAGCATATTCAAAATCTATGAGATATACATCTTGATTTACTGTAACTAAAAAATTATCACAAACCGCATCAATATGGCACAAGGTCCACCCCTTTACCAAGTTTTCAATAATAGGCTCTAAAGACTCTATATTCTTTTTAGTTTCTCCATAGTCCTCGTATATACTTGCATTTGGCATTAACGATTCATAGTAATTGATATGCTCAAATACATCAAAACAATGCTCTACGCGATGTGATTGATTGTGAAAGTCTCTCAATCGCTTTAGACACGCACTGATTTCATTCCAATCTTTTGGATTAATCGTATGAGAGTTTTCTATAAATTTTGAAATCTTATAGCCCGACTCTCTATCAATATAGACAACAGGTTCTACAAACTCTTCATTTTTTATAGCTTGGTATACATCATATTCTTGATGTCTATTGATTATTTTTTCTGTATTAACCCCTGGAACCCTAATAATATACCGTTCATTATTAATACTAAAGATAAATGAATCATTCGTCATACCTTTTTTCAAGGGACTAAACTCTATGTCATTATCTTGTATATTAAAAACTGATTTAATAATATCGAGTTTTTTCACTATATATAACTCCCTATTTTAAGTATTAACCTACTAGAAATCACATAGTTAATAGGTAATATTAGAAAATTATAACCAATATCACAGCTATTATACTTATACCTTTTAATATCATCATCTAAAGTCCCAAAAACCAGTATGATCATTTGAGTAAATTGGGCGATATAAAGTTAACCATTCTGTATGAACAATAAATAAAACTGTATCAGGCTCGTATTTATCAATATAAGTTTGTAAACTACCATTGAATAAGCGTAAGTCAATAATATCCATCTTATCAACCCCTGTTGATAAGAAAAATGTCATAGGGTTTGCATATGAGTTCTTTATAACTAATAAACGTTTGCCATCATTTACATTATTGTTCTTAACATGAATTAGTGCTTTATCTCCATAATTATATGCTGAATAAGGGTTTAAATTATAATAATCAATCCGTTCTAACTGCTTCATATCATACAAAATGGATAGGTCACCAGTAATGTTTACCTTTTCTTCTGGTACTTCATAATGAATATTAGAGTAAAATTTAGGCTGATATATAGAAAAATCTTCTGGCATCGCCTCAGCTAATGTTGCTTTTCTACCTAAACTACCTAAAAAAACTTTATCATATTGGACTCTATCATATAGATTGGGATTCAATAGTTCTAGGTTAATATGATAGCCATATTGTTGATTTAGATGCTCCCCTACTTTATTGGCAGCATGCATTCCCGTTATAGGTTTCCAATGATGATCTGTCTTGTAAAACATATCTCGATAAGAAGAATCAGAGGATTCATCTATAAAATCTCGATAGTCAATATAGTCAACATTATTATCCCTTAAAGTTGATAAAAAATCATCAGCATTCTGATTGGAAAAGTCTAATATACCAGAAATACGATTATCACCATTTCTAATTTTACCTGGTGCCATAAATAATAAGAATCTAATATTCTTTTCTTTCAAAACATTATTAAGTTCAACTATTGTTAAAGCCTGTTTTGTTACATTTTGCTTTTCTTGAAAATTAACCCAATAATTATCCTGTAAATTTACTGGTTCTGGCTGAGAACCTCTAATATAAATTTTCCAGTCAATAAGATTCTTAAACTCTTTAGACATCGCAACCCATCTATAATACTCCCATAAAGTTTCATTAAATGAGTTATATGTCTTGTTTTGAGCATTATTTTTGACAAAATTAATACTTTTACCGTCAACATTAATAGGATTATCTAATGTAAAGGGATATTCTTTTGACCAATCAATTTTCTCAGATTTATCTTTATTTTTTACTTTAACTTGCTGTAATTCCTCATTGTCATATAAAACCATTTGCGTAAACAAATTATTCATATGAAACTTTTGTACCAATACATTAGTTGTAATGCTCCTAATCACAAAGGTTATAAAAAATAAGACCAGCACTGCTATACAAAATAACATCGCCTTACTGATATACTTATTCTGCATAACGATTCCCCTAAAAATTAAAATAAATAAATGGATGATACGAAGACCCAATAACCAATACTATTGTTACTAAAAATAAGAATATAGCTGTAAGTGGCTCTACCCACAAAAAGTTCTTTTGAGAAAAAACTTTTTTACTCAACCATACATATATAGGTGTAGATAATAGAACGCCTAATATTAAAATTACACGACTGTTATATAAGTAATAGCAAAAGATATTATCTATAAATCCATCACTGCCATAGCCAAACATCATCCCCATATAATTCACTGCAACGTCAATCGATTCAGATCGGAATAAAACCCAGCCTAAAATCACCCAAAACAATGTATATACATGGGAGAATATACCAAGATACTTATTAATATCTACATAATGTTCAAAGACAAGCAAGAGAAAATACATCATTCCCCATACCCAAAATGTATAATTAGCTCCATGCCAAATGCCAGTCAAACTCCAAACTATTAATAAATTTACTATCCATCTAGCCGTAGATACACGATTGCCTCCGAGTGGAATATATACATAGTCTCTAAACCAAGAGCCTAAAGATATGTGCCATCGTCGCCAAAACTCGGTTATACTTTTAGAAATATAAGGATAGTTAAAGTTTTCAGCAAATTTAAATCCAAATATTCGTCCTAAACCAATAGCCATATCTGAATAGCCAGAAAAATCAAAGTAAATCTGTAATGTATATGCAATAGCACCTAACCATGCTGTGCCTACAGAAACAGGCATTCCTGCATTAAAAATATTATCTGCTACTTGTGCAATATAGTCTGCAATAACAACTTTTTTAGCTAAGCCATAAATAAATTGCAGCATCCCTTCAGATATATTACTTAAGGATTCTCTTCTGTTTAAGATTTGATGTTCAATTAAATCGTATCGAATAATAGGCCCTGCTACTAGCTGAGGAAACATAGAGATATATAAGGCCACGTTTATTAGTGATTTTTGTGCACTAACCTTTTTACTATATACATCAAATAAATAGGATAGAATTTGAAATGTAAAAAAAGAAATCCCCAGAGGTAATATAATATTGCTAATCTGAATGTGACTACCAAATATGTTATTAATTTGCATTACAGTAAAGACTAGGTATTTGAAGATAAATAAAACCATTATATGGATAGTAACAGCAGCTATTAGTATCCATTTTCGCAAATTTGCAGATTTTACTTTTTCAATTTGTAATGCTGCATACCAACCTATAATGATGGATAGTAGCAAAAGAAAAATAAACTTAGGTTCACCAACCGCATAAAAAATCAAGCTTACCAATAACAAAAATTTATTTCTAATAGCAAGAGTTTTAAACCACGGATTATAGTAGATCAGTAATACTAATGGCAAAAATAAAAATAAAAATATTGTTGATGAAAAAACCACAATAGCCCCCAAACCGACAGTTTATTCTGACTTTACTAAGGATATAAGATGGCAGAATATATTTAAAATTTAATAATCAAGATGATTTATATCGTTTTATGAATTCATCAATATTACCCCAATATTGCATACTTTCAAAAATTTTATCATCATTCCATTCCCACCATTTCATGAATAGCAAATCTTCTACTACAGAATCAGAAAATCGTTGTTTTATAACTCGATTACCACCTACAACAACTGTGTACGGTGCTATATCCTTAGTAATTACACTGCCAGCCCCTATAACAGCACCATCACCGATTGTTACACCACTTCTAATAATACTATGAGCGCCAATCCATACATCATTGCCAATTCTAATGCTTCTATCTGCATCAGGCATATCCTTCTTATAGTCAAGAAAAACGCCATAAGTACTTACATAGTTAACGTTATGTCCATTTTGAACAAGACGCTGATCTATACCAATGGAACAAAAGCTACCTATGGAATGCATTTCTCGTTCTTTGAAGGATCGATACCCATATGTATATTTACCTATGGGTATACCGATATATTTATGAAACCAATATCTAGCTAAATTATCACTCCACCCATACTTTTTTCGTGAGTGTTTATATAACCATTCAGGTGGATTACTGGTTCCTCTAATTTTTCGTATACCTTCTAAATAGAGTTTTTCCCATTCTGTAATCCCGTATTTATCTATTAAATCACTCATAATTCCCTATTTATGCATTAACAAACGCAATAACCTTATTCGCAATCATCTTCACATCATCTTTTGTTAAATACATATGAAGTGGCATTGTAATAATTCTATTAGACATTCTATGAGCATTAGGACATTTACCATTATCATAAGAATACATTTCATACTCTGTATTATCACGATAATGAACACCAGGATAGATATCATTTTCTTGTAAATATTCAAGTAATCCGTCTCGATTATCTACAGCAATTTCATAGATATGATAAGAGCATTCATCGGCATGTGGTGCACCAATGATTTGAATTTTAGGCTCATTTTTAAACATTTCATCATAGTATCTAGCTAATTCACGACGATATTCATTTGTTTCATCTAAATATTTAAGCTCCACTAATCCAATAGCAGCCATAATAGAATTGCCATGATCTTTATAACCAAGGTATTCTACATCATATTTCCATTTATAAGAACCTTTTGTACCACTATTACGAGCATACGTATCCTTATTAATACCTAACCATGTCAATTTACGGCAAATTTCATCATATTTTTTATTATGTAAACAAATCATACCACTATCAGCTGTTGGTAAATTTTTAACAGCTTGGAATGAATAAACGGCTACATCTACCCCATCCCAGGTACCTGGCATTTGTCCATTCACACGAGTTCCAGCCATGTGAGCCGCATCAAGGATTAACTTAAGATTATGTTCTTTACAAATTTCGATAATTTTATCTAATTGACCAACACGTCCACCATAACCAACAAAAATAACAGCTCTAGTTTTATCATTAATTTTACGTTTTACATCTTCAGGATCTAAGCAAAGGTATTCATCTACATCAGCAAAACGAGGTACTAATTTTTCATATAAAACAGCATGATTCGTAGATACAAAAGTAATTGGTGTTGTTATAATCTCATCACCATTTTCCCAATCATTTTCTTTTTTTAAGATTTCTACTGCTAAATGTAAACCAACAGTAGCAGAATTTAAAAAATGAGCATTCTCATGACCAGTATATTCTTTCCATTTATTTTCAAATTCTACTGTTTTAAAACCAAGACCAGTCCAACCAATCTCTAGACACTCTCTGATTTCATTTAAACATTCCTCTACATGATATTTAGGTTTTAATACTTGAATCGTCATAACTATATACTCCTCTATAGATATAATTTCATTTTTATAAGAATTCTATTTTCTAAACTAGTTCTATCATATTCTTTAAATCCACACTGTTCATATATTTTTAATGCTGGAATATTATCAGCAAAAACTTCTAACTTTAACTTTTGTAAATGAAATTTATCTTTAGCAACATTAATCAAATATTTTAAAATAAATTTTCCTAAGCCAGGTTGATTATATTTATCTTTATCAACTATAAGTCGACCAAATTCAGCTTCAAGTTCTTTCATATTATATAATGCAGCAAAACCAATTAGACTATCATCACTGTTACGAACAACAGAGTACATATGGTCCTGCGTATTTTTAGAATAAGACTCAAACCATAATTGTTGCTCTTCACTAGAGATTTCTTTTTGATAAATAAAATTCTTACGATTAACATCCTTGTTCCGTAGAACACGTAAAAATTCTATATCCTCTTTAAGTAACTCTCTTACATTAATACTATCATTCACAGCTATAATACATGACATTTATATTCACCATTCATAATATGTTGCCACCAATCTTTATGTTCTAAGTACCACTGTATGGTTTGTTTAATCCCTTCATCAAAGGATGTCTTTGGCAACCACCCTAATTCATTTTGAATTTTACTAGGATTAATAGCATATCTTTGGTCATGCCCTGGTCGATCTGTAACATAAGTAATTAACGATTCATCTTTTCCCAATGCAGATAAAATCGTTTTTACTACATCAATATTAGAACGTTCATTATGACCACCAATATTATAAACCTCTCCTACACGACCATTTCTAACAATTAAATCAATGGCTTCACAATGGTCCTCTACATATAACCAATCGCGCACATTCTTTCCATCACCATATATAGGTAATTGTTTATTATTGAAAGCATTAATAATCATCAATGGAATCAATTTTTCTGGAAAATGATACGGCCCATAGTTATTTGAACAACGAGAAATTGTTACAGGTAAGCCATACGTTCTATGGTAGGCCAATACTAATAAATCAGCAGATGCTTTAGATGATGAATATGGACTCGATGTATGAATCGGTGTCTCTTCTGTAAAGAATAAATCTGGTCGATCTAGTGGTAAATCACCGTACACTTCATCTGTGGATACTTGATGATATCGCTGAATCCCATATTTACGACAAGCATCCATTAATACAGCAGTTCCCATAATATTCGTACACAAGAATACTTCTGGATTCTCAATACTTCTATCTACATGAGATTCAGCTGCAAAGTTAATAACTATATCTGGTTTATATTGCTCAAATATTTCATATATAGCTTGTCTATCTGCAATGTCTGCTTTCACGAAAGAAAAATTAGACTTATCTTTTACAGGTTCTAAAGTTTCTAAATTACCTGCATAAGTTAGTGCATCAACGCATATGATATGGTCCTCTGGATACTTAGCTACCATCATATGTACAAAGTTACCACCGATAAACCCAGCACCACCGGTTACAATAATATTCATATATTCACCATCCTATTGTCCACTATCAGCCATTGTAAAGGATATCTTATTCTCTAATTCATCAAAAAATGGTGATTTGGTATCCTTCTCAGATAGGATAGGTTTTTCTATTCCCCAATTAATAGCTAATGTAGGATCATTCCATCGAATACCTCCATCTGCTTCTGGTGCGTAATAGTTATCTGCTTTATACATAAACTCAACATGATCTGTTAATGTTACAAAACCATGTCCAAAGCCACGAGGAATTAGAAATTGTTTTTGATTTTCTTCACTGAGTTCAAGGGCATACCATTGCTTATATGTAGAACTATCCTTACGAAGATCAATTGCGACATCGAGTACAGCACCACGGACACATCGTACTAATTTAGCTTGTGATTTATTCCCATATTGAAAGTGAATGCCACGCAGTGTACCTTTTACAGTAGATGATGAGTGATTATCTTGTACGAAATTATAAAATAAGCCAGCTTCTTCCATAGTTTGCTTATTCCATGATTCCATAAAGAATCCTCGATGATCACCAAAGACTTGCGGCTCAATAATCACAAGGCCTAGTATACCTGTTTCTATAACCTTAATTCCCATACTACACAACCCCTATCCTTGTATTTGCCCCTCTGCTACATGCCGTAAATGTTTACCATATGGTGATTTGCCATATAGCTTTGCACTCTCTAGTAATTGATCTTTACTAATCCAATTATTACGATAAGCGATTTCTTCTAATGCAGATATTTCAATACCAGAACGAGTTTGAATAACTCGTACAAATTCAGACGCCTCATTTAAAGAGTCTACCGTACCCGTATCTAACCAGGAATATCCACGCCCCAATGTTTTTACTCGTAAATCACCACGTTCTAAATACATCTTATTTAAATCGGTAATTTCTAATTCTCCACGATCAGATGGTGTTACCTTTTTAGCCAATTCACAAACGTCTTTATCATAGAAATATAGACCTGTAACGGCATAATTTGATTTTGGGTGTTCTGGTTTTTCTTCAATAGATTTAACTAATCCATTTTCATCAAATTCAACAACACCAAAGCGTTCTGGATCTTCTACATGATAACCAAATACGGTAGCACCACTTGTAGCCTGTGCAGCTTCTTGTAGTTGTTTTCTCATACCAGCACCGTAAAAAATATTATCACCCAAAATCATGGCACAAGAATCTTCATTAATAAATTCTTCGCCAATAATAAAGGCTTGTGCTAACCCATCTGGTGATGGTTGTTCTTTATATTGTAAATTAATACCATACCGAGAGCCATCTCCTAATAAACGTTCAAAATTAGGTAAGTCCTGTGGTGTTGATATAATCAAAATATCCTTAATACCTGCTAACATAAGCATAGATAATGGATAAAAAATCATTGGTTTATCATAAATAGGTAATAATTGCTTAGATGTTACTAATGTTAGTGGATATAGACGTGTCCCTGATCCACCAGCTAAAATAATCCCCTTCATAAATGAACCCCTACTCTATATAATTAAGAAAAAATTATTTTTAATGCATTAACTAAATTATATTCTTCTCTTATGAGTTGTCCTCCCTCATTAGCAATATGATTACGTTTATCATCATTATTCATATATCATTGAATTTTATCAACTAATTCCCTTGTATTACTATAACAATCAAAATGCTTACCTTCTTCTAATTTTAAATCACATACATTTTGTCTATCAGTAAGTAAGAAATTATTATTTGCCACAACTTCAAAAGTTCGACAATTATAACATGTATGTCCTTCTATATGAATATTTAAATTTATTTTGGTGCGCTTATAATATTCAATAACATCTTTAGGTACAAGTACCTTATTTTCAACATATTTAGATAGATATGGATATCTATGTTTAAATTTCCATTTACCTATAATACGTTGATACCAATGATGATTATGCCATATACGCCCTAATACAAGCATCTTATAATTCTTCTCATATGCCAACTTAGCAGCAGCTTCCAATATTTCTAATCGTTTTTGTATACCTGCAATTGTACCAATAAAAAATATATCTATATCTTGCTTATCTTCAGATGTGCGAGGTGAAGCATAAAATTCTGGTCCCGCAAATAATGGTAAATATTCTCCCTCAATAGAATAATATTCTTTTAATCGTAAAATATCATTTATCTCAAAAGAATAAATTTTAGAATATAGATATATATGATTTTTTAAATCATTTATATCATGCATAGCATCCCAAACCCATAATCGACAATCAACCTTTTGAGCTATTGTTTCATTTAGAAAAAATGTTTGATCTGGAAATCTAAAATCATTAAGAAATAATACGATATCTATTTTCTTATGTTTAATTACAGCTAATAGGCGATTCTGCTCTTCTTGTACAGATTTATCATAATCTATTTCAAAGATATCTGTATTATTTCCCAATTGAGCATTTGCCTTAATTATATTATTAGAAAATATACTACCATTTCTAAAATTGGTGACCATACAGATATTCATTATTATCTCCCCATAATCCAAAGTTTTTATTAATAACTAATACTTCCAATAAGCCTCAACATTATGACCAATTTGTTGTTCCTTAGGAGGTAATTTCATATAATCACCGTAACTATTTTCAAGCATTTTATCATAATTAGAAATAATAGGAAGTCTATGTCCTTCAAACTCAACTAATAAAAAGTGATTAAACCACTCATACTCGTAAATAGAATTATTCATATCTTCTTTTTTACGATAATCTTGAGTTAAAGAGACCAAAGAAGTTAATTGACTATTATACCTATTTTTACATTTCATCAACCGTTTTGCTACCATATCTAAACTAGGTAAAGGCAAATGATATTTTCTTACGAATTTATTCCATTTTTTAAAATGTCTTTGAAAATGTTGAATCCACTTCCAATAAAATCTAACATCCATAAACAACTTTCGTTGTTCATTTTTTTCAACAGGAATATGATCTAACACAAAAATATCAATATAGACACCATATTCAACTATTTTTCCCTTTGAAAAATGTTCATATAAAACAGTTTCCGTATCAAAGAACTTAGCACAAAACGCCATGAAGTAATTTTCTTCATCCATTTCAGGCCATAATTTATAGTGATCTGTACTATTCAATATATATTGTTTCCATACTTTTTCGAATTTTTCATACTCTGGTCTTATCATAATAACATCAATGTCATCATCCCATGGAATAAATCCTTTATGACGAATAGCACCTAATGCTGTACCATAAGCAATAGTATATTTAATATCATGCTCTTTACAAAATTCATCAAATCGTAACAATGTATTTAATATTACAGACTTAAGTTCTTTCCCCTCAATTAACTTTTTCATCAAATTAAATAACCCCTATTTTGTTATCATATTATTAAGCAAATCTTCCCATTGAGACCATACAATATCCGGTGCGAATCGTTTCATTGAATCTACCGCTTGTCTTCCTAATACAGATCGTAATTCAGAATTTTCCATAAGCTTTTCTAAACCTAGTGCTATATCTGTAGGATTATCTTTTACTAAGATTCCATTATATCCATCTTGTACCATATCAGCTACACCAAGCCATGTATCACAAGCTATAACTGGTAATCCTTTAGCCATAGCTTCAGCCATGGATAATCCAAATCCCTCTGCAGAACTCATCATGGCATATATATCCCCTGTTAATAAAACAGATTCCACATCTCTAGTAACACCTTTAAATAGGATCCTATCCGTTAAATTTGCCTGTTTTATCATTAATTCTAATTGTGCTTTATAGGCCTTATTCTCATCAGCGCCCCACAATTCAACAATCCAATTTGGAAATTGATCTGCCACTTTAGAAAAAGCTTCAATTAATAAGTGAGGTCGCTTATGTCCCTTTGCTAAACGACCTATAAATAAAATCTTGTGTACATCTTTAGGTATCGTTAAATCTACTTGATTAGTGAATTGTGGTACTACATTCCCTATAGTAACAATCTTATTATTAGGTAGATGTTCTTCTAATACTTTTTTAAATGATGGTAATAACACTTGATTTACATCAGACAGCTTTACAGCTTCTAGAGATAAAACAGGATAAAACTCAAAATAATCTTCTGGATTACCATGACTCATAGTTATAATAGGAATACTTTTTGAAAACCCTAAATCGAGAATTAACTGTTTAGAATCGCCAGGTGTAAAAGATACAATTATATCTGGATTAACTTTTTTTACAACTTCTCCAATATATGGACAAATATATTTAGAAAAAAAATCACTATTTACAGTACGTGCTTTTTGTTTACTAAATAACCGATAAAACTCACGTTTTAAACGTAATGAAAGAGGGTATTTGATTCGTTTTCCATTCTGTAGACGTACATCATAACACTTTATACCCTTATCAATAGGGAAGAAAAAATCACCGCTACGTTCATCCGCATAAATTACTGATACAGTATGTCCTCTTTTATTCATTTCATTAGCAAAAGCACTCGTTACTTTTGCTAGCCCACCTGTATCTCCAACCATCTTTGTTGTATTTACTAATAAAATATTCATTATCAAACCCCATACGTATAGCAACTAAAAGGTGTTTACTGACTATAATAATTACATTTATTATAGCATATATATAGCCATAAATACGGATAAACTCACACTCTATTCATATATTACATTATTTATCTTGATATTTATTTTTCAATTTTCCGTAGAAAAAAAGAACTTCTACTATACATATAATCATGTTCAATAGTAAAAGTTCTATTTATATCAATATTTATTTCAAATACACCTTCAAATTCTCCCGAATTTGTTCTTCATATCCATCAAGTAATTCATACCTCTTCCGATATTGACTACGTTTTTGTGATTTGATTTCTTCAATCGGTTTTCTATATTCTTCCAATGGAATTTTGAAGAATCGTGGATCTTCTGTAACTGTACCGCCAATGTCTTCCCACAATGGATCGAGTTCAGCTACTTTTGCCTTATGGCCACGCACCATGTGTGTATTAGCGTAGAAACCTTCGTCAGATACGGCGTACATGGATTGAACCTTACAGTATTTAGCGAGTTCCCGAATCAAAAATACGATAAAGTTTTTTGGACGATAGCCAAACATTTTCTTTGTAATATGTTTGGCATTATCGAGGCCATCTTTATACCCTTGGATGGTACCAATCCACAATGCTGGTTCTCCTTCTAACCCTTTGCCGAGGCGGATGTTCGCGTGATATACGCCTTGGTCACCTAGTTGTAACAGAATGGTAAATAAACCTTCCTTACGTTGACCGGTCATAAAGTTAAGGTGTGCGGTCATATTTAAATCAGCATCTTCCCAAAGTAGAATCCCTTGTTTTAATCCTTCCGGTTTTAGTTCATCCGGATTATATAACATTTCGATGGCCTCAGGCGTAAATACATCTTCTAAAGCTGTAAAGTGATTCTTTACCGCATCAATACGTTCACGCAAGGTAGATTCTTTAAACAAGAATATACGGCTCATCAACTCATAGAGACCTTCTTGTTTATCTAAAATATGTTGATCTGGTGCGTAGCTTTCAAAAAAAGACTTATATTCCATCATCTCTTGCTTGTGGCCTACAGTTCGCAAGAAATGCAAGACTACGCGTCGTGTTTCACGCCATGATTTTTTCCCATAAATAGCTCGACCATTAGCCCATTGGTCCTTTATATATTGAAACATACACTCTCCTAAAAATATAACAAACTAAAATCTTCTATATTAAATATATTTAAACCTATATTATTTATATGACTTAGTAATATGTTTTTTCAAAGTATCTACCATTTTTATTTGATCAACTGTATTCAAACTTGTATGATACAATTTACTCTTAGTTTTGCCAGTACTCATAATCAATTTGTTTTCTTCTAGCACCTCTAGTGCTTTATAAACTTTATATCTCGTAAATTGTGCCTTATTTACTATAGCTGTTACAGATAAAAATGATTTGGATTCTTTTAATATATTGTAAACTTTTTTGGCTTCATCAGATAAGTTAGGCACTGTTGTAATAGTATCTACACCCCATATAGTAAGTTCAGTTTTAAATACATCTGTATCTAGTTCTGGTTGCCTATAATCATATTGATTTGGAATTTGAAATATAATAGGTCCTCCTGAACCAATACGTTCGGATAGACCAATACGTCTAAATAAATTAACTAATAAGTCATTTCTTGGATTTGATGTTCCTCCTGAAATAAACTCTTCTAGTTCCACTCTTAAACATCCAGGATTTTTAAATTTATAGAAAAAGTCACTAACTTCTATAACTATATCAGACAAACTACTATGATAATCTGCATGAACTAAACTATTAATAAGAGCTTCTCTAATAGCCGTAATAAAATTATCATAAGATATTCTCTCTATACCATCAATCAATTTAAATGGAGTATTAATGGCTAAGACTAATTTATCTATAACAACTAAGTAAAATTCAAAGACGTTTAAATCTATATATTGACTATCCCCAAAAGCAACCCTATCTTTCCATCTATCTTGAATATTATAAATACCACGTTTATCAATATAATCTAAGTGAAATTTAGGGAAACGACTTCTTATAGCTTCTTCTTTTCCAAAAAATAGAAGAGCAGCTTCAGTTAACTTATACTTTCTTTCATCATTTCTATCAATACATCTAACACCTATAGAAGTTAGTAATTCTTCATCAGACATATTTGTGTATCTATCATTTTTATTAGAAATATATTGTCTATATTTTTGTATTGTCTCTGATGATAAATCTTCTATTGTATAATTATCTAAAAGCACCGAATCTTGGTTACTATTTTTATCTCTAAAGAAGGTACTAATTTGTTCATCTGTAGCAATTCGATCACCTTCATATAATCTAATATATGTTTTATTAGGATTATTATTCAAAAATATTGGTTTATCGCTAATATGAGCTTCTGGAACTTTAATATAAATAATAGATCTACCATTATCTAATATTTTTTGCTCTATATGTCTATTATCTAATATATTCTTACTAATCTTTTCTCTATTATTAATAGTATTCCAAAAGTCTTGAATTATTTTAGGAGCATTACTAACTCCAACTTCTTCATAATTTCCGTTATCTTCAGAAATACCAAGAATTATTAAACCACCTTTAGTATTAGCAAACGCCGAATATGTTGGCCATATATCACTTGGTAATTTATCAAATGATTCCTTATATTCAATATTCTCATTTTCATGTACTAAATCAAAATCTTCAAAATTTACCAACTTATAATTCACCTCAATTCGCCGCATAAATTTAAGTATTTCAAAAGATTGTCAAAAGATTGTCAAAAAATTATTTTTGCTATAAACTCTTATTCTATCTTTGTTTTTGGATTTTCTAATCTATCAATATAATAATTTCAAAAGATTATCAAAAGATTATTCCAAAAAATCTTGTATAGTTATACATTAATAATTGAATCAATCATCCGTTTATGTCCAAAATCTTCATTGGCTTGTACCAAACCTGCCTCATATATGTCTGGATGTTCAATCATTTTGTTTACGAATTGTTCTAATCCAGCACGAATCGTATCCACCGAGGATATGTCTAAGCTTTCACCAACATGATAATCGCGCAGCACCTCAGGGTTGATTTCAGGCGATACCAAAGCCGGTTTATAGAACCCAATAGCTGTATAGAGCATGGCGCTCCAGTGATAGCGATACCGCTCGGCACCGTATGGCATCAAGATGGCATCTACATCGAGTAGAGCCTTATCCCAATCGGGGCCGATAAGGTTCGCATGGAGGAATGAAAGCCCTGGCACATCCTTATATTCTTCAGCAATAGCATCAAATAGTTCGCCATCCTCAGGTTTTGCCGTTGCCCCTTGTACCAAGAGTTCTACGGGACCCGTAAAAGCAGCTGTTTTAAAAGCATCTAATAAAGGGATAATATTCTTTTCCTTGCGAAATTGACCGAAAAATCCAAGACGAAGAGGCGTATGTGTAGAGAAGGTTGGCGTTTCACCCGTCGAAGGGGTAAACACAGGAGGTAAGATAGGACGTACGCGCGGTAGATCACTGCGCAGCATATCGTCGCGCAAGGTAATGACATCTAGGTAAATATTCGGATATCGATTGGCACGTTCCGCTTGTTTCAAGAACCGTACATTTTCACCCTTGCCAATGCCATGGAAAATAAAATGAACTGGTACCTTTGCATGTTTTAAAGGCGTATCCAATAGTGCTTTTATATAGCGATACGTGGAGGTAGGAATAATCAAAGCATCACAATGATGTTCCTCTAATTTCTTGGCAGCGGAAGTAAACCATGCGCGGCGGCGGCGTTCGCGTAATATAGATAAGAACGGCTTTTTCCATTTCGATGCACCTGCATAGGTCACTACCTCTCCGCCCTCAAGATAGATAACGTCAACGCCATAATCAACCTTAAAGATAAAATTCTCCGGCACCATCAATACCGGTTCATGACCTTGGCGTTTTAATTCATTGATGATCATGCGGTCAAATTCCACCTCATGACCGGCAGGCATAATGATGCTTTCCAAAATGGCTACGCGCATTGTGGTCCTTCCTTTCTCTACTAACACTCATCTGTTATCCAGAATTTATTATCTAGATCTGTTATAGTTTCCCATTAGATTTCAATAAATAATATAGCTTTACGTACTTAATCATGGTGTAGAAATAATGGTTCACGGATAGGATAAATCCCATTTTTCCATCTAAAAAACCTCTATCTAAAATGTACACCTTAAAAAAAGCCCAGCTTGGACGGATAAGAATATCCTTTACAAAGGAGCAGGATTTCCCGTTTTCCTTATATTTCTTAGCAGCCAATGTCGTATAATTGTTGAATTTGTTGAAGTATTGATGCCAATTATCATAGGTGTAGTGATACATTTTGCCATGTAGTTTAGCCTCAGGGTATGTACTAGATATGGTTTCATGTACAAATCCCTCAATATTCGTACCTTCTTTTGGCATAAATCGCAACACGTAATCAGGACGCAACACACCGTGGGTAGCCTTGTTGTGATGGAACACATTGGACCGTTCAATCCAGTATGCTTTTTTCTCATTCTTAGCCAGTACATCTTGTACTTCTCGTTGTAATTCTGTCGAAATACGTTCATCCGCATCGAGGAAGAAAATCCATTCGGACCGAGCCTCTTCGACGGCAAAGCGTCGTTGTTGGGACCAATCACCATTCATAGCGTGATGTACGACGCGAGCCCCCATGGATTCAGCAATCTCTACCGTTTTATCCGTACTGCCGTCGTCGATAAGAAGCACCTCATCAGCAAATTGTGCAGATTCGATACAATCTTTCATATGTTGTTCTTCATTTTTAGCCAAAATAATGACCGTTACTGTTGCCATGTATGTCTCCCCTATTGAATACTATCCCCATGTTTTAATCGCCAAGCCGTTAATTCTCGCATGGTTTTCATAGAGTTAGCATATGCTTGTGGCATTTTCTCATCTTCCACATATATGCCAGTTTTATCCATCCACAAACGGTGATTAAATACGAACGGCCCTTGATTAAATAGACTCGGTACCATAGCCTCATAGGTTTGCCCTGTACGTCCTACAAGTTCAGCTAATGTTGGAATGATTTGAATACTCATGCCAAATGCATCTTGTAAAAGCCATTCTTTTTTGATGCCTTGACCGTAGAAAATAATCGGAATCGTGGATGCTACCTTAGGACCTTCCTCATGAGCAAAAGTAAAACGTTCGCTGTGATCACCAGTGATAACAAATAATGAAGTTGGATCAGATTGTTCCTCTTTGCTAATAAATTCACCCATCACATGGTCTGCATACCATATATGGCCCATTTCGTTAATTTGCTTATCCGTATTGGCAATGGAATCTGGCAAGTTCTTACGAACCTTATCCGCATCATAGCCTTCCTTCGCCACATTCACACTATATGGAGGATGATTCGACGTAGTCATAATGACATTGATGATTTTTTCGCCACGATGTTTGTCCATGTACGCATTGATGGCCTTAAACATATCTCCATCGGCTACGCCCCAAGCATTGATTTCATTGCTCGGCATTTCAGATGCATCGTGGAATTCATCAAAACCTTGTTCTAATGCAAAGTTCTTAACATTTTGCCAAGTACTAAAACCGCCATACCAAAATACGGTCTTATAACCTAGTTTTTTCATAACCGGTCCAATACCGAGGCCATACGGTTCTTGTAACATACCTACGCTATAGTTTGGATACATCCCCGTATCCGGCATGCCCGTTAATAAACCAATAATGGCAGGCATCGTACCTGTTCCTTGAGCTAAGGCCATTTGCGTACCCATCGCCTGTGGACTAGCCGCGTACTTACGACCTTGCTCTACAAGATAAGCACCAGGTTCGTTGAATTCAGCAAGGAATGTCCATAAACCATAGGATTCACCGAGAATGATATTAATAGATTGCGGTTGTTGTTGTAATCGCTCTGTTGTTATCGTTTTTGTGAAAGCTTCATCAAATCGTGTACTATTAGGGTTACCGCCAATGGCCTGTATTTTTTCATGTAACTCAGCAGGCGTTAAATGAATATCTTCTAATTCTGAGGTCCGTTTAACAATGGATTTTACACGGTATAATGCTTGTGCATCGTCCAAAATCGTTTCATTTAATAGATTTGAATTAAGTCGAGCTGCGCTTTCCCAGTTAATGGAATTCGTGTACCCAAAAGCTCCACCAAAGCGAAAAAATACGAATAGTACACCAAATCCAACAAAACTTAGAATACCAGTGATCCACTTATTACGCTTAGTGCTAGGTGCCCATTCATATGTGTTGATATTTAGTACTTTCACTAAAAGCCAACTGAAAACAATACTAAGCGCAATGCCACCAATTAAATATGGTATACCATGATATTCATTGATAGCCGTATTGATAATGGCATGAATATCGTCATGTTTGCCATTGATAAGCATCGCATTATACGAAGAATTAAATATGGTATAAAACGGGATACGCCCCATAAAGAGCAATGTAAAGAAGATGGTAACAAATCCGTACCAAACCTTGCGTACACCTTGGGCCTTCCATTTCGGCCACACTATAGATGGCAATGTAGCAAATAGCAAACTTACAAGGACAATCGATCCAACGGTCTTCAAACTCAACCGAAAACCAAGCCATAAAGACATTAAAATACTGTCTATTGTAGTCGTATCTAATTGAGATTGAAATATAATTAAAAATACAATTCTAAAGAGCGTAAACAAGATTGAAAAGAACAAAAACGCCTTTATCTCTTGTTGAATTCCCTGTATCCAATGCAACCAACGATTCATACCATGTTCCAATTTACACACCAGCCCTACAATTTATTCAAAATACAAATGTATCTCCCTATTTACACGTATCATATGTACCATCACAGTTATACACGTGAATACTTCTTGCAACTCGGCCCCTTGCACCGCTTGCATTTTCCACAGCCCTTATCCGTAGTTTTCTGGCCGTGGTCATTTATAAAATCTACGGTTAGTCCTTTTTTGTGGACTTTTGAGACTCCTTCTTCAAGGCTTTTTCTAATTTTTTAGCCTTTTTATCCTTCTTAGCATCCTTGTCTTTTTTAGCTTTTTTAGAATCCTTATCCTTCTTGCTCTTTTTGGACTCTTTGTCCTTCTTGGACTTCTTAGATTCCTTTACAAGTTCGAATTCTTTGTTAGACTGCTTGTCTTTCTTGTCCTTTTTTTTATCTTTATCTTTCTTTTTCTTATCTTTTTTAGCCTTTTTTCCTGAAAGCTTCGCCCATTCTTCTTCTACGCGTTTCAGTTGTTTTTTGATAAGCTTGTCGATTTCCTTTTGTTGTTTAGTTTTATCCTTATCGCCCGTGGATTGTTTAGAGTACAACAAGGAATTTACCATATCATAAGGATCTAAAGATGTATGAATATCTCGGTCTATGATACTTTCATCATCAATATCTTCGAGGTCATGATCTACATCGTGTAACTTAACTTGCTCCATCGCATAATCTAAGTTGTCTTGATTCGACGCACCATAGCCCATCGGTTTATCAAAGGAAAGAACATCGCCAAATAAATCGCGTTCCAAGCTTTCATAAGAATTAAGCATGCTCATGCGATCCTGAACGACCTCAATTTGATTCCACAATTCCATCAAATTCGCCGTATACTGCATGCGTTCCTTAACCTCTAAATAGGCTTGTTGAATAACAAACAGTTCTTTTTCATTAAGACCTTCATCAGCACCGATTTCTTCAATCATTTGCTGAATCTCTTGATCACGATTATAACGCTCTACTAAGGCACTTCGAATTTCTTCAATAAGACTTGCTGACACGCGTTCCATACGTTCCTCCTTTATGGTATATACTCAGCCCTAATCACTACTATTAATCATTACGAATCAATACATACCATGGTGAATAGAAAAAATAAATTTTTATACTCTCTAATCTATTATTATATCAGAAAATATGCGGATTTTCTGCGTGTTTTGGTGAAAGTACTAAAACACATTCACCCTATACACCAATATTAGTTCTTTTTCATCATTTTCTTGAAATAAATCACCGCATTGTATTGATTCTTCTGCTTCTAGACGCACATGGTTATTTAAGAAATTTTCTACTTCTTCATTAACATAGTAAAAGAATAGTAGAATTTCTCTCGGATGATGATATATAGAATCAAATATATTACCTAGTACTCGTTTGATGGTATGAAGTGCAAAGGGGTTAAAGAAGAAGCAGCGATCTACAGTATCTGGCAATGTATAGGTAGCTGCATCACCAAGAATAAAGGATACCCGATTCTTAGCAGCTAGGCTTTCACCATTTACGACAGCTCGTTCATACAAACGTTCATCGTATTCAATACCGATGGAATGGCACCGCGTCTGATTAGCCATGAAAATACTGACACGTCCCTTACCACTACCGTAATCGATGAAGGTATTTTGTTTCGTAATATAACCGCTATTGGCAAGGCGTTCTAGAACACAATAATCCGTTGGCTCATACGGATGATGTTCTGTATCAGAACGGCTGTCATCACGACCTGTTGTTTTAATTTGTAATACTTGTTCCCATTTCTGTTCACTTGTCATATATCTAATCCCATCATAAATTCCCAATTATATGACCTATTTTTAATACTAAATTGATATTTACATATACTATACCCTTATTAGAGCAATATTTACAAATTAAAGATAATCATGTATCATAATATATGACAAAGGAAGTTAATGCGTTCAATATGTTGCACGCAAAAATGAAAAAGCAGGGTTGCCGCCCTGCTTTTTCTATGCTAGTTACTGACGAAAGTATCTATCTAGCCACTTGCAGATGTAGTGACAGGTTACACCTGCTATGATAGACACTATTAAGGAAGTTAAAACGTCTGTCAAAATGTTGCACCCCCTTTCTGTTACCAGTCTAGGGCAGTAACACCTATAGTATATACCAAAAGTACCCTTATATATAGGGTGCTTTTCTTGTATACAAACATTTATTGCTGCTAATATGGTATACTAAAAAGTAATATTTCAATTTTTCTCATATGCAGAATTGTATCTCATAAAAAGGAGTATTTACTTACATGGACAGTGATCTGACCTTAGATTTTATAATTATCGTCATTTTAATCATCGCGAACGGCATTTTTTCTATGACCGAGCTCGCCATCGTCAATGCCAAGAAGCGCCGTCTCGAGGAGATGGCCGAGTCTGGCAATGAGCGCGCCAAGAAGGCCTTTGAGTTGGCGGAGAATCCGAACGAGATGTTCTCTACCATCCAAATTGGTATCACCCTTGTCGGCATTTTGACTGGTTTGTATTCCGGTGCTACCTTTTCCGCACCATTAGAGGATGTTTTGGTGAAAGCCTTCCCTAGTATCGCTCCTTATGCGGCTTCTATCAGTTCCTTCTTGATTGTTGCCATCATCACCTATTTATCGCTTGTCATCGGTGAATTGGTGCCAAAACGCCTAGCCATCAACAGCCCTGAAGCGATTGCCGTTGTTGTTTCCAAGCCAATTTACTGGCTTTCACAAGCATTAAAACCAATCGTACTATTCCTCGGCGTGTCAACGGATTTTCTATTGAAAATATTGGGCGTCACTGTGAAAGAAGAAGCGCCTGTAACGGAGTCAGAAATCAACAAAATGCTCACCGAAGGCGTAGCTATGGGGGCCTTTGAAGAAGAAGAACCAATTCTCGTAGAAAATATTTTCCACCTAGCAGACATGAACGCAGGCGATGTCATGACACCGCGGACGCAGCTCAAATGGATTGATTTGAACTCATCTGAAGAAGAAATCATGGAGGTCCTAAAAACGGCGAACCAATACCGCATTCCGGTAGGTGAAGACTCACTCGACGAATTGCGCGGCGTAGTCAATGTAACCGATGTGATGGTCCAATGCTTACAAGGCGAAAAATCCTTGCACCATGTCATCCATTCTTGTCTGAAAGAACCATTGCTCGTACCTGAGTCCATTTCTCTTATGAAATTACTCAACACATTGCGTAACGAAGGCGTTCACGAAACCATCGTCCTCGACGAATACGGCGGCTTTAGCGGCCTCGTTACCTTGCACGACATCATGGAAGAAATCGTAGGCCTCATGCCATCCGGCGAAGAAGAGCGCCAAGAAGAAGAAAACCGCATCGTCGAACGCGAAGACGGCACTTGGCTCGTAGACGGTCTACTCGACGTAGACGAATTCAAAGAATTCTTCCACATCGTCAAAGAACTACCACGTGAAGAAGACGACCTCTACAAAACACTGGGCGGCCTCATGAACCTTCTATTCGGTAGAATTCCACTCGAAGGCGACAAAACCACCTGGGACGGATACACATTCGAAATCGTGGACATGGATAATACACGGATAGACAAAATTTTGGTTAGTTATGTTGAACCAGTTGTGGAACAAACAGAAGAATAAAATTTAGAGCACGTATCGTCATAAATACTAATATAAAAAAATATATATGTTTGTATTTTTCAAATTCAGATTTACAGTAAAGAAGGACTGGCTTGTCCCAAAACGACTTCGGGCTCCGCGAAGCGCAGTAGCGTGTCGGCTTTGGGGCGAGCCAGTCCTTTGATATTGCTAATCTATATTCTTCAAGCCATCAGGCGCAGACCGTTAAGGTAGCTGGAGGTTTTAGGAAGGTGCCTCACAGTTACTAAACTTAGAAAACATATATATTTTCTAATATAATTAATATCCTTATAGAATTTTTATCTAAAGTGTAGTATTATTTAATTGTATAAAATATATATTTTGTAGTAGTTATTGCTTTCACAATAACCTCTATTATGTGTGTGAAGGAGGGGATTATGAATCGTAGTGTATTAGGTTTGACCACGGCGCTATTGATGAGTACACTTATCATCGGCGGTTGTGGGTCGAATCAAGATAATCATGATACGAGTCTCAAGGTGCGGACGATCACGATTGGCGAAGAGGCTGGCACAACGAGTGCTGGGTATTCGGGAACTATCAAGAATCGGACGGAAACGAATTTGGCGTTCCAGGTGGGCGGCCGTGTGATTAACAAATTTGTCAGTGTTGGTACTGCTGTGCAGGCCGGTCAGGTAATTGCTCAAATTAACGGAGCTGACACGGCGAGTCAAGTGCAAAATGCGCAAGGTGCTGTTACAGCGGCGCAATCGGCCTATAATTTAGCTAGTACGAATGCTGAAAGATACCGCGCTTTGTACGCTGAGCAGGCTATCAGTAAATTGCAATTGGATCAAGCGGAAAATCAACTGAATGCGGCAAAGGCTCAGTTGCAACAGGCTCAAGCGGGTCTTAATTTAAGTAACAATCAAAATAGTTATACTACTTTGGTTGCTCCAGACAGCGGTATTATTACGGCTCTCAATGTCGAGGCCGGTCAGGTCGTGGCAGCAGGCCAGGCTATTGGTACCTTGGCGGCCGGTCACGAACCTGAGGCAGTCATCGCTTTGCCAGAACAGGAAATGAGCAAAATTCACCCTGGTAGTACGGCGACCATCACATTTTGGGCTTTGCCTGATGTGAAAGTACAAGGTATTGTCCGTGAAATTTCACCGGTTCCAGACCCTGTAGCGCGGACGTATACGGTCAAAATTACCTTACAAAACCCTCCAAAAGAGGTGCAGCTCGGTATGACCATCAATGCCATCCTCAATCAAACGGATACAACGGATATTTCCATACCGTTGACGGCGTTGGTGAAAGACAAACAAGGTAATAACGCAGTGTATATTATTCGAGACAAGAAAGCACATCTCGTTCCTATTCAAACCGGCGAATTTGGTAATAATTCGGTCATTGTAAAAAATGGCCTCGCTAAAGGGGATATCGTCATCACCGCAGGAACCCAACAATTACAAGAAGGAACGGCGGTGCATGAATGAAGAAGTTTAACTTAGCCGATTGGGCATTACGCCATAAATCCATTATCTACTACTTCATCGCCGTACTCCTCACCTTTGGTATATTCTCGTTCACCCACATGGGACGCATGGAAGACCCAGACTTTACGATGCGTACCATGGTTGTAGGTGTTTCTTGGCCCGGTGCTTCACCGCAACAAATGTCGGATCAAGTAACGGATAAGCTCGAAGAAAAACTACGAGATTTGCCGGGTGTGGATTATACTAAATCTTTCACAGATGGCAGCAAATCTGTTATTTATATCAATCTGAAAGAAGATTTACCGTCTAACAAAATTCGTCCCGCCTGGGAAGAAGCGCGGAATATGATCAATGACGAATGGAAATTCTTGCCATCCGGCGTGCAAGGCCCATCCATCAACGATCGATTCGATGATGTATATGGCACCATTTACGCGCTTTCAGGTGACGAATTCTCGTACGAAGAGAAACGGCAACAGGCGGAAGATTTAAAACGGCAGCTCTTGTCCGTTCAGAATGTTAAGAAAATTACCCTCATAGGAGTGCAAGAAAAGTCCTTGGATGTAACGATTAACAAGGACAAGCTCGCATCGTATCAGGTGAGCACCCAACAATTATTGACGGCCCTCAAACAGCAAAGCGCCATGGTGCCAGCAGGCATGGTCAATACGGATACTAATAATGTATATTTACGCATCAACGGCGTCTTTGATAGTGTCGATGCAGTCAAAAATATGCCGGTTCGCATCAATAACCAGACGATTCGCCTTGGCGATATTGCGGACGTAACGATGACCTATAAGGACCCATCCAGTCCTCAATTCTATTATGAAGGCAAGCCGGCCATTGGCATCGCCATTTCCATGGATGCTGGTGCGAATAACATCGAGTTTGGCAAGGCTATCGATACGAAACTGAAAGAGCTTAAAACGACGATTCCTGCAGGTTTAAGCCTCGACCAAGTGTCGAATCAGCCGCACATTGTTAAGGAATCCATTGGCGATTTCTCCCAATCTTTATTCGAAGCCATCGCCATCGTATTACTCGTCAGCTTTGCGTCTCTTGGCATTCGAACGGGTATCGTGGTGGCTCTCACCATTCCGGTCGTCGTGTCCACCACCTTTGTACTGATGTATGAAAATGGCATTTATTTGCATAAGGTTAGCCTTGGCGCCCTCATTTTGGCACTGGGTCTACTCGTTGATGATGCCATCATCGTCGTGGAAATGATGAGCGTTAAGCTCGAAGAAGGCTTTAACCACTGGCGCGCCGCTACGTTCGCCTACGAATCAACGGCCTTTCCGATGCTGTCCGGTACGCTCATTACCTGCGCCGGATTCTTGCCTCTCGCCTTGGCGGAGGGCATGGTTGCGGAATTCACGAAATCCCTGTCCATCGTTGTCTTTATGGCCCTCATTCTATCCTGGATTGCGTCCGTTTTGGTCAGTCCGGTATTGGGCTACAAAATTATCGAAAACAAGGCCGAGAAACCCGAGTCAGAATGGACTCGTCGCGATCATATCATGCATCGTCTGAAAACTGTTTTTTATGCTCGTTTTGAAAGCCTCCTTCACTGGGCACTAGGTCATCATAAGGCCGTATTACTCCTAACATTAGGGGCTTTCATCCTATCCTTGCTTTCATTTCCGCTCATCAAACAGGAATTTTTCCCATCATCGACACGGAATGAAATCATCGTATCCATGCAATTTCCTCAAAGCTCGTCCATCGATTATACCCAAAGCCAAGCTAAATCGCTGGATGCTTTGTTAAAGGATAACGAACATATCGACCATTTCACCACCTATGTAGGCGAAGGGTCGCCGCGGTTTGTATTGACCTTGGAACCGGAATTGCCGCGCGCTAATTTCATGCAAACCATCATCGTTACCAAATCCTTAGAGGATCGAGATGCATTGTTCAAGGATTTACAAGATCAACTAAACGATCAATATCCATCAGCACTCATCAATATGCAATTCGTCCAAATTGGACCACCGTCAAAATACCCTGTTATGCTCCGTGTATCGGGTCCTGATGCGTCTGAGGTTAAAACAATTGCAAACGATGTGAAAGCCAAGATGCAGGGGGATAAGGATTTACATAATATCGCCTTCGATTGGCCGGATACAGAGCCAGTTGCTCAAGTTCACATCGACCCAGATAAGGCGCGTTTACTTGGCATTGATAGCTACGCTGTATCGCTTCATTTACAAAGTCTATTATCCGGTACCAAATCCGGTGAATACTACGAAGGAAACCAAACGGTTCCTGTTACTTTCAGATTGGGCGGCAATGAAAACCACAACTTAGCGGCACTTTCATCATTACCAATCCAAACAGGAAATGGTTCCTATGTACCGCTCAGCCAAATCGCAACGATTTCTATGAGTCAAGAGGAAGGCATTATTTGGCACCGCAACATGATGCCAACCATTAGTATTCATGCTAATGTAGGCCCTGGCGTGCTCGGCAATTCTAAGACCAAGGAAATTTACAAAAACCTTGAAGAATACCGTCAAAACTTGCCAACCGGCTATACTATCGACCTCGATGGTTCCGCTGAAAAGAGCGTCACCGCCGTTCAAAAATTGCTCGTGCCAATGCCAATCATGCTCTTTGCGATCATGACGATTCTCATGTTCCAATTAAAGAGAATTGCCCTCATGTTTATGGCCCTATTTACGGCCCCGCTTGGACTCATCGGTGTTGTACTGGCCCTAAACATTACGCGTACACCACTTGGATTTATGGCCATACTCGGCATCATTGCTCTATCCGGCATGATCATTCGTAACTCCATCATCCTGTTGGACCAAATCGAAATTCACCGCGCCGAAGGACAATCTGCCCGCGAAGCCATCATCAACTCCGCTACATTACGTTTCAGACCAATCATGCTAACTGCCATCGCGGCCATCCTTGGTATGATACCACTCATGGGATCCGTATTCTGGAGCCCACTCGCCATCGCATTCAGTGGCGGCCTACTCGTAGCAACCATACTAACACTTATCGTACTACCAGTTATGTACGCAACATGGTATAAAGTAAAATAAATAAAGACCTGTTCACTACTTTCATAATGAACAGGTCTAGTTTTATTGCATTTTTATTTGTCAAAATCGCGGTCTAGGTTTACTTCTTTCAACGGAACGAGTTTAGTTTTGTTGATGTATTTGTAACCTAGGTAAACAGCGAAGAAGATAGGCAATCCAATGTATGCAACGGATACGCCGTACCAGTCTATGGTGTCGCCTGTGAAAGCGGAGTAGTTTTGGCCACAGATGATGATGACGCATAGGATGAACGCCAAGATTGGACCAAATGGGAACAACCACGCCTTGTAAGGCAATTCTTTAAGGTCTCTGCCTTGTGCAATGAACGCACGGCGGAAACGATAATGGGAAATGGCAATGCCTACCCAAGCGATGAAACCGCAAAGGCCTGAGATATTAACAATCCATGTATACGCTGTACCTTCACCGATAAAGCTTGTAAGGAATGCAAACAAGCCGATGGCTGTAGTCAATACCAATGCAGGTACTGGAACGCCGCGTTTGTTGAGCTTTGCAAAGATTTGTGGCGCTTGACCTTCCTTAGCGAGTGCGTAAAGCATACGCGTAGAGGAATATAAGCCAGAGTTACCAGCACTCAATACGGCTGTTAAGATGATAGCATTGATAAAGCTAGCGGCGAATGCGAATCCAAAGCGATCAAATACGAGTGTAAATGGAGAGATGGATACGTTTTCTACACTGGAATTCAATAGGTTTGGATCAGTGTAAGGAATGAGGAAACCGATAACTGTGAAAGCCCCAATATAGAACAATAGGATGCGCCAAAAGATGGAGTTAATCGCTTTTGGCACGTTCTTTTCAGGGTCTTCTGCTTCCCCAGCGGCTACGCCGATAAGCTCAGTACCTTGGAAGGAAAAACCAGCCACCATGAAGATAGCGAGGATGGATTCCCAACCACCTACGAATGGTGCTTCCCCTACTGTCCAGTTCTCAAATCCAGGGGATGTACCGCCGATACCAAAGATGAGCATAAAGCCACAAAATAGGAATACGAAAACGGTAATAACCTTGATGGACGAGAACACGTACTCACTTTCACCAAAAGAACGAGTGGACAAATAGTTAAGCCCAAATAGAATTAACAGGAACAATGCGGACCAAACGATGGCTGGCACGTCAGGAAACCAATATTTCATGATGAGCGCCCCTGCTAGTACTTCGGCAGCCAATGTAATTGCCCAGTTAAACCAGTAGTTCCAACCTAAGGCAAAGCCAAAGGCAGGGTCTACATAGCGTTTTGCGTAGGTTCCGAAAGAACCTGGAATCGGTAAGTACGTCGCCATTTCCCCAAGGGATGTCATGAGGAAATATACCATGATGCCGATGAGGCCATACGCCACAAGAGCACCACCAGGACCAGCGGTACTTACAACTTCGCCACCGGCTACGAATAAGCCTGTACCGATGGCACCACCCAAGGCGATCATATTCATATGACGCGCTTTGAGGGATCGTTTTAGATGTTGTTGAGTATTAGAAGTATACTCTACGTTAGTATTCTGATTATCTGCCATGGGTCACCTCTTACAAATCTAGATTGCGCACATATTTTGCGTTATCTTCAATAAATTTACGTCGAGGTTCAACCTTGTCGCCCATGAGCACCGTAAAGATTTTATCAGCTTCGATAGAATCCTCTAAGCTAACTTGTAAAATCGTACGATTTTCTGGGTTCATTGTTGTTTCCCACAATTGTTCAGGGTTCATTTCACCTAAACCTTTGTAACGTTGAATTGTAATACCATCACGGCCTACTTCATCAAGCTTAGCTGTAAGTTCTGCATCAGAGTACACATACCAATGAGATTTGCCTTTTTTGATTTGATATAAAGGCGGTTGTGCAATGTAGATATGGCCTTCTTCTACTAATGGTTTCATATAGCGGTAGAAGAATGTGAGAAGTAATGTACGGATGTGAGCGCCGTCAACGTCCGCATCTGTCATAATGATAATCTTGTTATAACGGGATTTTGTAATATCGAATTCGTCGCCAATGCCTGTACCGAATGCGGTAATCATGGAACGAATTTCGTTATTCGCTAAAATCTTATCAAGACGCGCTTTTTCTACGTTAAGAATTTTACCACGCAATGGCAAAATCGCTTGGTAACGACGATCGCGACCTTGTTTTGCAGAACCGCCTGCAGAATCACCTTCGACTAAATAAATTTCTGTCATAGATGTATCTTTTTCGGAGCAATCTGCCAATTTACCAGGAAGACTAGATACTTCTAACGCATTTTTACGGCGTGTCAAATCGCGAGCCTTACGAGCTGCCTCGCGAGCACGGCTTGCCATCGTTGCTTTTTCGATGATTTTCTTCGCATCTTGTGGATGTTCTTCAAAGAATGTTTTGAGACCTTCAGATACGATAACATCAGTAATACCTTTAACTTCGCTATTGCCAAGTTTTGTTTTAGTTTGACCTTCGAACTGAGGTTCTAATACTTTCACAGACACAACCGCTGTCAAACCTTCACGTACGTCCTCACCGGAAAGATTGCTTTCATTTTCCTTTATTAAACCGGATTTACGGCCATAATCATTGAGAGTACGCGTCAAGGCAGCACGGAAACCGGATAGATGAGTACCGCCGTCAACAGTGTTGATGTTGTTTACGAAGGACAACAAGTTTTCGCTGTAGCTATCATTGTATTGCAATGCCACGTCTACCACAACGTCATCCTTTGTATTTTCAATGTCGATAACTGTTGGATTAACAACTTCCTTGTTTTCGTTCAAGAAGGCGATGAAAGAACTTAAACCACCTTCGTAGTGAAAGCTTTCAACGCGAGGTTCCTCTTGGCGCAAATCGCTCAATGTAATGCGAAGGCCCTTGTTAAGGAACGCCAATTCTTGTAAGCGAATTTTCAATGTATCAAAATTAAACACCGTCGTTTCAAAGATTTCAGAATCTGGTTTGAAAATAACCGTCGTACCAGTACCTTCTGCCTTGCCGATTTCATGCAATTCAGATGTTTTGTGACCGCGGGCAAAATCGATTTCTTGAATGATGCCATTTTGAGATACTTGCACCTTAGTCCATTCACTCAATGCATTTACAACGGAAATACCTACGCCGTGAAGACCGCCAGATACCTTGTATCCGCCACCGCCGAATTTACCACCAGCATGCAATTTTGTTAAAACCAACTCTACCGCAGACATGCCGGACTCATGCATTCCTGTTGGAATACCACGACCATCATCGACAACGGTAATACTATTATCTTCATTAATGGATACTTCGATATGCGTCGCATACCCTGCGAGCGCTTCATCCACTGAATTGTCTACTACTTCATAAACGAGGTGATGCAAACCGCGAATGGACGTACTACCAATGTACATCCCTGGGCGTTTACGGACCGCGTCTAGACCCTCAAGAACTTGTATATTCTGAGCGCCATAATTTTCTTCAGCCATTAAACAAACTCCTCCTAACGACATAAACCGCAATATGCTCATACACAACACATCTGCGGTGCTAGATTATCTCTTTATTATACTATAGATTGCTTATATCGTGAAAGCCCTATAATTTGCTACTTAAAAGCATATAAAACTCATCAATCCTCTTTTTTAATGTTTTAAGTGATATACCAGATGCATACACACCATCATCTGTTACAATATACGTTTTTACCTTATCCTCTGGCACCACATACATAACCTCTGCGTCATAATGCGAAATGCCCGTCCTATGATGCTTACCAGACTCCGCATGAATCATGGTAATAATCGAATTCATAGGGATGCTAAAATTATCGCCAATATGTAAGTACATAAATCTCCTTATTCTTTTGATGTGGATGGGGAGTGCTTTCTCGATCCACCGGCCGGGTCTGACTCCGCCCTACGGGCTCCGCAGAGCCAAAGTCGCTGCAAAAGTACTCCCTATCCACCTCATACATCCTAATGCTATTCCAATATACCCCTTAGCATATTTAGCTCTTTAATTTTTTCTTCGCTAAGGAATTTTGATCGGTATTTATTACACAAGTTAATAACGTGCTGGTCTGTCAGTTCTTCAAGTCGTTTATGGGTAATGAGCATGGTGGCCATGTACATATGGTTTCGGCTTGTAGATCCATGGTAGACCTTATCTAAATAGAAATAGATCAGTTCTCGCATGGCTATGGAAAAATCTTTAAAGGTGCATTTGATGTATTGTTGAGCTTCGCTATATTTTATATATGGACGTCGTCTAATTTGTGTTTTTATATCATTAATATGATTGCGATGCATTTCATATTCGCAAGACACACAATATTTTGTTTTCCTGCTCATCAACGTATGACAGCGCTCGCATCGATGATAGCCGTGTTCTAGCAAATAGACTTCCTTTTTACGGCTGCTAATGAGCACCTTTCGAAACGGTTCTTTTAATTTATCTTCTGCTAAGCTTTTAACCATAGCATCAATAGATTTCATATCATCATTGGACAAGACGATTTTCGACATGTCGATATAGCCATCGATGTCAGGCATGTCTATTTTCAAAATTTCAGTATTCACCGTTTCTTTCACATAGCTCTTCCGATGCATGATGAGGCCCATTTCAGTAATGATATCACTTTTGTAATAGTCATTAATGGCCTTTAGGATGCGTTTTTGGTTCATCTTAACCTCTTGCATCCACTGCGAATTATCCGCACTCAGCACAATTTTCGGAGGTTTGATGTCAATAATGCGCGTATGACCAGCATAAATGGGGCCCACCACATCACGCCAATGATGAATGAGTGTATTCAGTTTAAATTGTTCCAGTAAACCTAATTCATGTAGGCCACCAGCTAAGCACATTTCAAGGCTTTCCATAATGGATGTGCCCCTCCTGACATTGAATAAATTGAACACCTTGCATGTTTTCAAAATCATGTATATCCGTCGTGGTAATGACGGTTTGAATGCGTTTATGAATGAACTGCAACAAATTGTTCCGTCTCGCCTCGTCGAGCTCGCTCAATACATCGTCTAAGAGCAATACAGGATATTCGCCTACTTCGGATTTGATGAATTCTAATTCGCTCAGTTTTAATGAAAGCACAGCTGTCCGCTGTTGCCCTTGGGATCCAAATTTCTTTAAATCGATAGAATCGGAAAAGAATCGTAAATCATCGCGATGAGGGCCAACGCTTGTCGTCATACGTTGACGATCTTGAGGTAATGCGTCTTGCAGTAAATCGTAAAAGGCCTCCTTCGTGTACACCATATGACCCTCTTCCCCATATGGTTGTTCATAGCCTATGGTGAGATTTTCTAGGCCTCCCGTCAATTTACGATTCATCAAATCGATAAGCAAATTGATTTTCTTTAAACTTTCCATCCGTTTTTTTACAATGAAAGCCGCCATATCCGCCAGTTGTACATCCCATTCAGCAAGAGGAATATTCTTTTTACCGCGATATTCCTTCAATAATGTATTCCGTTGCTGCAATAAGCGATTGTATTGCAATAGTTGATGATAATAGGTAGCGCTTGTTTGGGATATTTCCATATCTAAAAATCTGCGACGCCCCGAAGGACTGCCCTTAATGAGCTGTAAATCTTCTGGGCAAAAGATGACCGTATTTAATGTACCAATCAATTCCTTTTGGGAAATCTTAGTATCATTTAAGCGGATATCCTTAGGACCTTGACGAAATAGCTTAATATTAACCTTTTGTGGTGTCTCCTTTTTCTCAAAGTTCACCACAATGCCCGCTTCATCAGCGTTAAATAAAAGCATATCCGACGTATCGTTCGTGCGGTGGCTTTTACCAATGGTACCGACGTAAATAGCCTCTAAAATATTGGTTTTACCAGCCCCATTAGTACCGTACAAAACGATGACTTCAGGCTGCAAATCAATGGTTAAATCCTTATAGTTGCGAAACTGGAACAATTGCAGTGAGTTAATTCTCACCGATTATGCCTCCTCTTTGGTAACGATGAATTCCACATCGAGACCATCTACACCTATCACATCACCAACGCGACATTTTTTGCGTTTTTCTGTAACGATAGTGCCATTTAATGTCAGTACTTGATCATCGATAAGGCCTTTTACTTGTCCCCCCGTTTCAATGACGCCTTCCAATTTAAGCAATTGATCGATTTGAATGTATTCCGTATGGATTTGTACAGCTTGTTGTTTCATAACGTCCTCCTATGGTGGACAAATTACAGAATATACCAAGTATATAATCATGACTAAAATGCATTATCATATACTTGGTAATATGAATTTTTATGCATATAAATATACAATAATCTATATATAGTACATACTGAATTCTCAATATAAAAACTAATCGTAAAATTGGCTTTCAAAAAATGAGAATACATCATCGTATGTGATAATTAAGAATTCGTACGAACAGGTGTTACTACATAGGTATAGTTCGGATTATTATCTTGGCGAATCACAACAGGACCATTTTGTTTTAAATACATGTGGATGTTGTCGCCTGTGCTGTGACGCAAGATATCGGAAATGTAACGACCATTGAAGGAAATCGTGAACGGTGTGCCCTTAAATTCCACAGGAATTTCTTCTTTTGCCATACCGATTTCAGCATTTTGGCTGGACAACGTCACTTGTTCTTCGGACCAGTCATAGCGAATTACGTTATAACTCATATCCTTTGCCAACAAGGATACGCGATCAACAGCACCAGCAAAGTCCTTGCGGTCTACAACGGCACTAGAATCGAATTGAGCAGGAATTACCTTTTCGTATTCTGGGTAAGTGCCTTCGATTAAACGGGAAATAATGTAGATGGATTCGAACATGAATACGATTTGTGTGCGGTTCCAAATGATTTTAATAATAGAAGGATTATCTGTTGGCAATAAACGAGATACTTCTGCCAAAGCCTTTGTTGGAATGATGACGCGCATAGGGGACGTCGCAGGTTCATCGATAGTTACCTTTTTAACAGCCATGCGATGCGTATCGGTAGCAACCATGGTTACTTCTTTGTCGTTTGCATCTTTAATTTCCAGCAAAGCACCAGCAAATACAGGGCGATCATCGTCACTTGCTGCTGCATAGTTCGTAAGGTCTATGAGTTCTTTCATTGCTTGGCTATCAATATTGACATAGTCTTGGTCGTGAATTTGTTCTACTAAGGAGAAATCGTCTGGATGCAAGGTTACTAAATTAAATTCAGAGGAACCGGATGTGATTTTTAGCGTATTGCTATCCTCAGGTTTGTTCAATTGAATCGTTTCGCCTGGTAATTTACGGATTAATTCTTGGAAGTAACGAGAAGCAACAACTAAAGTACCTGGTTCTAGGATTTCGGCGTCAATTGTTAATTTAATACCCAATTCAAAATCGTTGCCTTGTAGTTCCACTTGATTATTTTTTGTGGTCATATAGATGGAACCTGGTAGATTTGAACTTGTTTTATTTTGTGATACTTTTTGTAGAACGTTAATGGCTTTTTGGAGATTGGCCTTAGGGAATTTGATATTCATAACGTAAATACTCTCCTTGTTTGTAATATTCGTTGTGCGATTTTCGTTGGTCCTCTATAGATAATCAACGATAGATCGGTTTTCTGATATGTTTTTGATTTGTTTGTTAGTTTAGTAGTATTTGTAGTAGGTGCTGTGAATGTGTGTACATGTGAAAGTTTTCTAGATTTCATGTGTTTCCATAGTTGTGGATAAGTGTGTGTATACCTTGTTTTAGGTTATCCACATAATCACAGAAAATATTGATTTCTTCAATATCCACAGATTTATACACAACATATCCACAGAGTTATCCACACCCGTTTTAATTGAGTGATGACAGTTTTGATTTGATGTCTAGGATAATCTGTTTCGTTTCCGGATTCTTGTCGATTTCTTTGCTGATCTTATCGTACGCATGCAAAATCGTCGTATGATCTCTGGAAAAAGCCGCTGCAATTTGTGGGTAGCTTTCATTAATCACATCGCGGCACAAATACATGGCAATTTGTCGTGGAAATGCGAATTGGGCCTTTCGTTTCTTGCCTAACAAATCTTGTTTTTTAATGTTGAAATAGGTGCTGATAAAGTCTTGAATGGACTCGATGTCGATGAGTGTTACCCGTTCCGTCGTGATGATGTCGGATAATGTTTTCTTCGTGTATTCCAAATCGATGCTTCTGGTTCGTTGTTCTAGGGATGCGGTACCGATGAGTTTATTGAAAGCCCCTTGTAGTACGCGGATGTTTTCGTCGAATTGTAACGCTACGTAGTTGATGGCATCGTTGTCGATAACGAGATTACGATTCTTGTTATTTTCCTTTTCAACGAGAGCTTTTAAAATGGCAATGCGCGTTTCCAAATCTGGATTTTCCATGGTTGCCACATAGCCCGCTTGGAATCTAGAACGCAAGCGCTCTTCGAATTGATCCATGTCGTTTGGCATAGTATCGCTGGTGAGAACGATTTGCTTGTTATTGTCCAATAATTCGTTGAAGGTGTTGAAAAACTCTGTTTTCGTGCCCTCTTTATTTTCCAAGAACTGAATATCGTCAATGAGCAATACATCGATGTTGCGGAACGTATTGCGGAACAACTCGCCTTGCCGTTTGCGTATGGATTCGATGAATAAATTCATGAACTTTTCGCTCGTTGTGCACATTACCTTGAGATTAGGATATCTTTCAACGATGGCATTGCCGATGGCGTGCATCAAATGCGTTTTACCAAGGCCCGATGGACCATAGATAAAGAGCGGATTATAATCGCCGCCAGGATGCTCCGACACATTTTGGGCTGCTCCAAAAGGAATGCGGTTTGCATTGCCTGTAATGTAATTATCAAATCGATATCCACTATTGAGCTGTGACGAAGATAAATCGATAGGAATATCCGTAGATTGCAATGTTTGCGCCGTTTGTGGCTGCTCTACAGGAAACATCGGTTCATCTGGAATTAACTCTTCCACCTCTTTTCGCTGGATATACACAGGATCTGCGTACACCGGTGTGTAAAACTCCTCTTGATACGGAACCTCCTGCTTTACAAGTTTTGAGGTTTTTTTATCGATGTTGTCCGCGTCACTTACCACCGTATTTTCTATAGTGCTCGTACTAGTATTTTCTACAGTATTCTCTGTGAAAGTATCTGCTACATGCGGTGTTGTTGGAGCCTCATCCTTTTGTGGAAACAGATCCAATAAAACCATATTTAATTCTTTGCCTGTCACTTGCTTGATGGCATCTGTTAACAATTTACTTACCGTTTGCTGAGATTCGATGACACTTTTTATAAAACTCTGCATAACCCCAATGTGTATAGAATTATTATCTATACTCATCGGTATGAGAGAAGTACTCAAACTTGAATAAATCGCAGGCGGCAGCGTTTGTTTTGCTACTTGTAATATACGTTCCCATATATCATTAATATCAGCTGCTTGCATTTTGTTCCTCTTGTGTATAACTTTTACTAAAAATGTGCATAACTTTCGTTATTATGTGCATAACTTATTCTAAAATTGTGGAAAAACCACAAATACCTGTGAATAACCTGTGCACAACTTGTGAATAAGAGAAAATAAAATTCCCTTCCAACCTTATAAATACTGAGTTTATACTATTCACAGGTCAAAAGAGAAAAAATGTGGATAACTTTTCTAAACTATCCGAAAAAAACTTATAAAAATATATAATTTTACCAATTTCAATTATGATTGTACCAAAAATGAGGGAGATTGTCATTCAATCTGTGGATAACTTTTATGGAATTTGTTTATTTTAGCATTTTTATCTAAATCCGGTTTGGTGGTCACTTTTTAGCTCCACCGGCCGGGTCTGTTTCCGGCCTACGGCCTTCGCAGGGCCAAAGTCGCGAAAAAGTGACAACCAAACCTACTTTAATCTAAATTTAGCTAAAATAAACGAATTTCATAATGAGAGAAGGATAATATGTGGTATCTAAAATAGTCGATCCTGTCTCTCTCTACGGGAAGGTGCGCGCAATTTGTTTCAATAAAAAAACAGGAGTTGATCTATAAGGGATAGATAAAAAAGATATATAGAAACCCTGTTTTTTATTGACAGATTTGCGTTTTCCCTCTATAATTACCCTGTTATGGTATAAGTAAAACAAATATATAACGAGGAGGTGTTTTACTAATGAAACGTACATATCAACCAAATACTCTTTGGAGAAAACGTACCCATGGTTTCCGTGAACGCATGAAAACTATTGGTGGCCGTCTCGTATTAAAAAGAAGACGTGCTAAAGGCAGAAAACGCTTATCTGCATAATATAATGGCTCAGCAAGAGCTTTCAGAAAACTTGGCGCTCTTGCCAAGTTTTTCTATTCTATAGGACTCGGACGATACAATGGATTACCGCTTAGATAAAACGAGACGTATTATAAACAATAATGAATATCGCCTTGTGTATAAGCATGGTAAGTACGAGGTAGGACGCATGTGCGTGTTATATCGTATGCCTGTAGCGAAGCAAAAGACTCGCATCGGTTTTGTAACGGGTAAAAAGGTGGGTTGTGCGGTTGAACGCAATCGGGCACGTCGCCTTATGAAAGAGGTGTATCGCCTCAATCAGCATCAAATTCGCGAAGGGTATCATATTGTTATCGTTGGACGTGGCCCTCTGAAGGACGCAACCTATGAACGAGCGGAAAAGGAAATACTGTACTTATTGCGTAAAAGCAAGCTCTTAGTATAATCCTATATAGGACCACAAGCATGGACAGCGCTATGCTTTGGTCCTATTCGCGTATTATGAGGTATATGGATTTGGTGGAACTGTCTTAGATACATGCTCCCATCGAATCATGGTGAATTCTATGAAAGATACATGTATAACTTTATTAAATCTTATAAAACGAGGGGTTACCTTTGTTTTATGGCTCGTTATTCGCTTCTATCAGATTGCCATTTCCCCTCTCAAACCGGGATGTTGCCGATATTATCCCACTTGTTCCGCATATACTCTGCAGGCCATTGAAAAATATGGACCTTTGAAAGGTAGCTGGCTTGGGCTAAAACGTATTTTGCGTTGTCATCCATTCCACAAGGGCGGGTATGATCCCGTTCCGTAGATTGGTTTTGGTGAAAGCTAACGCTAGTTAGGGCTTTCACAAGCAATATTCGTCTAAGCGAGCACAGTTTTGGAAATACCTGAGCATCTGTATGGATGAAATTTAGACCATACCATAACGATATATGGATGCGCGAAGGAACCCAATTTCGACCTGCACTCGAAGGAGAAACAATGGAAATTTTTAACTATTTAGTTGAATTTATGCGCACACTTGTGACATATGCTTTCAACTTCACTGAAATGGTCGGCTTCCCAAGCTATGGGGTGGCTATTATCATCATTACTGTCATTATTAAAGCGATTTTAGCGCCGTTGACAGTAAAACAAATTAAATCTATGAAAGCAATGCAAGAGTTACAACCTCGCATGAAAGAGCTTCAAGAAAAATACAAAAACGACCCTCAACGTTTACAAGCTGAGATGGGCGCTATGTACAAAGAAATGGGCGTAAACCCATTGGCTGGCTGCTTGCCTTTATTGGTGCAAATGCCGTTCTTGATTGCTATTTTCTACGCATTGCAAGGATATCCTTACAATCCTGAATTCGAACATTTCCTATGGCTTCCTAGCCTTGGTGAAGCAGATCCATACTACATCTTGCCAGTATTGAGTGCTTTGTCCACATGGATTATGTCCCGACAAACTGGTATGGGTGCTAGTGGTGCCGCTGCACAACAACAAAAGATTATGCAAATCTTTATGCCATTGTTCATCGGTTACATTTCCTTGAACTTCCCATCTGGTCTTGTTATTTACTGGATTGTATCCAATGTATTCCAATTGGTGCAACAACATTTTATTTACAAAGGCTTAGAAGCTAATAAATAGGAGGCACTATGGAATTTATCGATGTATCTGCTAAAACAATTGAAGATGCCATCGCTAAAGGGGTTGCAGAACTTTCTATAGATGGCCGTGAATTGGTAGAAACAAAGGTTATTGAACAACCTTCTAATGGTTTTTTAGGTATTGGCCGTAAAACAGCTGTGGTTCGTTTGTTCTATACAACGGTAGCAGCTGCGGCTACGGAAGAGGAAAAAGAAGTTATCGCTGAGACTTCTGATGCTGTGGCAGAGGCACCTGTTGCGACTGACGAACGCGATGTGGCTGAATCTGTTGATGATTCTCCGGTATCTGTGAAAGCTAAACAAGAGCTTTCAAAAGAAACACAACAAATCATCGCTGAAAAAGGTAAGGAATTCCTTGAAAAGATGTTTGCTCAAATGGGCCTTATCGTGATGATTGAAAAGATGTTTACCGTTGATAAAATCACATTCCAAGTACATGGTGAAGACCTTGGTATCTTGATTGGTAAACACGGTCAAACTCTTGATGCTATCCAATATTTAACGAATTTGGTGGCTCACAAAGAGGTGTCTGGCCATTGTCACATCGTGGTGGATGTGGAAAATTACCGCGCTCGTCGTGAAGAAACGTTGATTAATCTTGCAAAACGCCTTGCAGCTAAGGTAAAACGTAACCGTCAAAAGGTTTCCTTAGAACCTATGAATGCATTTGAACGCAAAATCATTCATACCGCGTTGCATGATGATAAACACATCGTTACAGAATCCGCTGGTGATGAACCATTCCGCCATATCGTGATCTCTTACAAAAAATAAAAGTGTTTGGTGGCGATAGCATTCTGATAACCTCCACTGGCCGGGTCTGACTCCGGCCTACGGCCTCCGCAGGGCCAAAGTCGGTTTCAGAATGCCACCGCCACCACCATTCTATTTATACGTAATACGATAGGTTATGGTGAAAGCTAACCTAAGGTAATCTTCGCATGGGTAAGATTGGTTTAGTTTAACTTTCACAGGCGAAGAAATTAAAGATATTCGAAGTACGGAGATTTTTATGTATATAGATGATACAATAGCGGCCATTGCGACGCCGCCCGGCATCGGCGGGGTTGGTATTATTCGTGTTAGCGGAAAGGATAGTTTTCCTATTGTAAATAGCCTGTTCAAGAGCGCTGGCACCGTTCCTTTGATGGACCGCCAAAACAGAACGATACAATACGGGACTATTGTGGATCCAGCGACGAACAAGACCATCGACGAGGTTCTTGTGTTATTGATGAAGGGACCCCACTCCTACACGGCAGAGGATGTGGTGGAAATTCAGTGTCACGGCGGCATTGTGCCGGTTCGACAAATTTTGAAATTGCTCGTTAATCACGATGTGCGCATGGCCGAGGCCGGCGAATTTACGAAGCGCGCCTTTATGAACGGACGTATCGACCTCACTCAAGCGGAGGCAATCATTGATATTATTGAAGCAAAAACAGAGGACTCCCTCTCTCTCGCTGTATCTCAGCTAGACGGTACCGTTTCGTCTTTTGTAAAAGATGTGCGAGAACAGCTTATCGCCATGATTGCTCACTTAGAGGTAACTATCGACTATCCTGAGGAGGATATCGAGGATATAACGAGCCAAGAGGTTCGTGAACAGATTGAGCCTATTTTGAAAGCTATGGATGAACTCTTGTCCACAGCGAATACAGGCCGCCTCATTCGCGACGGTATTACGACAGTTATTGTAGGCCGCCCAAATGCAGGTAAATCGAGCCTTATGAACGCTCTCTTGCGCGAAAACCGCGCTATTGTAACGGATATTCCGGGAACGACGCGGGATAGTATTGAAGAATATATGACTGTAGAAGGCATTTCCTTGCGCCTTATCGATACGGCAGGTATTCGGGATACACAAGATACGGTGGAAGCCCTCGGTGTGGAGCGTGCTCGCGATTATATTAATAAAGCAGATATTGTACTCTGTGTTATCGACGGGTCTACTCCATTAACCCCTGAAGAAATCGAAATTTTAATCTCTGTCAGCGGTTTGAACACCATCGTACTCCTCAATAAGTCCGATGTGGCACAAGTCGTTACAGACGAAAATATTGAAGAACACGGCACATTTACAGCTATTGAGCGCATCAGTGCCAAAGAAGGCGAAGGGTCTGCAGTTCTCTCCAAATGGGTGCAAGAACTCGTCTATGGCGGTCGCGTAAAACAAGACAACAGCGCCATGATCAGTAACGTGCGCCACATCAGCCTCATGGAACAAGCGAAGACACAAGTCGAACAAGCCCTCTCCTCCATCGACATGGGCATGCCAGTAGACTTTGTTGCTACCGATTTGCGCAGCGCTTGGGAACTACTAGGCGACATCACGGGCGATACCATCCGTGAAAGCATGATAGATGAATTATTTAGTAGATTTTGTCTCGGTAAGTGATGATGACAATGAGTATTTCCAAAAATCCTCCACTGGCCAGGTCTGACTTCGGCCTACGGCCTACGCAGGGCCAAAGTCGTTTTTTGAAAGCTCTCATTGCCACTGTAGAGATAATAGGGAAAACTCGGCCTATGGCCTCGTGATTTAAATAAAATAAGCTTTCAATATAAGTAATAAATATAAGGAATTCAATAAATATGTACACAGTAGATAATTATGATGTCATTGTCATCGGTGGCGGTCATGCTGGCTGTGAGGCGGCCCTCGCCTGCGCCCGTATGGGTCATCGCACGTTGATGGCGACCATCAGTTTGGATAATATTGCACTTATGCCGTGCAACCCTGCCGTTGGCGGTCCTGGTAAAAGCCATCTTGTGTATGAGCTTGATGCGTTGGGCGGTCAAATGGGTATTAATGCAGATGCTACGGCTATTCAAATGCGTATGCTCAACATGGGTAAAGGCCCTGCCGTGCATTCCTTGCGCTGTCAATCAGATAAAATTAAATACCAGCATTTGATGAAACATACCTTGGAAAATACGGATAATCTCAATGTTAAGCAAATCATGGTTACGGAGCTCAAGGTTGAGGATGGCAAGGTAACGGGCATCGTTACTGAGCTTGGCGAATTCTATGGCGCTAAGGCTGTCATTCTTTGTACAGGGACCTATTTGAAAGGCAAAATCCTCATCGGTGATATCGACTATGTAGGTGGCCCAAATGGGCAACGGGTAGCGGAACAATTTTCTCAATCCCTACTAGATAATGGCGTTGAATTGATGCGCTTTAAGACTGGCACGCCAGCTCGCGTAGATAAACGGACGCTTAATATTGAAAATATGGCCGTTCAAGAAGGCGATGCACATCATCATGCCTTTTCCTTTATGGACGAATGGATCAACCGCAACGAAGATGTGTGCTGGTTGACGTATACGAATAAGGAAACGCATGAGATTATTAAAAGCAATATTCATCGTGCTCCTATGTACAGCGGTAAAATTGAAGGTGTTGGCCCGCGCTACTGCCCTTCCATCGAAGATAAGGTGGTGCGCTTTGCCGATAAAGAACGCCATCAATTATTCGTAGAACCAGAAGGAACGGGCACAAATGAAATGTATGTACAAGGCATGAGTACATCCCTTCCTATGGACGTACAATACGCATTTCTTCGCACCATTCCTGGTCTTGAAAACGTCGAAATCATGCGTCCTGCCTATGCTATTGAATACGATTGCTTGAACCCAACCCAATTGACGCCAGCCCTTCAAGTGAAACATATTGAAGGCCTCTACTCTGCAGGTCAAGCCAATGGCACATCTGGTTATGAAGAAGCCGCTGCACAAGGCCTCATGGCAGGTATTAATGCAGCCTTATGGCTCGAAGGTAAGGAACCTTTCATCCTTGCTCGCTCCGAAGCATACATTGGCGTTCTTATCGATGATCTCGTAACAAAAGGTACAAATGAACCATACCGCATGATGACGAGCCGTAGTGAATACCGTCTATTGCTTCGTCAAGACAATGCGGACATGCGCCTTACCGAAAAAGGTCGTGAAATCGGCCTTGTGAAAGACAATCGTTGGGCTAAATTTACAGCTAAAAAAGCGGCCATCGAAGAAGGCATGGAATTGTTGCGCAACACACCTGTCAATCCGTCCAAGGAAACGCAAGCCTTGCTTGAAAGCTTGGGCACAGCCCCTATCAAAACAGGTATCCACGCATATGATTTGGTAAAACGTAACGAACTCTCCTATGCTACCGTAGCTGATGCATTCAGTTTGAAACGCTTTACACCTGACGTAGAAGAAGCTATGGATATTGCCATTACCTACGAAGGTTACATCAAAAAGCAAATGGAACAAGTTGAGAAGGTTCGCAAACTGGAAGAAAAAATTCTTCCAAAAGAATGGGATTATACAGAAATTAAAGGTATTTCCCTTGAAGCGCAACAAAAGCTCAACAAAATTCGCCCTCACTCCATCGGACAAGCCAGCCGTATCTCTGGCGTATCCCCGGCGGATGTGTCTGTACTGTTGATTCAACTAGAACAATACAATAGGAACAAATAGAATATGTGATTACATAGAAAAAGCTAGCTAATCGCTTGATTAACTAGCTTTTTTGTATTGGTTTAGGTTATATTAGCTTAATGGTTTAGACCAATCTTCTACATTTAAATGATTAACTCTTTTGAATTCTTTTGTATTGTTAGTTACAATAGTTAGACCTTTCGATTTAGCATGGCTAGCTATGAGTAAATCCATAGGACCAATAATTTTTCCTTGTGATTGTAAATCAGCTTTTATTTTTCCATATTCCTCAGCAGCATGACTGTCGAAATCAACAATTTCTATAGGCGATAATAAAAGCGTTAGTGCTAACCTATTTTTATCTTTGGCTTGGCTTTTTTCAACACCATGCATTAATTCAGCATATGTAATTGATGAAATGCATATGTCTGATGGATGATGTTTTAAAATTTTTTGTAGTACAACTTCTGGCTCTTGTTTGATAGCATAAATACAAATATTTGTATCTAACATATACTTCATAAAGTTTCACGCTCCTGATGATCGATTTCTTCCCGTCCGTTACACATAAAATCATCTGTAAATAATGATAAGCCTGCTACAAAACCTGCCCACTCATCATCTTTTGGCATTAGTAAGACTATATTGCCTACTTTGTTGATGATTACTTCATCACCATTAAACCGATACTCTTTTGGTAATCGTACAGCCTGGCTACGGCCATTTTCAAATAGCTTTGCTGTGGTCATACACATCACCTCCTTGTTAAGAAAAGTATATACCTTGATATATATTTTTACAAGTATTAGTTTTACAAATATAACAAATAAATCTTTGCATAAATATATGGATATTTATAACTGTAATATATGTAAAAGTAAAATTTTGTACATTCTAAACGCACATAAAATGTACACACAGAAAAGACAAATTATAAGATAAAATGAAGATATTTTCATATAGGAAATAAAATTTGGAGTATAGTATTTGGTAAGTGTTAGAATACGAAGAATTATATTTGATAGTTAGATTTGGATGATTGTATAGAATTAGAAATGAGTAGAATAAAAAAAAGATGGAGCGATTTCTCAATAATATAATTTAAATGATAATAACTTAATCTTGATACAATCCTTTTACTATCTATTATCAAAATTATATAATTAATTGAGAATATGGTATAATAGATACAAATATGACTCTTATATTTCGCTTGTATGCTCTTTTTTAAGTGCTTTGTATATAATTCATCCTAGAAGCACATAAACAGACCTTACAGTGCGAATAAATGAATTTTAACCTGAATTACATACATATAGTTAGGAGCACCGATGAAAGAAAAATATGATGTGCCTATCGCTAGTGAATCTGAGTTTGTAGAATATATGCTTTCACAAATGACAGCATTTGGATTGCCATGCACACAGCAGCAAGCAAAAGATTTCTACGTGTATTATGCACGCATGATTGAAACAAATAAATATCTCAACCTGACGGGTATTACGGATATGAAGGAAGTCGTGGTTAAGCACATGATTGATTCTCTATCTTGTTATGATCCGAAAATTATCAAATCTGGATCCTCCATTATCGATGTCGGAACCGGTGCAGGATTTCCTGGCATTCCCTTGGCCATTTATGATAGAACCTTGCACGTAACCTTGTTTGATTCCCTCAAGAAACGACTTACCTTTCTTGAGACCGTTATCGACGAATTGCAATTGACGAACTGCAAGACCTTACATGGACGGGCTGAAGATTTGAGTCATCAAGATTATCGTGAAAGCTTTGATATCGCTACGAGTCGTGCCGTTGCAAGATTACCAATCCTATTAGAATGGACCGTGCCCTACGTTAAACAAGGCGGCTACGTAGTTGCTTTAAAAGGCGCTATCTATGAAGAAGAAGTCGGTGAATCTGATAAAGCCCTTAGCACATTAAAAGCATCCATCGAAGATGTAAGAACCGTGACCTTACCGACACTAGACGATAAACGAGCTATTGTGTACATTAAGAAAACAGGAAAAACACCTGGGAAATATCCTAGAAAACCAAAAGAGATAAAGGATAAACCGTTATAAAAAAATAGATCATCCCAAAAAACGATACGCTACTGCGCTTCGCGGAGCCCGAAATCGTTTTTGGAATGGTCTATTTTTTCCTTTATACTAAAACAAAAGCCTCCGCAGGGCCAAAGTCGTTTTGATATGTACCCATTTTCCTGGACACATATTATTTACTAGCCTAAACACATGGATGCTTCCCTGTATTTTACAGGAGGCATCCATTTTGTTTTTTTCTGAATCCTTTTATTATTGTAATAGTTGATA
>SKDY01000159.1_pt1 | contig 59613 bp, 62 predicted proteins | sample 4826591 | NCBI WGS metagenome assembly SKDY01 (sample SAMN11008823, study PRJNA524170) | human gut metagenome | biome: Human fecal sample; material: Feces; isolation source: fecal sample from pouch patient p10, p22 | host: Homo sapiens | place: Israel: Tel-Aviv | collected 2016-06-15 | reverse complement strand
GAATTGTAACGGGGGAAACGATACAATGGCAGAGAAGTTAACGACGCAAGAGGGACAACCTTGGGCAAATAACCAACACAGTTTGACGGCTGGTCAACGTGGGCCAGTGTTGATTCAAGACTACCAACTACTTGAAAAGTTGGCTCATTTTGATCGAGAACGCATTCCAGAGCGTGTTGTTCACGCCAAGGGCGCTGGTGCGAAGGGTGTCTTCCAGGTGACACATGACATGAGTGCATACACGAAGGCCGATTTGTTTAACGGTGAAGGTAAGGAAACGCCATTGGCAATCCGCATTTCACAAGTTGCTGGTGAGCTGGGTTACCCTGACACCATCCGCGACGTTCGTGGCTTTGCTGTTAAGTTCTATACGGAACAAGGTAACTACGACATCGTTGGTAACAACACACCGATTTTCTTTATTAACGATCCATTGAAGTTCCCGGACTTCATCCACTCACAAAAGCGTGACCCACGTAGTCACAAACGTGATGTGAATATGCAATTTGATTTTTGGTCACATTCACCAGAGTCAATTCACCAAGTCACGTACCTCATGGGTGATCGTGGTAATCCAACCAGTTATCGCACAATGAACGGGTATGGTAGTCACACCTACAAGTGGGTGAATGCCGCCGGTGAGCAATTCTGGGTGAAGTATCACTTTATCAGCAACCAAGGTGTGTCAAACATGACCAATGAAGTTGCTGAGAAGTTGGCAGGCCAAGATACGGATTATCTACAAAATGAATTGTTCAGCGCAATTGAAGATGGTAATTACCCTTCATGGACGCTATATGTCCAAATCATTCCTTATCAAGAAGGTTTGGACTACAAGTACGATATTTTTGATGTCACGAAGGTTGTGTCACACAAGGATTATCCACTCCAAGAAGTAGGTGTGATGACGTTGAATGCCAACCCTGATAACTACTTTGAAGATGTTGAAGAAATTGCCTTCTCACCAGCAAATTTGGTGCCAGGTATCGAGCCTTCATTGGATAAGTTGTTGCAAGGACGCTTGTTTGCATACAAGGATGCGGCGCGTTACCGTTTGGGGGCCAACTATGAGCAATTAAAGGCGAACCGCCCACGTAATGAAGTACACAATTACGCCCGTGATGGCTTCATGGCACAAAACCAAGATGGCAGTGTGAACTATGAACCAAATAGCCAGGGTGGACCGGTTGAAGATCCACATGCATCAATTAGTGGTGACATGTTCCAAGGTATGACCGGGGCGTACGAACCATATGACACGGACTACTATTCAGCAGCTGGCCGTTTGTATAACTTGATGTCTGAAGAAGAGAAGCAACGCTTGGTTGAGACGTTCAAGCAAACGTTAGGTACCATTGATAGCCTTGAAAACAAGCGCTTGATGGTACAACAAATGGCGCGTGCTGATGCTGATTACGGTCAACGTGTTGCTGATGCTATTGGCGTTGATATGACAGATATCGAACTATAACTGAATCATGATGAAACGCAATGGACGAAATACGTTCGTTGCGTTTTTTTGATGCAAAAACATCCGATAAATTGGTAGTGCCGGAAGGAATGTTGGGATAATCGGGATACTAGTTAAGAATTTCACGAAACTTGAAATATCATAAAAGAAGTTCGTTTTAAGGCGTGATAAATTGGGATTAATGGTAAGGAGAGAATCATGACGAAGTCGAAATTATGGCGATTGATTACCTTGTTTTTGGTGATCGAAATTGTGAGTCAAAGTACACACATTTTTGGAACGAACTTTCATCTTGCCGCGCGATACACGATGTTAGCATTTATTGTAGTAGAAGCAGCGCTAGCCGGACTCACGTTGTTGTTGAATAAGCTTTTAACTCAGGTACAAGTGCCGTTTGACCGGCATATGACTGTCCCGCAGTCATCGTATTTATTGTTTCCAGGGTTCTTATTCTTAATGATGACACTGGGAACGTTGGTTAGCGCTGACTACACCTTCAAAGGATTTGTGATGGCGGTTGTTTTGACGCTATTAGTGGCATTTTTTGAGGAATACTTATGGCGCGGGATTATTTTGTCGGTTGTGAAGCAATACGTTAAGAGTGAACTAGTACTGGTAGTCGGTCTGGGGGCACTGTTTGGATTGTGGCACATTACAAATGCTTTTTCACAGCCTTGGCATGAGACTGTTGTGCAAATGATTGAAATTGCTGGTTTGGGTATGCTGCAGACAGCACTGATGTTGCGAACTAAGAACTTGCTATACCCGATGATAATGCATGGGTTACTGGACTTCAGTGGCATTTTACGAAACATGGCGGAGCCGCATGGTATTCCTTATTACGTCGCTGCGATTGTGTTCGCTAGTTATGCCGCCCCGGCGCTACTGTTTGTCTATTTGGGCAGAAGAAAACATGAGAGAACGAGTGATGAATAAACAATTAACGGGTTTTAAAGAGCTGTTGTATATTTTGGTGCTAGTGAGTGTGTGGCCGATTATTTTAGACGTGATTCGTGGCGATAATATTTGGCAAGGGTATCCTTAGGGTGTTGTTGCGATGGTAGCAGCGTCTTTCTTATACTTAACGAAGCTGAATGAGGTCTTGCTGACGTTGTTAATTTATCTTGCGTGGTTGGTTGCTATTATTGTATTTAAAAATGATCTTATTTTTCCGAAATTCATTATTCAGGCGATCTTGGCAGCATTCATGACGGGATTTTCTGCCATGCTTGGCATTTATGCTAAGACTCATGGGTAAGAGAGTAGTACTTTAAGTTTCTTTTATTAGAGAAGGCGTAATTGTTTTGTAGGGGGAAACGATATGCGGAATTTTTTAAGTGGGTTGTGGCCGATTGTTGTAGGATTAACGATTGGGCTTATCGGGGTTAATTTTGTAGCTAGTCCGGTGACCATTTCAGGCGATTCCATGCAGCCAAACCTGCAGAACAATCAAATAGTGATGGTAAATAAACAAGGCGAGATAAAGCGGGGCGAAGTCGTTGTATTTAATGCGTATGGTGTCGACCCCAATGCAACTACGCCTGATGAAAAATATATTAAACGTGTCATTGGTGTGCCTGGTGATACGGTGTCGGATGTGAATGGTGTGTTGCGAGTGAATGGTAAGGTTGTTGATCAATCTTTCATTAGCGAAAACGAACAGGTCGCCACGAATAATCGTGTTGGTGATTGGACATCACTAGCAGAATTGGGTCAATCACAAAACTGACAAGGACCAATTAGTGGTAAGGTTCCAGCTGGATACTATTTTGTGCTGGGCGACCATCGTAGTATTTCAAACGATTCAAGGTATTGGGGATTTGTGCCTAAGAACAAGATTTCTGGCACAGTATGGGCGCCGCCATTTGATAATGACGCGACAGAAGTGAATAAGGTATCTTTCTAATATAGACTTGATGGTGCGCAATGAGCTGAAAACTCGTTGCGCTTTTTTTATCGCCGATTATGCTACGATTAACAAAAATACGCGAGAGGTGACCTGACATGGTGTTGATTATTATTATCCTAGTCCTTGTCGTAATTGTTAGCGTGGCAGCTTTTTCTGACGACTCGGATCGGACGATTGACTGGGAAGATATCGAACGTTGGGAACAAGACCGACGTGACCACAAACGTCGTAATCGTTAACTCCTTTTTAGTTTGTCATTTGTGTTACAAAATGTAATAATAATGACATATTAAAACTGTTGGGGGATTGTGACATGAAGATGTGGCAACGTGGATTGGTTGTAACGATGGCTTTGGCTGGACTTGGTGGGGTTGTAATGCCAGGTGCAGTGGTATTTGCGGATGAGGCAGTGTCAGCGACAAGTTCGTCAGCTGCACCAATTCAAGCGGATACGGATTTGACGTTGGCTGGGGATGCTATCGCTGTGCAGAAGTTGAAGGTTGGTAAGACCATGGCTGCCGGCACGACGTTGGTGAAGATTTACTACATGAAGCCTGGTACTGTGTTGCAACTATCAGGTCCATACACGGACTTTGGTGGTTACACGGTAACGTCAAATGAATTGCCTAAGATTAACACGGACAAGTACGTGTACGTTGTGAACGATGAGGGCTTGTCACAAGACGGTACGACGTTGAACCACAAGGATCCGGAGACGAAGATGTCAAAGGACGAGCCAAAGTTCAGCAACTATAGCAAGAAGTGGGCTAAGAAGTTGTCGACCAGGGAAGTTAAAGCAATCAACGAGTACAGCAAGAACTACGGCGATATGAACAATTGGTTGCGTGGTTTGGACAAGAAGACTTCTGCGAAGACGAAGAATGAGATTAAGTTGATTGATTCTTCATTCAAGAAGTTCAAGAATCCTAAGACAACTACTGTTTGGCGTGGCCTTTCAACGGACGGCTTTGATGCTGGCTTGAAGGGCAAGTTGAAGGTTGGTGCAACGTATATTGATAAGGGTTACATGAGCGCCACGTTCGATCAGGAAATTGCTAAGAAGTATGCAACGGGTATCGTACTCCAAATTACGTTGCCAAAGGGCAAGAGTACGGGTGCTTACATCGGTAACTTGTCTGACTGGAAGATTGAAAAGGAATACCTTATTAAGCACGGCAGCCAATTCAAGGTGACGACAGTGGATGATTTAGGTGATAACAAGCTGGTTAGTTTGAAGTATGTGAAGTAATGGAATTAAGGTCGTTGGTGTGATTGCCAACGGCTTTTTTGGTGTAGTATTGCTGTAATAACCACAGAAGCATATAAAACGATGAGTGCTTTCGTTAAAAAAAGTGGGAATTTTAAGGGCGTGGAAAAGCTGTAAATGATATGGTTGTTTTAGATTATTGTGGAGGCTTTACAAATGTCAGTTAAAATTGTGACGACTAATCACCTGCAGGAACTTAACAGAAACTTCGTAACAGCTGGTCCTAGCCTAAAGATTGTTACACCGTTTTTGAGTTTTGAAGCTATTAAGAAAATGATAGACTTAATTCCATCGGAAACAAAAATCATCCTTGTCACAAAGTACAATGGTGAAAAATTTGTTAGTCATGTGAATAGTTTAGATGCACTAGAACTGTTGTTGAATCGAGGCGACGAGATTTATTCAGTTAATAACCTTCATACAAAATTGTATCTATTTAATTCTGAAGTCGCCATCTGGGGCTCGGCAAACCTAACTGAAAACGGAAAAAAGAAAAATGTTGAATTGTCGACTGTAATCGACGTTGAAACAGAAGTAATGAATGAGCTGACCGAATATTTTGATGGGTTGGTTGAGCAAGCTCAAGAGGGGCGAGTCACTAAGCAACGTGTTGAAAAAGATAAGTTAGAAATTGCAAGAATTGAAAAAATCCGACGTGAGGAAAAACGTGAAATTACACAAGTTGAGGGAGTAACATTTGGTGTAACGATTTCAAATGTTGACAGCGAAGAGTTGGATACGGTGCAGCAATCGTTGGATGAAAGTGACGTAATTCAGAATACTTCAGATTTAGAAAACAACATTCGTGAAATCTGGATTAACGCCTTGGAATCACGAGATAAAGAGGGAAATCTCAGAATTCCGAATGCAGCAGATGATGTTCATTATGTTGAAACGGATGTAAATGGAACTTTGACAAGGTATTATTATTGGCAACAACCCGGGCGAGAAAAATTGCAATCAATTAAATTTGTCAGCGGCGACCTCGATGGTAACTTGCATGAAAGCTTAAAAACATTTAATTTGAGATTGCTGAAGGAATATTTGAAAGCCCGTAATTGGACGTTCGACTTGCTTGATGATCAAGTTGAAGTCCAAAGGCTTTGGAAAAAGACCGGGATGGATAATGCCTGGCGTGGCAAGGAGGCTGTATTTAATTCTGTAATTGCACCCGCCATTCAAGCCTTTTTTAATTGAACTCAACAAGCTGTGATTTAACACTAGAGTAGTGAATGAATATTTCGACTTAAGAACCGGGAAAGCCTTTTAGTGGTTATCTCGGTTTTTTAGATTGATTTTTAATATTTGAACAAATTATTCAGATATTATTAGGATATATTATCGGACATATTAAGGGAGTAATTGTCATGAGTGATTACAATTTGCAGCCTAACGAGACCATCTTGATGAAAACTGAGGGCATCATGCATGGTGGAATAGCTGCTCTTTATACGGATGAGTTAGTTTTGACTAACTTAAATTTGATCTTGTGTAGCAAAGGTTTATTTGGAAACAAGAAGGGGGTAACTTACTACCCACTTAATCGAATAAAGGTATACAACGATTCAGCACAGGTGATTGAAACCACTAAGGGCAATCAACCTGTGATGGAAGTCATGTTTATTGATGGACAAGAAGCATTTGGTTTTCAACGCCCTCGTGAGATTAAAAATTGGATAGCCAACATAAAAAATGTAGTCGCAGGTAATGAAGTGGAATTAGAAGTTTCAAACGACCGAACTTTGCCGGGAACTGAGTTGTTAGTGGATACTATTAAGGATACTTTTGGAACTGTCGCAAATACTTTTGGCATTTCATTTGGTAAAACGAAGAACGAAGAAAAAGCAAAGCCTGCAGAAAGGGCAACCGTGAAATGTGTGTCATGTGGCGCAACAATTTCAGGAGTTGTCGGAACAGTCGTGAGATGTGAATATTGCGGTACTGAGCAGAGTATTAAAGGACAGGGTTAAATTAAATGGGACTTATTAAAGCTTTCGGTGGTGCAATTGGTGGAACTTTTTCGGATCAATGGAAAGAAATTGTAACCGCGGGACATTTTGATGAACATACAGTGGTTGTGCCGGGCATGCTACAACAAGTTAACAATGGACGAGGTACTAATATCAACGGATCAAATGGTGTACTATCCAATGGGTCTAAAATTTTTGTACCTGAAAATACAGCGGCATTTATCTTTTCTCAATCGGGTATTGATGAAATTATTACCGAACCTGGAGGATATGAATTCCAATCAGGCCAAGCGAGTGTTTTTAATAAAGACGGTATTGGTGCTGCGTTGTTTTCGCAAATAAAAGAGCGTGTTGGCTTTGGCGGTCAAGCGGCTAATCAAACGCAAATTGCATTTGTAAACTTGAGAGAAATTCGCAATTTGAAATTTGGTACTCGAGGACCTGTTGTATACAACGATTTGTTTTACGGGGCCGATTTGGAAGTGCGTGCATTTGGCGCATATTCAGTGAAAGTAGTTGATCCAACGAAGTTTATTCGCAATTTTGTCCCAGCGAATACGGCATACTATTCATTTGATTCAGATAAGGCTCGAGGACAATTAACGTCGGAATTTCTTCAATCATTTACCGGGGCATTGAATGGACTTTCAGCAGAGTTTCGAATATCACAATTGCCCGCACACACAAGTGAAATTGCACAGAGAATTGTAGCTGACTCATACAATGCGGGAACTTGGCCTGAGCGTTTTGGCATTCAACTTGTTAGGGTAGGTGTTGAAAATATCGAGTTTTCACCAGAGTCAAGAGAGCTTGTTAAGAAGTTCTCAGAGAATAAGATGAGTACTAAGGCCTATGACGATGTCTCTCAAAAAACTGCTAATATTGCGGCGCAACAAAAGATTTCAGAGGGAATTCAAACGCATGGACTTGGCGATGGTGGAGGCATGGTATTTGGCATGAACTTTGCGCAAGGCCTAGGTACAAATGCTCAACAAGAACCAACGATGCCAATTGAGCAACAAATTGCATTAGTTAAGCAACTTAAAGAGTTACTAGATGCAGGAGTTTTGACTCAAGAAGAATTCAATGCTAAGAAATCCGAGATAATGGGACTTTAAAAAATACCCCAGAGCAACTGCTGCGAACGTCGCAGTTGCTCTGGGGTATTCGTGTTAATTAACGTTTAATGGCGTACCACAATACTCACAATTTTTTGGAATGCCGACAATGATTTCGTTGGCTGCACTACAATTGTCGCAACGAACAACTTTCCTTGTTGAAGTTTCCGGTATAAATTTCTTGCTGATGACAGCATCTGATTTATGATCAATATAGTAATCAGAAATTATCTCTGAATCAATCATGTTTTGTAAATCTGTAACAACGTTTTTTCGTGTGTTACCTGTGATGTCTGATAAATCTTGGATAGAGATACGCTCAGTTCCTTTGATGATTGCTTCGTATTTCTTATAGCGATTTTGGATAACAAACATTTTCGCAGCGGTTTTGAAAAGATAAATAGCGATGACAACTAACGCAATTGCGCTAATTAGGTAAGGCAATCTTTCACTAAAGCTATGATGCTCAGTTATAGTTTTCTTGAAGAATATGCCAGTAGTTGTTTTGGTTGTTTTCTGGGTGAATTTAATTAATGAAGCGAAAGCGCCACCTAAGCTGGCAATACTAAGGAACCCCAGTACCTCAGCAATGTAAGCCTTAAGAAAGAAATTTACGGTTTCGTTGTTTGTTAGTTTTAGTTTCATAATCTGTCTCCTCGTGAATATATTACATATTGATTTAGATGTATTAGTAATGTTTATGTGAATGTTTGGTTGTGGTGTTGGTTTGAAGTGTTGCAATGACCATGACCATTGGCAAATTGAATTTAGAAAATGATCTGATGAACGAATACTGAAAACTACGATGTTATATCAATGTTTAAATCGACTCAATGCAACATTGATGATTCCAAGGTTGGTGGAAGCAACACGATGCAACAAGTTTGCAGATAACGATGATGTAGGTTCGATAATTTGTTGCCGATTAGAAATGTTCATCTAACCCAAATAAAATATTTTCTTATGTATAATTGGATTGTGATTTGGGGGATGATAAACATGAGGAAAACAACCGTAAAGGATTACACCAACACCTATGAAATTCATGGGCACAAATATCAGGTCACAGCTCCTGCACGCTTTGATATGGCATCTGGACAAATAGTCGAAGATGCTGAATTGGATGATGCCGCCGCAAAAATCGCGAGAGCAATGTACCGTTCTGAATTCGGCATTGTGGCTCCTGAAAGCATCAAGGAGTATCGAGCACAAATTGGTCTTTCACAACGAGAATTCGCAAAGTTGCTGGGTTGGAGTCCAAATACTGTTGCTATGTATGAGGTCGGTGGATTTCCGTCAGAATCGAATAATAAGCTACTAAAAATGTTGATTGCTGATAATCATGTTCTGTATGAATTGGCGCAACAAACAGCCGGAAACGATAAAGAAGCATTAATAGCAAAGGTGAATGCCTATCTGAATGGTCAGGATGGTAGCAAAATTGTGGTATTCGAGGAACCGCGTTTCACTGCCATGCAATTAGCAAACTGGTTCCGAGCAGATAATTATTTTCAAGTTGAATCTGATATAAATGCTGAGTATTTAACGCAAATGAAGGTTGTGAAGCTACTTTACTTTGCGTACGGACGTTATTTAGCAAGAACCGGAAACAAGCTGTTTAGTTCACCAATTATTGCGATGCCTTATGGGCCGGTGGTTGCTGAAATTCATGACTCGTTTGATGGTCAGCGTGAAATCGTGTTTGAAGGTATGGATGCGCAAGTGTTTGACGATTTTAGTGCAATACAAAGAGATCATGAAATTTCCGACTTATTGATGGAAATCTTAACCGACTTTGGTGATTATACTGCATCTGGGTTGAGTCGAATTACGCATCGCGCAGGTTCACCATGGTCAAGAACGGAATCGTATGGTGTGATTAATCCAACCGTTATCGAAACGACATTTGTAAAAGGGATTGAACAATAGACTTGAGTCACTAGATTATTATCTGGTGGCTTTTTTGGTGTCGTTTTTTTCAGTTGGACTAACAAATTTAGCGTACCCAAAACGCACTCACATTAATGGTTTGAGCGGTTTTAGCGATTTATGCCCATAAAATCAGGGTTGCCTACTTTTTTGAAAGCGGTTACAATTAGTGCGTACAAAAAAGGAACCGGTTCCAAAATTAATATTGAGGGGAAATATTATGAACCACGAAGAGGTAGCAAAGCGGGTTGCGAAGGCTTTGGGTGATGATAATGTCATTACGGCAGCGCACTGTGCCACGCGGTTGCGTTTGATTGTTAAGGATCGCGACAGCATTGATCAACAAGCGTTGGATAACGATCCAGATTTGAAGGGAACATTTGATTCGAACGGCCAGTTTCAAATCATTGTTGGACCAGGGGATGTCAACAAAGTTTATGATTATTATGTGAGTCAAACGGGCGTTAAAACAGCGACACCGGAGGAGCTTAAAGAGCTTGCCGCCCAACAAGGTAAGAAAAAGAATCCGATTATGGCAATGGTCCAAGTGTTATCGGATATTTTCGTACCATTGATTCCAGCAATGACGGCTGGTGGTTTGTTGATGGCGCTGAATAATATTTTGACGGGAAAGGACTTATTTGGACCACAATCGCTGGTCCAGATGTTCCCGCAAATTAAAGACGCGGCTGACATGATTAACTTGATGTCTTCAGCACCATTTGCATTTTTGCCAATTTTGATTGGTTACACAGCCACGAAGCGATTTGGTGGTAGTGAAATCTTGGGAGCCGTTGCGGGGATGATTTTAGTTATGCCAGCTCTGGTAAACGGTAACGATGTTGCGTCCGTTGTGGCGGCTGGGAAGATGCCGGCGTGGGATATATTTGGCTTGCATATTGCACAAGCTGGATATCAAGGCCAAGTGTTACCAGTTATCGGTGTGGCGTTTATCTTGGCGAATATTGAAAAGTTTTTCCATAAGCATTTGAAGGGGGCAATCGATTTCACCTTCACACCAATGTTTGCCATTATTATTACGGGATTCTTGACCTTCACCGTGGTTGGTCCCGTCCTACGAACATTGTCAAATGGGCTTACCGATGGTTTGGTGACGCTTTACCAAACGCTCGGCTTCCTTGGCATGGGGATTTTTGGTTCCGTTTATTCAGCAATTGTTGTGACGGGATTGCACCAAAGTTTCCCAGCAATCGAGACGACATTGCTCGCCGATATTACCAAGACCGGTGGCGATTTCATCTTCCCAATTGCAGCGGTTTCAAACGTTGCCCAAGGAGCTGCGGCATTTGCGGTGTTCTTCTTGGCTAAAAAAGACGAGAAGTTGCGGGCACTATCGTCATCTGCCGGCGCTTCCGCCATGCTTGGTATCACGGAACCGGCCATGTTTGGGGTTAATTTGAAATACAAGTTCCCATTCTTTATTGCCCTTGGTTCAGCTGGAATTGCCGGTTTGGTGATTGGGTTGTTCCACGTGCTGTCATCGTCATTGGGACCAGCTGGGGTGATTGGGTTCATTGCCATTCCGGCGGCCAAGTGGGTTGGCTTCTTTATCAGTATTGCCTTGGCGTTCGTTCTGGCCTTCTCAGTCACATATCTTTACGGTAAGCGTCATCGTTTCGGCAACGATGCCACCACAAACGAAGCACCGGTCCGTTACGAACCAAAGTCAGGCGACGTTGTTGTAGCAGCGCCAGTTGATGGGCGGGTTGACCGACTAAGTTCAGTTGATGATCCTGTCTTTTCAAGTGGTGCGATGGGTAAGGGTGTTGCAATCATGCCGGAGGCTGGGCAAGTATTTGCACCGGTTAATGGTACGGTAACAGTTGTTTATCCAACAGGTCATGCGTACGGCTTACTGGGTGATGATGGCGTTGAAATTCTGATTCATATCGGAGTGGATACAGTCTCAATGAATGGCGACGGTTTTGAAACGGTCGTAACGCAAAATCAACACGTTCGAGCAGGTGAAGTACTGGGAACGTTTGATACAACTAAAATTAAAGCGGCTGGTTTGGATGAACATGTCATGGTGATTGTGACGAATACAGCGCAATACCACGACGTGCAGCAGATTGCGAACCAATCGGTAACGGCAGGTGATCCGTTATTGGCAGCCCAGAAGGAGAGTATCGCTTGATTATTGGAGATATAGAAAAATTTGAACAGTATCACATTTACGCAGAACATGGCTTAATTAATGACCCGAATGGTTTGATTTATTTTAACGGGCAATACCATGTTTTCTATCAGTGGAATCCCAATGCATTGGACCACACTTATAAAGTTTGGGCGCACGTTGTCAGTGATGATTTGGTCAATTGGCGACGCTTGCCGATTGCGATTGCGCCTAGCTTACCTGAAGATCGTTCAGGAATTTATTCCGGCACAACAATCGAAAAGGATGGTCGACTTTACGCGTTTTATACCGGGAACGTGCGTAATGATGCTGGCGAAAGCGTGGCATCATTCCAAATGGCAGCGGTGTCTGATGACGGGGTCCACTTTGAAAAATTAGGCAAGTTATTTGATCAACCAAGCGGGTATACGCGTCACGTTCGCGATCCGAAGGTCTTCGCGCGAAACGGCCATTATTACATGTTACTTGGTGCGCAAAAGCTTGATTTAACGGGTGATATCATTGCCTACGAATCAACGGACTTGCATCATTGGTCATTTATGGGCTCAATCCTGGGTGATCAACTATCGGCTTATCGTGGTTACATGATGGAGTGTCCAGACCTTATTACGATTGATGGTCGGGATGTGTTGATGTTTTCGCCACAAGGACTTCCTGCAGCTGGTGACCGCTTGCAAAATATTCATAACACGGGTTATGTTTTAGGTGAATTCGACGAAGTTAATGGCGTTTTCCAAGTGACAACGGAATTTAAAGAGCTTGATCAAGGATTTGAATTTTACGCATCACAAACTTTGACACATGGTAATCGTCACCTGTTGTGGGGGTGGGCAGGGATGATGCCATCCGCTAGAGAAAAGCAGTTGCCGACGATTCAAGCTGGTTGGGCGCACGTTTTGTCGTTGCCACGTGACGTGGCAATCGTTGACGGTGAATTACGTCAGTATCCGATTCCTGAATTGGGTGACTTCCAACTTGTGCAACCAGAAGCAGTTAGCGGGCTAGGGTTGTGGCGTTTGGCTGGCGATAAATGGCAGGTGGCATTGACGTCGAAGTTATCTATCCAGCGCGATGGCGATATCGTAACGTTTACCCGCGTTGCTTGGGAGTCTGGTGAGACGGAAGAGCGCCGGGCGAAAGTGACTGGGGATGTGCTCCTGATTATTGATAACGATGTTGTTGAACTGTACACCACATCAGGCGACACGGTTATGACGGCGAGATATTTCGATTAAGGTAAATAGTATTAAATAGCGACGTTGCGGATGACGTCGCTATTTCTTTTGCGCTCATTCTTGATAAAATGAATACGAAAGATACGGAGGGGCGCGAGATGAGTGAAAAAGAAAGAGTGACCATTAGTGATATTGCCCGACTAGCTGGTGTTGGGAAAAGCACGGTCTCACGCTATTTGAATAATGGCTCAGTTAGTCCCAAAACGCGGGCTAAGTTAGATGCTGTTGTTAAAGAATATGACTATGAACCAAATCGTTTTGCGCAAAGTTTGAAAAAGACATCCAGCGGGATGATTGGTGTCGTTGTGCCCACGTTTGCGTCGTTTGCGTTAACTGAGATGATGCGTGGCATGGACTATGTGAACCAGGATGACTTTTTTCTAACGATTAATACTTATCATGATGCCAAGCGCCAAGTTGAAGCGGTTAAGCAACTGGCACAGCAGAACGTTGATGGCATTATTGTCATGACTGGACAAGTTACGGATGAAATGACCGCTGCGCTAGAACAAGTCTCCGTGCCGGTCATTGTGCAAGGACAGCCGTCAACGCAATTTGAGACGGTTAATGTTGATAACCAGCATGCCGGCGAACTATTGGTGCCATTAATCGCCGACGCCGAACCAAGTGATGTGTTGTTATTGGGTGTTGATCCATCAGTTGACTACAACGTCGGACAAGTGCGTTTCGACGCTGTCATCAAAGCATTAAATGGCAAAATGAAACGGGTCTATACATCATTTGATCGTACTGAAACAATCACCGTGATGCGTGATTATCTTGCAACGCACGAGTTACCTAAGTATATTATTGCAGCAACGGATATCATTGCATTGGGGGCATTAGCTGCAGTACAAGAGCAAGGCTTCAATGTACCTAACGATGTTAAAATCGTGGCCTTTGATAATTCACCGGCAGCTGAAATTGTGACACCAGCATTGACGACGGTTGGGTTTGATTATTTTGTGTTGGGTCAGTGGTTGTATCGTCGCCTAAAGGACCTCTCGCAACCAGAACCAATTTTGCATGACCCAATGTTGGCAGGAACCTTGGTACGTCGTACGAGTTGGTAATGGCGAAGATGGCGTTGCCGTAAGACTTGTGTCACGTAATTTCAGGTCGCATGCTCTAAAATTAGGTTACAAACATCTATACAGAGAGGATGCGAGCTATGAAAAAATGGTTTTTATTTTTAGTACTAATCGCCGCGTTTGTGCTGGGCGCAGTGGCGTTTTTACTAGGTCGAGATTACAACCAAACATTGGTGAAGGATAAGCCGACTAGCTCATCAGTAGCCAGTTCGAAGTCATCGAGTCATAAGTCGTCAAAGTCGTCGTCAGCAACATCAGAAACGGCAACAATTCCAAAGGCGTTGACCTTGTCAGGCGCGCAAACGGATGAGTTTGCAAAGTGGGTGGGTAATCAAGCAGAAAAGATGCGACTTGCTGGTTCAGCACTGAATCTGCAAGTTGATTTGCCTGATGCTAATGATACGGATTCTGTGTATTACCAGACTGTAAACGGGCCGTTGTATATCAACGGGACAAACGCTGGTCGTGGATTGCAAGCTGAGGGAATCTTTGGTTTCTATGTCTGGGATGCTTATCCTGTTCAGGATTCAAGTGGCAAGCAGAATTATGACGGCACCATCGGCTATCAACCTGCGCAAACCGTGAAGTTTACCCTTGGCGCAAATTATGGTCATGTTGCTGATACAACGAATCATTCAATGGATATGTACATCGTAGCTAACGATGGCAATATTTATGAGTTCAAGTTGGCTCAGGGTGCAAGTAGTTTGGCACCGTTGTATGGGGATGAGCATGCTTCAGAAAATGATGTCGTGGGACAAGTGACGCAGGATGAAGCAGCGAAAGCCGAGTTGAATCATGTTGTGGGCTATCAAGCGGACAAGGTGAGTGAGTCGTTTAATTATTAATAACTAGAATGGTCGCCAAGTTTTTTCTTGGCGATTTTTTTATTTATATGAAATCAGCGATTCCTGAAAAATATTGATTTGCGTCAAGTATTTAATGGGCATACAATTAAACTAATAATTGGTCAGTGACAGGTATGAGGGGATATGAGTATGACAGCAGTTTATATATTTATCGGTATTGTGGCAGTTGCACTATTTGTGGGAAACTACATTATTTATCGAAAGCATGCCACAAAATCTCTGAATAAGACGCAATCGTTCTTTGGCGCGATAGCCATGACTTTTGCAGATTTATTTTTCTAGTAGTTTTTTGAAAATAATCGCGATGATGTCGACATCACAATGTTCACGTAGCTCTGATTATCGAATTTCCTAAGTGAATGTAGACTTAATTTGTCTAGTTGTAACTTTGGAATGAGGTAACGTGCTGTTTGGTTGTGTGATTAGAATTCGATAGGAGAGCTATGACCAAAGAATACGAATATAAGCTATTGGCACTAGATTCAAGGGATTATATAACAAATAAAATTATATTTTCAATGCTTGATGATGAAAACCTAGAAAGAAGATTTTCTAAGTTTCAAGAGGAAATTTTTTCTTTGAAAAGCAATTTGGTTGATGATTTGTCGGATAAGAACATTCGATATAATGACTTTAGAAATGCAATAACCCCCTACTCCAAAAATAAGGGAAGAGTATACCTTTTTAATACAAGTGAAATCGCATCCCAATGGTACGGCAATTACGTGTTTGGTTTGTTCGCAGATATAATTCTTCAAAAGCAAAGAAAACACGCTATTTTGGCTGGTGATTTGCTCATAAATTGTTCGGGAGAGGAATTAAAAGGTGTTTTGCGAAGGGAATTGGACAATGACGACGGAAATTTCAACTGGAATTTACCCCAAGAAATTTTTGCTATTTACGTGACAAATGTGACAAATGGTGATCATGAAAAAATTATTGAAATTCTTAAACGTGAGGTGTCGTTTGTTGGGTCAAAAGAACTTAACAGTTCCTCATTGACAAGAGAAATTTTAGGGGCAGCCCCGCTGATTACGATAGGTTGGATTATTGACAGATCGGTGGTTGTGATAAATCCAGAGTCAGATACTATAAGTAATCCGAGATATGCGCTGTTTGATACTGTTGAGCGAGGAAAAGATAATCGAGTTGAACAAATATTAGGTTTGCCAGATAAATATGCAATGTTGCTCTTACCGTCGATTAGGTCACATCTCACGCAAACAAAAGACAGTATATTGTTTTCAATGCTGGCGTTGACTGGAAAACCACTTAATATTGATAACATTGAGATTGAATTATCGGACGACAAAATAGCATATATGGTTGAAGGGAAACACAGTAAGTCTGCGATTACAAGTTACTTAAAAGAAGTGGGAGTAACAGAGTTTAAAGAAATGATTTTAGATGAAATTCGTAGAGGTTATTATTTTGATTTAACTTACGCAACTTTTGATGACGGTGAACCGGCGTGGACATTTGCAATTCAAGTAGACCTTCATTCAACAGCAACAGGGCAAGTAGTTTTGAAAGTGGATGTAGAAAGCGACAAGCTTACTTTAATTACAGCGTATTAGATTTTCGTACAATTTGATTTATTCACTAACGATACCTAAAAAACGACGATGTCACCATCGCCGTCATTACTTATGCTGAATCGTCGAGATATCCTCGGCGATTTTTTCTTTTAGTGTTTGTAGCTGCAACTTTGAAAGGTTCGCTGACTCAATTAGCGCCACAATCGCTTCTAAATCAGTATCCAAATCCACAAAAGCTAGTGGTAGCGTTTCAACACTGTTGTCTGGGTTATCAGTATTACCTAGTAGGTAGTTCACTGAAACGCCGAGAACATTAGCGACCGCTTCAACGTGATTGACGGTCGGCTCCTTGAACTTCCAGCCGTAAATAGTATTGTGACCGAGCATTGCAGCGTTGTTAATCGTACGCAACGAATAACCTTGCTTGTCTGCAATCTCCTTAATCCGGTCAAATGTGATTGATGAAAAGTTTGCCATGGTAACAACTTCCTCCGTTGATCTAATTATGCAACAAATATCGCCGCGGTGCTAGTCAGGGCACGTTTTTACGCTACTTATCCGAAATAGTGTTAGGCTTGACTTAAATAAGAAAAGAAGGCAAGAAAAATGAAGGCAGTTGTTCTAAAGAAGCTTGGTGATTTTGCATCACTAACAGATGAAACGGTTCCTGATTTGAAGGTGACACCAGATGCCATCTTGGTTAAGACGCACGCGGTGGCGGTTGATCCAATTGATATCAAGATTGGTAGTGGAAGCCGTGGTGGAAGTGCGCCAATGATTCTTGGGTCATCAGTTGCAGGTGAAGTCATTGCAGTTGGTCGCAATGTCCATGACTTCAAGGTTGGTGACCGTATTGCGGCCAATGTCCGTGGTGGTGAAACGTATGCAGAAGAAGTACTAGTACCTGCTCGCTTGGCGGCCCACATTCCAGATGATGTGTCTTATGCCAGTGCGGTTTCTGTCGTACTTGGTGGTCAAACTGGTTACAGCGGTATCGTTCGTGGTTTGCAAGTTAAGGCCGGTCAAAACGTCCTTGTACAAGGTGGTGCTGGCTCCGTTGGCTTGATGGCGGTGCAAACAGCATTGGATGCTGGTGCGAAGGTCAGTGCGACAGCTCACGGTTGGGGTTTGGATTTCTTGCGTGAGAAGTTCCCGCAAGTAAAGACGTTTGATTACAAGACGGATGACATTGCAGCAAATGGTGCGATTTATGATGCTGTGTACGACACGGTTGGGTCAGAAAAAGTGCTGGCAGATTCATTTGCAGCAACTAAGGCTGCCGGTCATGTGCTATCGATCGTTGCGCGTTCGCACCGTGATCCACGCTTTGTGCACTTCTTCAATCAACCAACGCGCGAAACTGTTCAAACGTTGTTGGATGGTTTGAGTAATGGTCGCTTTATCGCGGTAGTTGATAGTGAGTTGCCATTGAGTGCTGATAATGTTCGATTGGATTATGAACGTCTACAAAACGGTGGCGTGCATGGTAAGCTAGTTTTAACGATGTGAGGTAACTAAGGTTATACACAGAAGATGTCTTTTAAAGGAGGCGGTGTCATGAAACGACTCATTTTAACGGCTGGGTTGCTGAATGCTGAGATGACCACGTTTGTTGAACAACTACAACGTGACAATTCAAATATTTACGTATTTGATGCTTTTCAGGAGCGACTCAACCAGTATGGGACGCTTGATACAACGCACTCCCAGGATGTTACGGTGTATAACCGTATCTACAATTTGTTGGACACGGCAATTCTGCAAAATGCAGATGGCTTATTTGTGTTGTTGGACAATAACTTGATGCGATCACGCCGGCGTGGGTTGTACAACCGATATAAAAAACTAAGTATAGTGTGGAACAAGTCACGACGCATTTCTTTGTCCGGTCATATTCTGAGGTAATTAATAACGAAAATGGCCTGTCGCCAAAGTCTGTTAAGGCGCAGTATATTAGCTTTCAGCCACCGCGAATTGGTGTTGATACTGATGAAGTGATTGTTCGCTCTGATGTTTTCAACAAAGTGGACCATGACCAGGTAATTGCTAGTCAATCCGCAGATGAACTGTTCACCCAACTGTTGGTGACGCCACTAGCGGATGAGATTGAGCTGGATTACCAAAGTCATGACAATCCGCACCATCTGGAATCAATCAAAGAGCATATCGATATGACAATTAAAGCAGCACCTACAGATGAACTACGGCAGGTTGCTATGTTTCATGACCTAGGTAAAGGCATAACAAAATCGATAGATGAAACTACTGGAATTGCACATATGATTGGGCATCCATCTGTTGGTGCTATGATTGCATTGGCTTTTTATGGTGAACCCAATAATATTACCGAAACAGTGCTGTGGCACATGGAAGCGCATAAGGGCATTTCTGCAAAGGTTATAAAGCGCGAAAAGCTGGATCGAAGTGTCATGAAGTTGCTGCAGAGATTTGCGGTGATTGATACTGAGTCTCGGGTAGATGGGACCGCATAATTGTTTTGGTATGTGCTCTTATGCTAGATTTACGGACAGATTTTTCTCTGCCCTGTAAACTAATAGCAGAGGAGCATTTTTTATATGATTCGATATTCACCAGAATTTAAGCAATCTCTTGTCGAGATGCACAACCAAGGGCGTTCTTACACTGAACTAGCCGCTGAATACGGGCCTTCGGCCGATTCAATCCGTAACTGGGTCAAATTGTACACAGTCCACGAAGTGGACGGCGAAAAATGGACGCAAGCTGATGTAAACGCATTACAAAAGGAAAACGCCAAACTTCGCGAAGAACTTGAGATTTTAAAACGAGCCGCGGTGTTGCTTTCGAAGTACAATTAACGCAAAATCGCGAGTTAGGACTGGAAATCATTGACCGGTCACTCGCAATGGGACACCGCATAACAAGCGTTTTATCGGCTTTGAACATTGCTCGAAGCACGTATTATCAATGGAAAAACTGGCAACCTAGCCAACGAGAAACACGGCGTACTGCTCTGAAAACGGCAATTAAAGCCGTTTATAACACCAATCGTGGCATCTATGGATACCGTCGTATCGCAGCGTTCTTGCGCTTCATTTTGAAGACTGATGTTGGTGATCGTTTGGTTTGGGAACTCATGAATGAGCTTAATCTCAAATCTCGCATGGTCAAGAAGTCATACAAGAAGCCAACAACAACCACTGACACACCTCAAAAGCCCAACCTCATGAAGAAGTTGGATGATTTGAGTGGCGTTCTGGCAACTGACATTACGTACATCCAGTTGATGAATCGTGAGTGGGTTTATCTGGCAACCGTCTATGACCCAGAAAAGCGTCGCGTAGTCTCATACGGACTAAGTCCAGAGATGACCAAGGAATTCGCAACATCCGTCGTAGTTAAGGCTCTAAGAGCCAACGGTAAGCCAAAGATGATTCACAGCGACATGGGAAGCCAATACACTTCTAGCCTGTTCGAAGGAACATTACAAAACTCTGGAATAAATCACTCTTACTCCCGTAAGGGGCATCCTTACGATAACGCTCGTATCGAGAGCTTCCATTCGCTCATCAAGCGCGAAATGATTTATCACGAAGAGTACAGGACCATTGATGATGTCCGGGTGTCTGTCGAGTGGTATGTGAACTGGTACAACAACAGTCGCATCAACTCACGCACTGATTGGCTTCGGGCCGCCTAGACCAATGTCTGGTTTACTTAATCTCGGTTATCGGCACTAGCCGGTACGACGCCGTTTATAAGCCGTCACTTGTGAATTTCAAAAATTCGCCTTGTGAAGGCTTATTTGTTGCACGATACAACTTGTGAAATTCGGCTGGTTCACAATCTATACCACCTGTTTTCTCTCACCGGTAGGGCTCGGCCCTGTTCCACCTACAAAAACACCCAGAAATCACGCCGTTTTAAGCTGAAATCCGGGTTTTGAAAAATTTTCGGAGTGCGGTACCTCCCGGTGCCAAAAAAGCCTGTCCATAATCTTGACATCAGCGCCAACTAACGACCGTGGTTTATAGCAAAAAAGGATAGCCCTATTCAGGGCTATCCTTTTTGTATTTGTCGGGTTTATTTGAATTTACGTAATTTGCAAATATTTTTAATAGCGATTCAGTTTCATCTGCGCTCAAACTTTCAGTTTCAAAATACTTATCAAGCAACGCACCCTTTTGAATTAGTTTCCTTGTTCGAGCTTTGCGAGCTTTTTTGTTTTCAATATATTGAAATTGACGAATTTTTAGTTCTTCAATTTCAATTCTTTTTTGGGCCTTTTCACGCTTTGCGAGAAGTTTTTCTAATTGATCCGACATATCAATTACCCCTTTTGTTCAGATGATAATATTAAAAGTTGTTTTTATTTTGATTTGATGTATTTGATGAATCTTTATTTTGGCCGATGGCCATTACTGCCTTTTTAGCAATTTCCTTAATAGATGCCTTATCAAGAGAAGCGTGCTCAATACCGGCTAGCTTGATAATCTCATGACCCAATGTTTTCTCAATACGTGCCTTTTCATTTTTGATTTGTTCATTCAACTTATCAAGTTGTGCTTGCTTCTTTTCCATTGCTGATAATGCCATGAATTTTCCCCCTTTAATTAAATGACTATTCGTTTAAAGTCAGTTTAGCAAAAACGTTTTTTTCGAGCAAATTTAAATTGATAGATAAAACTAGCAAGAGTAGACTTAAACATGAAGATAAGAAACCAGCGGTCATGATGAAATCATGACAATGTGCGCACTTACACACAACATGGAGTTGTGTAGTGCTAAAACCAAAAAAACATGTATAAGAAGTCGCCTATGGCGACAACAAAAATATAAACCCAAATAATCGTAAAGGAAAAAATTGATATGGCTATAATGCATTTGAGTTTTCAAAATATTAGTGCGGGTGGCGGTCGTAGCGCAATCGCTAGTGCAAGTTATAGAAGTGGAGAAAATTTGTTTTCGGAAAAAGAAGAAAGAAACTATTTTTATAGTCGAGATGTTAAGCCGGAAACTTTTATATTAGTTCCAAATAATGCCCCGGAATGGGCTAAGGATAGAGAACGATTATGGAACGAAGTTGAAGCTATTGAAAATAAAGCTAATTCACGATATGCAAAAGAGTTTAACGTGGCATTGCCAATTGAACTTTCTGATGATGAACAGCGTGATTTATTGACTAGATATGTTCAGGAAAATTTTGTTCAATCGGGAATGGTTGCAGACGTCGCAATTCACAGAGACCATAAAGGAAACCCGCACGCTCACGTTATGCTGACAAATCGTCCTTTTAACGCTGACGGTTCGTGGGGATTAAAAAGTAAACGTGAAAACATTTTAGACGAAAATGGCAATAAAACATATACAGGTAATAGCCGTTTTCCAAGGTCTAGAAAGGTTTGGCTAGTTGATTGGGACAGAAAAGAAAAAATAAATGAATGGCGTAGCAATTGGGCCAAGTCAGTGAATCGTGTTTTAGAAGAAAAAAACCTACCTGACAGAATTAGCGAAAAAACATTAGAAGAACAAGGAATAAAAGAAGAACCAACAAAACACGAAGGGCGCAGTAGATATGCTGACGAACGCCGCAAAAATAATGAACAAATTCGTCGCAGGAGAGAAGCACGAAAGGACGGTCAATTATTAGACGATAAAATTAAAAATCAACGTCACTTGTCAATTCTACAAAACCGTTTGTCATTTGATGAAAAACATTTAGTTGCTAATTTGAGTAAGGAGCTTCAAACGTTTGTTAGTTTGGAATCACTTGATGATAAACAACGTATGTTGTTTAACTGGAAAAATAGTGTACTGATCAAAAATGTTATGGGTGATGATGTTGCTAAGCAACTGGCAATTATTGAATCGCAAGAACAGTCAATGGAAAAAGCTAATGAGATACTCAATAAAGCCGTTGAAAGAGCCATTGAAAAGTACTATCCAGAATTAGATATTTCAGCGACTACATTTGAAGAACGTCGTGAGCTTATTAAAGAGACAGATGCCAGTGGTGAAGTGTTTAAGGGAGATGCATTAATTGATAGATTGAATGACATTCGTAGTGACCTTATTGCCAATAAGATTTTGGCGTTCACTAAGCGCCCATTCAACAGTTGGTTGATGCTTGATAAGCAAGAAGAATTAGCAAACGACAAGTTGGAAAAAATTGCATCTAAATACGGACAAACGTTATCTGAAGTAAGAGCCGGAAATCGTGGAGATTTTGAACGGTATTCTGATGAAGATTTGAAGTTGGCAGTTGAATCCATTAGAGACTTGCGTACGGTGAAAGAGATTCGGGGGATTGTTCAGCAACAATACAATGAAGTGTTGGGAAATGTTTTTCCAGCTGCCGATTTGGATTCTATGCCAGTCGTTAAAAAAGAACAGGTTTATACGGCGGTTATATATTACAACGTTAATTTGACGAGTTGGGCGGCAAAGGATATTGAACAATTGCGGACTTATCCACAGCAACAATTCAATACAGTTGAGCACCGTAAGGGAATGGCCTATTTGCTAGGAAATATGTCGCTAGATGATATTGATAATAAACAATTGAAGCGAGTGCTAACTAACAATGGAACAACTAATCTGTTTATTGCGGAGTTGAAGAATAATCCGGAAATAGATCAAAAAGAAATTATTGGAATTCAAAAGAAATTGCAGAACGACCAGAATAAGTTTGATAGGTTCCGAAGTGGAGAGATGCCTACTTATACACCAAGGAATTATAAAGAATTTACCACCACGCAATATGTGCAAAATGTATTCTCTGATGCAGTCATGGCAATTCTTTATAACTCTGACTTGAAGCAAGAGATTGAACGTCGCAAGCAAGCCAAGGGGTTGCGTGATACTGAATCCGAAATGGAGAAAAAGAAGCGTCAACACCAGACTAGTAATCGCAAGGCTAACGCAACGAGAATATAGTTTTAAAAATGCGTCACGTGACGCATTTTTGTGGTATAATATATATGTACTACTAAAGAAAGGAGCGCGCGTTTTATGGAAGAATGGTATTCATTATCAGAAGCATCAAGGAAAATGGGCAAGGAGCGTGGGTACGTAAGTGCATGGATTCGTAATCACCCAGAAGTGATGCCGAAGGAAATGCTTAGAAAAGTGGGAGACGCTAATTTAACTTTGATTTCTGATTCAGGAATTGATTTGATTAAAAGTACCCCACGAAAAAAAGAGAGCGTCCAAGTGAGAAATAACGGTTCTCACAAGGACTACCTGGAAGGACTGGTTCCAGGCGTAACTCTCATGAATAGTATTTTAAATGGTGGAGTACCAAAGTTCTATTGTTTTGATGCTATCTAATTATTTTCATTAGAAAGGGGGTGGGAGAGTGAAATTAGAAAAATGGCAAGGTGTTGTGGGGCAGCTTGTTATTGATAATGACAAATCAATCATTGCATCAGATGATGAAATGAAAGACGTTGCGTCATTAAAGGGCCAGGTTGCCGAGAATGGTAAGCCCGTTGAAGAAATGCGACATAAGCTATTGCGAGATACAATGCGAAAGCAAACTAATGTAGATGTTTTGAAAGTAAAACAACATTTTGAAAAATCACATGATTCAGAAAATGCCGAAAAGGTTAATAATCTGAATCCAGGTAAGCCGGCACAACAGTTCAAGCAAATTAAAAATGAAGCATTATTTTTCGGACAAAGTTTTCTTGAAGGCTTTCTAGGTGTTTATGGACTTGAAGTTGATAATGCAGTCGAGCGATATGAGAATCGTTTGCACGTGTTGGAAACGCAAGACCTTGACCAAGAATATCCAGAGAAGAAATACTATATCGGACGGATTAAGAATGGAAGGTCTGAAATTGCGACAAGTGAGATCCAGAGTCGAGAAGTCGCCGAAGCAGAATTGAATAAATTCTATGCTAAGACGCCGGAACAGGAACAAACACAGTTGCAACAATCAGTAGGATTACAACAACACGATAAAAAGGAGCAGGTAGATGAGTAGTTTAGTTATCGCCGCAGGCGACTTGGGTAATGTGCAATCAAAGGTGACAAGTGCCTTGCAAGCAATCCAGGGTTTACTAACAGCGATTGTTGTTATTGTGGGTATCGTTGTTGCACTTGCAATTATCATTAAGCGTTTGCCATCAGCTGACGACCCACGTGAGAAGTCAGAAGTTTATCACAGTGTTGGACGTGTATTTGGACTAGTTGCGTTGGCCGCCGCAGTTATTTGGGTAGTGCCAGCTGTATACAACTTATTCACATAAGAGAGTGGGTAGCCAAATGAAGAAAGGTAAGGAATTTGTTTTTCCAGAAAACGTAGACAAGGAATACGGAATTTGGAAAGGATATACTTTGCGAGACTTTGGCTACGTGTTTGCAACGTTGGGTGTTGGCCTTTTGTTGGTGGTGATACCGCCATACGGGCCAATCATCATGACAATTAAATTATTCGTTGTTATTTTAGCCGTGACAATTGTCATGGCTCTTTTAACATTAAGGCCAGTATCAGGACGCCGGAATATTAAGATTCGGCAGTGGTTCAATACGCAACAACGATATGCACGTAGTCAGAAGTTGTACTTTTTAGCACCAAAAAAACAAGGGGGACGCCATGAAATTAACAAGCGCTAAGGATAAGGCTTCCAACTCATTGGACTGGACGTATACCGCACCAAAGATTAACAGCGGTAAGGAAACAATCGACCAAATGAGTTTGGCAGAAGGAATCTACAAAGATTACGTGGTTACAAAAACCGGAAATCTAGTATCAATGCTTGAAGTTTCAGGCGTCAATTTGGATTTGCTAAGTACGCACGAACAAGAAGATTTGTTTAGTGATTATGGAGCGTTTCTGATGAGTACGCTGGGAGAAGGGGTTGATGATTCACTACAATTTATTGAAGCAACAATTCCAGTCGATATGACAGAATATCTAGCCAATTTGAAGTCACGATACTTAGAGCTGCTAAGCAATCACCCAGAAGAAACATTTAAAATTCAATTGATCGCTAGCTATATCAATCACTATACCGACGTTCAAAATTCAAAAAACATGACCCGAAAGCAACACTTAGTAGTAATTAAAACGGCCATGAAGAACAAGTCGTTCGAGAGTTTGGATTCAGCGGTTGATGCATTGAACGATAAAGTGCAACAAGTGAAGCGAGACCTTGAAAACGCCCTAACGGACTATGAACTAGCTGCCAAACAATTAAACAGCCAGGAGACGTTAAGCATTTGGAAAAACTTGATTAACTACAACGGATAGTGGGGGGAAACATGAGTAAGTTTACAGACTGGTTATTACCAGCAAAAAAGCAAACAGAAGATGAACAATGGGATATTGTGGTTAATAACCCAGCAGAAGAAAACTTTTTGCCAGAAATTGACCAAGACAGCTTTCATTCATTGTTCCCATTTAGTTGGGAGCAATACCCCACTTATGTGCAATCAGGTGAGAATTATATGCGAGTTATCGCAGTTGCTGACTATCCAAAGCGAGTATATGGAAACTGGTTATCAGAATTGAAGCGCAAAAAAGGCACTATCAATATCGTTCAGACAATCGACAGCGCCTCAAACACCAGCATGGTGTCTTATTACAAAAAGACCATACAGAATAAACAAGCAGAGCTTGAAAATACGTATGACCCTGTAAAGAAAAAGGAACTTGCCAACTACATTGATTCCGCAAACATGCAGTTAGACAAATACCTTGATAATTCTACCACGTTTGTATACCAGCACATGCTAGTCTACTTGCGTGCCAATAGCTTGACTGAATTAGATAATTTGACTGATAACGTCAAAAACACACTGATTAAACTACAAATGAAGCCATTAATTCCCGTTAAGGCAACATTCCAAGCATTTTGGTCAGCAATGCCATTGAATGAAAACTTACTTGAAGATTACACGTACAAAGAGAGTAATACAGAAGTTGCTAGTTCAATGTTCCCATTTGATGATGCTGAAATCCTAGACTTGAAGCCACGTAGTGATATTGAAGGTGTCAACAAAGACACTAATTCACTAATTGCAATCGACATGTTAGACCGCAACAAGACGTTGAATCAAAACATGGTGGTAATTGGTTCGTCAGGTGTTGGTAAGACAACCTACATGACCCAGAAAATTCTGCGTTATGCAGTTCAAGATTATCAAATCTACATTATTGATCCAGAGAATGAATACACTAAGACCGTTGAGCTATTGGGCGGTTCCGTATTGCACCTTACGTCAAACGCACCGCAAAAGATTAACCCACTACAAATCTTCTCGGAAGAAATCCTAAGTTCTGATGAGGCAGTCCATAATTTAGATATTTTGGTTAAGGACAAAATCCAACGATTAAAGGCGTTCTTTGAAGTTTTGAAGTCAGATATTAGCCAAGTTGAAAAGGCAATTCTAGATGATGTCGTCAAGCAAGCATACATTAACAGTGGCATCTTGAAGTACGAACGTCTATCAGAAATTTCAAATGACCAATTCCCAACCTTATCAGACGTATATGAACAAATTGAGAAATTGGCTAAAACTGACCCTGACAAGTACGAACGCATCAAGGATTTTCAGTTCATTCTAGGTAGTTATACGCACGGTTCCAATACTTTGTTCAATGGTCACACGAACGTTGATTTGAAGGCCAGTGTTGTTTCATTTGATTTGAAGCCATTGCAGGCTGAAAAGGAAGTTCAAGAAGGAGCCTACTTAACGATTTTCCAATACTTGTGGGACGAAATCACAAAAGACCGCAAGAAGCGTAAGAAGTTGTTTGTTGACGAGTTCCACTTTCTGACGTTGAATCCGTCGGCAGCTACATTTTTCCACCAAGCATACAAACGTTTTCGTAAGTACAATGCGGGAGCTATCGCCGGTACGCAACAAATCCAAGACGTTATCGAAGCATCAACGGATTCAGGACAAAACATTGGAGAAGCCATTATCGGTAATTCATACACAAAGGTATTCTTTGGATTGGACGGTAAAGGTGTTGATGATGTTATTACGAAGTTGCGTATGACGTTTTCTGACAAAGAAAAGAAGCTGTTGGAGCGTCGCCGACAAGGTGAAGCACTTATGATTTACGGAAGCCAAAGAGCATTCATGAGCGTTGAATTAACCGAAGAAGAATTACGCTTGATTGATCCAGACGCATACATGGAAAAGTATAATCGCACAACGGCGGAACAACCAAATTATCAGGCACGAGTAATTTTGCCAAAGAGTGAAATTGACATGCTGACATCATTTGATAAGGGGGAAGCATCAGATGAGAACTAAAAAGAACCTATTCAATTTTGAGTTAGGAACTTTTGAGCGAATGGGTGACGAATTAACACTTACTTTAAAGCGTGACAAGTTCCGTTATGACAATATTGCTGAATTGAAGCGATTGAAGCAAGACCAAGCACATTTTTTGAAGTTGGCGACAATCCTTGAACAAGGTGATTCAGTAGCACTTAATTACACAATTCCAAATGGAGCAATGCCTTTAAAAGACATTTCAAAAGAGAATAAAGCAATCCGAACAAACATTGCTAAGGCAATCCTTGATACAGATATTGAGAACAACGAATTTAACGTATCACTGAATCCATCTAATGTTTGGTATTACCCAATGAGTAATGTTTGGTATGCGTACAAAGCGACACAGGACATGCCTTACAGCGATTCGGCAGACCGCTTTATAGAATATAAGGCGCTTGTCCTATACGTGCTTACAGGTATTCCATACGAGCGTTTAATCAACAATATGAATGAAGCAACGCAAATAATTACTGACGATTTGATTAAGCAAGTGGTTGATACAACGGATCAAAGAGACTTGAAAGAAACTGTTGCTGTTATTAACGACTATGTGCAAGCGGAAGAGTGGAAGTCAGTAGACGCCAATCAGAATAAAACTAAGCGCCGATTCTTAGTTGGAATTGGAAGTGTAGCAGTAGTGGCGCTACTTGCTGTGGGTTTGGTTCATAAGTCTGGCGAGAATCAGTTGAAAGCAACAGAAATTCAGAACACTAAGCAATTACGTTCCGTAAAGTATGAGAGTGCTTTACGAGATGACTTGAATGACAAGGACTGGAAACAGGCTGATAAAGCTATGAACAAGTTAGGTTACTCAAAAAAGAAGAAGGCACAAACATATCTTGATTTAAATGAGTATCAACGAGCCTTGAATGCTGATGCCGGTGTTCTAAATAAGGCGGTAAATAGTTTGTACAAGAATGGTAATGCTAAGAAGCTGCTGGATTGGAAATTGCCTACCAATGCAACTGACAAGCAAAAAGACGCCTTGAAGTTGGAAAAACAAATTGTCAATTATGACCAAGCCCAAATTACAGCGCAAATGTCATTTACTGAAAATACAGACGTTCTTCTGCGTATGGGAAAAGCGTTTTTGAGCCATGATGATGAACAGGACGCCACCACAGCCCAAAATAAGTTGTTGTCTTTGAATAAGGACAAGGGACACTACATGGAAGCCTTAATCAAGCAAAAAAAGGCGCAAAATTCAGTAACTGATTCACAGCATAAACTTGATGATGCAAACAAAATTGATGATAAAGACGGAAGCAAGGGGGACAAGGTAAAGGAAGCACAAGGAAACCTTGATAGTGCTAAGAAAGATCTAGATAGTGCCAACAATCAAGTCAAGGAAGCACAAGAGAAGTTGGGGTAATTGAATATGAACCCACTAACTTATAAGTACCAGAAAGCAAAATGGAAAGTAATTCTATACCTTGTTATTGGTATTGTGGTTGCTTTTGGAGCTATCGTTTCAGCGATATTTGGTGGATTATCAGAAGAAGATTGTTCACCAAGCACGGTGTCAGTTGAAGCAACCAGTAAGAGCCAACGTGAAAACGCAAAAAAGCTGTATGACTTCTTTATTAAAGAATATGGGGCTACACCACAGGGGGCCAGTGGCGCGTTAGGTAATATGAACCAAGAAAGTCAATTAAGTCCAGATGCCGTTGAAGATAAAAGCAGAGCATTATCGGGTCACGGTTTGGCACAGTGGACGGCGGGACGAACAACTAATCTTATGAATTTTGCCAAGGATAAAGATAAACCCTGGGACAATTTTGGCTTGCAAATAGAGTTCATGGATAGCGAATTGAAAGGTTCAGAAAAGGGGGCAGTTAAAGCCTTGCAGTCCAATTCAGTTATAGATGCAACGACACAATGGCAAGTCTTGTACGAACGAGCAGGTGACCCGCAAATGGGAAATCGTTTGAGTTACGCTCAAAAGTGGTTTGCTGAATTTGGAACTTCTGATCCTGTCGCCAGTGACACAATTGGAAATGCCAGTGACGGTGCGTTAGAAGCCTCTAATTTGGCCTGTGACGACGGTTCGGGTACAACTAGCAATAATAGCATTGTAAAGGCCGGAGAGAGCATGAAAGGCTATTTCTACTATGTTCAGCAACACCCAAGCGCTGACTTAGGGGACGACTTGTTAAATCCAAATAAAAATGGTGGTACAGATTGTTCAGGTTTCGTCTGGTTAGCCCTTAAAAAGGCGGGATATAAAGTTCCTGAAAATATGGGTTGGTTTACTGGAAGCATGGCTAGTGATGCCAGGGGTGCTCACAAGTACCTTACAGAGATTAGCGAAAAGAATGCTAAGGCCGGAGATATTGTTATTGTGAATCAAGGAGCTGGTGCCGGAAATAACGGACACACAGCCATTTTGTTAGAAGATTGGAAAGGAAAGGACACCAATATTTTAGAGCAAGGTGGTGGTGATAGTAAGGTAAATGAAGGAAAGTTTGGTGTAAACTTTGCTACTTTGCTGAATGGTGGTGACGTTGTACTAGCACGAGCACACAAGTAGGGGGAGACATGAAGAAAGTTAATATCATCGCAGGACTGTTGGGAGCGGGGTTAGTTATCTCACTGTATGCCAACGTTGCACAACACAGCACAGTGACGAACCAACAGCAAACCATTCAATCCGCACAAAAAAAAGAAAAGAAATCTGCATCAGAATTGGCAAGTATTAAGCGGGATAATCGCACGCTTAAAACACAAGTTGATAGTGCCAAGACGACGATTAACAATTCTGGTAAGAGTTCAACAGAAATCGAGTTTAACAACGTATCGAACGATTTTCTGAAATCTATGTTTACCTATGATTCTAAGAGTTATGAACAGCGTAAGGACAAGGTAAAAGATTTGCTTTCAGATAAATTGTTTGAACAATACTTTCCGAAGAATCAATTTTTTGGTGATTCAAACAACGTAACGTCAAAACTGGATAAAGCGCAGGTGTACACCAAGTCGTTACAAGACAGCACTATGCAGGGTATGGCCGTAATCGACTATGAGAGCAAGAGCGGCGATAACGATTTTAAAAAGGACACAGTAGTTTATCAACTAACGTTCGATACCACGACGAACAAATTAACTGATGTTCAAAATCTAGGGCACGTGATGAAGGGAAATAATGTTCAATAAATTACTAAAAGTATTGGTTCCAGTGGTGGTGCTGGTGTCATTGATCGGATTCATTGGACACAACTATATCAATTATGTTGAGAAGAAAAGAGAGCCGGTAGTGGTTCCCAAGAAAACAGATAAGGTGCTGTTTTTCTATCGTGACGATTGTTCCGATTGTCAGTCTATTTTGCATCAAATTTATTGGAAGAATTTTATTAGTCGAGATGTTGAATTTATCAACATGAACGAATCAAGTAATCGCAAGTATATTGAAGAATATAATCTGGTGTCAGTACCAACATTTGTGCATGATAACAAGCAATATGCTGGTACTAATATAAGTGATATTGACGACGTAATGGGGGACTGATTAAGAATGGAAACTGTTAGTAAAATTGCTAAGCGGGTCATACCCTACCTTCTAGCTATCGTTATTGAGTTGTATCTGACAACGTTGGCCGTTGGTTCACTCATGGCGTTGCAAGTGTATAAGTTACAGATCGGAGAGCATTATTCACCAATTATCAAAGACTTATCGCTTCACCCGATTAAGTACGCTACACAATATGTTGAACAACGGAATCCGTTGTTCTTGGTAATAGCTGCCGGAGCAGTGTTATATACCTTGTTTTTGGCTATTAAGTGGCAAAATAATCGAAAAAAAGATTGGGAAACGGCTGATACAGATACACACGGTAGTGCCACATGGGGTTCAGTAAAGGAACTTATGAATGAATATCGACGAGTATCACCCACAAATTTGGCTGAAAATTTTAACAAATCAATTGACCCGTCAATTATTCATAAGTTGCAAGAAAAGGGGGAGCAATAATGAATGGAACGGTTTTAGGAATTGTAGACAATCAAGTTATTTACCAGGACAACCAAACAAAGCCCAACCGTAATTTGTTGGTGGTAGGTGGACCAGGTTCATACAAGACACAATCTGTTGTTATTACTAATTTGTTTAATGAAACAGAGAACAGCATTGTTGTTACTGATCCAAAAGGTGAGTTGTATGAAAAAACAGCAGGCATTAAGTTAGCACAAGGATACAATGTTCACGTTGTAAATTTTGCAAACATGGTACATTCCGACAGATACAATCCATTTGATTATATTTCACGTGATAACGAAGCCGAAAATGTCGCAACAAAGATTGTTCAATCCGAAAACAAAGAAGGAAAGAAAGACGTTTGGTTTAGTACGCAACGCCAACTATTGAAAGCATTGATTCTGTTCGTAATGAAAGAAAGAGAACCAAGTAAGCGTAATTTACGTGGTGTATCAGAGATTCTACAAACTTATGATGTCGAAGCAGAATCAGAAGAAGAAAATAGCCCGCTTGACGGTATCTTTTTAGCCTTAGACATTAACCACCCAGCACGCCGAGCCTATGAGCTAGGTTTCCACCGTGCAAAGGGTGAGATGAAAGCCAGCATTATTGAATCATTATTGGCAACTATCAGTAAGTTCATTGATGATGAAGTCGCAGAATTTACTAGTGTTTCTGACTTTGATTTAAAGGATATTGGCCGAAGTAAAACAGTGCTTTACGTCATTATTCCGGTAATGGACGACACTTACGAAAGCATCATTAACTTGTTTTTCTCGCAAATGTTTGATGAGCTTTACAAGTTAGCAGCTAATCATCATGCGCATTTACCAGTTGACGTTGATTTTATTCTTGATGAGTTTGTTAATTTAGGAAAATTTCCAAAGTACGAAGAATTTCTAGCAACCTGTCGTGGGTATGGAATTGGTGTGACCACGATATGCCAGACTTTAACACAATTGCAGGCATTGTATGGCCGTGAAAAGGCCGAAAGTATTCTAGGTAATCACGCCGTTAAGATTTGCTTGAACGCCGCTAATGACGTTACTGCTAAGTATTTCAGTGACCTATTGGGTAAGGCAACCGTTAAAGTTGAGACTGGAAGCCAAAGTACAAGCAAGAGCAAGGAAACAAGCACGAGTAAGAGTGATAGTTACAGCTATACAAGTCGTCATTTAATGACGCCCGACGAAATAACGCGTATGCCCAGCGATCAAAGCATTGTTATTTTTTCAAACCAGCGCCCAATTAAGGCTAAGAAAGCCTTTCAATTTAAACTTTTCCCTGGTGTAGCCGACATGGTGAGCCTAGCTCAAAACGATTATAACGGCGAAATGTCACTATCACAGGCTAGTTACTATCACGAACAGGAAATGGCATGGGAAGTTGAATTAGAGAAACGCAATCAGAAATTAGCATCTAGCCAACTAGATGAATCAGAAGAAGAATCTGAATTGGATTCAATGGACGCCTTATTTGACGAATACAATTCACGAAATCGAGAAGAATCAACTGTTGACGACATGTTGTAATTACGTCACGTGAAGCATTTTCGTGATAAAATTACAGTAGGGACATATAGGAAAAGGGGTATAAAAATGAATAATAAAAAAGTGGTAGTCCCAGTGATTGTATTGGTTGCGTTAGCTGTATTAGCCGGTGTGTATGTGGGTATGCACAAAGATACAGCTAAGGACTTACAATCTAACGAATGGACGATTCATGATGATAGTTCAATTGGTGGAACGGCTAAATTTACTAAAAGTGGACGCATGAATTTATCAATTGGGAATCTTGATGTAGATAGTTTCAAGTACAACGTTTACAAAAAGAATGGTAACGAATACTTGAAATTGCAAGGTAAAACGGCTGTTGGTGGTCAAGCAACTAAGTATGTATATGAAGTGAAAAAAGATTCTGATTCATACACTATGGATTTGAAGAAGGAGAACGAGTTAGCGAAGCTAGAAACTGGTTCTTTGCAAGGAGATTTGCAGTTGGATAAGAAGTGATTCATCTAACTAGAAAGGAGAACGTATGTATACTGTAATGGGATTCAGCATCGTTAAACCAATTAACGATTGGCTTTCATCAGTAGCCGGTAGTGTCATGGATTTTGCAGTATCAGGTGCAAAAGCAATACTTGACCAAGTCACACAGAACCTACCAGTTATCACAACCTGGTATAACGTATTCCTAGCAATCGCAGTTTCAATGGTTGTCTCAATTACATTATTCAGAGTGATCCATACATTGTTATCCAATGTTGATGATAGTTCGGACGTTACGTGGATTAACATTCTAATGGATTCAACAAAAGGAGCATTTCTAATCCCAATTATGGTTTTCATTCAGGGGTTCTTACAGAAGAAAATTGTTATACCAATGGCACAAGGTATGTTTTCAATGGATAGTAATTACACTTCTAAGGCAGTGCAAGGTGTAAAGGATATTCCGTTAGCAAACGGTTCACAAAAATTGGCCTTGAATGGTTCTATGCAGGTTCTATTTTTAGTGTTTTTCGCAATCGTGACAATCGCATTTTTGATTAAGATGTGTATCTACTTTGCAGATATGGCCTGGTATAACCTAGCAATTCCTTTCGCTGCTATATCAATTGCCACAGAATCATTTGATTATTCAACAATGTGGTGGAAGAAGCTAGTGTATTACAACATTTCAATGTTATCGCAGGTTCTATCCTTAACATTAACAATATGGTGTTTTACCAATCTTGCGAATTATGGATTTATTGCTTTCATGGGGTGCATCGGATTTGGCTGGTTGGTGCTACACACACCACACGTAATTCAAGACTTCTGGGCATCAACTGGAATCACAAAAAGTGGTGGACGTTCAGCTATTCGTGGTTTACAAAACGGTATGCGTCGATTATCGTCAGCACGATAGTTTCAAGCAAAACGGGCGCCTGTTAGGTGTCCGTTTTTGTCTATACTGATAGACTTAAAATAAGGAACAGGGGGAAATCATGAAAAATACAGAGACAGATATTTTAGCAAGTGAATTACCTATCGTAGAAGAAAAGGGGCAATTCAAAACGTTGGAAGAAACTATTCAGAAAAGCGGTAATTGGGTACCTGTGGCGTGGTGGCGTGGCGCTGACGTAATGCTTTACAGCAACCCAAAAGATGCCTTGCCAGTAATTGATGATGAAATTGAATTTGTGCCCGAAGAAAGGGAGTAAGTAGATGCCAACAAAGGAAGAAGCCGAAGCATGGAAGAAGCAACTACTTGATGATGCCGAAAAAAATATTATGGCGCTGACAGATAGTGACAAGTTCAAGGATTATTTGGCAGTTATGGGTAGGTTTCACTCATACAGCGCCCGCAATATCTCACTGATCTTTTCACAAAATCCTAATGCCAGCCGAGTGGCCGGATTTAAGCAGTGGCAAAATGACTTTAATCGTCAGGTAAATAAAGGCGCTAAGTCAATTAGAATAGCCGCACCTATCATTAAAAAGCTGACAGAAGAACAGAAAAAACGGTTAAACACGACCCAAGATAAAGGGATTGTAGGGTATCGGTTTATCCCCGTGTTCGACGTAAGTCAGACTAATGGTCAAGAACTTGCCAGTGCCAGAGATTTTGTAGCGGATAATCTTAAAGAGACCGTGAATGTGGAGCGCTTGTATAAAGAATTGAAACAACATATCAATGACAATACTGATATTAGTGTTGTTGAAAAAGAGCTGGAAGATAGTAATGTTAAAGGCTATTACAGACCGTCAGCTAATGAAATTGCTATCAATTCATCAGAACAGAACACTACACTTAAACTTAAAACGTTGTATCACGAGTACGCTCACAGTCAGCTACACGCTATTGGGGCTGAATATCAGCAATTGCCCCGCCCACACAAAGAAGCGCAAGCTGAATCGGTGGCATATATTGCTATGAAGAACCTAGGCATTGATACTGATACGTATTCATTGGGATATGTTGCAACGTGGGCGCAAAACAAAGAGACGATTCATAAAGCCCTGTCAGAAATTCAAAATATTAGTGGACGTGTAATCGAAATGACTGACGCTCTCACAAATAAATTGGGATTACAAGAAGAATTAAAGTCACCTGAAAAGATGACGACGCAACAGTTGAACAGTCAGTTCAGCAATATCAAAAAAGAGATTGTACGGATTGATACTGAAATTGCAGGTAAAAGTGAAAAAGAGACGTCTCTCAAACGCACTGAGAGAGCAAAGTTGATTGATAACCTGGGTAATCTATCGAAAGAGATGCATAAACGCACCCAGAATGAACTTAAAAGTTACGCATCAGACAATCCAGAAGTTAAATCCGAGAAGAAGCAGGAACAAAAACAAATAATGACGCATAACTGACCGCCCGTTGGTTGGTTATGGGATCAAAGAGTAGGTGGTCATAAATCGACCACCTACTTTTTGATCCCAGCGATAAAGGGGGAAATCATGGGACAATATAATGTGGACGAGATTGAATTTTACAGTAATGGGTGGTTGGATAATATTGACCTGGCATCAGTTACTAATGATGAACTAAAAGACCTGACTTATTATCAAGTGAAGCAGGCCGCAGGCACATACAATGAAATGGTATCAATGGAAGAAACAGACCCCGATTATGCTTTTTGGGACAATGATTATAACAACGAAAAGAATAATTATATGCAGTTGGCTACCGAATTAAACAACAGAGGCATTGAAGTACCACACGCACTTGATATGCACGATAATGCATCACAAATGAATAATGTAATTGAAAGATTTACACCAGGTTTATTTGAATACAAAGATAATGTAATTGTGCGAGCAGACAGCGAGTTAGAAGCTATTAAACAGATATTCAATGGTGATTTAGAAACAGCTATAATAAAGTCTTACAACTTGAACGGCTTACCTGATGATGAATTTAAGACGCAATTAAATCAGGGTGATTGGAATGGTGTTTTGGAGTTTGAAAAGGAAAACGGCTTCTTCAAGAATATCGGGAATGGACTGTTCACTGATGAAATGGTGATGTTGGGAGTTAATAGCAAACATGCTGTTAATGCCAGTTTATTTGCTGATAAGGCAACTGATCGAACCCAAGCAGAGCTAAGAAGTTTTGTTGCTAACAAACCAGACTTACAGACCAAGCATAACTTGGGGCAACAGCACAATGCCCCAAGCATCTAAATAGATACTAAAAAGGACAGGAGTGCCCCCTGCCCTTTTTTATTCACTAGTAATCGGATTTATTTATGATAGACTAAATGTAAAAGCTTACAAATCAGTGGATTGTTTAAATGCCACACGTGTGTTATGATTAGTATAACAAATCGAATAAAAGAAAAGGCACCCGCCGGAATTGGAGTTCCAACGAGTGCCTGTGCTAAGGATAGAACAAGTATCTTTAACACATTTGTTTTTCAATACCCTTATTATAAGGGATATTGAAAAGACGGTCAACTTATGAAATTCTAACAGAATCAGTGTATCACTGTATTAAAGGAATTTTTAAACGGGCTGGAATGTGTGGGGAACTGCATATTCCAGCCCGTTTTTTGGTAACAAGCACCGGTAGAACGTACACGTTATAGACGTATCCACAATTTGTGGCGGGGAAAATGCACCCCGATGATTAAACGGCATTCCCTGTGCAGTGACGGACTATCACGGCATGGGGGTGTGGGGAGCGCATATAAGGACACGACCTCTGGCTTCCAAGCGCATTTGACGCAAAAACTAAGTGATTCAATAACGGATCATATGTAAAACTGGGTTTGTGGGTGGCAAAACACCGCCTAGAATCAACGTATAACGTAATTCTGGACGGTCTACGGAGCTTTATTGGCTCACACCAGCGGGAAACCGCTAAAAGGCAGGTATACGGCTCCTGACGCCTTAAAAGTGTGAGTGTTGAACTAGTCTTGTTGACGACGGTACGAGAACTCTGAGGAGCGATTGACGTTGAATACTGTTCATTTATTGCTAAGCTATGGGTGAACTGTATTCTCAAATACTCAAATCTTTCGGAGCGATGATTGGTTAGTTCGTGTCAACCTGTTTGGGTTTTAAAAAAGGTTTTGATTAAGCGTCAGCATATAAGTTCCAAGTGCTTGCACTTGTGTCTGCCGAAGGCTACTAATTAGCCGGTGTACATTACAAGCGTGATTCAAACTAAAATGGCTTTCACTTATGCAAATTTGTCCAGCGGGCGTTGGATAGCGTTGATTAGATACTTGCAGTTTATTAGTTGCGATAGCGAGTTAATACTAAGTTTTTATACCTGTTTTAACGTATGAAGTATATCTGAAAACCATGTACACGTGTACATATACGTGTATGTATATGTGGGGCATGATAAATTTATAAACTAATAAAAAATAACGTTGTTAGATCGATTGCATTATTTACTAGTTATAAAAACAACGTTTACATATATGTACACATACACGTAAACATATCGATTACTGATTGGGGGGCTTAATGGCTAAAATAATAGCTTTCTACAATAACAAAGGTGGTGTTGCTAAAACAACAACTGCTACTAATATAGCCGGTGTTTTATCGTTAGAAAATAAAAAAACATTGTTAATTGACTGAGATTCACAAGGACACGCTAGTTTAACCTTTGGTGTTGATTCAGATGAGTTAGAGACCACGTTAGGGGCATATTTAATTAGTGGTTGGACTGCTAAACAGGCTAGTGACTATTTTATTAAGATTAACGACTATTGGGACATTATCCCAAGTAATCAAACATTATCTGATTTTATTGTTCAAGCGGCAGCAGAATCAAATGAAGTTCGTAGCAAACACTTATTAAACTTTGTTGAATCAGTTAAAAAGGATTATGACTATATTATTTTTGATATGGCGCCAGCCGTAGATATTGTGTTGGAAAACATCGTAGAAATTGTTGATGATCTTGTTGTGGTGGCAACGCCAGAAACCTATTCCGTAAAAAATGCAGAAACAACACTAAAAATTACTGATGATCGAAATGTAAAAGTTAGGCATATTGTTCCTACAAAAGTTCAAATGAATACTAATACGCATCAATTTTTATTGGATAATTTACGAGAAGTATCCAAAAATCACGATATTAAAATGACTGATACGTATATACCGAATTTAATAGCGTTTGCAGAATCAGTTACGCTATATCAATTGCCAGTATCATTGACAACAGACATGCGTTATCAAAAATCAAGATCGTATTACCAAAATTTGGCTAAGGAGTTGAACTACTAAAAATGGCAAAACCACAATTTAAAAAAGCAGTAGATACTAATATTAAAACGGACTTACCAACACTAAGGCAACCTGAAAATTTTATGGAACGAACAGAACAGATTAGTTGGTCAGAATTAGAAAAACAAATTGAAGCTGAAACAGAAACGTTTGAACGAGAAGTTTTTTCAGTTAATATCGAACCGACTGTAAAAAAAGTTATTTAAAAAGCGGGAAATAAAATTGGACGTAATAAGGGTGGTTCACGAGAAAGCGTTAAGGAAGCAATAGTGGAATATTTTAGAAACCACCCTGAATTGATTTAACTGAAACAGGTATACCAAAGGCAGTTAACATAACACAGGTTTTATCGGCACTAGCCGGTAAAACCTGTGAAATCCGGGTTTTGAAAAATTTTCAGTGCCGAAAAAAACTGTCCATAATCTTGACATCAGCGCCAAGTATTTATTTTGCGTGGTATAGTTTAAAGATGAATATGATAAAAAGCGAATCTAATTAGTAGATTCGCAAATATAAAAGGTGGATTATATGGATAATGTGATTGATTTGAGACGACTCTGGCTTATTGTTCGTCGAAATGGTTGGCTGATGATTTTGTCAGGGGTTTTGTTTAGTGGTATTAGCTTTGGTGTTGCAAAGTTTGTTATTCCCCCCATGTACAGTGCCTCGGCTGATTTACTTGTTAATCGACAGCATGACGATACTCAGCAGGGTTTGCAGTATAACGATCAACAAGCTGATGTTCAAATCATTAATACATATAAGGATATTATCACACGACCGATTATTCTGAATGCTGTGGTCAAAGAGTTAAATAGTCCACGCAAGGTACAAGTCTCACCAGCTGTTCCAGCCAAGTATGAAGTGGACGCATTGGGACAACAAATACAAACCAGTCCAGCTCGCGAAGCCGTTTACAAAATGATGCCATCTGCTTATCGTAATCAAGGATTAGATGCAAAGACGATTGCCAGTATGATTAGCATTTCAAATCAAACTAATTCGCAAGTTTTCTCAGTGAATGTGAAGTCTCGGGATGCGAAGATGTCCCAAGATGTTGCGAACGCAATTGCGAACGTCTTTAAGACAAAGATTTCTTCAATTATGGCAGTATCTAACGTGTCAATTGTGTCTAAGGCTACAAAAAACACGGTGCCAGTTTCTCCAAATGTTAAGTTAATTACGTTGGCTGGTTTCGTTTTGGGTGTTGTTACGGCTTTCGGCTGGGGATTCATCAAGGACTTAACTGATCGCACGGTTAAGGATCTAACATTCCTGACTGAAGAATTGAATCTTACGAATTTAGGAATTATCAATTACATTGGTAAGATTCCTGATTTGAAAGAAGTCCTGGCAGAAGAAGGGCAACAGAAACAAACTAGTGAGTCCCGTTCTAATCGACGCATTTAATGGAGAAAAATGATGGGTATTTTTAAAAAGAAATATAGACCAGATACAGAAACACAGGTTAATGGAGCACGCTTAGTGACTTTCGTTGAGCCGAAGCATGGTATTTCAGAACAATTTCGTACATTGCGTACGAACATCGAATTCGCTGGTGCAGCCTTAGATAAGCTGCAGGTTGTGATGTTTACGTCGGCTGAAATGTCAGATGGAAAGACAACAGTTTCATCTAATGTCGCTGTCACATGGGCGCAAGCCGGAAAAAGTGTACTTTATGTTGATGCAGATTTGCGTCGTCCAACAGCACAATCGACTTTTGATTTGTTGAACACACGCGGATTGACTACGATTCTGGCTAGCAATGCCCAACCCAAAGATACAGTACAGAAAACATTTGTGGACAATCTAGAAGTACTAACATCCGGACCGGTGCCACCTAATCCAGCAGAGTTATTGAGTTCAGCCCGTATGGCAGCTGTAGTGGACTGGATGCGCAATAATTACGATGTTGTCGTGTTTGATGTCCCTCCAGTGATGGCAGTTACGGATGCGCAAGTACTGATGCCACTAGTGGACGGTGCAATTTTGGTTGCAACATTTGGTAAGACGTTAAAGGTTAATCTCCAACGTACTGTTGAAACGTTAAGTTTAACGGATACAAAGATTTTGGGAGTTGTCGAACGTGTTCGTGGTGGTAAAAACGATGCAGGTTATGGATATGGTTACGGTTATGGTTACGGTTATGGTTACGGTCAAAGCAACGGAGATTGAGGTATGAGTAAGCGTTTTTTATATCAAGGGGTTAAAAGATTAATAGATGTCGTTGGAGGCATCGTTGGATTAATTGTATTTTTCCCTATTACAATCTGGATTGTAATAAGAATAAAGTTGGAGGATGGAGGACCTGTATTGTATAAACAAATTCGTGTGGGAAAGCAAGGCGAATTATTTAGTATGTACAAGTTTCGATCAATGGTTGTTGGGGCACCTTCGTTAAAGGGCAAACTGGTGCAACAAAATGAATCCGATGGTCCAATTTTTAAAATAAAAAACGATCCAAGAATAACGAAAATAGGAAGGTTTATTAGAAAACATTCTTTGGATGAGATACCTCAGTTTATAAATGTTATTCAAGGGAAAATGAGCTTAGTAGGACCACGACCTGCACTTCCTGAGGAAGTACGTCAGTATTCAAATTACGAAATTAAACGTCTCGAAACGAAACCCGGACTAACAGGACTATGGCAGGTTAGCGGTCGCTCAAACTTGTCATTTAAAAAAATGATACAGCTAGATATTATGTATATTGACACAATGAGTTTGTTCGTTGATTTGAAGATATTATTTAAAACTGTTACTCAGATGTTTTATTCAAATAACAATGGAGCATATTGAACGACAAAATTTAATATATAACTAGTTCATTTGATGACAAACGGAATGGTCTAGCTTTATTAATTGGAGAAAACAATGAAATTATTATTAGTAAGCTCGAGTGGGGGCCATCTCAACCACTTGATGCGAATTAAAAAAGTATGGGATAGATACGACAGAGTGTGGGTGACGTTTGACAAACCGGATGCCGTATCAGCGCTTGAAAATGAAAATATCTATTTTGGATATTTTCCGACAAATCGAAACATTCTGAACTTAATTAGGAATTTATTTTTGGCAATTAAAATTTTGTTTTCGGAAAAACCAGACGTTGTAGTGTCAACGGGTGCTGGAATAGCGGTTCCGTTTTTTTATGTTGCTAAGTTAATGAGGATAAAGACAGTGTACATTGAAGTTATTGATCGAGTAGATAAACCGACTTTAACGGGAAGGTTGGTTGAACGCGTGACAGATTTGTTTATAGTTCAATGGCCAGAGATGAAAAGTGTGTATAAAAAGAGCATGTATATCGGGAGAATTTACTAATGATTTTTCTAACTGTGGGAACGCATGAGCAAGGCTTTAATCGACTGATAGAGATGATGGATGAAATCAGCGTTAAAATCAACGAACCGATTTTTATGCAAATTGGATATTCAACCGTAACACCAATAAATGCAGAATATACTAGATTTTTAAGTGCTGATGAAATGGCGCAAAAGATGAACGAAGCTCGATTAGTTGTGACGCACGGTGGACCAGCTTCATTTTTTGCTGCTTTAGAAGCAGGAAAATTTGTATCTGTTGTGCCACGGTTGAAGAAGTTTGGTGAGCACGTGAATGATCATCAAATTGAATTTGTTGAGTTTATAATAAACAACGGCCTACCGATTAAAATGGTTGAAACGAAAGAAGAATTAATAGATTCAATAATATCTCCTACGCCGAACACTTATGGTGGCAATGAGATGGTTGAAAAATTTTCTGAAAGATTGATAGATAAAATGGAAGAGCTTAACAAGAAATAAAAATATTTCTTCCACAAATTTAGAATTGGCGGCTGGCTTCATGGTGAAGTCAGCTGCTTTGTTAATACATTATTATTCTAATATCAACTGATCGAAGAGACATGGATATTTGCTAGTGCAACGTTAATTTTTATAGGGGGAATTTTATGATACCTAAAACAATTCATTATGTATGGTTTGGTGGAAATGAAAAGCCAAAATCAGTACTAAACGCTATTGAAACATGGCGGACAAATTTACCTGACTACGAAATTCGTGAATGGAACGAATTGAATTACGAGGTTACTGAGAACACCCCAAATTATGTAGACCAGGCGTTTAAAGAGAAATCATGGGCATTCGTTTCAGATTATGTAAGACTAGATGTTTTAAATCAGTTTGGTGGAATATATTTGGACACTGATGTGGAACTGTTGAAAGGTTTCGATGATTTATTAGATTTGAAAAGCTTTATAGGACTAGAGTCTGATTTTGCTTTTTCAACTGCTGTAATTGGATCAGAAGCTCATCAAACATGGACAGAAATGGCGATTAAAGATTATCAGACTCGTTCATTTGTTAATGAAGCTGGGAAAAAAGACAAAACACCAAATTCACTTTACTTATTTGAATTACTTGGAGGCAAGAGTTCGAAATACTTTGATCGGGTACTCCCTACTACTTTTTTTTCACCAATCAGTTTCAACACGGGTGCGGTTAACATCACTTCAGAAACTGTGGCAGTGCACCATTTTTCAGGAACCTGGAAAAATAGAAAGAGTAAGATTAAAGACTTGATAATGCGAGGAATGGCTAAATTATTAGGTGAGTCAACTTTTGAGAGAGTAAAACAATATGGAAAATCAATTAGTGCTAAAAAGTAATATATTTTTAACGAATTTTGTTTCTATTTTGATGACACTCCAATTGGGACTTGGTTTTTTGAGTTTGACCTCGTTGATAACCATATCTACTGGAGCGTTTTTACAATTGGTGGTTTTTTTGTTTTTATATGTATTTTCAATACTTTTTGATGAAAAAATCCCGTATTGGGACGTGATGTTTGCTGGAGCTACAGCTGTTACCGTTGCAATAAATAATTCTCCAGAAATGGTTTCGTTATTTGTGTTTTCGATGATTATGTCAGTTTTTTGGAAGCTAAGCCCGGGCTTAAATATCCCATTACTCTTAAAACGATACTTCGTTGCAGGAATTTTCATATTCTTCATTGTAGTTTTTGCATCCGTAGTATTTGGGTTTAATAATAATGTGGTATCAATGTGGCGAATTGACGGACTTGTAAATAGGCAGTCAATCGGGTTTTCCAACCCAAATGCGGCATTAATTTCTTTAGTTGCACCGATTTTTTCCGGAATTGGATACTTTGTTTATAAGCAGTCAAGAATAGGTCTACTGGGGTTGCTGATTATGGTGTTGTTTGTTTTTGAAAAAACACAATCACGAACTTCGTCATTGGTCATTGTGAGCATCATCGTTGCAATGTTTATAACATTAAAAAATGGTCTAAAACCCGTTAATAGATTTTTAAAAGGAATTACGCTTGTAATGCCGTTCTTATTTCTGACTTTTTCTATGTGGCTGATGTTTAAGAACCCTGATTTTTTTAACACTCATTTGTCAGGAAGACCCAATCTTTATCATAACTTTTATCAACAGTACGGAATTCACCTTTTAGGGCACAGTGAATTGGAAAATGCCATGTTTGATAATAGTTACTTACAGGCTCTGCTATCAAAGGGATTGTTATTTCTGGTGCTGTTTCTCTTTATAAATATTAGAAATATTTATATTGTGAGGCGTATTCCACTGGTTGCATGGATGTTGTTTTGTGGATTTTTTGCATTAGGTGTTACGGAAACAGTTCTTCAACATTTTGAAATATATGTTTCTATTATTATGGTTGTATTTTTGATGAATGGAGCGAAGAGTGAATGATATCTATAATAATCCCGCTGTTCAATGATAGATGGAATTTAAAGAATTTACTCGAGGATTTAAATAATCAGACCTTTAAAGACTTTAGCGTAATATTTATTGATGATGGATCTACGGATAATACTAAAGCGTTATTTGATTCAATGAAGGGTAAATTATTGTTTCGATACAAATATTTTAGAACCCAAAATTCTGGACAAGCGGCAGCCAGATTTTTTGGCTATAAACATATTGAATCTGGTACACGTTTTGTAACGTTTGTGGATGGTGATGATCGGATTAAGAACGATTATGTTAGATCGTTAGTTGAAAATTTGATGTTATATGAGGCAGACTTATCAATCGTGAATTACAATTTAATTGAGAATGATAAGGTGCACATTATTCACCCTATACTTGATACAGTAAGAATCTTAACGGAAGATTTGCCACTTGAATGGATTAGTGAAAAGAACTTTAAGGGGTTTTTGTGGGGGAAAATGTTTAAGGTTGAACTGTTTGATAGTTTGAACTGGCATACTGAGATGAGATTTTTAGAAGATGTAGCATTGATTAATCAAATTATTCCGAGAGTGTCCAAAGCAGTTTATAGTTCGATTCCGCAATATAGATATATACAAAGAAGGAAAAGTTCCGTTCGAGTAGATGTTACCAGCGAAGAATGGATGAATGTTATAGACGTGTTGGATAGCATGCATAGTTTGATAAATGACAAAAATGTGGAGCGTGCATTCACTGCCAGATGTGTTAGAACTTTGAGAGGGCTTTTTGAAAGAAGTTCACTAAATACATTAAAGCGAGATTCCAATCAAATATCAAAAGCTGTATGCCTTATGAAATATGAGAATAAAACAAATTTAGATTTGGATATTTTTGACTACTTTTTCTATAAGTATGCCAAATCAAACTTGATGAAACTATTGATTGCGAAGACTAGAAAATCAGCTGTGTTCATCAAACACAAATTAAAGAGGTGAAAGTAATGGAAACGACCCCGTTAATCTCCGTTGTTTGAAGTGCAATAGAAGAGTTAGACAATTTAGATTTTAAATTAAGCAATCATGGTTTGTTCCCGGTACTCAACTGGGGTCAAGCCATTTTTATTTCTCGAAATTCTGACATTGTTAAACCAATCCACGTAACCATTCACCAGCTTGCGCAGATCTGAGAGCATGTTGATCTGATACCGAATCAAGCACTCACGTTTTAGGAGGTTGAAGAAGCTTTAGATGGGCGCATTATCGTGACAGTTACCTTTACGAGACATGCTCTGTGTAATGTTCATAGCCTTGAGACGTTGCTGGTAGTCCACCATTTGATATTGCCACCCTTGATCAGAGTGAAGAGTTGGTTTGATGCCTTCTTTAAGGTGATGCTCTAATTCATCAAGTGACGCTTGAATCAAAGCCTTATTGGGAGAAGCACTGACAATAGCCGCGATCACTTCACGGCTGGCTTCATCTGTGATTGACGAGATATAGCCCCACTCGCCGTTGTACAGCCGTACCTTGGTCACATCGGTATGGAACACTGTGAGTGGCTGTGTGGTTTCAAACTTCTGATTCAAGATGTTAGGTGCAATGAGACCGACGTGACCTTTGTAGGAGTGATATTTGGAAGTATGTTTAGAGTAAATCACACACTTCAATCCCATATCACTCATTAGGCGTCTAATTGTTTCCTCGGTATAGTGGAAGCCGACTTTGTCCGCTTCATCGTGGATTCGACGATACCCATAAGTCTCTTTCGAACCGAAAAAACACTTCTTGATGAAGGTTGACCTCGGTATACTTATCAGGATTCTTATCACGCCTAAGCCGGTCGTAATAAGTCGCTCGAGGTAAGTGGAGGGTCTTAAGCAGCTCATTGAGATCGTATTACGACCTTAACGAAGTCACGATGCCAGCCTTTACTTTCGTAGAGAGTGCTTCGGTGAATTCTTCGTCAGGGTCGCGAGTGCTTTTAAAATATCACGGTCCAATTCAGCTTCGTGAAGCTTGCTTTTAAGCTCCGGAATTTCTTGCTTATACTTCTCCTCTTGCGTTGGCTCGAGCTTCTTGATTGGTTTGATTGGCTTGTGCTTACCCATAGGCGGCCTTCCTTTACGCTGCGCACGTAAACCGGTAACTCCTTGGTCCTTTACGATACGAATCCAAGCGTTGACTTGGCTGGGAGAGATACCGAAATGCGCGGCAGCTTGAACTCTGTTTACTTGATGTGTATGCACATACTCTACCACAGTAATTTTAAAGGTCTGCGAATACGTAGCCTTGTTGTGTTTGACCTTCAAAGACTCGATACCGTGGGTCATAGCTTGATTGACCCAGGTTCGAATATTAGCGCGCGAAGGAATACCATATCGAACGCTGAGCTCTCTGTAACCAATACCGCCTTTCAAGTATTCAGAAACCACTTTTGCCTTTAATTCGTTACTATATTTGGTCACAAGAAATGCCCCACAATCGTTAGACTTCTTGTCTAACAATTGTAGGGCACTTCAGCACGTGGTAGGGACTATTCTTTAATAATTTAAAGTACTTAAACTTTAGCGAATAGTCTTGGTGGAAAAAGTTCAACTCAACATATTTAATGTACAATAAGACTAAAAGTAAATAGCTATGATTGGCTTCTATATTTGCAAATCTAACATAGGAGCCAGCACCATGATGTACTGTAAAGTTCAAATTTAGTTATATTTATGATAAATTGTAAGAGTTGTCCAACCGGGTTTGCCGTTTCCATGGTAATTTGCATTCACCAATGTGGGTCTTCCATGTATCGGTAGTGACTGGGCAAGCACTGTAAATTTTTATGCCTGTATATGTCATTAATCTTGTTGACCTTTGATTAATAGGCGGCTTTTGCAATCTCAATCTCACAATTTTCTTACTTCGAATCCGTAAATTATTGGTCGAAATTCAAAGACATATGAGAATGCTAAAACAAGTGCACAAATAAGTAATAATAAAGGATAAATAATTGATGATGCCTAAAATTGACTTTGTGATTCCTTGGGTCAACTCTGATGACCTGCAGTGGCAGAAAAAGAAGCAATCTTTTTCTGCCACTGGGCTTGAAGAGATACCCTCTAGTAACGGTTCAGAAAGATTTCGTGATTACGGAACACTCAAATATCTTGTTCGATCAATTGAAAAGTACGCAAACTGGGTTCATCGTGTTTACATCATCACTGATGCGCAGGCTCCAGATTGGCTAAACAAATCGGCACTAAAACAGAGCAAATTTCGAATAATCGACCATCAAGACATTATTCAGGAGAGGGACCTGCCCAGCTTCAATTCGAATGCGATTGAGTTGAGTGCCATTAATATTCCAAATTTAGCAGAACAATTTGTTGTTTTCAATGATGATTTATTGATCAATAGTAAAACCACGCCCGATGATTTTTTTAAAAATGGATTGCCGAGGGACTTTAGAATCTACACGGAGTTAAGGCCCTCTTCAGACTATGATAGTATTTTATTTAACAACAGTTTAGCAATTAATAACTGGCTGGAAAGAAAATGGCGTTCTAAGAAGGGACTATTTCATTATGCTTATGGTCTCCAAAACATCAAAAATTTTTACCACAGTTTCTTTTCAAAAGATCACTGGGTTTCGAGCTACTCCTTTCCCCATAATGCCCAAGGATTCCTGAAGTCGACTTTTTCAGAGGCGGAGAATATTTGGGCAGAAGATTTTGCAGCCACTCGCGCAAATCATTTTCGTACACCTCAAGATATTAGCATATTGCTCATCCGTAATTATCAGCTTGAAATCGGCTGTTTTGAGGTGCGACAACCGGGGTTTAGCCAATATTATACTTTGAACAATATTGATGAAATTGAGAGGGAGTTGTTAGAACATATCCACCCTTTGATTTGTTTAAACGATGCGGATACTCACAATTATGCTGCAGTCACTGAACGACTCAATAGGCTTCTGAGTCAAGCTTATCCTGATCCATCAGATATTGAACTGAAATAAGACAGGAGTTCCGAATGAATAATGGACGGGCAAGAAATGCAATAGTCAACTCAAGTATCCTAGCATCAGTACAATTAGTGACAGTAATTTTGAGATTCGTAAACCAAACAATTTTTATTCAAACGCTTGGTAAACAATTTTTGGGTCTAAATGCCCTTTTTTCGAATATCTTAAGCTTCTTAGCATTCGCTGAACTTGGTATTGGAACGTCCATTGTTTACTCAATTTATAAACCGTTAGCCGATGGTGATGAACGTGAAGTTTCTGCATTGATGAACTTTATTCGAAAAGCTTATATTGCTATCGGCATTGTGATTGGATTGACGGGGTTAATTCTTATTCCCTTTCTCCCGGCCTTCATTAAAAATAGTGCTACTATTGATCACATCCAAATTTATTTTGTGCTTTACTTGGCTAACTCTGTCATTAGTTATTTTTTCACGTACAAACGCTCTATTTTGATAGCCGATCAACGTGAGTACATTAGTGCACTCAATCAGTTTTTGTTTCTAATTATTCAAACCATTGTCCAAATCCTTGTATTGTTTGTTTTGCATGATTATGCAATTTATTTAATTGTTGCATTTTTTGCTACATTAGGATCGAATATCTCCATTTCCCAATCAGTAGATCGAAATTATCCGTACTTACAGAAGAATCTCAATGCTCGAATAACAAAAGAAGATCGTAAAAAGATTGGTAAAAACATTGTAGGCATGGTGGGTTCCAAAATTGGTAGCATTGTTGTGCGATCAACTGATAATATCTTGCTTTCTGCGTATTTGGGACTAGGAATTGTAGGCGTATATTCGAATTATCTACTCATTGTGACTAGTATTACCGGTATTTTGAACAAATTGCTGCAATCAGTGACTTCGGGAATCGGTAATTTGGTCATTAGTGATAATAATCGTAAACAGTCAATGTTTGTTTTTAAAACACACTTTCTACTTAATCTGTTTCTGGTGACCACGACAGCTACGTGCCTAGCAGTTTCTTTTACACCCTTTATAAGAGCTTGGGCAGGTGACAGCTATGTGTTACCTGTAACTGTGGTGTCGGTAATCGTGATCAACTATTATATAGATCAAATTAGGCAAACTTCAATCACGTTCATTAGTGCCTATGGCTTGTTTATTTCAAATGGAAAAAAGTCGATTGTTGAGGCATTAATGAACTTGCTACTTTCTCTGATCCTCTTAGTTGTTTTCAAATTGGGGATTGTAGGAGTTCTACTAGGGACGATTTTGACAAATCTACTTTTGAATACCTGGTGGGAACCCTGGCTGATCTTTCACCGTGGTTTTCATTTGAGCGGTTTTTGGAAATTTTTCGGCGGATTTTACTTCAAGAATGCCATATTTTTATTTTCGATTGGTACAGGTGTTTCTTTGGGAATACTCAAACTAGCTCAATTTCTTCCATTCGGAAGTTTAGTCTTGGCCATTGTTAATTCCGTTTTGGCCGTATTTGTTCTTCTACCAATTATTGTAGTCTGCTATCACAGTCATCCAGAGTTTCGGTATCTACTGAAATTAATTAATGGATTTTTACATCGTGGTTAGTGGATACTGGGAACTATATGCTCTTATAAGGAACCAATTAAGATTTTTGTTTGACTAAACCAATCTAGCCAATAGGGTATGCTATCAATGATAGCAATTCCATCTGTTGGAGTTATTCCCCCCCTTTTTTGTAGATAAGGCATTTTATGATGCATATCTGTATGCTCTATGCTATTAGTTTACAGGGCAGAGAAAAATCTGTCCGTAAATCTAGCATAAGAGCATGGCTTTAAAAGTAGTTAGTAGCTGTGGTTGTGTTAGAGCGTTTACTTATTTGGATATGATTTAATAGCACTAAAATAAAAAGCGACCCGATTTGACTCTATGTCAGATTGGGTCGCTTTTTAACTTTTAAATATTATCATTGCTGGGATATTTTTATTTAATTCAAATAAGCTTTGAGATTAATGAGGTGTATTTGGCCAGGTTTCTTATAGAGAAAAAAAGTACCGCTAGAACAATTAATCCAGTAGTACTAAAAATAGGGAAATGTATTTTTATAGTTTATTCGGTCGCCTTCAATGCATTTTTAATTTCGTTATGAACGCGTTGGAATTCAGAATCAGAGATGATTTGATATGAAACGCCATTATCCATTTCACCGGTACCCTTGATTTGATCACGGTTAATGGTTTGAGCAGAATCACGGTACTTAGTGGCTAAGTTACGTAATGAAGTAAGTGAAATGTTTGAACGAACATTATCAGATACGGCGTTCAATAAATCGTTTGATAGGACGCTAGAAGGGTCATCCTTTAGCTTATTAATTACTGATTCAATGACAAGTTGTTGGCGAATTTGGCGACCGTAGTCTCCTTGTGGATCGTCGTAACGCATGCGTGAGAATTGCAATGCTTGTGCACCATCCATGTGGTACGTTTGGCCTTCTGTGAATGAATAACCTTCATAGTCAAATGTTAATGGTGACTTTACATCGACACCGCCAACAGCGTTAACAAGTTGCTTTAAACCATTCATGTTGACCAAGAGGTAACCATCTAACTTGATGTTAAGTAATTTATCAACTGCGTTTACTGCAGCTTCAGAATTCCCGTATGCGTACGCCGCATTAAGCTTTGCATCAACGCCGTCGATTTGAATCTTGGTATCACGTTCAATCGAAATCATTGTTGTGGTTTTTGAAGTTGGGTTGACAACCATAACCATCATTGTATCGGTACGACCTTTATAATTACGGCCTAATGCACCAGTGTCTGTACCGAGAAGTAGGTAAGCGACGGATTTTCCGGATTTTGTTTTCATGTCTGAAGCTTGGCTCAAGGTGCTGTCCATCGAGTGAATCTTCGAAGTCGTGTTATGTAGGGCGAACGCAGCGACACCACCACCGATCACAAGCAGGGTAACAGCGATGCCTAAAATCCAAAATAACACCTTTTTAATCATGGGAAAAACTCCTTAAAATGTATTCAAAACATGAATAATTATATAACAATCCGTGAATAATTAGGGTATAGTCAAAGAAAGAAAAAAGGTTTAGGGAGACGGAAATGATCGATATTCACAGTCACTTATTACCCGGTATTGACGATGGGTCAGAGAGCCTTGACGTTTCGTTGCAAATGGCGTGCGATGCGGTTGCAGACGGCGTGACGCACGCGCTTATGACGCCACACCACATGAACGGACGTTATGTAAATCATGCATCAGACGTGATTAAGTTAACGGCTGATTTTCAAACTGAATTGAACAATGCGAATATTCCATTGACGGTTTTCCCGTCTCAAGAAGTTCGCATCAATGGTGGCCTGTTGTCAGCGTTGGATGACGGGGACATTCTCACAACGGATGAGCAGGGAACCTACATCTTAATTGAATTACCTTCTAATGATGTACCAGCATTTACAATGGATATGTTGTTCCAAATACAACAACGCGGTTTGGTGCCAATCATTGTGCACCCAGAACGTAACACGCGTTTAATGAAGGAACCACAATTGTTGTATGACATGGTGTCACGCGGGGCATATGCACAAGTGACTGCTAGTTCATACGTTGGGATATTTGGAAAATCAGTAACAGCGTTTAGTGAAGATATTATTGCAAATGGACTAGCTCATATGATTGCATCTGATGCACACCATATTACGGGTCGTAAATATAATATGCGCGCAGCTTTTGACAAACTCACTAAACAATATGGGCAAAGCATGGTTAACGAATTTGATAATAATGCCAGAGCATTGGTGAATGGGGAACCATTAGTTCGTTGGCATGAAACCCCTATTAAAAAGAAGGTATTTTTCTCTGCCTATTAATGTAATAAGAGGGTTGCTCTTATTAAGGGATTTTACCCTATTTTTTCTAGGTTGGAAAAATTGCATCATATGGGGCATTTTATTCATGGGTATACGTAATGAAGATGAAAGATAACATTTTAAAACGAGTGGCGGTATTGCTGAAAAACATTATTTTTGCGTGGTAGAAGTGTTATTTTACCAATTATCAACAATAATTGGGCACAGTGACGCTACAGCACACGCGGTCTGATTACTTTTAACATACTTACTATTCCTTGTACCTCGCGCAAGGAATACAATACAACAACACCCGTATATTAGCTCGTGCTGCCACTTATATCAATTTTAGAGGTCCATAATCAAGGTTTATAGACATTTTCCTTTAAACCGGGTTCTGTAAGTACTGACTTGCGCATTAAAAAATCACGTTAACCAGTGATAAATTAGTGTCTCTTCTTGTACAGCGGGCGTTGGATAGCGTTTATCAGATACGTATTGTTATCTCTTGCGATAGCCAGCAGTTACTAATTTTTCGATATACATCATATCATGATATGATATGATGTAATTATAAAGAAGGGGCTTAATCATGAAAATAATTACTTTTTCGGCCATTAAGGGCGGCGTTGGAAAGACAATATTGACCTTTAATTATGGCGAATGGCTATCTAGTAAGGGTTACAATGTTTTGTTGATTGTATCTCTTGCGATACCCAGCAGTTAATAATTTTTTGATAAACATCATATCATGATATGATGTATTGTGAAATAACGCTTCATATCATGATATGATGTAACTATAAAGAAGGGGGCTTAATCATGAAAATAATTACTTTTTCAGCCATTAAGGGCGGCGTTGGAAAGACAACATTGACCTTTAACTATGGCGAATGGCTATCTAGTAAGGGTTACAATGTTTTGTTGATTGATAGCGATCATCAGAGTAGTTTAACGCAAACATATGACATATATGAGAGTAAAGGTACGTTAGCAAACATCTTTACCAAAGATAACGAAGAAGTAAATATAATTGACTTGCACGAAAATTTATCAATTATACCGGCTTCTATGAATTTAGATACAATAAACAACGAAATTCAAACACGAGCCAATAAAGAATTGTTGATGTATATGTGGTTCTCCGATCATTATAATGAACTGAAAAAATATGATTATGTATTGATTGATACGCACCCTGATTTTTCTACAATTACGCAAAACATGATTATAATTTCGGATTTTGTATTTAGTCCTATTGAACCTAGCGAGTATGGTTTTATCTCAAAGAGTAATTTAGAACTAAGAATGAATCAATTGAAAAATGAAGTCATTAACGTTGAAAGTCGAAAAAGTTTTGTTACCGCCGATTTAAAATTCATTGGTAACAGAATAAAACATAATACGAAATCGTCACATGATTTTGTGGAAGAAATGAAAAAAGATGATCGAACAATTGCACTAATTCCTGAAAGAGAAATATTCAATAGAACAACACTTAGTCACGATCCACTAATTAGAATGCAGCAGGAAAATAATGTAACACAGACAACACGAGAGTTTTTTAAAAACATGGAAAATGTGTTTGATACGTTTACAAAGCTAAAGTAAGACGTTGATGTGAAACAAATAAGGGGGATAATATTGTGGCATTTGAAGATAAAATGAACAAATTGCAAAGTAGTATGAATACGCAGATAGGAGAGAACGAAAATCAAGCACCAAGATTATCTAAGTCATACACATTAAAGCAAGATGTTGCTAATGAACTAGCTAGTCGTGCAAAAGAACAAGAATTGACAGCTTCAAGGTATTTGGAGAAACTGTTAAAAAAAGAATTTGATATGTAAATAATAGCTATACCAAAGGCAGTTAACATAACATCGATTATTCAGATATGAACTTATTTAGGGGCTATAATTATATAATCGCCCCTTTGAAAACTGATTAAAACAGCCCCTTATATCTACTGGTTAGATATAAGGGGCTGTTTTTTTGTTAAGTGATATAATAAACCATAAAAGAAGTTTAGAAATACGGTCCTGGTCATCAATAAATAAACAATTTAATTAATTATTTATTTAATTTCAGAAAGGGTTCTGTTGCAAAGTTTGTTGAAAATGATAATAAGTGATTTTTTTAAAAGAAAAATAAGATAGAAAGAATAAAGAATAATATGAAATTTAAAGATTATACTTGGGATAAAGAGTTTGAAATAAAAGGGTATTTTTCAGAAATACCCGAAGATATTGTTAATGAGCATGATTCCTTAAGTGGTATTTTACATTATTCTCCTAGTGAAATTGTACTTGAATTATTCGGTGCGTTCGAAGTAGAGTCTGGAATACCTTTTGGATTTGGAAAGTATTTGGAGAAAATTTACGGATATTCAAGCGATGGAGAAATTATAATATTAAATACCTATGGAGAACCTACTGGAACATCCTCCTCTCCTGGATTTCCAATAACTAAATATTATGTAAAAAATTTCAAAATTTATAATGTATATTACAGTGAAATTGAAAATTTCAATTATAGTTCTGAATCTTTTAAGAATCTGTTTGATAAGTTAGAGAGTGAAAAATCTGTAGAATATAAGTTTAGTTTTGAACACATTGAAGAATGGGTAGATAAATCATTAGTGGATATAAAGCGAACGGCGGATCAAACTATTTTTGAAAGTGCAGTAAATAAATACCAATCGAAGAAAGTATTGATTAATGCTTTGGGAATCACTTTGAAAGATACAGCAATATTAAATACTTCATACACAACTCCATCTTTTAAAAGTGATTATTTTATTGAACTTCAATCAGAAAAATTAGAAGAAAGAAATTTTGACGAATTTTATAAAACTTCGGTAAAGTTTAAAGAGTTTATTGAGATTTTATCAAATATTCCATTGTCATTTACTGATATTGAGTTTTTAGTAGATTATAAAATAACAGAGGAAAAACGCTTATCTCTTATTAGAGGTAAGTATTTTGTACAGCATGCCAGAAAATATAAAGCTTGGAATAAGTTTACCCATCAAGAGATTTCATTAAGGAAAATTGAGTCAAACTTTGACAATATACTAAATCATTGGTTTGATAAATCAGAGGAACTTGAATTTATAGTTAGGGAATTTTCAAAAAATCTTCATGGTGATTTATACTTAGAAGATCAACTTGTTGACGCAATACGAAATTTAGAAGTATATTCTAGAAACTTTATGAATTTTAATAAATCTGAAAATTTATCAGATGATGAGCAAAAGGCTAGAAATGATTTGCTTGATTTTATACAAACATCAATTCTACAAGAATTTAGGCAAAAATTCAGAAATAAATTAAAATTTAAAGAAAAAATCCCTGTTCTTGCCGAGCGTTTGAAAAACCTATTTGACTCAATAGATGAATCAAATAAAGTTAAACTATTTTCCAAATGCTCTGATAGAGAATTATTAATAACAAAATTAGTTCAAACACGTAATTATCATACTCACGGAGATTCCAAAGATAAATATCCATCAATGATTAGTGATTTTAATGAAATGTATGAAACAAAATTACTGTTGCAAGAAATATTAAGATTTTATATTTACAAAGAGTTAGATATGAAATATGTCTATGAAAATTCATAAATATGTTGGTTCTGTTGCAAAGTTTTCCAAAAATCTATTTAGTTTAAAATTGAGAAAAAAGACAGAGAGGACGGAGTAATGAATGTTTAGAACTTAGTAGTCGGCCAAAAACGACTACTTTTTTTGTTGAATCGTCCAAGGACGATTCGATGCTTTTGACTTGTACGAACAGGATTGAATGAAGCCATACTGTTCGCATATTTTTAATGGATGAACAAACAAAATACGAGAGATTTTTTGTTCGTTCATCCATGGTTTTAGAAAAAAGAGGGACGATTTCGGAAGAAGAAAATCGTCCCTCTTTTTCTTCTTTTTGTATGACAAAAAGAAAGATCTTCTGCCCATTTTATTTTTATAAAATGGGTAGGTGGCGTTTGCGTAAAGCAAATCGACACAATCCAAAGGGGATAAAAGGGGAAAGTTAAACTTCCCCCTTTTCAAGCCACATTGTAATACAAGAACGAAGTAATTTGTATTACAATGTGATAGCTTGCAGTATGGCGCTGATGTCAATTTATGAATGATAATCCAGAATTAAAACCCGAAAGGGCGTATAGAAGTAAAACTGCTCTTATGCTAGATTTACGGACAGATTTTTCTCTGCCCTGTAAACTAATAGCAGAGGAGCATTTTTTATATGATTCGATATTCACCAGAATTTAAGCAATCTCTTGTCGAGATGCACAACCAAGGGCGTTCTTACACTGAACTAGCCGCTGAATACGGGCCTTCGGCCGATTCAATCCGTAACTGGGTCAAATTGTACACAGTCCACGAAGTGGACGGCGAAAAATGGACGCAAGCTGATGTAAACGCATTACAAAAGGAAAACGCCAAACTTCGCGAAGAACTTGAGATTTTAAAACGAGCCGCGGTGTTGCTTTCGAAGTACAATTAACGCAAAATCGCGAGTTAGGACTGGAAATCATTGACCGGTCACTCGCAATGGGACACCGCATAACAAGCGTTTTATCGGCTTTGAACATTGCTCGAAGCACGTATTATCAATGGAAAAACTGGCAACCTAGCCAACGAGAAACACGGCGTACTGCTCTGAAAACGGCAATTAAAGCCGTTTATAACACCAATCGTGGCATCTATGGATACCGTCGTATCGCAGCGTTCTTGCGCTTCATTTTGAAGACTGATGTTGGTGATCGTTTGGTTTGGGAACTCATGAATGAGCTTAATCTCAAATCTCGCATGGTCAAGAAGTCATACAAGAAGCCAACAACAACCACTGACACACCTCAAAAGCCCAACCTCATGAAGAAGTTGGATGATTTGAGTGGCGTTCTGGCAACTGACATTACGTACATCCAGTTGATGAATCGTGAGTGGGTTTATCTGGCAACCGTCTATGACCCAGAAAAGCGTCGCGTAGTCTCATACGGACTAAGTCCAGAGATGACCAAGGAATTCGCAACATCCGTCGTAGTTAAGGCTCTAAGAGCCAACGGTAAGCCAAAGATGATTCACAGCGACATGGGAAGCCAATACACTTCTAGCCTGTTCGAAGGAACATTACAAAACTCTGGAATAAATCACTCTTACTCCCGTAAGGGTCATCCTTACGATAATGCTCGTATCGAGAGCTTCCATTCGCTCATCAAGCGCGAAATGATTTATCACGAAGAGTACAGGACCATTGATGATGTCCGGGTGTCTGTCGAGTGGTACGTGAACTGGTACAACAACAGTCGCATCAACTCACGGACTGATTGGCTTCAGACCGCCTAGACCAATGTCTGGTTTACTTAATCTCGGTTATCGGCACTAGCCGGTACGACGCCGTTTATAAGCCGTCACTTGTGAATTTCAAAAATTCACCTTGTGAAGGCTTATTTGTCGCACGATACAACTTGTGAAATCCGGCTGGTTCACAATCTATACCACCTGTTTTCTCTCACCGGTAGGGCTCGGCCCTGTTCCACCTGCAAAAACACCCAGAAATCACGCCGTTTTAAGCTAAAATCCGGGTTTTGAAAAATTTTCGGGGTGCGGTACCTCTCGGTGCCAAAAAAGCCTGTCCATAATCTTGACATCAGCGCCGCTTGCTAACGACGTCTTGGAAAATATCCGAGTTGGCAATATCAAGGGCATGAGTTTCATGTTCACTGCTGCCGAAGATACGTGGGAGTTCAGTAATGACTCTGGTCAACCTGATATCCGCCACGTAACGAAGATTGACCAAGTGTTCGAAATTACAATCACACCCTTGCCGGCTTATGACGATACATCAATCGCAATCGCCAGTCGTGATGCACAACGTGCCAAGGGGTATTCACTTCGCCAACGCTTGCAAGACACTGTAGCGCTGGCACAAATTCAGAAAAGGAATGGTAGATTCTAATGGCAACACTAGATGAGAGTGTTCAAGCAAAGAACACGGCGTTGCAAGATGCAATCGAGGCGGCTCAAAAGCTAATCGACGATCCCAATGCAACTGCAGATGATGCGCAAGCTGCAATGGATGCAGTAAAGCAAATCGAAAATGACATTAAGGACTTGCAATCATTGCAAGATGCACAACCAGAAGACACTAAAGAACCCGCACAGGACGACAGCGCAAGCCCAACTCCTGATGTGGGTTCTTCTGTATCCGAGGACAACACGGAAGATGATGCGCCGACTGATGACAAGTCAGAAAAAGACAACACAGATGAAAACGAAGCGCCGGCCAATGGTGCCGGTGATGATGAAAAGAAAGACGAGGAACGATCAATGCCAATTGAAGTAACTAAGACTCCACAAGACAAGCAATCTGAACAAGCTGAGCAACGTTCAGCATTTAACGCATTCATGCGTTCGAAGGGTGAGAAGCGCGAAGGTTTGACGTCAACTGACGCCGGTTCACTTATCCCAGAAGAAATCATTTACGACCCAACCTTGAAGTTGGAAACGGTTGTTGACTTGGCTTCTTTGGTACAAAAGACTAAGGTGTCAGCTGCGTCTGGTAAGTACCCAATCTTGAAGCGTGCTTCAACTACTATTCCGTCAGTTGATGAATTGGAAGCAAACCCTGACTTGGCTAAGCCACAATTCTTGCAAGTCGATTGGAAAGTCGCTACACACCGTGGTGCTTTGCCAATCTCACAAGAGTCTTTGGACGATGCACAAATTGATTTGGGTCAATTGGTTGCTGAGCACATCCAAACTATCAAGACGAACACGACAAACGCTGCAATTGCTACAAAGTTGGCATCATTTACAGCTAAGTCAGTTCCTGCTAATGCCATTGTTGATGGATTGAAGGATATCGTTAACGTTTCATTGGATCCTGCTTACAACAAGACGTTTGTTATGACGCAGTCAATGTACAACGAGTTGGACAAGACGAAGGACAACGAAGGCCGTTACTTGTTGCAAGACCAAATTTCTTCACCAGCCGGTAAGTCAT